>Ga0055451_10001255_pt1 | contig 10299 bp, 7 predicted proteins | sample China_Galinas_PW_3_FD_57745 | JGI IMG/M metagenome (GOLD analysis project Ga0055451, IMG submission 57745) | Wetland microbial communities from San Francisco Bay, California, USA, that impact long-term carbon sequestration - China_Galinas_PWB_D2 | ecosystem: Environmental > Aquatic > Marine >... | reverse complement strand
TACTACGGGTTTGCCCCAGTAAGCTGGCTCAAGCGGGTTCTGACCGCCGTGCTCTATGAAACTTCCGCCCATCACGGCGATATCCGCAATAGCATAGACGCCCGAAAGCTCGCCTATCGTGTCCAAGAGCACAACCGTACCCGATATTTCTGATTCATTCAGCTTCGAGCGTCGGACGTATTTAATCGATCTATCCTTTAACAGCTTTTCTACCTCATCGAACCTCTCAGGATGCCGCGGGGCAATGACGAGATTGAGGTCTCCGAAATCAGCCCTGAGTTTATCGTATGCGACAACTATCAGGTCTTCCTCGCCCCTGTGCGTGCTCCCGGCCACTATTACCGGGCCCTTGATGAACCCACCCCACTCGGGCCTGTGCCCCGAAAGGCTTATGTCGAACTTGAGGCTGCCCGTGACCTTCACCCTGTCAGCGGGAGCGCCAAGGTCCGTAATTCGCCGCGCGTACTCTTCGTCCTGCATGCAAAAGATGTTCACGTGACGCAAAACGTTCTTCATGAATATTTTGAGCTTGCTATAGCCCTTGTACGAGCTGTCGGAGATGCGGCCGTTTAGCATCACCACAGGCACGTTGGCGCTTTGCATGCCCCATATGGCGTTTGGCCATAGCTCCGTCTCCATGACTACGAACAGCCTCGGCTTTAAGGCTTTGATGGCGTTACGCATTATGAAATCAAGATCGAACGGCATGTACACCGTGTCGGCTATACCTCTAAGTCTCTCGCCAGCTACCTTCTGTCCCGTGTCGGTTATAGTGGATACGACTACATTGATGTCGGGATATCGCTTCTTGAGCGCCTTTATGAATGTCTCGGCAGCGATTACCTCGCCCACCGAGACGGCATGCACCCAGACGCAGTGGGCCGGTATGCTTGAAGGGACGTGCCCCATCTTTTCATGGAGCCACCGGCTTCGTATCTCTTTGGGTCGTTTCTTGTACTCACGCGGAAATATAAAGGCGAGTGCCAGCGAGTATATTAGGCTATAGAGCAGTCGCATCGATGTCCAGGTGCTCGAGGCCGCCGTGCTGGAGATTGTAGAGTCGTTTGTAAATGCCATCGTGCGCGAGCAACTCGTCATGGCTACCGAGTTCCACTATCCGGCCCGAATCCAGGATGACTATCCTGTCTGCCTTCTTGATGGTAGAAAGCCGGTGGGCGATTACGAAGGTCGTCCTCTTGTGCGCCCCCTTCTCCATGAGCTCGTCCAGGGCTTTCTGAACGATAAGCTCCGACTGAGTGTCGAGCGACGAGGTGGCCTCGTCGAGAATCAGAATTGGCGGGTCCTTGATGACGGCCCTCGCTATGGATATCCTCTGCCTCTGGCCACCCGACAGAAGTATGCCGCGCTGCCCGATGGGGGTCTCGTACTTTTCCGGAAGGGCCTCTATGAACTCGTGGGCATGCGCCGCCTTAGCCGCCTCTATGACCGCTTTATCGCTGATGTCCTTGCTGCCATACGCAATGTTTGCCCTCACGGTATCGTTAAACAGAATGACGTCCTGGCTCACGATGCCTATCTGGGTCCTGAGCGAGCGCAACGTGGCGTCTGCCGTATCAATGCCGTCAAAATATATGGCCCCCGACGTAGGCGGATAGAACCGAGCCAGAAGATCCACCATTGTGGATTTCCCTGAACCGCTTCTGCCCACGATGGCTATCATCTCTCCCCTCTTGACCTTGAGGTTGATGTCCTGCAGGGCAAACTCCGTGCGGCCGGGATAACGCAGGGAGATATTTCTGTACTCGATATCGCTCTTGAGCGTGCGAAGCTCCACCGTGCCATCCGGCTCTCTGCCTGAAGCAAGCACCTCGTCCACACGACCCAGCACAGCTATGGCCGTCTGAAAACCCAGGTGCACCTGGGCGAGACGCTTCGCCGGTGTGTAGATAAGCATAAGGGCCATCATGAAAGAGAACAGTTTACCGGTAGTCATCTCACCGCTTGAGACCAGAGTCGCTCCGTAAAATACTATGAGCGCAATGCCGATGCCGGCCACGAATTCCATGATAAGGCTGCCGGACTCGTTTAGGCGAGTGCTTCGCATGACCTCCCTGTAATATTCCTGATTCTTCTTCATGACCACCTGCGTCTCTTTATCTTCCGTGGAAAACGCCTTGATTATCTTGATACCGGTGAGCCCTTCCGAAAGAGACTCGGTTATCTCGGATATCTTCTTCTGGGCTCTCCTCACGACCACCCTGAGCTTCTTGCCCAGCTTGCCGACGGTGATTATCGCAACCGGCAGCACACAGAACGCTATCAGCGTCAGGTCCCACCTCTGATAAAAGGCTACGCCCGTCAGGAAGATAATTGTGCCGCTGTTTACGAAGAGGTCCTTTACCCTGAACGCGAGGAACTCCTGCATCATTCCGGCGTCGTTTATCACTCGGGACATCATGTCTCCCGTGGTGTCAGTGCCAAACCGGCTCAGAGGCAGATAGACCATGTGGCTGTAGAGCTTGCTGCGGTAATCGCGGACGATCCTCGCGCCCACGGAGACCATTAGATAGTTCTGGAAGAATTTGAACAGTCCGCTGATGGCGAATATCAGAAATATTGCAACAGACAAGGTAACCACCTTGCGTCCCTTCACCAGCATTTCATCGACAATGGGCTCGGTTATGTAGGCGAGTGAGCCGCTCATGGCCGCCACCACCAAACTGCACATCGCGGCGATCAGGAGGCGCCGCCAGTGCGGCATTACTATCTGAAATATTCTTTTCACAGTTCCCAGCCTGCCATTTCGCCCACGATCTCGGCCACCCTCATGGACGGCCTCATCCCTTCAAACAGTCCCTGCACGTCATCGAAATCCCTGAACATACGTTCGCGGTACTCCTTATCCAGGAGCGTCCTTCTCAGCTCCCCCATGACTGTGTCCGGGTTGGCGCGGCCCTGAAGGAGCTCCTGTATGACCGGCTTGTCGAGCAGTATGTTGACGAGCGATATGTACTTGACGTTCAGAACGAAGAGCCTTCCTATCCAGTACGTAATCGGGAATATCTTGTATATCACCACGAGCGGCGTGCCCAGGAACGCGGCCTGAAGCGCCGCCGTGCCCGAGGCGACGACCGCCGTATCCGAGCAGGCCATGGCCGAGATGGCGCCCTCTTTCAGAATCACCACGCCTGCCTTTTCGAACCACTCGAGCTCCTGGCTGAATTTCTCCGTATCGATGTTTGGGGCCATGGGCATCACGAAGCCGAAGTCCTTGAAATCTACCTTGAACCTCTCGACAACGCCTCTCATGACCGGGAGCAGCTTTTTGAGCTCGTGTTTTCTGCTTCCCGGAAGCAGGGCCAGGTATCTCTTCTCTGGGTCAAGCCCAAGTCTCTTCTTTATCTCGTCCCTGTCGGTAGGAAGCTGGGTTATCTCGTCGAGTATGGGATGGCCTACGAACTCGCAGGGCATTCCCACATCCTTGTAGATGCTCTCCTCAAAGGGAAGTATCACCGCTATCCTGTTGGCTATCTCCGCCATCGTCTTCACGCGTCCGCTGCGCCAGGCCCAGACCTGCGGGCTCACGTAATAGAGCACCTTTATCCCCTCTCGCCTCGCCTCGCGCCCCACTCCGAAGTTGAAATCCGGATAATCGATGAGCACTACCACGTCGGGCCGCTCGTACTTCAGCTTCTGCACCGTCTTATTATACGTCTCCTTGACGGTGCGTATCGTCGAAAGCGCCTCGGTAACTCCGAAGGAGCTCGCGATACCGGAGAACAGATCGACTCCCGCAAGCCTCATCCTGTCGCCGCCTACGCCGATAATGTTTACGTCCGGCCAAAGGGTCTTGAGCTTGCTGGCAAGCAACGCGCCGTAAAGCTCGCCGGAACTCTCTCCGGCCACTATCATTATTTTCTTAGGCACCAAGCACTATCTCTGCAATCTTTGATATCTCTTCACCCTCGAGCTCCGGATACATGGGGAGCGAGAGCACTTCGTCCGCCGCAAGCTCCGCATTCGGAAGGTCGCCACGCTTGTAGCCAAGGTCCTTTACCGCGTCCTGAAGGTGAACCGCTATAGGATAATAAACGGTCGATGCTATCCCGGCCTCACCGAGCTTCTCCTTTATCGCGTCTCTGCGGCTGCTTCTGATTGTGTACTGGTGATAGACGTGCACGGCTCCGTCTCTTTCGATCGGGGCCGTTATCTTCCCCGCGAACAGGCCGTCGTAAAGCTTTGCGTTTTTCCTTCTCATCTCTATATAGCGGTCTATTCTCTTGAATTTCACAAGAAGTATGGCCGCCTGTATCTCGTCGAGCCTGCTGTTAAAGCCGAGGCTTTCGTGCTTGTAGGAACTGCGTGATCCGTGGTTTCTGAGCGCGCGTATAGTCTCCATGAGCGCCGCGTCGCCGCAGGTTATCATGCCGCCGTCTCCGACGGCCCCGAGGTTCTTGCTCGGGTAAAAGCTGAATCCTCCTGCATTGCCGAAAGAACCGACTCTCTTGCCTTCGATGGAAGCGCCGAAGGCCTGTGCGCAGTCCTCGACCACCGAAAGGCCGTGTTTCCCCGCAATAGACATTATCTTCGTCATGTCCGCAGGATGACCGAACATGTGCACCGGAACTATGGCCTTCGTCTTGGAGGTTATCTTCTCCTCAATCTTGTCGGCATCGATATTGAAGGTATCTAGGTCTATATCGACGAACACCGGTGTTGCACCAACATAGAGTATCGCCTCAACCGTGGCGAAGAACGTAAACGGGGTGGTTATCACCTCGTCGCCCTCTCCTATGCTGAGCGCATCAATAGCGAGATGTAACGCGTCGGTCCCGGAGGCCACTCCTGCCGCCTCCTTCGCGCCGCAATATTCCGCCACCTTCCCCTCGAGCTCCCTTACGCGGGGGCCGAGCACGTACTGTCCGCTGTCAAGTACATCGGTTACCGCCGCAACTACTTCGTCGCGGATCTCCGCGAACTGCTTTTTCAGGTCCACCATCTGTATCTGCATTGTCAGCTTGTCTGTGCTCCTTTTATCATTTCGGATATTTGCATCGCCACCTTAAGGGCCTCCCGCCCTTCAACGCCCGAAACCTTGGGCCTGCGGCGGGTCTTTACGCAATCTATGAAGTCTATCAGCTCCTCCTTGAGGGGCTCCCTGTCAATTACGTCCACGGGAGCTATGGTAATCCCTTCGGGACCCTTAAAGTGCCTGGCAATCTGTTTATCCCTATAGTCCAGCACTATGAACGAGTCCTTCTGGTATATCGTCAGCGACCTCTTCGTATCGGTCGCTATTCTGCTGGCCGTAACGAGCGCCTTGACGCCGTTTTCAAACTCTATCCATGCCTTTGCCATATCGAGCTTGTCCGTGAGTACCCTTGCGCCCGCGACCTTCATGTCCTTGATTGGTGAGCCGCCGGCAAGGTCCATGATTATATCGATATCGTGGATCATCAGATCCAGCGTTACATCGACGTCGGTGGCGCGACCGAGAAATGGCGATACCCTCTCGGACTCTATGAACTCCACCTCGCCAAGAAGGCTCTCCACTTCCATAACGGCCGGGTTGTAGCGTTCGAGGTGCCCCACCTGGAGTACCCTGTCCTTACTCGCCGCAAGCTCTATGAGAGCGTCGGCTTCGTCCACAGTTACCGTTATGGGCTTTTCAACGAGCACGTCCAGCCCCGCCTTCAGGCACTCCCTGGCTATCTTGAAGTGCATCGATGTGGGAGCGGCGATGCTCACGGCCTGTACGTCGTCGAGAAAGCGGACGTAGTCCGTGTAGGCCTGTGCGCCATATAGCGAGGCGATCTGCTCGGCCCTGGCCCCGTCAGAGTCCGCCACGGCGACGAGTTCCACGTCGTCGATGCCGTGGTAAATTCTCGCGTGATGCTGTCCGAGGTAGCCAACCCCGATGACTCCGACCTTTACAGACAATCCGTTCCCCCCTATATATATTTAAAACATAGTATTTTGCACCATATCAGAACGTTTCGGCAAGGGGCGAAGGTGCGAGGGATATCGTGAGTTGGGCTGGTTGGAAATAGCGCTCCCGGCGTCCCGGCCATCAGGTTCGATGCAATTGCCGCCAGCGGCGCCCTCTTTTGCCTCAGACGCTCTGGGTGAATTTACGGATCTGCTCGAGTTTTTCCCTTGCCTTCCCCGAATCAACAGCATCAGCCGCCACCAAGAAGGCCTCTTTGAGGTCGCCGCACTTTCCGGCAACAATAAGCGCCGCCGCGGCGTTCATGAGCACCACGTCCCGCCTAGGCCCCTTCTTGCCTTCGAGAGTGCTAATGGCGGCCTTTGCGTTCGACTCCTTATCGGCACCCGTTATGTCCTCTATCTTCGCCCTCTTTACACCAAAGTCCTCGGGGGAAATGATGGAGTTCTCCATCTTGCCGCCGCTGTAGCGAGACACCTTCGTGCCGTCGGTAATGGTTATCTCGTCGAGGCCGTCCTCTCCGTGCACGACCATTACGTCCTCGGCCCCGAGGTTCGCGAGCACGCGGCAAAGGGTGTCGGTGAGGTGGTCGGCAAAGACACCAAGCAACTGGCGCTTGGCGCCAGCAGGGTTCGTGATTGGACCGAGGATATTGAATATCGTCCGAACGCCTATCTCCTTTCTCGGGCCGATGGCGTACTTCATGGCCGGGTGAAAGAGAGGGGCGAACATGAACCCGAAACCCGTCTCAAAAAGACACTTCTCCACCTGCTCGGGCGAGAGGTCTATCTTTATGCCCATGGCCTCGAGCACGTCGGCGCTCCCGGAACTGCTCGAGACCGAGCGGTTTCCGTGCTTCGCCACCGGCACTCCGGCCGCGGCAACGATGAGGGCCGCCGTGGTAGAGATATTTATAGTGCCCGACATGTCGCCGCCGGTTCCGCATGTATCGAGCGTTCCCTCGGGCGACTTGATGGTCGATGCCTTCTCGCGCATTATCCTTGCCGCACCGGTTATCTCGTCAACGGTCTCCCCTTTGCCCCTGAGAGCCGTGAGGAAAGCGCCTATCTGGGCGTCTGTGGCCTTGCCCTCCATTATCTCGGTCATGCAGCTCTGCATCTCTCCCTCGGAGAGGTGAATACCGCCGATGAGCATGTTAATCGCCTCTTTTATCACGACTGCCTCCCAAGCTTCACAAAGTTTCTCAGGATCTCCATCCCCTCACGCGTCAGTATCGACTCGGGATGGAACTGCACTCCTTCGAGGATGAATTCCTTGTGCCTCACTCCCATTATCTGTCCGTCCTCTGTCCACGCGCTTATCTCAAAAGAATCCGGCAGCGTGTCGCGCTTTATAACAAGAGAATGGTATCTCGTTGCATCGAAGGGGTTGCTCAGTCCCTTGAAGATGGTCTTTCCATCGTGAAAAATGGGCGAGGTCTTGCCGTGCATCAGCTCCGGGGCTCGCACTATCGCCGCCCCGAACGCCGCTCCTATCGCCTGATGCCCGAGGCAAACCCCTAACAGAGGCAGCTTGCCCGCGAAATGCTTTATCACCTCCACCGAGATGCCGGCCTCGTTGGGAGTGCACGGCCCGGGCGAAACCACGATGCGCTCTGGCTTAAGCGCTTCTATCTCGGCAATGGTTATCTTATCGTTTCTGTGGACTACGACCTCCTCGCCGAGCTCCCCTATGTACTGGACGAGGTTGTAGGTGAACGAATCGTAGTTGTCGATCATCAGTATCATGTTATCTCCCCGGCCATATCGACGGCCTTCATCATCCCCTTGGCCTTGTTCACGGTCTCGTCGTACTCGTTTGCTGGAACGGAATCAGCGACGATGCCCGCTCCGGCCTGCATATAGACCACGCCGTCCTTTATCACGAGCGTCCTGATGGTGATGGCCATATCCATATTGCCAGAATAGCTGAGATAGCCGAGCGAACCGGCGTAAGGCCCCCGCCTCACGGGCTCGAGCTCGTCTATTATCTCCATGGCCCTGACCTTCGGTGCCCCCGAAACGGTGCCCGCAGGGAAACTCGCCCTGAGCACGTCGAAGGCGTCGAGGCCATCGGTGAGGCGTCCCTTAACGTTTGAGACCATGTGCATCACATGGCTGTACCGCTCAATTACCATCAGCTCGGTTACCTTCACCGAGCCCGTAACGGCCACCCTGCCCACGTCGTTTCGCCCGAGGTCAACTAGCATTATATGCTCGGCCACCTCCTTGGGGTCTGCCTTCAGGTCGGCCTCAAGCGCGAGGTCTTCGTTCTCGTTCGCGCCTCGCTTTCTCGTGCCAGCGATGGGACGAAGAGTTATCTCGTCGCCCTCGAGCCGCACGAGTATTTCCGGCGATGAGCCCACTATCTGTGCCTCTCCGGTATCGAGGTAGTACATGTACGGCGAGGGGTTTATCACCCTCAATGCCCTATATATGCTGAATGGCTCAAGCGACGTGCTCCTCTGAAACCGCTGCGATAGGACCACCTGTATTATGTCGCCCGCCTTTACGTATTCCTTGCACTTTTCAACCGCCCCCTCGAACTTCTCCCGTGGCCCGAAGGACGAGACAAACTCGCCGGGCTCGACCTCTCGCGGGGCATCCTTCGAAGCGCTGACGGGCGCCTTAAGCCGTTCTATGATGCCGTCTATCTTTTCTACGGCCTCTTTGTAAGCTTCCTCGGGGCTGCGGTTACCGTCCATGTGCACGTTCGATACGACCTTGATCTTCTGCTGAAGGTTATCGAATATCAGCATGGTGTCGGTGAGCATCAGGTAGATGTCCGGCATATCGAGCTTGTGCTCCCAGTCCTTCTCCGGCAGGTCCTCGATGAACCTCACCGTGTCGTAACCGAGATAGCCCACGAGTCCGCCGAAGAACCTTGGAAGTCCCTCCGCCTCGACAGCCTTATACCCGGACATGAGTTCCTTGAGATATCCCAGTGGGTCGCCGGTCTTCACGGTCTCGGTGCCGTCCTGGCCGCTTACCTCGATGCGGCCTCCCCAGCCGCGTATGACCTTCGAGGGCTTGAGCCCGAGGAAGGAATACCTGGCCCACATCTCGCCGCCCTCGACGCTCTCAAGCAGAAACGCCGGACGCTCGTTGAGCTTCAGAAAAGCCGAGACGGGGGTGTCCAAATCGGCGAGGGTCTCCCTGTAGACGGGAATCAGGTTCCCCTCCTTGCAAAGGCTCTTGAACCGCTCTATGTCAGGACTGACCATTGTTGACAAACCCAAATAGAATCAATTAGTATTCATTATACAGTTAAACTGGTTTATATTCCTAAAACCAACTGTATAATAACACTATTTGTTATTGCGGGTGTAGCTCAGTGGTAGAGCACAACCTTGCCAAGGTTGGGGTCACGGGTTCGAATCCCGTTACCCGCTCCAGAAATCATTTGCCCGGGAGATCGTTATATAACTTATCCCGGGTTTTTACTTTAAGGCGGCGTACCCAAGTGGCAAGGGAGAGGTCTGCAAAACCTTTATTCAGCGGTTCGAATCCGCTCGCCGCCTCCACCACCCTTCGCCTTTAAGAAACAATACTCCACTGGCATCTTCTAAGAATTGATTTCCGTGACGCAGAACTTGATCAGAGGGTTATGAAGTCTTCGTCTTCGCTGCCGCCGCTTCCGAACATGGCGGCTCGGTCTTCGTCGGAGAGGTACTCGTTCTCGAGTTCCTCAATGTGCGTCTTGTCGAGGCCGCTGTTCATGAGAAAGTCGTCCCTGAGCTCCATGCCCAGTCCGCCCTTTATGACGGGCAGTATGTTGTGGACGTAGAAGAACTCCTTCCTTAGGTCAAGGAGTATCTTCTCCAGGAGATGGTCGGGAAGGTCGGGGATGCCGTTTGACGCCAGGGTCTTGGAGATATATGGCTTCAAGTCCTCGACGGTGGTTATGATGTCGAGGTAGGAGCGGTACTTCTTTCTGAGCGCTTTTTTGAGGACCCTGTAGGCCTGACGGTAAAGGCGCTCCTCATCGACTATCTGTTTGACCTCTTCGAGCAATCGCTCTATCGAGTGCCTGTCGAAAGCCTCCTCGAGGCCTGCGGCAAGGGCTCTCAGCTTTTTCTTCCCGTAGTAGGAGACATATTCATTCGCTATGAGATCGTCTATGAAGAGGTTGTTAAAGAGACCCTTTTCGAGCCGGTCGAATTCCTGTTTTATCTTGAGAAAGCTCCTGAGCATGGGCTCCGTGAGCTCCATGTTCTCGGTGAAGGCCATCATGCCTATGAGGCTCTGGGCGTGGTCGTAGCGCTCGAAGGCCCTTATGACGATGCGGAACTGCTCGAAGAAATCCGACTCTTCCTCTTCCTGGCCGGGCTCTCGCTTGCGGTCGAGGTCGCGTGTGGTCTCGTCAAGGTCCTTGACGATGTCCAGGAGCAT
>Ga0055451_10001253_pt1 | contig 10315 bp, 9 predicted proteins | sample China_Galinas_PW_3_FD_57745 | JGI IMG/M metagenome (GOLD analysis project Ga0055451, IMG submission 57745) | Wetland microbial communities from San Francisco Bay, California, USA, that impact long-term carbon sequestration - China_Galinas_PWB_D2 | ecosystem: Environmental > Aquatic > Marine >... | reverse complement strand
GTTGCGCGCGGACGAATCGCACTCGAAAAGGTCAGCTAAATACAGGACACACCACTAGATGCTGGCGAGCAGCACGATTTTGAGACCCGCCTCAAGCTAGAGCTTGCCCGCCAGTATGCGGCGGGCAAGCCAACCCCGGATAGCAAGCGCATCGTCTTCCGGTATCTGGCGACCGCGGTCGAGATCGTTGGCGATGGCCATGCCGAGGGCCTGCGCGTCGCGTATCCCGGGGGAGACAGTGAGGTGATCGAGGCCCGCCTCATCCTGCACTCAATCGGCTACACCGGCGCGGCCATCGACGGCTTGCCGTTCGACTCGAACGAGGGCATAGTGCCGAACGAAGGCGGGCGAGTCGTCGACAACGGGCGAATCGTGCCGGGCGTGTATGTGACGGGCTGGATCAAGCGCGGATCTCGTGGTGTGATCGGGACGAACCGTAGCTGCGCGGAGCAGACGATCACCCAACTGTGGCATGACTTCGACACGGGTTCGCTGGCTCGTGAGGTCAAGGACCGCGCCGCCTTGACGGAGATGCTTGTCGAACGCGGCGCGACCCGGGTCTGCTGGGGGGGTTGGCGAGCTATCGATACAGCCGAGCGCGAGCGTGGTGCGGATGCGGCCAGGCCAAGAGTCAAGTATGTAGACATCGTGCAGATGATTTCGGCAGCCAGGACGATTGCGGCCAGCTCCGGTTCAAGGTGACCAGCCTTGACGGCGTTCAGTCATTTCCGGTCACCCGGTATCCAGGAGTCAAACCGCCTGCAGAGCGTCCGCATGGTGGTCGAACTGCACTGGTGTTCTACGGAATTGATCTTCACATTGACCTATGGAGGCAGCAAGCGTCTATTGGTGGCCCGTCGAGCACCCGCCTCCCGATCTCGCAAGGCATTCCTCGATTCAGCACCTCGGCTGACCGACGCACAGGCATTCGTCCTGACGTAGAGCCGTAAAATCTCGCGATGTCATGACCAGAATGGCAATCACATGGACACCCGCTTCATCCACACCATGGACTGAGGCATCGGAGGCTCACGGCGGATGGCGCGCACGCGCTTCCATGTCGGATGGCACGCGATCGAATATCGGCCGGATACGGCGTTGACCGGCCCGATGGGGCAACCGAGCGGATACGAAATCAAGCCCGGTTGGGAATCTGGCTTGTCAACCCGCCGTCCACGACGAATTCGGTGCCCGTCGCATAGGACGATTCGTCGCTGGCCAGGAACACCACGAAGGCCGCCAGTTCCTCGACGTCAGCCATGCGACCCAGCGGGATGGGGAAGAGGCCGTCGGGTGTGTTCTGGCTCATCGGGGTGTGCACGAGACCGGGATGTATCGAGTTGACCCGGATCCCGTGTGCGGCGAGTTCGAGTGCCGCCGACTTCGTGACTCCGCGCACGGCAAATTTCGATGCGACATAGCCGTGCACGTAGGGACTGGCGACCATTCCCTCGATGGAAGAGATGTTGATGATGGAGCCGCCACCGGCCTTGATCATGGGATCGATCGCGGCTTGCATACCGAGGAACGTGCCGGTGAGGTTGACGTCGATGACGCGCTTCCAGTCGGCGAGCGGGTAGTCGCGCAGGCTGCCCGGGTTGACGATGCCGGCATTGTTCACGAGGACGTCAAGCTTGCTGAATCGTTCGACAGCCGTGGTGACGGCGCCGTGCCACTTCTCGGGGTCGGTGACGTCGAGGTGGACGTAGTGTGCCGCATCGCCGAGCTCCTCGGCCAGGGCCTGACCCTCATCGTCGAGGATGTCGCCGATGACGACGCGGCCACCTTCGTGCAGCAGCCTGCGCGCGTGCGCAGCCCCCATGCCACGCGCCCCGCCGCTGATCAACGCCACTTTGCCGTCGACTCTTCCCATGGTGGACATGCTAACGGCCCCTGCGTATTTGCGAAGAACTACGGCAGAACTGCGTCAGCATAAGAACTTTGACAGTTCGATTTCGGATGATCATGTGTACCAGCCGATCACGTGGTATCAGCGGCGACGCGTACTGCATTGACGATACCCTGGTAGCCGGTACAGCGGCAGAAGTTTCCGGACAAGCCCTGCCGTATCTCCTCGTCGCTGGGGTTCGGGTTGGCCTTGAGCAACGCAGTGATCGACATGACGAAACCCGGTGTGCAGAAGCCGCATTGCAGCCCGTGACAGTCTCGCAAAGCCGCCTGCACCGGTGAAAGCTCACCGCTAGCGGCGGCAATACCCTCGACCGTCGTCACCTCGGCGCCCGCGGCTTGCACGGCGAAGAGCAAGCAGGAGCGGATGGCGGCGCCGTCGAGAAGCACTGTGCAGGCGCCGCACGCACCGTGTTCGCAACCGAGGTGGGTTCCGGTGAGACCGCAGCGCTCACGCAGAAAATCGGCCAGCGTTGTCCGCGGTTCGACATCGGCCGCGGTGTCTTGTCCGTTGACTTTCATCCGGACAGTTCGTTCATGCATTGGTCGCCTCCGTCGTGGCCTCTTCGATCGCTTCGGCCCAAGCCCGCGCCACCAGGACGGCACCGACCCGGGAGCGGTACGAGGCCGAGCCCTGCAGATCGCTGGGGATGTCGTCGAGATCGCTCATGGCGAGTTCGCCGATGTCGTCGCCGGTCAAGTCCGCGACCGATCTGCCGACCACGGCAGCCTCGGCCTTGGACGCACGTCGGGGGGTCGATCCCAGGCCTAGGAGCCCTATACCGCAGCGCGACACCCGGTCGTGGCTGTCGAGCGCAACAGCCACGACGGTACCGGCGATCGCGAAATCGCCATGGCGACGGGCGAACTCCTGCACAGCGAACCCGCGGCGGCCCGTCCATACCGGAAAGCGGACGCCGGTGAGCACCTCGCCGGGTTCAAGCGCGGTCTCCCACACGCCGGTGAAGAACTCGGTGGCCGGGATCGTCCGCCGCCCGCCGGGGGAGACGGCTTCCACACTTGCGCCCAGCGCCAGCGCGACGGCCGGATATTCCCCGGCGGGATCGGCATGCGCGATAGAGCCTCCGAGTGTGCCACGGCTGCGAATCTGGAAGTGCCCGACGAACGGCGTGGCCCGCGTGAGAAGCGGTACCGCCGAGCTGATCTGCTCGTCGTCACCGATGACGGCGTCGGTGGTCGCCGCGCCGATCCACACATCGTCGCCGCGACGCTCGATCCCCTTGAGCTCGTCGAGCTGCGAGATGTCGACGAGGTGGTCGAAGAACGCCAATCGAAGCGCGAGCATCGGAACCAGGCTTTGACCGCCCGCCAGTATCTTCGCGTCTTCGCCGAGTTCGGCAAGCATCCGGGTAGCACCGTCAACGCTCTCGGGCCGGTGGTAGTCGAACGATGCGGCCTTCATCGGCGGCGACCGAGCAGGTATCCGATTGCGAGGCCGGCGGCCAAGGCGCCGGCCACAGGCAGCACACGTTTGGCGATGGGCAGCGCGACCACGCCGAGAAGGTCCAGGGATGCGCCGCTTTCGCTCTGGGGTGCGGCGGACAACGTGCGAGGCGATTCCGTGGGGGTTTCGGACGACGGGGGTGCGACCAAGTCGGCCTCCAGGCGTTCGGCGAACTGCCCGATCAACTTGGTGGCCACATCGGAGAGAATCCCGCGGCCGAACTGCGCTGCCTTTCCCGAGATGGTCAGATCGGTGGTGAGCACGCAGGACGTCGTCTCGCCCTCGTCCTTCAACTCCGCCGTCACCACCGCTGAGGCATTGCCCTGGCCCCGGGTCTCCTTGCCGTCGGCTCTGATCACCGCCCGGTGCGCGGAGGAATCCTTGTCTTCAAACGATGCATTTCCCTTGTACTGCATCGTGATCGGACCGACCTTCACTTTGACCGTTCCGGTGAAGTTGTCGCCGTCCACACTCAGCAGCTGTGCACCGGGAATGGCGGGCACCACCCGTTCGACATCGGTGAGCACCTCCCAGGCCTGGTTGATCGGAACTGGTACCCGGAATTCGTTGACAAACTCCACTGCTGTCCTTACTTCGCGGCTTGTTCGATGAGGTCGACTAGGGCGGCGGGGCTGGCCGGCAACCGGGTCACCGTCACGCCGAGCGGGGCGAGCGCGTCGTTGACCGCGTTGATCACCGCGGGCGTCGATCCGATCGCTCCGCCTTCGCCGACACCCTTGTAGCCGCCAACCCCCGGACCGGGTATCTCGATGTGGCCGTACTCGATCGTCGGCACTTCGGTCGCGGTCGGCAGCAGATAGTCGACGAACGTCGAGGAGAGGGGATTTCCGTCGTCGTCGTAGACCATGTTCTCCAGCAGTGCACCGCCAATGCCCTGTACGGTTCCGCCGGCGATTTGGCCTTCGACCACGTTCGGGTTGATCATCGGGCCGACGTCCTCGCTGACGATGTAGCGCGTGAGAGTGACCTGACCGGTCTGCACGTCGACTTCGCACGTACACGCGTGCGTGGCGTTGGCCCAGGTGAATGGTGTGGGCGCCGTGTAGCGAGCGGTGGCCTCCAGGGTGGCTGCCATTCCGGCCGGCAGCTGCTGAGGTTCGTAGTACGCCCGGTAGGCGATGTCGGCGAAACTCACCCTCGTGGAGGGATCTTCGCGCACAAAGGCGTTGGAGCCGCCCAGTTCGATGTCGGACTCTTCGACTCCTAGGCGGTGAGCTGCCATCGCTGTGATCTGCTTGCGCAGAACGGCCCCTGCCTCGCTGACCGCGCCGGCCGTCATCGGACCACTGCGGCTGCCTTGCGCGCCGGCACCGTAAGGAGTCACCGCCGTGTCTCCCTGTATCGTGCCGACGTCTTCGATATCGGCCCCCAGCGCGTCGGCCGCCAACTGAACAACGGTGGTCTCGATGCTGTTGCCGGTCGAGCCGCCGTTGACGTAGACGTTGATCTTTCCCGTCGATTCCATGCGGATCGTCGCGCCCTCGGTGGCAAGGTTGCCGGTCGCCCCAGCGGTCGGTTCGATGTACGCGGAGAACCCGAGTCCGATGTAGCGGCCCTGAGCCAGCGCTTCCCGCTGCTCCTTGCGAAAGCCCTCGTGGTTGAGGATTTTCACGGCCTGCTCGAAGGTGTCGGCCGGCGCTACATGGTCGTACGGCATTCCGGTGGCGCTGAAGTACGGCATCTCATCGCAGCGAAGGATGTTGCCGCGGCGCAGTTCGACGGGGTCCATGCCCATGGTGCGCGCCCCGATGTCGAGCAGGATCTCTCGGCTCAAGGTCTCGTATTGCCATGGGCCGCGGTAGGCGGCCAGTCCTGCGGTGTTGGTGAACACCGTCTTGTAGTTGAAGCTGGCCTTGGGCATCCGGTAGGGGCCGGGAAAGAACATCCCGATAGCGGCGGTCGTCAGGACCGGGTACGGGGTCGGGTAGGCGCCGATGTCCTGCATGAAGTCGATGTCGGCCGCGAGGATCGTGCCTTCCTCGTCGAACGCCATCCGTACGGTGCCGTCGACATGGCGTGCCTGCCCCGCCGACATCAGGTTTTCGCGCCGGTCCTCGATCCACTTCAGTGCGGTGGGTAGCTTGCGGGCGGCCAGCAGGATGCACATGTCCTCGCGCATCGGGACGACCTTTTGTCCGAAGCCGCCGCCGGTGTCGCGCATGATCACCCGGACGTTGTGCGCCGGAATGCCGAGCAGACGCGCGGAGAACGCGCGCAACTCGTGGGGGATCTGGGTCGACGCCCACACCGTCAGCTCCCCGGAAGCTGCCTGCCACTCCACCACCAACCCGCGCGTCTCGATTGGCACCGGTGCGTACATCTGCTGGTAGACGTTCGCTTTGACGACATGCGCGGCCGATGCGAAAGTCTCCTCGTTCGGCGGGGCGCCGCCCATTCCGCCCGCGACGTTGTCCGGATAGGCCTCGTGCACCACCACGCCGGCGTCGGCGGCCAGCCGGATAGCCTGAGTGAAATCCGCGACGGCCGGCAGCGGCTCGTAGTCCACCTCGACCAGGTCGACGGCATCCTCGGCGATATAGCGGTTTTCGGCGACCACGAGTGCGACCGGATCACCGACGAACTTCGCCTCTCCCTCGGCCAGCGGCGGGCGCGGCGTGTCAGGAACGTCTTTGCCGACGACCGCGTGCCAGGCCTCTTTGACCTCAGGGTTGAGGTCGCCGGCGGTGAACACCGCACGCACCCCCGGAAACGCCAACGCTGCTGAGGCGTCGATACCGTCGATGCGGGCACGGGCGAACGGGCTGCGCACAAAGCAGGCGTGCAGCATCCCCGGCCTGGTGACGTCGTCGACGTACGTGCCATGCCCGGTAAGCAGCCGGGAGTCCTCCACACGAGGGACACGTGCGCCCGCATAACGTCCGGCGACGGTCTGCGTCATCCTGGCTCCAATCTGTTGCGCGTTAATCTGTTGCGCGTTGCTGTCGGAAGTGCGGCGACATCTGCCGCCGGCCACCGCAGCGCGGGCGTGAACTCAAGGGAGGTTCTGCGCTCGGTCAGGGACTCGCAGTGCCTTTCCGAAGAGGTGGGATCGACGCACTCGACCCGCCATTCACCCACCTCACTCACGGCGAAATGCCTCGGTTCACCCTGGGAATACGGTTGTACTGTCGCACTGGCTTCCTGGCCTTGTCAATACTCCCAAGCCTCCCGCGGCTAGCCCTGACTACCAGAAACAATACGGTCGCATTGACACCGTGCGCCGGTCCCTGGTTACTTATAGGGGGGACGAAAGGGCGCCGAGTTGACCGATGAATTGGCCGGGAAGGTCGCCGTTGTCACCGGTGGATCGTCAGGACTTGGTCATGCGACCGTACAGAGGTTCGTCGCTGCAGGCGCCAGGGTCGTCATCGCCGATCTCGATGCGGAGCGTGGCAAGGACTTGGCTGCCGCATGCGGTGACCGCGCGCGTTTTCACTGCGTCGATGTCGCTGATGCCCAGCAGATGAGCGATCTGATCGCCTTCGCGGTGACCGAGTTCGGTGGCCTGCACATCATGGTCAACAACGCCGGCATCGCGAGCACCATGCATGAGGATTTCCTGGCCGACGATCTGGCTGACTTCGGTCGGGTGATGGCGGTCAACCTGCTCGGCGTGATGCTCGGCACGCGCGAGGCGGCGCGGCACATGTCCGGCGCCGGGGGCGGCTCGATCGTGAACATGTCGTCGATAGGCGGCATTCGGGCGGGCAAGAGGGTGATGACCTATCGGGCCTCCAAGGCCGCGGTGCTGCACTTCACAAAGTGCGCCGCAGTCGACCTGGGAAGCTACGAAATTCGGGTCAACTGCATCGCACCGGGAAACATACCGACACCCATCCTGGAGTCTTCTGTGAAGCAGATGAGCGGGGACGATCGCGACGCCTTCGTCACGAACATGCGGCAGAAAATGCGGACGGACCGTCCACTCGAGCGCGAGGGCACGCCGGAAGACGTCGCCGAGGCCGCGCTGTACTTCGCGGGTGACCGGTCGCGCTATGTGACGGGCACCGTTCTGCCGATCGACGGGGGCACGGTCGCGGGCACGGCGACGCGCTGACGTCAGTCCGCTACCAGCCCAAGGTTTTTAACCATCTGCGTGTCGTAGTAGTCCCGCCACAGCGCGAGTTTGCCGTCGACCACCCGACTGATGTTCATGACCGGCAGCGCTATCCGCTTCTCGCCGAGAATATGCGTGTCGAGGCGCTCACTGAGCACCCATTCACCCTCGCAGGCAAGGTGAAGCACATCTGCTTCGACGCGCACATGCGCGCACACCGGCTGCAGCCAGGCTCTGATCGCCTGATGGCCGACCATCGGGTCCTCGGGTACGTTGTGGTAGACCCCGTCTTCAGCGAACATGGCGACCATGCCGTCCGCGTCCGGCACTGCCCACAGATCACACATCTGACGAACGATTTTTTCTTCACTGCCCATTTTCACTGCCCATTTCCGTTTGGCTCCAGAAACCTTTCCTAGGTGGAGATGCCGAGGAAGTGCTTGATGTTGTCGCTGCAGATGCGTGCAGCGTTCTGCGGGCCAACCGAATCGACGAGTGCCCCGAGCGATTTCTCCGAGTAGCCGAACGTGCTCTCGTTGTGCGGGTAGTCCGAAGACCAGAAGACCTTGTCGACACCGATCCGGTCGATCGATTGCAGGCCCAGCGGATCAACCATGAAGGCCGCGCTCATGTGTGTGTCCCAGTAGTACTGGATGTCGTGCTGGAGTCGGTAGGTGTACATGTGCTGGTATGACGCCACCAGGTGTTCGGCGTCCTGTAGAGCCCAGGGCACCCATGCGATCCCGCCCTCGAACCAGCCGATCCGTAATCCCGGATGCCGATCGAGGATGCCTCCGAAGATGTACTTGGAGAACACCTCTCGAAAGCCATCGATATTGGTCATCATGCTGACAACGATGCTGTTGAACTCCGATGGGATCTTCGGCGGTGTCTCGCCGATGTGGTGGGTGACCGGGAGTCCGGAGTCTTCGATCTCGTCCCAGACCGGAGTCATCGCGGTGCTCGCGTAGTCGATCGGGTTGCCGTCGAGGCCGGTGCCGGGGTTCAGAGGCAGCAGGAAGGTCTTGAGCCCCAGCGATTTCAGTTCGGACAGGGTTCGCCGAGCGCCCTTGGGATCCCACCAGTTGATCAGCCCGACGCCGTAGAAGTGGCCACCGGACTGCTCCTGCAGCTCGGCGACGTACTCGTTGTAGACGCGGAAGGCAAGTTCGCGAACCTCCCGGTCGGGATAGTGGAACAGCGCCAGGATGGCGTTGGGGAAGGCCAGCTCCTTGTCGACGCCGTCCTCGCGGAGTTCCTGGATTCGGGCCTCCATGTTGTTGCTTGCCGCACCCGGCAGGTCGTCGTACTGCATCACCACGGCGCTGAACGTGTCCCACAGGAACGACTGTCCCTTGACGCCGATGTGGTAGGCGCCGTCGTCGTACCAGATCCGCGGAGCCTCGTCCTTGAGATTGTCGGGAAACCTCTCGTAGAAGATGTCACCGGCGATCGTGATGTGATTGTCGGCGGAGAACACCTCGGTTCCGGCGGGCAGACCGACGTCGGTCTTGTCGGCATGGCCCCGCCGATCCTTCGGTGCACCAAATCCTTGCGGCGGATACAGCGGCGATGAGCCGGTTGCCCGAAGAGCTGACGGCGTCGTCATACCGGACTGGGTGGACATGGTCGATCCTCCGTTCGGATTCTCTGGCAAGGGTCGGCGTCACCAGGCGACGGGCAGCTCATAGACGCCGTAGGCAAGTCGGTCATGCTTGAAGGGAACCTCATCCATTGTGACAGCCAAGCGCAGAGTGGGGATGCGGCGGAACAAGGTGGGCAAGACGATCTGAAGTTCCGCGCGGGCGAGCTGTTGCCCGACACACTGGTGCCGGCCGTAGCCGAACGCCAGGTTCTGCTCGGCCCCGGCGCGGCGAAGGTCCAGCCGATCCGGCTCGGCGAACGCCTCCGGGTCCCAGTTCGCCGGCGCCAGGTCGATGATGATGCCCTCGCCGGCACGGATGACCTCACCTGCGATCTCGATGTCCTCCAAGGCAATACGCCGTTGGCCGGTTTGAACGATGGAGAGATAGCGCAATAGTTCCTCGACGGCGTTCGCGACGACTCCCGGATCTGTGGCATCGCGCAGCACCGCGAGCTGGTCGGGATGCTCCAGCAGGGCAAGCACACCGAGCCCGATCATGTTCGCCGTCGTTTCGTGGCCGGCAACCAGCAGTCCGGAGGCGAGCTGAGCTGCTTCTTTGACGGTGATCTCGCCGGCCTTCACTCGCTCCGCCAGGTCGGACACCGCGTCCTCGGCAGGATCGGCCAGCTTGGCCTCGACCAGTTCGGCCATGTAGTTGGCCAGCACCAATGACCGCTTGGCGTTCTCCTCGGCGCTGGCGAAGCGGGCGAGCTTGATCTCGGCCTGCTCCTGGAAGAACTCGGCATCCTCGTAGGGCACCCCCAGGAGCCGGCTGATCACCAGAGACGGTATGGGTAGTGCGAGCGCGGCCACGAGGTCGCCCGGCTGCGGGCCGGACACCAGCGCGTCGATGCAGTCGTCGGTGATCGTCTGAATCGCCGGTCGCAACTCCTCGACCCTCTTGAAGGTGAAGGGCTTTGACAGCATCCGGCGAAACCGCGTGTGTTCTTCGGCGTCCGAGGTGAACACTGATCGGGGCCGCTCGTGCACCGTCGCCGCAAAGACCTCGTTCCAGTGCGGAAAACCTGGACGCCGGTCGTCGACGCTCACCCTGGAGTCGGAGAACAGCGCCCGCGCCTCTTGGTAACCGGTGACCAGCCATGGGCTACTGCCGTTCCAGATGTGGACGCGCGAGACCGGCTTGCTGGCAGCGAGCTCGAGGCTCTGTGGCGGTGGAGCGAAGGGACAACGTGGGTCCCTTGCCATCGGATACTCGGGG
>Ga0055451_10001252_pt1 | contig 10315 bp, 10 predicted proteins | sample China_Galinas_PW_3_FD_57745 | JGI IMG/M metagenome (GOLD analysis project Ga0055451, IMG submission 57745) | Wetland microbial communities from San Francisco Bay, California, USA, that impact long-term carbon sequestration - China_Galinas_PWB_D2 | ecosystem: Environmental > Aquatic > Marine >... | reverse complement strand
TGATCTTCGTGAAGAGTGCGGTCAGGGCCGCCTGCGACGGCGTCTCGAGCGAGCTCTGCAAGCTCGCGGCGGCCGACAGCGCGAAGCTAGACGATCCCTACCGTTTCATGGCGACACCCGGCGCCTTATGGGGTGTCCAGCAGTACCACCCGTGGAGCGATCCCACACCGTTGCAGGTGGGGCCGGGAGGCCAGATCGTGGGCGCTCGCACGCAGACCATGTCGCGTCAGGGCAATGTGGTGGTGAATCTGGGCGTGCAACCGATGATCCGGCGGAAGTCGAGCCTCGATAGCGCGCAGGTGGCGAAAGCGAAGGCGAGCCTCGACTCGCTCGGCTTCACCTTCGACCATCCCGATTTCGTGATGACACCTGCGCTCACGGTTCAGATGAACGAGACGACGTCGCTCGGTGGCGAGACCAATTACGTGCTGTACTTCGGCGACCTGGCCAACCCCGACGTCCTGTGGACGACGCGCGCCGACAGCATCAACTCGGGCCGCGCGGTCGTCCCGCTCACGGACGAGGACCTGAAGAAGCTCGAGCAAGGCACGCCGCTCGGGTTCGCGGCGATCAAGATCTCCGAGGGGACCGATGCGATGGCTCAGGCCGTCTACAACATCACCTTCCTGTCCGTGAACGAGGCCAAGGCGGTGTCGGCACTGGTCGACTACATGTCGGGCAAGCTCGGCAAAGACCTCGAGGCGTTGGTTCCGCCGCAGAACGGGTAGGCACACGCTTCTTCGTGGCCACGTGTACAGGGCGCGGATGGCTCTCCGGGAGTTGACGGATCGGAGCGCGAGCGTCGAGATCCCCACGTCCCTGGACGATCTGGACGCCTGGCTGGCGACGTCCGAAGCCCGAGTCCCCGGTCTCCGTGAGGACGCGGCCAAGACGGTCGTATGGGCGAACGAGGGCGCGCACGCCCCCACCCCCCGGTCCGTGATCTATCTGCACGGTTTCAGCGCGGACCCCCGGGAGGTCGATCCGCTGCCTCAGGTGGTCGCGCAGAGGATGGGCGCGAACCTGTGCTACGCCCGGCTCACGGGCCACGGCCGCGACGGAGCGGCGATGGCCGAGGCGTCGCTGGACGATTGGCTGGCGGATGCGGACGAGGCGATGACGCTCGGAGCCCGTCTCGGCGAGAGGGTGGTTGTCATGGGTACCTCCACCGGCGGCACGCTGACATTGTGGCTCGCGGCCCAGCGGCGATGGCGGGAGCGCATGGCGGCGCTGGTCCTGCTGTCGCCCAATCTTCGGCTACGCAGCCGCGCCGCCGCCCTGGTGAGAGGGCCGTTGCGAGGGCTCCTTCTGCGGCTGGTCGTGGGCCGTGAGTATCGCTTCGAGCCTCAGAACGAGAGCCAGGCCCGGCACTGGACGACGCAATACCCGTCGATCTCGCTCCTGCCCATGATCGAGCTCACGCGCAGGGTGCGAAGGCTCCATCTCGAGGACGTGAACGTGCCCGTGTTTGTGGCGTACTCTCCGCTGGACCGCGTGGTCGACCCGAAGTCGGCGTTGGCGGCGGTGGATCGGCTCGCCTCTCCCGTGAAGCGACGGTACGTCGTGAGGGGAGATGGTGACGCCCAGCATCACGTGCTGGCGGGAGACATCCTCTCTCCCGGGACGACGGCCGGCCTCGCGGCGGAGATTCTCGACTTCCTGGAGCACCTGCGATGAGCGGATCCGACCTCCCCGACGCGATCCTCGCCGACGGCAGCAGACCTTTCGGCGCCGAGGACTTGCTGACGCGGTTGGAGGAGCTGGGCATCGAGGCGAGCACCGTGCGCCATCCACCGGTGTTCACGGTCGAAGAGGCGAAGGCGCTGCGTGGCGAGCTCCCGGGTGCCCACACGAAGAACCTCTTCGTGCGCGACAAGAAGGGCGTGATGTGGCTGATCGTGGCGCGCGAGGATCGGCCGGTGGACCTGTCCGTGCTTGCCGAGAAGCTGGGGCTGAAGCGTCTTTCGTTCGGCAGTCCCCAGCGGCTCATGAAGCACCTCGGGGTGATCCCGGGTGCCGTGAGCCCGTTCGGCGTGGTGAACGACCCCGCGGGAGAGGTCTCGGTGGCGCTGGACTCGGGCCTCCGCGACTTCGACCGGTGGAGCTTCCACCCGCTGGACAACACGATGACCACGACGCTGGCTCGTGATGACATGCTCCGCTTCCTCGTGGAGGAGGGGCATCCGCCGACCTGGGTGGAGCTCTGAGCCGCCCGGTCGAAGCCGCCGTCATCCTGCCTCCCGGTCCCCCCCGGGCGGCGCCACGCGCATCGGAGGTCGGCGGTGGCCCCAGGGGCGGGCGCGCTCCAACTGGCCGGCCAGCCGGAACAGTGTGGATTCGTCGCCGAATCGGCCCGCGAAGTGCACGCCGATCGGCAATCCTTCGGAGCTCCAGTAGAGAGGGACGGACATGGCGGGTTGGCCCGTGACGTTGAACACCGGCGTCCATGGCGTGAACGCGAACGCGTCTTCCGCCGCCTGACCCAGCAATCCGGCGGCCTTCAGCAATCGCCCCGATCCGAAGACCCCAAGGCTGCGAAGAAGGAGTTCCTCGGTGCGGGACGGGCGTAGCTCCCCGATCGCGGGGGGCGGCGTGGCCACCGTGGGGCTCAGGAGGATCTCGTAATCCTGGAAGAACCGGCCGACCCGGCGGGCGGATCGCTCGAGCGAGCGCAGGGCGCCGGCGTACTCCCGAGCGCTGAACGCCTCGGAGAGGAGCGCGAGGGCCCAGGTCGGCGCCTCGAGCGCGCGTCGCCGCACGCGCAGGCCCGGGACCCTGCGGATGTCCTGCAGGTCGGCCCCCAGCTCGCTCGCGACCATGAGCAGGAAGGCGCGCGAGAACTCGTCCGGGTCGTCCAGGTCCGGCTCCCGCTCGTGGACCTCATGGCCGAGCGCTTCGAGCAACGCCACCGCGTCCTCCACGGCCCGCACGCAGTCCGGGTGGACCGAGGAGCCGAGGATGGGTTGGGTCGTGACCGCGATCTTCAGGGGTCGCGGGTCGATGGCCGCGTCTTCGAGGTACGCCCCCGAGGGAGGGACGATCTCGTAGGGAGCGCCCGGATCGGGTCCATGGATGGCGTCCAGGGCGGCGGCGCTGTCCCGCACCGAGCGGGTCAGGACGTGCTCCACCACGAAGCCTCTCCAGAGCTGGCCGTGATCGGGGCCGGTGGGCGTGCGCCCCCGCGTCGGCTTCAATCCGAAGAGGCCGCAGCAGGAGGCCGGAATACGGATCGACCCACCGCCGTCGCCTCCCCCCGCCATCGGCACGATGCCTGCCGCCACCGCCGCCGCAGAGCCACCGCTGGAGCCCCCCGGGGTGCGACGGAGATCCCACGGATTGCGGGTGGGACCCCAGAGGTCGGGCTCGGTACACGGGAGGAGGCCCCACTCGGGTGTGTTGGTCTTGCCGATCGTCACGAGGCCGGCGGCCTTGTACCTGCGTACGAGTTCGCTGTCCCGGTCCGCGACGACGTCTCGTAGCAGGCGACTCCCCATGGACGTGGGATGACCGGCGAACGTGGCCAGGAGGTCTTTGAGCAGGAAGGGTACGCCGGAGAAGGGGCCGGACGGTGGGTCGCTCGCCGCGCGGCGTGCGTCCTCTTCCATGAGGCGCACGACGGCGTGGATGACGGGATCGACGGCATCGCGGCGGGACAGGGCGGCCTCGAGAAGCTCGGTCGGCGTTACGTCTCTCCGTCGGACCAGCTCCGCGAGGGCGAGCGCGTCGTAGGATGCGTATTCGTCCTGGTTCATGGCGAGACCAGGATACGCTGTGGAGGATCCGCCGGAAACGGTCGAGCCGTCCATCCTGGACCGGCGGGCGTCTCCGTGCCAGTGTTCTCTGTGTCCCGCGTTGGAGGCTCCTTACCCTCTATCCGGATCTCAGCCATGAAGAGACTCACCGCAGTCGTCGCCTTGGCGATCCTGGCGCTGCCGCTCGCCGGACGTGCCCAGGAGCAGACGCAGCATCCTCTGCAGCTGTCGCTCATCACGCCGGTCCAGCTGTTCCCCGAATCGGATCCCATCCACGGCGTGCGCCTCAACGTCTTCTACGGGCGCAGCAGCGAGATGGTCGGCCTCGACCTGGGGCTCGTGAACCACACGACCACCACGTTCCGGGGGGTGCAGTTCGGACTCGCCGGACTCGCCGAAGGCCACTTCAAGGGCGTTCAGCTCAACGACGTGAACCTCGTGAAGGGGGCAATGGAAGGACTCCAATGGGGCCTTCTGAACGGCGTGGACCAGGGACGCGGCGTGCAGCTCGGGGCGGTCAACTACGCCACCATGACCCACCGCGGACTGGAGATCGGGCTGGTCAACTACGCCAAGAGGATGAGCGGCATCCAGATCGGGTTCATCAACATCATCCGTCACGGTGCACCCTTCCCCGTGCTTCCGATCGTCAACTGGGCAGGGCTGGACGAGGGCGACTGATGAGTCGGTCCGAGACGTGGCTACGACCGGCCTGATTCAGGCCGCGGCGGCGGGAGGGCTCTCCGGGGCGCTGTCGGGGAGCCCTCTGGTCGCCCTGGCGACGCTCTTCGCGGCCGGCGTCGTGACGAGCCTCACGCCATGCATCTACCCGATGATCCCGATCACGGCGTCCGTGGTCGCCGGCACCAGCCGGAAGGGGCAAGGTCGTGGCCGTACAGTCGGTCTGACCCTCACCTACGTGTTGGGCATGGCGCTGCTCTATGCCTCGTTGGGGCTCGCAGCGGGCCTCACCGGAACGCTGTTCGGCACCATCAGCGCCAGCCCTTGGGCGCGCCTGGCGATCGGGAATCTCCTGGTCTTCTTCGCCCTGGCCATGCTCGACGTCTTTCCCGTTCCGGTCCCGCGACGGTTGCTCTCGTGGGCCGGCCGGCAGGGCGGTGGCTCCTACGGCGCGGTGCTGCTCATGGGTGCCGCTTCGGGAGTCGTGGCGGCTCCCTGTGGCGCTCCGGCCTTCGCGGTCGTCCTGACCTGGGTTGCGGCCAGCAAGGCCGGCGTCATGGGGTTCTTCTACCTGTTCGCGTTTTCCCTGGGGATGAGCGCACTCCTGGTGGTGGTCGGCCTCTTCTCCGGAACTCTCGCGGTCCTGCCGCGTTCGGGTAAGTGGATGGTGTGGGTGAAACGCTTGGCCGCCCTCATCATGATCGCCATGGCCGAGTATTATTTCGTGCAGGCGGGCTACAACCTATGATGCGCAAGACCCTCCCCGGACGTCTCGGCGCGGTGGCGCTTCCGATCCTGATCGTTCTGGTCGGCACCCCGACGGCGGTTCGGGCTCAGGCGGGAGAGAACGTCGTCGGTCCTCCCGTAGGAAGCGCGGCGCCCTCCGTACGCCTCGAGGACTTGAAAGGGGACACGGTCCAACTTCTCGACTACGTGAAGCAGGGGCAGCCGGCCCTGATCGAGTTCTGGGCGACCTGGTGCGACAACTGTCGGGCGCTCCAGCCCCAGATGGACGAGATCCAGAAGCGGTTCGGCGACCGCATGAGCGTCGTGGCGGTGGCGGTGGCGGTGGCCCAGACACCTCGCCGCGTCCGGCGCCACCTCGCATCCCACGACCCGGGGTATCCGTACGTCTGGGACGGAGACGGTGCCGCCGTGCGAGCCTACCACGCACCCACGACCTCGGTGGTGGTGATGCTGGATGCGAATCGGCACGTGGTGTATACGGGCGTCGGGCCCGACCAGGATCTCGTGGGTGAGGTCTCGAAGCTGATCGGATCCTAGCTTGACGGAGTGGGTGCGGCGGTCCGCGTCACGTGCGGGAGCTGGACTCACTCCGACCGGTTTCCGGGGCCAACCTTCATCCGCTCGCTCGCCCAACACTCCCGCAGGCGACGCAGCCCGACGCCCCCTGGACGAACGGGCCCGCACCGCGGCGATCCAACGGTGCGGGCCCACGCCTTTGAGGGCCGGGGCAATCCTCCGGGCCCCGGCGGTGTCGGACGCCTAGTTGTCGGAATCCGCTGCCGGCGTGACCGAGTCGATCATCTGGCCTAGCTGCTTGTAGGCGGCCGGGTCGACCTGGTTGAACTTCTGGATCGTCCCGGCGATCCGGCCGTCGGGGCCGATCACGATGACCGAGCGATCCTGCACCATTCCATTGGCTCGAACCTGGCCACCGAACTTGGCATACGTTTCCCCGTTGTTGCCCGCGTCACTTGCGAACAGGAACGGGAAGTCGGCGTCGTGGAGCCAGGAATGCAGTGACTCGGGCGAGTCGTTGGAGATGCCGATCACAACGACCTTGCGTCCGTCGTGGAAGAGGCTTGCGTACTGATCACGGTACGCTGTCATCTGAACCGTTCAGCCAGGCGTCCGGACCTTGAAGAAGAACGCGAGGACCACGGTCTCGCCCTTGTAGTCGCTCAAGCGTACCGGGTTCCTCAAAACGCCGTAGCGGCTCGCGCCGGGTAGGGCGAAGTCTGGCGCCTTCTCGCCTACCGCGAGAAGCTGGGATCCAGCGTCCTGGGCCACGGCGCGCGAGGGCGCGCCGAAGGCGAGGGGTCCCGCGAGGAGGCTGAGCGCGAGCAGTCGGCGCATGGAAGAGTTCCTCCGGGGTAAGCGAATGGACGAATGCTGCAGCTTGAAAGATGTGGCCTTCGATCGGTGTGGGCCACCCCACGAACCGTGGCCGGCAGCCACCAGGGGCCGCGGGAGCTTTGCCGGCATCTCCGTCACGGGGGGGCGGTCAGCCTCCGAAATAGCGCACCAGGAGAAGGTAGAGCCCGGCCGCGATCACCAGCACCGCCGCGACCTTGACGAGCCTCTTGAGGATGGCGAGCACCAGCATCGCCGCCAGAAGCAAGACGGGGACGAGAACGATGGGGTGGGCCAGAAGGTATCTTGGGAGGTCGCTCACGGCCTGGGTCTCGGGTTGTGTTCCGCTCGATGCCGGTAATGAAGCGGCACGAAGGGAGCCGTGTCCAGTCCGAGCTCCCCGTGCGGCGCTTTGCGATATCCGAAATGAGGGGCACGGCGTGCCTCGCCTCGGTAGGCGCATCGACACTTTCGGTGCCGAACGTTGAGGTGCTACCGTCCCCAGCCGAGCGAGCCAGCGAACGGGACGTCGATTGGACCGCCCGAGTCTCCGGCTCTATCGTTGCAGGATCGCGCAGCTTCGCGGCGCTCGTCAGCGGGTGCGGGACGCCGATTCCACCTGAACCCAGGACGGGGGATCCGAGCTTGAGCACCCAGGCGGCCACGTCGCACATGGACAAGACGTTCTTCGGCCATCCGCGCGGGTTGGCCACGCTCTTCTTCACCGAGATGTGGGAGCGCTTCTCCTACTACGGGGGCCGCGCGCTCCTCATCCTCTACATGACCGACGCCGTGGTGCACCACGGCCTGGGGCTCGACGTGGCCAAGGCCGGCGCGCTGTACGGCACCTACGTGGCCATCGTCTATATGACGAACCTCCCGGGTGGCTGGATCGCCGACAAGTTCCTGGGAGCGCGGCGGGCCGTGTTTTGGGGTGGGGTCATCATCGCGGCGGGCAACTTCTGCCTGACGTTTCCAGCCCGGGGAATGTTCTATCTCGGGCTCGGCCTCATCGCGATCGGCACGGGACTGCTCAAGCCGAACGTGAGCACCATGGTCGGCACCCTCTACGGCGACGACCAGACACGTAGGGACGCCGGCTTCTCCGTGTTCTACATGGGGATCAACCTGGGCGCGTTCATCGCGCCCCTGATCGTGGGGTGGCTCGGGCAGAACGTTCAGTGGCGATACGGCTTCGCCGCCGTGACCGTGGGCATGATCCTCGGCTTGATCCAATACCGGCTCGGCGGAAAGTACCTCGGCGACGCGGGCCTGCGCGTGAGCAAGGGGGCGACCGCGCAGGAGCGCGCGAAGGAGGTGAGGACGCTGAGGATCGGCATCTCGGTGCTGGCGCTCGCGATCTTCATTCCGATCGCGTTGAGCGTGTCGGGGATCGCGACGATCACGATTGACCGCGTGCGCGACGTGGTCGGCGTCCTCCTGCTCGTCATCCCGATCGTGTACTTCGGCGCCCTTTTCCTGACCGGCAGCTGGACCTCGATCGAGAAGAAGCGCATCGTCGCGATCATCGTCTTCTACATCGCAGCCTCGCTCTTCTGGGGTGCGTTCGAGCAAGCGGGGTCGACGCTCAACCTCTTCGCGGACCGCTACACCCACAACGTCGTCTTCGGCTGGGCGTTCCCGTCCACCTGGTGGCAGTCGGTCAATTCCGTCTTCATCATCATCTTCGCGCCGATCTTCGGCGCGCTATGGATCTGGCTCGCGAAACACAGGGCGGAGCCTTCCACGCCGACGAAGTTCGCGGTCGGACTCCTGTTGGTCGGGCTCGGATTTCTCTTGCTCGTTCCCGCCGCGATGAAGATCTCGGCCGGCAGTGAGGGAACGCGGGTCGGTGTCGAGTGGTTGCTGGGCGTCTACCTCCTGCACACGTTCGGGGAGTTGTCGCTCAGCCCGGTCGGCCTCAGCGCGATGACGAAGCTCGCACCGGAACGCATCGTGGGTCAGATGATGGGGATCTGGTTCCTGGGCGCGGCCACCGGGAACTTCATCGGGGGCCAAGTCGCGGGGCTCTTCGAGACGTTCCCCCTGGAGAAGATCTTCTTCGCCGTGTTCTGCACCAGCGCGGTGGCATCGTTGGTCATGTTCGCCCTGGTCAAGCCCATGAAGAAGCTCATGGGAGGCATCCATTGAGGACCGTTCGGACCCGATGCGACGGGGCGGGAGCCTCCGTTGATGGAGGCCCCCGTCTCTGGAATCGGGTGGATGTGTCCCCGAATCGGCTCTATCGTTCATGTTTGCCCGCTTCGCGACGCCACCAGGGGCCGCCGTGAGGCGATCACTCGCTCAACCCATCCGAGGCGGTCTCATGCGCATGTCGGGCGCGAAAGGCGTCGTCGCGGGCGCCTTCGTCATCACGTTCCTCGTCACCGCTCCGGCTCGTGCCCAGAGGCAGGCGGCGCCGCTGCCTCCGACGAACCAGGCGATGTTCGCCTCGTTTCCGATGCCCGAGGCCAACGAGGTCCGGACGGCGTCGGGAGCTCCCGGGCCCGAGTACTGGCAACAGGAGGCCGACTACCACCTCCAGGCGAGCCTCGATACCACGGCGCACCGGGTGACGGGACACGAGGTCATCGACTACACGAACAACGCTCCGGATGAGTTGCCCTACTTGTGGATCCAGCTCGAGCAGAACCTGTTCGCTCCGGGGAGCCGGGGGGCGATCCTCAACTCCCGGGCGCGCTGGCGCGGGGCCTTCCCAGGAGGCGGAGACAAGCTCGAGTCGGTCGCGGTCGTTCAGGACGGAAAGCGCTACACCCCGTCCTATGTCGTGGACGGAACGCGCATGCGGATCGATCTGGATCACCCGATGACGCCGAAGGGAGACCGACTGCAGCTCGAGTTCAGCTGGTCGTTCGTGGTGCCCCAATACGGTGCGGATCGGATGGGGCGCTTCAAGTCGAGCCAAGGCTGGATCTACGAGATCGCGCAGTGGTATCCGCGCATGTACGTCTACGACGACGTACATGGCTGGAACCCGATGCCGTACCTGGGGCAGGGCGAGTTCTACCTGGAGTACGGCGACTTCGACGTCGAGCTGACCGTGCCGAGGGACATGATCGTCGTTGGCAGCGGAGAGCTCCTGAACCCGGAGGAGGTGCTGACCTCGAAGGAGCGGGACCGGCTGGACCGGGCGCGCCGAAGCGGCGAGACCGTGCCGATCGTGACCCGCGACGAGGTCGGCGAGAGCGACATGCGCCCCGCCGGAGAGGGCCCGCTCACGTGGAAGTTCAGGATCCGGGACTCCCGGGACTTCGCCTGGGCCGCATCCAAGGCGTTCATTTGGGACGCGGCGGACTGGCAGGGCGTGCTTCTGCAGTCGGTCTACCCGACCGAGGCGCTCGGCACCGGGGACAACCCCGGTTGGGAGAAGTCCACGCAGTACCTCGAGCACACGATCTCGTACTACTCGGATCAGTGGCGACGATACCCTTGGCCTTCCGCGGTCAGCGTCGCCGGCGTCGTGGGCGGAATGGAGTATCCGGGCATCGTGTTCTGCTCCGTGCGAGCCCGCGGGCCGGGGCTCTTCGGGGTGGAGGACCACGAGTTCGGACACAACTGGTACCCGATGGTGGTGGGGAGTGACGAGCGTCGGTATGCATGGATGGACGAAGGCTTCGACACGTTCATCAACCATTACTCGCATCTGGCTTACTATGGGCCGGAGGCGCTGAAGACGCTTCCGACCACAGCTCCGAACATCGCGATGCGGATGAAACAACCGATCGCGGACCAGCCGATCCTGACCTATCCCGATCACATCAGGG
>Ga0055451_10001245_pt1 | contig 10337 bp, 11 predicted proteins | sample China_Galinas_PW_3_FD_57745 | JGI IMG/M metagenome (GOLD analysis project Ga0055451, IMG submission 57745) | Wetland microbial communities from San Francisco Bay, California, USA, that impact long-term carbon sequestration - China_Galinas_PWB_D2 | ecosystem: Environmental > Aquatic > Marine >... | reverse complement strand
GCGGGGTACGAGCCCCGCCTGAAGTACAGCACGTTGAGCAATGGCTCTCCCGAGTCCGGGATAGAGACTATCTTGCCCGTCACGGGCTCGTTAAACCCTTCGACCTCGAGCCTCGCGTTGACGACCACCCTTGTGTCCACGAGCTCGACGCCTGGGATTTCGCGTATGCGCTCCCGCAAGCTCTCGGGCGCGCGTTTGAGCGAGATGAATACGTCGCCAAAGCGGTAGTCCGTGTAGTAGGCGGCGCGTGTGAGCCTGAGTGAGTCGAGCGTGCTCAGTGACATGACAAACGTGGCTATGCCGCCAACGATGACTATGGCGATGGCAAGAGCCTGTCCCTTCATATGCCAGAGGTCTCGGAAGAGTTTTTTGTCGAGCGCTTTCATCCCGGGCCTACCAGCTAAGTTCGTGGGCGGGCTTTCGTGTCTCGTTGCGGAAGGTCTCGGCTATGAGGCCGCCGCTCAGGTGTATGACACGGTCCGCCATGCCAGCGATGTCGGCGTTATGCGTTATAAGGGCAGTCGCAGTGCCCAGTTCCCTGTTTACCTTCTCTATTGCCTCGAGCACCACAACCCCGGTTTTTGAGTCCAAGGCCCCTGTGGGCTCGTCGCACAGCAGCACCTGCGGGTTCTTGGCTATGGCGCGTGCGATGGCCACGCGCTGCTGCTCCCCACCCGAAAGCTGCGAGGGGAAGTGGTTGATCCTGTCTCCGAGGCCCACTATGCTAAGCGCTTCGGCGGGCTCCATGGGGTTTCGAGCGATGTCGGTCACCGCGGCAACGTTTTCTTCGGCGGTTAGGCTCGGGATGAGGTTATAGAACTGAAATACGAAGCCCACGTGATAGCGCCTGTACTCGGTGAGCTCCCGGTCGGTGGCCTTGGTGAGGTCCCAGCCCTCGTAGGTGACCTGCCCGGAAGTGGCCGTGTCGAGGCCGCCCAGAATATTCAGAAGCGTGGACTTGCCGCTTCCCGAGGGGCCGAGCAGTACGATGAGTTCGCCCTTAAAGAGGTCAAGATCGACACCCTTGAGGGCGCGCACCTCCACCTCGCCCATCTTGTAAACCTTTGTGAGGCCACGAGCCTGGAATACGGCTTCACCATGTTCCATATCCGAGATTATACAGGAAAAACTGCGTATTACATAGGTAATTCGGCTTGAAGCCGCGTCAGCTTAACGAAACACTGCAGTCGGCGGCAAGCGCCCTGGCTTTCTCGCGAATCGAGATTGCGAAGGGCTCGGCGTTCTTTAAGCCTTCTTCAAGACGGTCGAGTGTGTCGTAATAGGCGTTCCAGACGCGGCGCTCCTTCTCGTATTCCTCGACGAGCGGGTTGGTGTCCGCGTTGAGATACGATATCACCCTGCCGAGGCGACGCGCTCCCATCCGGAGGAACTTTACGCCTTCTTCGGTCTTCTCGTCAGAGCCCGCCGCGAAGAATGATGCCGCCTTGAGCGCCATGCGGAGGAAGACCACCGTAAAGGGGATGTGGGAGATAAAACATCCCGTGAATGGGTCGAGCAGGGCCTTGGTGTCGGCAACGGGCCAGGGCAGGGCGCGGGCGTAGTAAGAAAACCATAGTACGCGCGTGTAGTCGCCTATGAGCTTGCCGAGGCTTGCGGCGCGCATGGCCTCGCCAGCGAATGCCTCCTTGTCGTGTCGCATGATGAGGCCGTCCTTGTGTACGTAACGCAAGTTGCCCTCGGGCTTTGCGAACATCACAGACATAAGATAAGCCTGGTCCTCGGCCCGTCCGATGAATACCGGGGTGAACGGGCGGTGCCTGCGCAGGCTATCTACGAGAATGCCGTTCGTGCCGCCAGTAACGTGTACGCGCTGAATGCATTCGTTCTTGCCGTCAATCTCTCCGCCGTAGCGGGTCATCATCTCGGCCTCTGTGGAAAGCGCCTGAGGAAGTCCGCTGATGAACACTGAAAGGTCGGCCCTTATTTCATGTGTCGGCTTGCAGACGTCGGGGTAAAAGAGAGATTTGGAGATGTCCTTTTCGTTTACGAGAGACCCGGCTATCATGCCGAGTTCGACATTTACGCCGCGTGAGTCAGTGCCCTCGGCACCCCAGAGCGGGCTTTTCAGGTGCTCTAAGGCGCTCGCACCACTCTGACTCACAAGAACTTCCTGAGGGAATATCTGGTCGAGGTCAATCTTGAAGGTGCCCTTTACGCGTGGTTCTACAAGTACGTGCCAGAAGGCGGAGACGGCTTTGAGGAAAGTGTAGTGCCTGCCGTACTCTCCATCCACACCGACTATCTCACGTACTTCACCCGCATCTGCTTTTATGCCATATTTCTTCGTCGCGGGTAGGAGTATCTGGTCGATCAGTCGTGATGTATCGGCCTCGGTGAACACGTGCACGTCAAGGTGTTTTAAGGCGGGCCCCTTCATGAGTTCTTCTTTCAGGTATTCCCTTGCGATATCCTGGAGCTTTTCATGCGTCACCGATACGGAGAGCACACAGGCAAGCCTCTCATCTCGACCGATATTTCCTCGCTCTTTCTCGAAACCCACCGCATCGTCGAGCCCCCGCAGGCCGTAAAGCGCCTCGTTGCTCTCAGGGCTGATGCCCACGGGTATGGGATGGTCGTACCAGAAAGACTGGTCTTCCGATACAGCTTCCTTCAAGGATTCGCGAAGGCTTGAAGGAAGGTCAATAGCATCGATGTTCTCCGGTTCAAGGGGTGTGGTAATCAGGATGTTAGATGTGAACAACAGCTCTTTCGCAGGCTCCTGAATAGGCTCGGGATTTAGTTTAGTGATTGTAACCATGCGCCTGTCGCGAAGCTCAGTGACCTTTGAGTCCCACATATCGCATACTCCGTGACCCTCGGGGAAAAATATCTCTCGCAGCCGTTCAATGGCGACCATCTCGGAGGTATCCAGCATATCAGGCGATATGACCTCCAAAGTCTTGCCGAAAGAAGCGTCGTCCGATGCAGCCTGTTCTAATTCCGTTGGGATGAATGACAGCCCATTAAGATAAAACTCGGCGCCGCCGCCCCACATGGTATGACTTTTATTGTCATTAATATAGGAAAGCGCTTCGTCGTATTGAGGATTCTCTTTTCCCGAGATGGCGATGAGAAAAGCGGCGTTCAAGTTCCTGCCGATAGAGGTCTCATCGGTCTCGCCGGGGCGGAACTGCTCGCGAAGATCTATCTTGAGGATGCGTTTGGCAATCTCGGTGGATGAAAGCTTCAGGATCAGAGATTCGAATTTGTTCGTTGGTGACGACATTTCGCAGGTTATTTTATCAGAAAACGTAATTCGAAAAGTTATGCAAGCTTATCCGACTAACTTCTCGTATATCTGATGCTCGTATTCGGGGAAGTCCTCGAAGGAAAGCGGCCTTTTTCGCATCTCGTTCAAACACATGAGTTTGTAGTTTAGTTCGCGTATCTTTCGCAGCCGGGCCTTGTCGTCGTCAATGCCGTCGATGAGAGTGCGGAGGCTGACTATCTCGTTTCTCAGCTCAAGCTCGGGCGGGGCGACGCCGGCGTTCTTGAGGACCCGATAGGCTATGCGCAGGTCTTCGGGAATGAAAGAGTCGTCATCGAGGTAGAGGGGCTTCCCGGCGCCGGGGAGGTTGTCTAACTTCCCCTCGTCGATGGCCCGGCGGATGCGCTCCTCAGCTATTCTTGATATGGCCCGCATGAGTCTCCTTCAGCCAGTCGGTCCACACCTCGAGGCCTTCGCCGGTCTTGCACGATACCTCAAATATCTTGAGCCCCGGATTGAGAGAAAGCGCGTCTTTCTTTATCTTTTCCGGGTCGGCATCAACGTATGGGGCGAGGTCGAGCTTGTTTACGACGAGAGCCTTCGACTCCTGGAACATAAGCGGGTACTTCAAGGGCTTGTCGTGTCCTTCGCTCAGGCTCAGGAGCATGACCTTCATGTGCTCGCCAACGTTGAACTCGGCCGGGCAAACGAGGTTGCCGACGTTCTCGATAATGAGTACATCGACCTCGTTCAGGTCCATCCCTTCGAGTGCCTCGCTGATCATAGAGGCGTCGAGGTGGCAGGCCCCCCCGGTGTTTATCTGAACGACCGGGACCCCATGCTTCCCAATCTGCTCAGCATCGTATGTGCCCTGGATGTCGCCCTCGATCACGCCGAGTCTAAGAGAGCCCTTGAGCATCTCTATGGTCTTGCCCAGGAGTGTGGTCTTTCCGGCGCCAGGGGCGCTCATGATGTTCAGGACGAGCGTTCCCGTGGTGTCGAAGAGCTTTCTGTTCACCGCGGCAATTCGCTCATTTGCCTCAAGGATTTTCGATACGACGTTTATCTTCATCAATCCACCTCTATCTCTTTGATGTCGAGCTCACGCCCGGTAGTCAGCTTGAACTCACGCCCGCCGCAGTGCGGGCATGTAAGGACGAAACTGTCGTCCGTAGTGAAATCGCGGCTGCAGTCGTCGCAGCGTCCACCGATGGGTATCTCGTTTATGACCAAAGTGGCGTCGTGGGCCGGAGTATCGAGCTTCACTATATCGAAGGCCATCAGAAGGGCGTCCGGCAGGATGCCCGACGCACCGCCAATGTCCACCACAATGGACTGTATGGTCGAGTACCCGGCCTCCTCGCACTGCTTCTTAGCTATGTCCAGAATGCTTAGGGCTATGGAGGCCTCGTGCATCCATGATTATAGCATAGCGTTGCGCTCGCTCCGAAGCGCTGATATTTAAATGCATCTCGGGAAAGATGTATAATCTTATTCATGCGATACGTCATCATGGGCACGGCGGGTCACATCGACCACGGAAAGAGCGCGCTGGTGAAGGCGCTCACCGGCGTTGACCCTGATCGGCTCAAGGAGGAGAAGGAACGAGGCATAACCATCGACCTGGGGTTTGCCGACCTCGAATATCCCGACGGCCTTACTATCGGCATAGTTGACGTTCCTGGCCACGAGCGTCTTGTCCGCAACATGCTTGCGGGAGCGGGGGGAATAGACTTCGTCCTCATGGTCATCGCGGCGGACGAGGGTATAATGCCTCAGAGCCGGGAGCACCTCGCCATATGTGATCTCCTGAAGATAAAGTCCGGCCTTGTGGCGATTACGAAGGCCGACCTCGTGGAGCCGGACTGGCTTGAACTCGTCAAGGGCGAGGTGGCGGAATTTGTTAAGTGCACATTTTTGGAAGGCGCCGATATCATCCCCGTGTCTTCCGTTACTGGGCAGAATCTCGAAGAACTGAAAGAAGTCATAGGCGATGTTGCCCGGAAAGTTGACGTAAAGCCTTCGAAGGGGCTTTTTCGACTTCCAGTGGACAGGGTGTTCACGCTCAAGGGGTTCGGGGCCATAGTGACGGGCACAGCGCTATCCGGCTCGGCCTCGGTGGACGAGACACTCGATATCCTTCCCGGAGGGCTAAAGACCCGCGTGAGGGGGCTTCAGAGCCACGGCAGGTCGGTCAAGAAGGTCTATGCCGGTCAGAGGGCCGCGCTTAACCTTCAGGGTATAGACAAAGAAGACCTCCACCGCGGCGATACGCTTGTTACGGCGGGAAGGTTCTCGTCCACCAGGTCGGTGGACGCGAGGCTCGAGTTGCTCGGCGACGCACCACCTGTAAAGAACAGGGGGCTCGTGCATTTTCACCTCGGTACTTCGGAGACAGTTGCAAGGGTCATCCTCTACGTGACGGAGCTGCTGAAGCCGGGAGAGAGCTCGTACTGCCAGTTGAGATTGCAGGACCCGGTCGTTGCGCAGTCGGGCGACAGGTTCATAGTGAGACGGTTTTCACCGGTAGATACAATCGGCGGAGGCGAGGTGCTTGACCCCCAGCCCGGCAGGCGCAGAAAGAAGGACGGAACCGCTGACCTCGACGTACTTGAGCGTGGCACGGTTGCCGAGAAAATAAGCGTGAAAGTCAAGAAGGCGTCCATTCGCGGGCTGACCGTTGCTCATGCCGAGGGCTGGCTGGGCGCGGAGGTTCCGGCCATCAACGACGCCATCAGGGAACTTGAGAAACGGGGCGAGATCAAGCGCTACGGAGACACCCTCATCCATGCCGAGGCCGCGGAGGCATTCAAAATGGCTATCACGGAGAGGTTGAGGAATTATCACCAGGCTAACCCCATGAAGCCGGGCATGTCGAAGGAAGAGCTCAGAGTTGAGCTGCACGTCGAGCCCAAGATATTCTCTAATATGCTTGGTGCCGTTGCCGACGTTGTGGTGGAGCAGGACATAATCAGGCTCAAGAGTTTCAGGGCCGCCGCCTCTGACGAGGACAAGGCCAAACTCCTGAAGATGCTTGAGGACAAGTGCTTTCAGCCGCCCGACAAAAAGGAGCTCGCGGCGGCGCTTGGCGTAAACGAAAAGAAAGTGGCGGACATTATCGGGCTTCTTTCGAAGGAAGGCGACGCCGTTCGCATAAACGACACCCTTGCCCTCGGAAGGGCGGCTTACGAAAAGATGATAGTCCTACTCCGGGAGCATTACGCGAAGAAACCCGACATGACCGTGGCCGAGTTCCGCGACATCCTCGGGACGACTCGCAAGTTCGCCCTGCCGTACCTGGAGTACCTTGATTCAAACGGAGTAACGCTCAGAGTAGGGGACGTCCGCAAGTTCATCCTGAAATAATATAGGGAATCGTTAACGCTGAGGATTGATTACTTCCGCGCGTTCATCATTTGCTTGATTCGCGCCGCGTGCGACTCGGTCTCCGTGGCGATGAGCTTAAGGCGCTTGAGCACGTCTGAGCCGACCTCGAGCCTCAGTATCTCGTGGAGGTAGTTTTCGTGTACGGTCTGTTCAAGGTTCAGGGCCATACCGAGCGCCGCGTCGAGGGTCAGCGCGTCATCGCGTATCATACGGTTAACCGCGTCCACCATATCGACGGTTCCTTCGAGGTAAGTGATGAGTTTGGGCGGTACTATGTTCGGGAGTTGGCCTTTCTCGGCAAACTTGCTCGCGAACATGAGCGTGGCCGCATGGCCGTCTTCCTCGGAGGCGATGTCGTCCCAGAGGTCACGCGCCTCGGGATACAGTCCGCCGAACTTGCGGTATATCTCCGCTATATCGGACTCGAGGGCGCTGCACTTTTTTAAAATCGCCTGGATGTTCATGTGAATTTTGCTTCAATCAAGTTATCACAAAAGTACAGCGGGGTCAAGGTAGAGCCAATTGGCTATCCTTTACACGTAAAACCCCGAAATGTTAAGTTACTCGACATAATCATGGACCCTATTACTCACGCCCTGTCTGGGGTGCTCATAAAGAATCTGGGCTTCAAGAGGAAAGCATCGCTCTTGGTGCTGGTTGTTTCGGCCATGGCTGCCGATATCGACTATATCAGCCGCCTGTGGGGGGCCGACGCGATGCTTCGCTACCACGGGGGTATCACACATTCCTTCGTTTTCATGCTCCTGTTTCCTGTTGCCGTCGGGCTTTTCTTCAGAAACAGGGGAGGATTCGCCTACTACTGGATGCTCGCCACGATCGGTTGCGGAGTGCATATAGCTCTCGACATGACGAGCGGCCCTGGCATCAGGCTCTTCGCCCCTCTGGACTGGAGGGCCATGTCGATAGGAGTCATTTTCTGGACTGAGCCAATGATAATTCTGCTCTTCATCGCCAGTATCCTGATGTCCTATCTCAACGCCGAACGGGCTCGCGTGGTGAGCGTTGCCACATTAGCACTGTTGGTGTTGTTCATCTGGGGCAAAGGTCAGTACCAGGACCGGGCGAGCGAGTTTTTGAGGGCATCAATGCCCGAATACAGAGTCGAAAGTGTGAGCCCGGTGCCGAACACCATGTCGAGGTGGTGGTTTATCGCCCTCAGCGGCAATGAGATAAAGACTGGCTTTGTGGACCTGTTCACCAGGCATGTCTACGTGCAGAAGTCATATCCCCAAGACCAGAGCGATCCGGCCATTGAGAGCTCGAAAAAGTACGGGGTTGTAAAAAATTTCCTTAATTTTGCACAATATCCCTACGCCGAAATCAGAAAAAATGGTAATATTACAGTGATTACATGGCGGGAGCTGTCGTTGGCTTACTTGCCCGACGACAGTTTCACAATCAGGCTGGATGTCGGCAATGACGGCAAGCTGATCGGCTCCAGGGTGAAGATATAAGGACTAATTTTAGATGAAAATTTGCGAGATATTCACGAGCATTCAGGGCGAATCTTCTTATGTCGGGATGCCGTGCACATTCGTGAGGCTCACGGGCTGCAACCTCTCGTGCGTTTACTGCGATACGGAATACGCAAAGAAGGGCGGCATGGACCTCACGGAGGACGAGATTATCCAGGAGGTCTCGCTCGTCGGCGTTCACCTCATCGAGATAACCGGCGGTGAGCCGCTACTCCAGAGCGATGTTCTACACCTGATAGAGAGGCTGCTGAACGAAGGCTACGACGTCATTGTGGAGACAAACGGCAGCCTTCCCATCGGCCAGATAGACAGGCGGGCCACGGTGCTCCTCGACATAAAGACCCCCGGAAGCGGCATGTGGGAGGAGATGGACCTCACTAACCTCGAATACCTGAAACTAAATGATGAGGTCAAGTTCGTTGTCGTTGATAGGAGCGATTACGACTGGGCCAAGAAGTTCATCGAGAAGTACCACCTCGACGCAAGGTGCAGGGTGCTTATGTCGCCGGCCTTCGGGAAGGTCGAGCCAAGCGAGCTCTCGCGATGGATGATTGAGGACAGGATGCCTGCGAGGCTCAATCTCCAGATGCACAAGTACATTTTCGGCCCTGACAAAGAAGGAGTCTAAGCTTTAGCGCCGGGTTCTAACCTAACTCATCCCGTAAAGTCGAAACGTGATATCTTAAAGGGTGTCGAGGTACGTGGTGATTTCGTGCTTGAAGTTGTCGCTGAGTATGGTGCCTTCCATGTTCGCGCGTATTTCCTCTAAAGGCCAGAAACGGACGCTGTCTATCTCCTCGCGGTTGAACTCGAATGGCCCTTCGTGAATGCAATGGTACGTCTGGACAAGCTCCGTCTCGTATGGGTTTGAGTGGGTGTAAGAGTATAATGACGTTAGTTCAGCCACGATGCCGAGTTCTTCTTCGAGCTCGCGCAATGCAGCCTCTTCGAGCGACTCCCCCGGGTCCACGTGTCCTCCCACCGAGGTGTCCCATCTGCCTGGTGCGACGTCCTTGTCCATGGAGCGCTTCTGAAGCAGAAGCTCACCGCGCGAGTTGAAAACCAGCACGTGAACCACGCGGTGCAGGAGCTCCGGGTTTCCGTGTATCTCCGAGCGCGCGGTTACCCTGAGCACGTTGCCGCGCTCGTCAACTACTTCGAGGAGTTCTTCGTCCATAGAATTATTATAACCGAGAGCTAGGCGGGAGCAGCAATTAAGGGACGATCAATTGCAGAAGCCTTTGCTCTGCATGAGGTTCAATATGCGCTCGGCGTGGCTCACGCTCTCCGCCCTTAGGCGTTTCAGCTTCTCGATGGTCTCCGAGTCCGTTTCTTCTTCAAGGACGGATTGAAGGTGCTCTTCGGCCACCGACTTCTCCAATCTATAGGCGAGGCCCAGGGCTTCCTTGAGAGAGATGTCCAAGGTCGCAAGTCGGCCCCGTATTTCATTTCCGAGACTTAGGGCTTCGGATATGTCTTGCATTGAATCGGGCACTATGTTCTCCGGCAAACGGGAAAGCATCTTATAGAGCTTGCTCATTGACAGAATGGCGGCGTGGTCTTCTTCCTCATGGCAAAGCTGCATGAAAAATGCTTGCTCATCGGGGAAGAAGTTCGCGAGGCTCTTGTATATCTCTGCCGCCGTCTTCTCCACTGCAATGCATACCTGAAGACGCATCGACAACTTGTCTATATGGGACTTCTTGTGCATGGCCTATGTTAACAATAATCATCGCCGCGCGCAACATAGATTTCATGTAAATATGAACAGATACAACCCGTGGTAGAAGATAAGCCCTTTTTGACAAATTCCCCCGCGAATGTTATTAAAGATGCATGGGTGCGATAAACAGAAAACAGGTCTTTAGCTGGTGCCTCTATGATTTCGCAAATTCGAGCTACTCGGCCGTAATTGCGGCCGTTATTTTCCCGGTCTATTTCGCCAAGGTCATAGTCGGCAACGAGACGGGGCTGGGCGACCTCTGGTGGGGAAGGGCGATATCGGCGAGTATGCTTACTGTGGCCATCATGTCGCCGATTCTCGGAGGCATTGCCGACTACATGGGGGCGCGCAAGAAGTTCCTCATATTCTTCACGCTTCTCTGCGCCGGCGCGGTGGCCATGTTCGGTTTTCTCTCGAAGGGGATGGTGGTGCAGGCCTTCCTCCTCGTAGTGGCCGCTAACATAGGGCTTGAGGCGGGCATAGTCTTTTACAACGCTTTTTT
>Ga0055451_10001244_pt1 | contig 10343 bp, 8 predicted proteins | sample China_Galinas_PW_3_FD_57745 | JGI IMG/M metagenome (GOLD analysis project Ga0055451, IMG submission 57745) | Wetland microbial communities from San Francisco Bay, California, USA, that impact long-term carbon sequestration - China_Galinas_PWB_D2 | ecosystem: Environmental > Aquatic > Marine >... | reverse complement strand
GAGGGTGGGGACGTGGAGGGAGGCGACGTGGAGGTGACGATGGGGCGCACACAGCCACGCTGGCGCGCAGAGCGGATCGGGCGTCCGACGGGTCTCGCGCTCGTCCGCCAGGCTTCCCTCGCCGCGGCGCTCGCCGTGCTGGTGCTGGGATGCGGGGTCAAGCAGCCGGTCCTCTACCCGAACCACCACCTGAAGAGCGTCGGCAGCGAGGCGGCGGAGCTCGACATCGAGCAGTGCATGGCGCTCGCCGAGGAGTACGTGGGGTCCTCCTCGGCGGCCGCGAAGGCCGGCACCGGCGCGGTGGTCGGAGGGGGAGCCGGAGGCGCGATCGGTGCCGCGGGCGGCGCCGCGGGCGGCGCGGTCCGCGGAAACGCGGGCCGTGGCGCGGCGGTGGGCGCCGCCACCGGCGCGGCGGCAGGCGCCACCGCGGGATTGATCCGGGGGATGTTCTCGGCGCGCGACCCGGACCCGGTCTACAAGCGCTTCACGGTCACCTGCCTGCGCGATCGCGGCTACCAGATCATCGGCTGGAAGTAGCTCCGCGGTCGATCCCCGCGCGGGAGGCCGTCGCGGCCCGACCCAGCGGCGGGTGAGACTCAGCTGCGAGCGGGACTCAGCTGCGGGGGCGTCGGGGCGAGCGCACGAGACCGAGTGCCACCAGACCGCACGCGAGCAGGGCGCCGGTCCCGGGCTCGGGGATCACCGGCAGCGGGTCGTTCGTGCTGGTCGCGGGCTTCTTCAGGGGGTTCCCGACGCCGCTTCCCGGGAAGTCGTCATCGCGCAGACCATCGCCGTAGGGCAGCGGGTTGGAGAGCGGGAGGAAGGGATCCGACGTGAAGTCCGCCTTCGCGATCACGGCGGCGGCGAGGGCGTCGCGGAAGCCGATCGCCCGAAGCTCCGGGTCGGAGTCGTCGAGCACCACCTCGTCGCCGTAGCTGCGCGGGAAGCCGAGCAGCCGGGAGAGCTGGGCGTCCGACGGCGTGTAGCCGCTCGTCGAGAAGAGCTCTTCCAGATCGAGCAGCTCGGGGACGAACCCCGCCGAATAGTCGCGCGGCACGAGCAGCGGCCGTCGATCGAGGGGTCGGTTCTGGAGCGGCGGAGACTCGGTCTCGACCGCATCCTCGGCCGCGATGATCTGCACGAAGCCCGGTGCGAGCACACCGACACCGATCAGCATCGGAAAGAGCGCGAACAGGAACGCTGCGACGCGCCTGCGCAGACGCTCTCGGCGTCGGGAGGATTCCCGTGTCGCATCTGCCATTCTCGTCGATCCTCTCCGGGGTGGAGATCGCGTTCGGGGCTGCCGCCGGCGTCGGGCCCGCATCGGAGCGGAATCGGCGCGAGGTTCAGCGCGAGATCCTTGAGTTCGTCGATGGACTTATCGGGCCGACTCACACTCGGCTTTACCGGCGAAATGCGTGGGCATGCCGACCGGGTGCGCCCTGCGAAGGGATCTGCGCAGGGCGGCCGGAAGGGGCGCCCACCCCCCTCCGGATGCCCAGGCAACGACCCTGGATCGGGGATCGGTCGAGGTGCCGGCGCCCGCAGGCGATGCGCAGAATCGATCTCAAGCCGTTGAAATCGTTGAGCTCTTCTGGTCTCGTCGGCGCGGGGCATGCGCCTTGCAGCCGAAGCGGGCGTGCCGATTCCCCTACGAGAGCGGATCCGCGAGCATCGCCGGGAGCACCCCGAGCGGCGCGAGTTCAGCGACCGTCTGCTCGAGAGCCTCGATCGCATCGAGCGCGAGTTCGACGGAGCCGAGCGAGACCGCCTGCTCGACCTGGCCGAGCGCACCTTCGAGCGTCACGTCCGCTCGTCACAGCGGAGCCACGAGCTGCGCGTCGCCCTCGAGGGACTGCGCCGGGACCACGAGCGCCTGCTCCGGATCCTCGAGCTGATGAGCGAGCGCTCCGAGGGGCAGACCCTTCACTGAGGGATCCGACGGCGACCCGGCGCCCGTTGCGCTAATCCGTTCCGGAACCCCCAGCGACGGCGGCACCCCGCCTCGCGTTGCCCGGAGAATCATCGATGAGCGAGATCGTCAATCGACGCTGGCTGCTGGCCCAGCGTCCGGTCGGAATGGTGAGCGAGGCCAACTTCGAGCTGAGCGAGACGCGCCTCGGCGCGCTGGCCGACGGTGAGTACCGGGTGCGGAACCTCTACGTGTCCTTCGACCCGGCCATGCGCGGCTGGATGGAGGACCGCGAGGATTCCTACATCCCGCCCGTCGCGATCGGCGAGGTGATGCGCGCGGGAACCGTCGGCCAGGTGATCGAATCCAGGCACCCCGACTTCCAGCCCGGCGATTTCGTGCAGGGCCTCTTCGGCTGGCAGGAGTACGTCGACGCCGGCAAGGGCATGACCCAGGGCACCCGGATCCCGGCCGGAACCCCGCTCACCTGGCCCCTCGGCGTGCTCGGGATCACCGGGCTCACGGCGTACTTCGGCCTGCTCGACCTCGGCAAGCCCCAGCCGGGCGAAACGGTCGTCGTCTCCGGCGCAGCCGGGGCCACCGGATCGGTGGCCGCCCAGATCGCCAAGCTCGAGGGCTGCCGGGTGATCGGCATCGCGGGGGGCCCCGCCAAGTGCGCCTGGCTCACCGGCGAGGCGGGCCTCGACGCGGCCATCGACTACAAGTCCGAGAACGTCGCCGAGCGCCTGCGCGCGCTCTGCCCCGACGGCATCGACGTCTACTTCGACAACGTCGGCGGCGAGATCCTCGACGCCGTCCTCGCCCAGCTCGCGATCCGCGCGCGGGTGGTGATGTGCGGCGGGATCTCCGGCTACAACGAGAAGGAGCCGCCCCCGGGACCGCGCAACCTGATGAACGTCATCATCAAGCGCGCCCGCATGGAGGGCTTCATCGTGATCGACTACGCGCCGCGCTTCCCGGCGGCGGCCGAGGAGCTCGCGGGTTGGGTCCGCGCCGGCAAGATCGCCCACCAGGAGGACATCCAGGAGGGGATCGAGAACGCGCCGAAGACCTTCCTCCGCCTCTTCGAGGGGAAGAACACGGGCAAGCAGCTGCTCAAGCTCGCGGATCCGCCGATCGCCGTGTGAGCTTCGGGCGCTGGAGGCCCGGGCCCTGCATTCGGCACTTCGAAGCGCCCGGGGGCGGGGATCCTTTCGGGCGCGACCCGATCAGCGCGCGAGGAGATCGCGGGCGATGGCGGAGATCTGGATCTCGTCGGTTCCGGCGTAGATCTGGAGGACCTTGGCGTCCCGGGCGAGCTGCTCGACCTGGTACTCCGACATGTAGCCGTTGCCCCCGTAGATCTGCACCGCTTCGAGGGCCACCTCGGTGGCGGCGCGGGCGGCGTAGAGCTTCATCGCCGAGGCCTCGGCGAGGGTCGCGCCGCGTCCCCGGGCGGCCATCTCGATCTGGCGGAAGACGAGATTCTGGAGGTTCATCCGCGCGACCTCCATGCGGGCGAGCTTGTCCTGGATCAGCTGGAACTCGCCGATCGGGCGGCCGAACTGCACGCGCTCCCGCGCGTAGGAGAGCGAGAGCTCGAGGCAGCGCTCGACGATGCCGAGCGCCATGGCCGCGACCCCCGTGCGCTCCATGGAGAAGGAGTCCTTGGTTCCCGAGCGGGCCGGCGACTCCTCGGTCTCGCCCAGCAGGCGATCGGCCGTCGCGGCGACGTCCTGCAGGAAGAGCTCGCCGGTGGGCGAGGAGTGGAGTCCCATCTTGCGCATGGGCTTCGACTGGGTGAGACCCGGCATGCCCTTGTCGAGGACGAAGGTCAGCACCTTGCGGTCCCGGGGCTCGACCCCGTCTTCGTCCAGCTTGCAGATGAAGACGATCGTGTCGGCGTAGGGACCGTTGGTGATGAAGGTCTTGTTGCCGTTCAGCACGTAGCCGCCGTTGCCGTCCCGGCGCGCGGTCGACTTCATCGAGCCGAAGGCGTCCGAGCCCGAGCCCGGCTCGGTGATCGCCCAGGCGCCGATCTTGTCGAGGGTGAGCAGATCGAGGGCCCAGCGCTCCTTCTGGCGCCGGGTCCCCTTCGACAGGATCGCGGACCCCGCGAGACCCATGGAGACCCCCATGGCCGTCACCATGCCGGGGCAGTAGCGGCAGAGCTCGATGATGGGGATCAGCTGCATCGCGACGGCGTCGGCCCGGCCCGGGCTCCCGCCCTGCTTCTCCTCGGAATCGCCGTCGTCCGCCCTGCCCTGCGCGGCCGGCGGATCGAGCTGCTTCGCGAAGCGGGAGCGCGCCATCTCGTCCATGCCGAAGGTCCGGATCAGCTTGCGGAGCACCTCGTAGGGCGGCGTGTCACCGTGCTCGAGCTCCTCGAGGTTGGGAACGATCTCGGCGTCCACGAAGCGGCGAACCGCGTCGCGGATCATCCGGTGTTGCTCGCTCCACTCGATCATGGGGGCCTCCTTCGGCGGGGGGTGCAGTCTAGCAGCGCGGCCCGCCGCGAGGGCCGCATCGGACCGCGGCGAGGGCGGGCCCCGGCTCAGCGGGCTTCGTCGCCGATTGCGTAGGCCGCCATGTGGGCGTTCGAGAGCAGCGGGACGAGGGCGCTCCCCGGCTTCAGCGAGGCCCGGAGCAGCTTCCTGGCGAAGCCCCGGCGATAGCGCGACTCAGGGGAGAGGTGGACGATCACGGTGGTGAAGCCCAGCGCGCGCAGCTCGTCGATGGCGTCCCTCCCGGGCAGGTCGCCCGCGAGCTCCTCCAGCCGGGCGATCCCCTCGGGCGGGAACGAGGTGTAGCAGCCCGAGGTGCGGCGATGGTGGTAGGCGGTGAGCAGCACCTGGGCGCTGGCGTCCATGGTCGCGTAGCCGGCCCAGTCGTGGCGGATCGGAACCTCGAAGAGCGGCCCGTCGCCGTTGCGCTCCTCGAGGGCGCGGAAGAAGGCCAGGTCCTCGTCGGTCGGCCGCAGCGCGAGCGTGCGATACGAGGGCAGGTTGACGAGGGCGATGCAGAGGGCGCCGGCGACGAGCGCCAGCTCGGACCACGGCGCGAGGCGACGCGGCAGCATCGCGAGCAGCCCGGCGGCGCCGATCCCCGCCAGCATGCAGGCCACCAGGTGCACGCCGCTCACCAGGTGGGCGGGGACGCGCACCGCGTCGAGGCCGGGGACCACCGCCGCGAGCCAATCGTAGAAGCGCGGCCCCGCCCAGGCGCTCTCGCCGCGGCTCGCGGCCACCAGCTGCGCCGCCGAGTTCCCGTTGGTTGCGAGCACGGCGATCGCCACCGCCCCGGCGAGCAGCGCCCAGCGGGGATCGCCGTCGATGCCGGCGAGGACGCGTCGCCGCGGAAGCACCAGGCCCGTCACGGCGAGCAGGAAGGCGGGCCAGCCGACGTAGCTTCCGGGCGCGAGTACCGACCACGGCGCGAAGAGCTGCAGCGAGCGTCCGCCGACGACGCTCTCGCCGAGCGCGAGGTAGGGGCCGAGGGTCGCGACCGCGGCGGCCGCGATCAGCACCAGCGCCAGCACCAGCGGGCCGGGGCGGAGGCGGCGCACGCCGTAGTGGGCCAGCAGCCAGGCGCCCATCGGCAGCGCGAGGATCGCCGCCACCAGGAGCGGGTAGAAGCTCACCGCGATCTGCGCCGCGCAGGCGGCCGCCATGCCGATCGCATCGCGCCAACGCCCCCGGGCGAAGAAGCGGGTCGCGAAGAAGAGCGCCAGGACGGTCCATCCCGTGTCGGTGATCATCGGCCGGGTGACGAAGCCCAGGCCGATCTTCGCCGGGTGGAAGGCGAAGAGGAGGCCGGCCGCGATCCCGGCCGCCGGGGAGCCCGTCCAGGCGCGGATCAGCAGGAACATCGCGAAGGCCGCGATCCAGTCGAGCGACATCACCGCGGCGTTGTACACGACGAGGGGCTCCGCACCGAGCGCGCGGAGCGGAACGCCGAGCAGGCCCAGGGTGATGAGCGGCGGCGAGAGGGCGAGGGTTCCCTCGGCGGGATGGCAGGGCTCGGCGTCGAAGAGACGGTCCGGGTGGTGGAGCAGCGCGTGGGCGTTGCGCGCGACGGCCCAGACCACGAAGCGCTGGTCCGAGAGATTGAGGTCGATCCCCGGCGCCTTCGCCGCCGCGGGCCGCGCGTCGCTGGTGGGGACCACCCGATCGAAGCCGCCGCGCCACACGGGCTCGAAGAGCAGCGCGGTGAGGCAGGCGAAGAGCAGCATCGCGCCCCCCGTCCAGAACCGGCCGTGGGGCGGCCGGAACGGCCCCTCGCTGCCCGGGGTCGCGCCGGCCTCCGCTTGCGCCTCGGCGTCTGTCTCCGGGTGGGTGATGTCGCGACTCCTCGCGTGGATCATACCCGGCCGCCCCCCCGCGACCCCAGCGGGGGGCTCACGCTCGGGTGGGAATCTTCCGATGAGAGGAGGAGCGAGGGCCTCGACCATGCGCATCCTCTTCCTGTTGCTGGTCTCAGCGCCGATCCTTCTCCCCGGGCTGATCTTCACCGCGCGCAGCTACACCGGCGAGCGGGTGATGCTCTACTACTTCGACGCCAGCGGGCGCGAGTACATGACCCCGCTGTGGATCGTGCGAAACCGCGGCGACTACTTCCTGCGCGCGAACACCCCCGACCGTCACTGGCTCGCCGAGATCCGCGAACGGCCGGTGGTGCGGGTCTCGCGGGGCGGCGTCCGCACCGAGTACGAGGCGATCCCCACCCCCCACGCGCGGGAGCTGGTGAATCAGCTCTTCGCGGAGCAGTACGGCTGGGGCGAGTGGGTGCTCTCGCACCTGTCCGACCGCTCCAAATCCATCCCGATCCGCCTCGCACCACGTTGAGCGGCGGCGGCTCCCCGCGAGCCGCGCCGCCGCCCGATCGGGGCCCTCACTCCGGCGCCGGGACGATCTCGATCTCGGTCACCTCCGCCGGCGCCGCGATGCGCATGGGCGGGCCCCAGAACCCGGTTCCCCGGCTCACGTAGAGCTGGCTGCTCCCCTCGCGGTAGAGCCCGGCGACGTAGGGAACCGCGAGCCTCACGAAGTAGCGGAAGGGCCAGATCTGTCCGCCGTGGGTGTGGCCGGAGATCTGGAGGTCGACGCCCGACCGGCTCGCCCGCTTGAAGGTCGACGGATCGTGGGCCATCAGGATCGCGGGCCGCGACGCATCGCGACCCTCGAGGGCCCGGGGAAGATCCTCGCGCTCCTCCCGGTCGATCCAGTTGCCGCGGTGATCGTCGACGCCGACCAGGTCGAAGACGGCGTCGCCACGCCGGATCTCGACGCGTTCGTTGCGCAGCACCCGCATCCCGAGCTCGCTCGCCCGCGCCGCCCAGGCCCGGGCGCCGGAGTAGTGGTCGTGATTGCCGGTGACGAAGAAGACCCCGTCCCTCGCGCGCAGGTCGGCGAAGGGCGCGACCTCGGCGGCGAGCCGTTCGACCGCGCCGTCCACCCAGTCTCCGGTCAGCGCGATCAGATCGGGCTCGAGCGCGTTCACCCGGGCGACGAGCGACTCGGCGAAGCTCCGGCCGAGGATCGGGCCGATGTGGAGGTCCGAGATCTGGACGATCCGGTAGCCTTCGAGCGCCGCGGGCCAGCCGTCGAGCGCCACCCGCAGGCGCTCGAGCCGGGGCGGCGCGAGCGCCGATCGCATTCCGAACGCCGCCGCGGTGAACGCGATGCCGAACACCAGCAGCGCCCGGGCGCCGGCGGCGCCCTCCCCTTGCGCGGACGGCGCCGCCAGCGCGGGGCTGCCCGACAGCCAGAGGAGCGCGTCGCTCACGCCGAGCAGGAGCAGCAGCAGGAAGAGGAGGCCCATCCACAGCGACGCCGGCCAGGCGATCCAGCGCGCGAGGCGCGGGGCCAGCAGGCGTTCGCCGAAGGGCTGGGCCACGAGGCTCGCGCCGAGCAGCACGAGGGCGACGAGCAGCAGCGCCTTCCAGGGCTCGGGAATCCCGGGGTCGAGCACCAGCCGCCGAGCGACGTAGGTGTGGGTGCCGACGAGCAGGCCCGTCGCGAGGGCCAGGATCAGGAGTGCCAGGGACAGCCGACGCACGGTCGGAGGATAACCGGCCCCGGGTCGTCGGGTCGCTTCGAGGCGACGCGGCGGATCAGGCGGCGGTCGGCTCCGCGACCTCGCCCGGCGCCCTGAAGCGGCTCTTGTCGGTCGCCTTCAGGTAGGCGTCGGTGGAGAGCACCTGCCCGGAGGTGACGGCGGCGTGGAGCGCGTCGTCCATGCACTGCATTCCCGCCGCGCGTCCCGATTGGATGATCGAGCCCAGCATCGACGTGTTGCCCTCGCGGATCACGTTGGCGAGACCGGACGTGCGGAGCAGGATCTCGTGAACCGCGCAGCGCCCCTTGCCGTCCGCGGTGGGCAGAAGCAGCTGGGAGACGATCCCCGCCAGGGACTCGGAGAGGGAGAGCCGCACCTGGTTCTGCTCGCGCGCCGGGAAGGCATCCACGATGCGGTCGATGGTCTTGGGAGCGCTGTTGGTGTGGAGCGTGCCGAACACGAGGAGCCCCATCTCGGCGGCGGTGACCGCGAGGCCGATCGTCTCGGTATCGCGCATCTCGCCCACCAGGACGACGTCGGCGTCCTGGCGGATCGCCGAGCGCAGGGCCGGACCGAACCCGCTGGTGTGGGCCCCCACCTCCCTGTGGGAGACGACCGAGCGCTTGTTCGCGTGCACGAACTCGACGGGATCCTCGATGGTGACGATGTGACGCGAGCGCGTCGCGTTGATGTGATCGATCAGCGCGGCGAGGGTCGTGGACTTCCCGGATCCCGTCGGACCGGTGACCAGCACCAGCCCCTTGTCGAGCTCCGTGAGCGACGCGATGGCCGGCGGCAGACCCAGCTCCGCGATCGTGAGGATCTTCTCGGGGATGACGCGGAACACCGCCCCCACCCCGTGGTTCTGGACGAAGTAGTTGGCGCGGAAGCGCGCGACGCCGGGCAACCCGTAGGCGAAGTCGGCGTCGTGCTGCTCTTCGAACTCCTTCCACTGCTCGGCGCCCGCGACCTCGGCGAGCAGATCGCGAAGCTCGGCGTCGGCGAGGACGCTCCAGCCGTCGGCGGGGGCCAGCTCGCCCCGGTGGCGCAGCCGCGGAGCCGCGCCGGCGGCGAGGTGCAGGTCGGATCCGCCCCCCTCTCCCAGGATTCGCAACAGCTCGTCGAGCTTCGCCATGCCGTGCTCCGATCTCGGGCCTAGCGGCCGAGGACGCGCGGGTCCTCGCAGTGTCGGCGGGCCTCGTCGGCCGCCACGACTCCGGACTTCACCAGGTCCCGAAGCGCATGATCCATCAGCCCCATGCCCTGGGACGCGCCGGTCTGGAGCACCGAGTGGATCTGGAAGGTCTTGTTCTCGCGGATCAGGTTGCCGACGGCGCGGGTCACCGAGAGGGTCTCGAGCGCCGGGACGCGCCCGGCGCCGTCCGCGCGGGGGACGAGGCGCTGACAGATCACCGCGCGCAGCGACTCGGAGAGCATCGTCCGGATCTGGTCCTGTTGATCCGAGGGGTAGGCGCCCACCACCCGATTGATCGTGCGGATCGCGTTGTCGGTGTGGAGGGTCGCGAGCACGAGATGCCCGGTCTCGGCGGCGGTCAGCGCCAGCGAGATCGTCTCGAGGTCGCGCAGCTCTCCGATCACGATCACGTCCGGGTCCTCGCGCAGCGACGCGCGCAGCGCGCGCGAGAAGGACCCCGTGTGCGGACCGACCGAGCGTTGGTTCACGAGACAGCGCTTCGCGGGATGCACGTACTCGATCGGGTCTTCGATGGTGATGATGTGCTCGCGGCGCTCTTCGTTGATCAGGTTGACGAGCGCGGCGAGGGTGGACGACTTCCCGCAGCCGGTCGGGCCCGCCACCAACACCATGCCCTGGTGGAAGTTGGTGTAGCGGGCGAGCTCCGAGGGCAGCCCCAGCTCGGCGAGGGTGGGCGGCTCGGGGCGAATCACCCGGAACACCGCATCGACGCCCCGCTGCTGGCGATAGACGTTCACGCGAAACCGCGCCTCGCCGCCCAGCGCGTAGCAGACGTCGATCTCTCCCCGGTCCTCGAAGCGGCCGAGCTCGTCGGCGGTGAGGGACGCGAGAACCACCCGTTCGTTCTCCCCGGGGTCGGCGGGCCCGCCCGGGAGCTCCACCAGGCCGCCGCTCACCCGGACCCGGGCCGGGGTGCCGCTGTGCAGGTGCAGGTCGCTCGCGCCGCGGGCGACGGCGTCGCGCAGCAGCCGATCGAGGGCCGCGCTGTCGCGGGGCGTCTCGTCGCGCCGGGCGGACGCCGCGGCGGCGGTCGCGGGCGGTGCCGGGGTGGGGACGGCGCTCGGAGGATCGGGGGGGCTGGCGACGGCCCGGGGTCCAGGGGCCGGCGGCTGGGGCGTCGCCGCGGGTGTCTTCGGCGCCGCCTCGCGCGCCTTCGCC
>Ga0055451_10001241_pt1 | contig 10359 bp, 9 predicted proteins | sample China_Galinas_PW_3_FD_57745 | JGI IMG/M metagenome (GOLD analysis project Ga0055451, IMG submission 57745) | Wetland microbial communities from San Francisco Bay, California, USA, that impact long-term carbon sequestration - China_Galinas_PWB_D2 | ecosystem: Environmental > Aquatic > Marine >... | reverse complement strand
CGCCAGCGAAGGGTGGGGGACGGACACGCTGCGTCGGCTGTCCTCGTCCCCCACCCATTGCGACGCAATGAATGGGGCACCTTGCGCGGTCAACCCGTACCGCAGGCATCCTTGCCTGCATGAAAAGCGACGGAGCGACAAAGCGACGAAGATCAAGGCGGGCGCGGAGGACGTTGGGCGATGGAAAGGGGCGTACCGCACGCATTCCTGCCTGCAATTCAGGGAGGCTCCAGTAGCCTCTTTAAGATCTTTGGCTCGCCGCGGAACTCGATGCGGCGTCGGCTGTCGCCGGTCGGTGACAGTTGGATCCACACCGTGTCGTCCGGCATGATCGCCGGCACACGATCCGCCCATTCCACGATGACGACCGTGTCGGCCTGCATCATTTCGTCGAATCCCAGTGCGGCCAGCGCCGACGTTGACTCGATACGATAAGCGTCGAGGTGATAGATTTGGAGTGCGGCCATGTACTCGTTGACCAGCGTGAAGGTCGGGCTGGTGACCTGATCGGCGTCTTCGAAACCGTTCCCGGCGGCGATACCCTTGACCAGTTGTGTCTTGCCTGCGCCGAGCGGTCCGGTGAGCCCTATGACCAGACCGCCGACCAGTCGTTCGCCAATCGCATGACCCAGCGCGCGCGTTTCCTCCACGGAGTTTGTATCGCGATGATGGATGGGCACGTCCGCGCTCAATGGACAAACCCCTTGGGAGCGATCGGCTCGGTGGAGCCGTCGATCCTGGTGAGGGTTAGTCCTTCATCCACGATGTTTCCAATCTCGAAAAGCGGCACGCCCGGTACGTCCGCGACGCCGTCAACGGCCAGCAGCAGCTCAAAATCCTCTCCATCGGAGAGGGCGTGTTCCAACGGCGTTCGGCCATCGGTTTCCGCCGCGACCTCGGCGTGCTTGCTGATGACGTCGGCCAGACGCCGCTCATCCAATGCGGCGCCGACGCCGGACGCCTCGCAGACGCGCCATAGATCCAGGGAGAGACCATCGCTGATATCAATCATGGCGTGCAGACGGTCGCCGAGCGAACGTGCAATCTTTTCAGCTTCCCTTACTCGCGGCGTGAATTCCAGGTGGCGTGACAAGAGGCTGCCGCCAAGCGGACCGGTGACGTATAACCGATCCCTGACCCGCGCGCCGCTTCGAGTGACGGGGCTGACGCCGTCAAAGGGAGTTGCCGTTACATTTACGTCAATCGCCAGGGGGTGCGCCCACCGTGTAGTGTCGCCGCCGACGATGCTGGTTTCGAATTCCTCGGCGGTCGTGAACATCCCTTCGAAAATGCGTTCGACGGTGCCTCGATCCAACTCCTTCGGAAGGGCGACGGACACCGTTAGCGCGAGCGGTCGCACGGCCATCGCGGCGCAATCGCTAAGGCTGCACGCGATCGCTTTGCGACCGATCAGCGCGGCGTCGTGTCGGGAAAGATCGAAATGGACGCCGTCCAGCAGCATGTCCGACGACACGAGAATGCGTCCGCCGTCCGTGACGACCATGGCCATATCGTCGCCGATGCCGAGTGCGACTGGCGGCTCTGCGATGGACGAACGCTGCCGCTGGCTCAACCAATCCACGAACTGTAGCTCATCAAATGCCATTCTTAGTTCGTATTGTACCACGGGTCAGGCAACACCGCATGTCCGAGAATTCACTTGGTTGACGGAACTGACGAAAATGTGTAATCCCTGGTTCGAACTGAGCGTATAAGATCTGTCGGCGCGCCACGCTTGAGTCGACTGTCGATTTCGATGGAGAAGACCAGTGAACGGATTTGTGTCCACGATCGATTTGGTCATCGGCGTTGCTCTCTCTTGGCAATACGCATTCGGCGAACAGCCACCCGAGCCGACCACGGCGCTACAATCAAAAGCGGTGTCCACTCCAGACACTACCAAGTTGGACGACCTACAGGTTTCTCCATGGAGCCAAGCGGTTCGAGGACTCCAGTGCCGTATCCATCTTCCTCGTTCCATTGAACAAGGCCTGCCGTTGCCCGTAACGGTGGACTTTCGAAAAGGCGTGACGCCACCTATCCCCTCTGGCGACGAGGGTTACATCCAGGTTTTCGACAAGTATTTCAGCTTGATTCTCTCGCGGGATGGTTCCAAGTCTGAGCACATTCTCGAGTCGAACAACTACGACCCGGGTATGCCGGTGATTTGGAGTCCTCATTGCAAGCACTATACACGCCAGATCACGAGACAAGCGATCGCGCCGGTCCCACATAGTTTTCATCTGGCCAGGCTCGGCGAGCAACTTCGTCCGGGAGTTTATTCCTGTCGCGTGCGTCTTCAATCGCCAGATGTGCCACGCGATTGTTCCAAGCAATGGGAGGACGGCAAGCCCGATCCCCGCTATTGGGGTGGCGAGCTATCCTCCGATGCCGTCAAGCTTGAGATTCTTGCGGAGAAGCCCAAAACGAAAGAGTCCCTGCTTCCGAAGCGTCTTCGCCTTCTTCGGCAATCGTTTCCCAAGAGCAAGCCCTACCTGGTTGTGAATTATACCGACGAAGATGCGGAACGACTCGTTTTCAAGATCCGCAACGGGTACCACGTTGGCACGAGTCACACGGAATCAAAAGATGGCGTGTTCGTATCAGGAGGACTGCATGGCGGACCGCCACACGCAGGCACTTCAAGCGCCACCATTCAGCTCCACAATTATAAAGGCGGACCGATTAAGCTCACGGTGGAAATGGAATTGTTTGAGACGTGTGAATCCACGGGACATTTTTGGTCACCGGGCAACTGCGGATACAAGACTCTGTGGAAACGGACGTTTGAAGTTGAGTACACCGAAGAAGAGGCCAAGGCCATCTTGAACGGGAGCAACTGACGGCCGCCATAGCCAACGCCGTACGTCGAGGCCGAGGTATTCAACGTTATATGGAATCAGGGTGCAATCGCCGTCTGATAGTTGCTGATGTCCGCCAAATCGACATCGTCATCCGCATCGGTATCACCACATCCGCAACCGGCCGGTACGCCGCCGGAGGGGCCTGTGAGGCAAGTCGTCAAGCCGGGAAGATCGTTGGAATCTACCACGCCGTCGCCGGTCAGATCGCCAGCCACGACAGATAGTTGCCAACTCTCCGTATCCGTGCCAGCGGTGTTGATGGCGCGGATGGTCACCTGATAGGGTGTATCCGACGGCACGGGTTCATTCCAACTCACGACACCCGTTGACGGATCGATGGTCATGTCGGACGGGCCGGCGTCCAGCGTCCATGCCGAGATCGGGTTCATGCACAGTGGCCACGTGAGCGTGGGCGTGGGACCGGTGTAGGAAGCGCATGAGACGTTCGCGTTGCGGATGTCAAGGATGCTCGGCGCCACGCTTTGTACGGCAAGAAAAAAGGAACTCGTGGAGGACCCGGCATCGTTGGTCGCCCGAATCGTGACGGTATGGGGAAACGTCGACGGCGCAGGCTGGGGCCACTGCACCGCGCCGGTTGTCGAACTGATTGTCATACCGTCCGGTGCCTGGTCGAAACTCCAGGTGATGGGGCCCATGTTCAATGGATGCGTCACGGTCGGTATTTGGCCCGAGTAGGACTGGCCGCAGACGGTCGTGTCCGAAGAAAGCGGCTCGATTGCGGGCGTCAGTTGCGCGACCGCAAGAGGTTCGCAATAGGAGATGGCATTGTTGTCTTCCCACTCTTCCGCCACGACATCGGTATCATCGATGATGGAACCGAAGTAATAGGTACCCGCGGCGATGTCGTCCGGCATGGTGGTAACCACCTCGAACGCCAGCGCGTCCTCAAACACCAAATCCCACAAGAGCGAACCGAGAAAAACGTCGCCCACGTCGATGGTGGGATCCGTCGACAGGTAATAACCCTGTTCGAATCCGGTCTCGCTCGTTGATCCAAAGTTCTCAATGATCGAGTGCGCCGTCAGCTCGTCGCCGGGAAAAACCACGGACGGCGTGAAGCTCAACGGTAGTGTCAGCCCGGGCACTGTGGAGGTACCGTACCCGGCAAGCGCAAGGTCCGGGCGTGGCGTCTCGGGCGTGCCGGTCAACGGATAGAGGAATCTCAGGCCGGCCCGATCGTCTGTGTGCAGCTCGATGATGTTCTCTTGCCCCACCGGGCCGCCGCCGGGATAGGCCGGGTTCATGGTCCCGATGAACCACGGCGCGCCGGGTGCCTCGTCGCCGAAGGGATCGTGCCCCAGACCCAAGGCATGACCGAGTTCATGCGTGGCCACAAGCATAAAGGCGAACCCGTTGGAAGGTTCGGGGTGTGTGACCACGTCACATCCCGGTGTTGGGTTCAAAGTATACCCGACGCCGAGCGGATTGCCGTTGAATAGAATGTCCATGTCATACCAGACATTACCGTTGTTTACGAGTGAAGTGACGCCCAAGACGCCTTCATCCAGCTCACTGGCCGGCACTGCGATGGTATCGTTATACCCGTCGAAATTGTCGATAGGATAGTCCTGGTCCAACGGACTGTAGCTGTAGCTGAAATCCGTCGCGGCTATGATGTTCCAAAGCCCCATTGAAGCAAGTATGGCGGCCTCGGCTTCGCTGCCCAGCGGAAACGTGGAGGGCGACAGATAGCGGATACTGCCGTTGTCGACCCAGACGATCGGCGTGACGCCGTCTGCCGAAAAGACGGAGAATCCGTGCCCCTGCCGCACCATAAGCACCGCGATGCAGAGAACCAGCAGGGCCGGTGCGTACCATTTGTGACGATAGCGTTTCACCGGCGGTCCCCGCTCTTGGTTGAAGTTCGTGCGGGAGACGGCCACTGCTGATTAACAGCTCGCACGGCTCGACGGATGCGAGACTCCGGCAGCGACGCCCTGGGCGAACCGCCGGTGGATTCACGAATCGATAGAGCGGTTGGCGTGTATACAACAGGTATTCGGCGGCCTGCCGGTCCCGTGAGCCGGTGATCACGGCTTGCATCCAGTATCGGCTGAATCTCTGCCAGAAAATCCTGTACCGTCATCGCCTTTGCAGCGCTCGTTACGTGTTCGCGCATACGCACTTCCGCATTGACCGAGCCGAGCAGGTGTGTGTGCGGATCGAAACTGCCGGTGGCGATCTGGATATGACCGGCGGCGTTCAGTCCGACCACGGCCTGCCCGTCACTCGAGTGAACACGAAGTACGCCCTGTGCATCCTTGGCCGTTCGGAATGCGCCGCGGTAGAGTCCAACCACGGGAAATGTCTTATACTCGGGAAGAACAAAGAGGATCCACGTATCGCCGGTGCGAAACTGCGGCACGCAACACAGCCGCATTTCCATCTGTTCGATCTTGCCGCCGGGAACCACCAATCGATACGTCGAGGATGCCACCCTCGGCGCGCCCTTAAGATAGTTGACGCCGTCAAACATGACTTCCGATTCGATTCGGCGCGGGTTTTGCGCCCAATACGAATGGACAGACGAGACTCGGCCAGAAATTACCTGCGCAGCGCGGTCCGCCATATGCGGCATCGTCATGGGTACGACCGACGAGCCCCATGCCGGCGCGCACGTGATGACCAGCGCGGCAAGCACCCCCAGCGAAACCGTCTCATGTCGCTTGGATCGATTCATCCTACCCTTTGGTGGCCTAAGGGGTAGGACCGGCGGAGCACGTGCTACGACGAACCCCGCCGGCTTTGCCACCTTCCTGCCTCCCGAAACAGGAAGAAGGCCTACCCCCCTGCCAGTTTAGCGAATCGATGACACTGCGCGAAGAGCGCATGCAATTTATTGGCACTTGAAGATGTTGCAAGCCGATAGAATTCACACCCTATAACATCGGCTCTGTCGTCTTAGTTCGCGGTTTCGTAGTCAGGAGGACGCTACATAGAGTTGCCACATGACTGCTTTGACCGATAACATGATCCTCTTGTGGGACAGCCACTGATAGGTGAAATAGGAGATTACGAGAGTGGTGGCAAGAACGACGCGTGTTTCGAGGCGACTTCGACTGTGCCCGTGTCTGGTGCGCGAACCGCTCGTATGCTGTCTTTTGCTCGCCATCGTCATGGGATGCCGGAATTCGCACCGCGCGCTCGGGACGATCGCGACAGAGAAACTTACACAAGATAAGCGTGATGAACCGGAGGATGCCGATTGGAATCGCCTGGCAGCGAAGGACCCGCTGGCATTTCTCGAGGCGTGCCGTCGTCATTACCGTGCCACCATACGAGATTATCGAGGCCTCTTTCGCATACAGGAAGCCGTGGATGGTGTTCGCCGTCCCGAGGAACACATCAAGATCCGGTTTCGGGAGGAACCGTACAGCGTGCGTATGGACTGGATTCAAAACGCCCGACGCGCGGCGCGGCTTACCTACGTCCGAGGACGCTGGACGAAAGACGGTAGGGAGATGGCGCTTATCCTACCCGCTGGCGTGTTGGGGCTGCTCGTGCCGATGGGCGTAAAACGAGACATCCACGGTGCCGATATGGCGAAAGACGCGTCCCGTCCCGTCGACGAATTCGGCTACGATCACACGTTGCGGCGAATCATTGAAGTATGCCGTCGTGCGATGGGTCGCCCGCAATATCGGCTTCGATATGTTGGGGCAACGACGTTTCACGGCCGGCCGTGCTACCACCTCGAGCGGCATCTGCCGTATTCGCGAGAAGACGGCGCCTTTCCCAACAGGCTGTTGGATATCTACATCGATCGCGAATGGCTGGTGCCGATTGGGTGTCTCGGCTATGCCGATGATGCGCGGACCCAGCTACTCGGAAGTTATCTGCTATTGGCAACTGAATTTAATGTCGGGCTGACCGACGCCGATTTCTGACTCACGGTACGCGAAGAGGCGCTATTGGGAGTGGCATGGGCAGGCGCCGGGTGGCATGGTCTGACCCGAAGGAGCAGGCCATGGTTATTGCAGAATCCACGGCCTGGCTTCACCAGACCGTGCTACCCCGATATAAACTTCTGGGATAGCTTGTTAGGCTCTGCCTGGAGATGAGCCCGAGGTGCAGGCAGGGATGCCTGCGGTACCGTACCAATCACTCGTTGCTGGTGATGGCATAGTCGCAGATGGCTTCGGGTAGATAATCGACCAGGTCCATAGCGGTCATGGAGCGTTTGCCGAGTTCCTCGGCCGCAAAGTCGCCCGCGAGTCCGTGCAGGTAGACCCCGAGAATCGACGCCTCCAGCGGCGACATGCCCTCACCGAGCAGCGCCGCGATGACGCCGGTGAGTATGTCGCCCGTGCCGCCAGTGGCCAGCCCGACGTTGCCGGTTTCGTTGATGTACATGCGGTCGCCGTTGGTCACCACCGTGCCGTGGCCCTTGAATACCACGGTGAATCCGTAGGCCTCGACCAGCGCACAGGCGGCCGCCCGGCGCGAGGCCGCGTCACGCGGCGTGTCGCGCTGCACGCTCCGGGCTTGCAACAAACGCTGAAGCTCGCCCACATGCGGGGTGAGCACGATGCGGTGCGGGATCGGCACATCAAACGGTTCAGTCTTGGCGAGCAGATTCAGTCCATCGGCATCTACGACAATCGGGCCGGTGAATCGCTGCAGCAACTGGACCAGGACGGACGGTTCGAGCGATTGCCCCAGACCGGGGCCGATGGCCACGGCATCGGCGCGATAGTCATGGATCGCTTCCACAAGCCGATCGGCATCCACCGGCAATGTCCTGACCGTTGAACATGGCGACAGAATCGCGACCGGTCTTCGCAACGATTCCGGCACAAACATCTGCACCAGCCCGCTTCCCATGCGGAAGGCCGCGGACGCTGCCATGGCCGGCGCGCCGACCATCAAAACCTCGTCGCAACTGCCGCCGATGACCACAACGCGACCGGCATCGCCTTTGTGTCCGTCGATCGCTCTTTCGGGTAACTGTGCAATCTCACGAGTGATGATGAGTTCGGATGACATGACACTACGCGTCCGTCTTGGGTTGTCCCTGACGATTGATCAATGCGGCCGTGTACCCCGCACCGAATCCGTTGTCTATGTTAACCACAGTCACCCCGGCCGCACAACTGTTGAGCATGGCCAGTAACGCCGCCAGGCCGCCAAAGCTCGCACCGTATCCCACGCTGGTGGGTACGGCAATCACCGGGCACGACACGAGCCCGCCGACCACACTCGCCAGGGCGCCCTCCATGCCGGCCACCACGACGGCCACGCTCGCCTCCTGCAGATCCGCGCGGTGGGCTAGGAGTCGGTGAATGCCGGCGACGCCCACGTCGTAAATCGCGGTTGTGTTCTGGTCCATGATCTCGGCAGTGACGCGCGCCTCTTCCGCCACACCAATGTCGCTCGTACCGGCGGCCACGATCGCGATCGTGCCGACATGCGAAACTCTTTCCTGTTGCCTTAGGGTGATGGCGCGGGCTTCCTCGTGGTACTCCGCATCCGGCACTACGATCCGAATCGCGTCATACACTTCTTTCGAGGCGCGGGTGCCCAGCACGTTGGCACCGACTTCGGTACACCGCTTGAATACGTCGCATACGTGGGCCGTCGCCTTGTGCTCGCAATAAATCACTTCCGGAAAGCCGCAGCGAAGGGCACGGTGGTGGTCGATCTTCGCGAAGCCCAAATCCTCAAAGGGAAGGTCGCGCAAGGATCTGATGGCGCCGTCCACGGATGTCTCGCCGCGTTGTACTTGTTCCAGGAGGTCACGGATGGAGGCTTCGTTCATGGCGGAAGGGAGTGTAATCGCCGTCCGGTCCGGCGGCAAACGGGTCACTTGGGCGGGTGCGTGCTGCCCCTGCTGTCGCCACCGAACACGACCGCGGTTCTATCAAGTTCTCTCGTGCGGTGTCGTGTGCCCGCCGAACGTATCCGGATGGACGTGGGGACAGCGGCAGGCTGCTCATTGTCCGCCTACAAATCACGAGGGCACGGTATGCACGAAGCTGGCGGGCGGGAGGTGTAGCAAGTTCACCCGGTTACGAATTCGCAACCCACCTTGTAGCCCTGAATGGTCTGTTTGCAGTAGACGACGCGCACACGCACGGGCTCGCCGGTTTCGTACATTGGAGATACTATCAACTCGGCACCCATATTAAGCTGTTTTCGGGTAATGAGGCCGAGACCGCGACGGCTGATGTTGTACGTTTTCACGGAGGTCAATTCAGTGCCCGGACTGCCGAGGAGCATCGCGCGTGTCATGACAACCCAGCCATGGCGCGGCTCGGCGCGTTTGTTCAAGACACCATCCGTGGCTTCTTCGTCCAAACCTTCACGTAGCCATAACGGAATGTCGTTTGCTTCAACGGAGGGCATACGAAACAGATCGACCGACGGGGTTCCGAAGTCAAGGTCATTTGACCGGGGCTGGTGCTTATGGGACTCAGGATCACATTTCGGCACGCGATTTCGAACACACCACCTTATCAACCACTGTGTGCGAAGAGGCGCCGCATGGGGTGGCATGGGCAGGCGATCGCTTGTCCGTGGGTCGTGATGTACCGCACGGGCAAACAAGTTTGCCCATGCCACCCAGCATGTGCGGCGTCAGCTCACTAAAATCGTCCGTGAATCACCTACAAGTGCCATTGCCCTTGCACTTATTCGAACAGCAGTCCGCGTTGACACTGCACGGTGCACCGGGATCGCCGCAAACGAAGCAGTCCGGGTCGCTGGCCGGGTCACACGTCGGACCGCAGCAGCCGTCGGACGGCCCGCATGGTGGATAGCCGTGGCTGCAGCCGGTGACGGGATCACACGAGTCCGTCGTACACACGTCGCCGTCGTCGCAACTGATGGGATTGTTAGCGCATACGCCGCCGGCGCAGCTATCCGACGTGCAAGCGTCACCATCGTCGCAGTCTATGGGCGTGTTGCTGCACGCGCCGCCCGTGCAGTCGTCAATCGTGCACGGGTCGGCGTCGTCGCAATCCGCCGGCACGGTACACTCGGCGCAATCGATCAGACAATTAGCCAAATCTTCGCTGCCTTCGCACGTACCGTCCCCACAGCATGAGCCGGCCGCCGGCACCGACGTGCACGAAAAACCGCCCGATGTGCATCGGCTATCGGTGCAGTCGATCGGATTTTGTCCGTCACCGTCGCCGCAGCAGAAACGACCACTGGGTTTGCCACCCTGCACGCCATTACAGTCGGCCGGACACGACACGCAGTCCTCCCCGTCCCCCGTCTCGCACAGGCCGTTGCCGCAGGTGGCACCGGACCCGCTGAAGCAATCATTCGGGCAATTATTGCAGTCCTCACCGGATTCGCATTGGCCGTCGTTGTCGCAGGTGGCGACACACTGATCGTTGAGCTCGTCACAGCTCTGTCCCGGACAAGGATCGGTTCCGCTCGTGCATTCTTGGGTCACACAGGTTTCCGCACCGTTGCAGAACAGGCCGTCGTCGCACTCGCCGTTGTTCTGGCAAGGCTGCGGGAAGCA
>Ga0055451_10001238_pt1 | contig 10376 bp, 9 predicted proteins | sample China_Galinas_PW_3_FD_57745 | JGI IMG/M metagenome (GOLD analysis project Ga0055451, IMG submission 57745) | Wetland microbial communities from San Francisco Bay, California, USA, that impact long-term carbon sequestration - China_Galinas_PWB_D2 | ecosystem: Environmental > Aquatic > Marine >... | reverse complement strand
TCCTGCTCGGGCTCTTCGGCGTCCGAGATCGGTGAACTCCCGGTCGACGAGCAGGGCGGGCCCCTCGAGCTCGGCGGAATCCGAGTCACCGTGCATGGCCGACCACGCGTAGAAGCCGAAGAGCCCGAGCAGGATCAGGGCGTCGAGCAGGTGGATCGACCCCGTGAGCGGAATCAGGAACGAGTAGAGCGTCGCCCACATCAGGAAGCGGAGCTCGAGCCCCTGGGCCGGATCGAGCCGCAGCTCCTCGCTGCCCGAGCGCCAGCAGCCGATCAGCACCACGACCGCCCAGCCCAGGCCGATCAGCAGGCGGTTCGCGCCGGTCATGTTCGCGATGGCATAGGGTGCGTAGCTCGGGTCCTTGCCGGCGGCCCAGGCGAAGTGCAGGTCGACGGCGTACTCGGGGAGCACGCTCACCAGGGCGAGCAGCAGGATGGCGAGACCCTGGGGAATGTCGCGTTCGGCCAGCTCGGTGGCCCAGGAGAGCAGGAACGCCGCGCCGAGGATGGCCGCCCCCGAGAGCGAGGCGACGACCATCGGAGGCAGGCCGATCCCCTCGAAGCGGTGCAGGGCCATCCAGGGGAGCGACAGGGCCCCGCCGGCGCAGAGGGCCAGCAGATCGCGCTTGCGGGAGCGGGACGCCTGCGCCGCTGCCATCAGAAGTCGATGCCGAACTCGCGCTGAAAGATCGTTCGGAAGTGGTCGAGGGCGAGCTCGAGATTCTGGGTCCCCGGCGTGGACACCTGGAGGCTTCCCATCAGGCTGCCGAGACGCCCCGCCACGTCGAAGGGCAGCCCCCGGGCGCGCCCGAAGAGCAGCCCGGCGCGATAGGCGTCGCCGCAGCCCGTCGGATCGAGGACCTGCGTCGCGGCGACCGGCGGGATCTCGTGGGTCTCGCCGCCGGCGCGAATCACCGACCCCTGCTCGCCGCGGGTCACGACGAGGGCGTCGCAGTGGGAGGCGAGCTCGTCCTCGCTCCAACCGGTCTGGCCGAGGGTGAGGGAGAGCTCGTAGTCGTTCACCACGTAGCCCGCGCAGCCCTCGATCATCTCGACGAGCTCGTCCTTGGAGAGCAGGGGCAGTCCGTGGCTGGGGTCGACGTAGGTGGGAACCCCGCGCGCCTTGAGCGCGCGCGCGTGGTCGATCATCGCCTGCTTTCCGTTGGGACCGACGATCGCGAGGGCGGGCTGCTCGGCCACGTCCTCGACCCGCGCCTCGTGGGCCCGCGCCATGGCGCCCTCGTAGAACGCCCAGATCTGGTTGTCGTCGAGGTCGGTGGTGACGAAGCCCTGGGGCGTGCGCACGTCGCCGAGCTCGAGGATTCCGCTGCGGCGGATGCCGTGGCGGTCGAGCCAGGCGCGGTACTCACCGAAGTCGGATCCGACGGTGGCGAGGACGAGCGGATCCTCCCCGAGCAGCCGCAGGTTGTAGGCGATGTTGCCGGCGACGCCGCCGAAGTGGGTCTTGAGGCTGGCGATGTTGAACGAGACGTTCAGGATGTGGAGCTTGTCCGGGAGGATGTGATTCTTGAAACGGTCCGGGAAGACCATGATGTGGTCGAGGGCGACCGAACCGGAAACCAGGATCGACATGTATTCCTCCGGACGGCGCAGTCTCGCCGCCGGTGTACCGGGCGTCAATGGCCGCTGATGGTAGACTCGGCGCATGCGAATCGTCGACCTCTACGGGCAGGCGAGCCGGCAGGGACGGCCGGTCTACTCGTTCGAGTTCTTCCCTCCGAAGACCTCGAAGGGCTTCGCGTCGCTGCGCCGCGTGGTGTCCGAGCTGAAGCGCCTCGACCCGGACTTCGTCTCCGTCACCTGGGGCGCCGGCGGTTCGACCCGGGACAAGACCGTCGATCTCGTGCTCGGCATCCAGCAGGAGATCGGCCTCACCGCCATGGCGCACCTGTCCTGCATCGGCTCGACGCCCGACCAGATCGCCGCGACCCTGGACCGGCTCCACGCCGGCGGCATCGAGAACGTGCTCGCCCTCGGCGGCGACCGCCCCGCGGACTACGTGCCGCCGGAGGGCGCCTTCACCTACGCGAACGAGCTCGCCGGGTTCATCCGCTCGCGCTGGAGCTTCTGCATCGGCGGCGCCTGCTACCCGGAGACCCACACCCTCGCCCCGAGCCCCGAGGTCGACCTCGAGAACCTGGTGCGCAAGGTGGAGGCCGGCGTCGACGTGCTCATCACCCAGCTCTTCTTCGACAACGCGGACTACTTCGCCTTCGTGAAGCGCGCCCGGGGGGCGGGCATCGAGGTTCCGATCGTCGCCGGCATCATGCCGATCGTGAGCGCCGCCAACATCCGTCGCATGGCTGGGCTCTCCGGCGCGCACATCCCGCGAGAGCTCGAGGTGCGGCTCGGCGAGGTGGAGCACGACGACCGCCTCACCATGGAGGTCGGCATCGAGTGGGCCACTCTCCAGTGTCGCGAGCTGATCGAGCGCGGCGTTCCGGGCATCCACTTCTACACGCTCAACCGCAGCCCCGCGACCCGCCGCATCTTCGAGTGCCTGACCCGCACGTGAGCTCCCGAGACCGGAAGCTGCGCATCGCGGTGCTGCTCTCCGGCTCGGGCACGAGCCTCGAGAACCTGTGCGAGCGCATCGACGCCGACGCGATCCCCGCCGAGGTGACCCTCGTGCTGTCGTCGAAGGAGGGGGTCATGGGCCTCGAGCGCGCCCGGCGCCGGGGCATCCCCGCCATCGCCGTTCCGCGCCGGCGACACGAGGACATCCGCGAGTTCAACGACGCCCTCCACGCCCACCTCGACCCGAACGCCATCGACCTGGTCGCGTGCCTGGGCTTCCTCTCCGCCTTCGAGCTGCGCGGCTTCGCCGGCCGTTGCATCAACGTGCACCCGGCGCTGATCCCCGCCTTCTGCGGCAAGGGCTTCTACGGAAGCCGGGTCCACCGGGCGGTGCTCGACGCCGGGGTGAAGGTGAGCGGCGCGACGGTGCACTTCATGGACGACGAGTACGACCACGGCCCGATCATCCTCCAGGAGGCGGTGCCGGTGCTCGAAGACGACACCCCGGACGCCCTCGCGGCCCGGGTCCAGGCCGCCGAGCGGCGGCTGGTCCCCGAGGCGGTGCGGCTGTTCGCCGAGGGGAAGCTCGCGATCGACGGCGGGCGGGTGCGGATCAAGGACTGACCGGTCCCGGGCCGCCCGTCGATTCTCGTTGACGAAAGGCGAACAAAAGACGAAAATTCCAGTTCGTGTCTCACCCCCCCTCGGACGCGAACCCCAGGGCCCGTACGGTCTCCACCGACTCCGCGGCTCCCTCGACCGCCCCCTCGACCGCCCCCTCGACCGGACTGGCCGCCCTGCTCCGCGACCTCGGCCCCCAGCTGCGCCGGGGCGCCCCCGCCAGCGAGCGCCCGGACGGGGGCGGCCGGCGCCTGCCCACCGGCATCCCGGACCTCGACGCCCTGCTCGGCGGGGGCTTCCCGCCCGGCCAGCTCGGCGAGGTCGCGGGACCGCCCTCCTCGGGCCGCACCTCGGTCGCGCTCGCGCTGCTGGCCCGCACCACCGCGGCGGGCGAGGTCGTCGCGATGGTGGACGGCACCGATGGCTTCGATCCCTCGTCGGCCGAGGCGGCGGGGGTCGTCCTCGACCGGGTGCTCTGGGTGCGGGCGCCGGGGCTGCGCGAGGCCCTGCGCAGCACCGAGCGCCTGCTCGAGGCCCGGGGCTTCGCCCTCGTCGTGCTCGACCTCGCCATCGCCGACCTGCGCGTCGCGCCGGCGGCCTGGCCGCGGCTGGCCCGGGCCGCCGCCGGCACCGGGGCCGCCCTGGTGCTGCTCTCGGCCCGGCGCCAGGCGGGCATCCACGCCGGTCTCGCCGTCGAGCTCCGGTCCACCCGCGCCCACTTCACCGGCACGCCCAGCCTGCTCGAAGGGCTGGAGATCGAGGCGGTGCTGGCCCGTCACCGCTCGGCTCCGGCCCAGCGCTCGGCATCGGTGCGGCTCCGCGCCTCCCAGGCGGCCTAGGCGTGTCCGCCTCCCCGACGCGCGGCGACGCCGGGGACGGATCCCGAAGGGACCCGGGCGCGAGGACGCGCTGCGCCTGCCTGCGGGTGCCCGACCTGCCGCTGGTGGCCGAGCTGCGCGCGCGCCCGGATCTCGCCGGGCGGCCGGTCGCGGTGGCGTCGGGACCGGGGCCCCGGGCCGAGCTCGTCGCCCTCTCCGCGGAGGCGTCGCGGCTCGGGGTGCGCTTGCCGAGCTCGGTCGCCCATGCGCGCAGCGTCTGTCCCGAGCTGCGCGTGTGCATCGCCTCCCCCGCCCTCGAACGCGCCGCCCGGGACGCCCTGCTCGACGTCGCCCACTCGTTCTCACCCCGGGCGGCGCTCGTACCCCGGGCCTCGGGCGCCTACGCGGGGGAGGGAGCGGTCTGGATCGACGCCTCGGGCGTGACGCGCCTCTTCGGGTCCGAGGCGGGCTTCGCCGGGGCGATCGAGGCCCGGGGCGAAAAGCTCGGGCTCCCCGGCCGGGTGTCGGTCGCCTCGACGCGCTCGCTGGCGTTGATCGCCGCCCGCGCCGGCGCGGGGGTGATCGCCCCGGGAAGCGAGCGCGCGTTCGCGGCGCCCCTGGCCGTCGACGTCCTCGATCCCCCGGATCGGCTCGCCGAGTCCTTCACCCGCTTCGGGGTCCGCACCCTGGGCGACCTGCTCGCCCTGCCCCGCCGCGCGCTGTCCCGACGCCTCGGCGCCGGGGTGCTGGCGCTGATCGCCGAAGTGGACGACCGGGACCCGGCGCCCCCCCTCCCGGTCGCCGACGACGGCCCCCTGGTCGAGGCCATCGATCTCGAGCACCCCGCCGCCCGCCTCGAGCCGCTGGTCTTCGTCCTCCAGGGGCTCCTCTCCCGGCTGCTCGAGCGCCTCGAGATGCGCCACCGGGCCTGCGGCGACCTGGCGCTGGCCCTCGAGCTCGAGGGCGGCGGCCGGGACGCGCGGCGGGTCGGCGTGGCGGCCCCGACCCTCGACCTGCGCGGCCTGGTGCGCCTGGTCGCCCAGGCCCTCGAGAGCCGCCCCCCGGAAGGACCGGTGGAGGGCGCCAGCCTGGCGACCCAGGGCTGCCCCCTGCCCTCGGACCAGCTCGACCTCTTCCGCCCCGCGGGTCCGGCTCCGGCCGCCCTCGGACCGGTGCTGGCCGAGCTCGAGGCCCTGTGCGGCGCCGGCCAGATCGGGACCCCGGAGGTCGCCGACGATCCCCACCCGGACAGCTTCGGCATGGGCCGGTTCCAACCCGGCCGGGCCCGTCCGCCCGCCGAGCCCCGGAGCGCCCTGGGCCACCTGCTGGCCCTGCGTAGCCTGCGCCCCCCGGTCCGGGCCGAGGTCCGGCTCTCCCGGGGCCGCCCCGGGTGGATCCGCTCGGCGATCGCCAACGGCGAGGTGGTGGGCGCTGCCGGCCCCTGGCGCAGCACCGGCCGCTGGTGGTCCGAGGAACAGCGTTTCGCCTACGACTCCTACGACGTTCAAACCAGTGACGGCACCGTCGCCCGTCTGCGTCTCGACCACATCCGGAAGACCTGGCACATCGACGCCGTCTACGACTGACGCCGGAATGCTTGACCGAATCGACACCGATCGGTACAAACACCGGAATCCCCAAACCCGCGTTCGAGACCGCGCGCGCCGCATGCCGCGAGCCCCGCGCCAGAACACCGCACAAAGGACCGGCATGCCGACCATCTCCCGAATCAAGCCCCAGGCCGACAATCGCCTCGCCTTCTTCCAGGGCTTCCTCACCCGCCCGAAGGAAGTCGGATCGATCATCCCCAGCTCGCGCTTCCTCGAGCGGCGCATCATCCGCTCCGCCGGCGTCGAGAGCGCCGACCTCGTGATCGAGCTCGGCCCGGGAACCGGCGGCACCACCCGAGCGCTGCTCGGCGCGATGAAGCCCGGCGCGAAGCTCCTCGCCATCGAGATCAACGAGCGCTTCGTGAAGCTGCTCCAACGCAACCCGGACCCGCGGTTGATCGCCCACCTCGGAAGCGCCGCCGACATCCAGGACGCCCTCGCCCACTACGAGCTGCCCCAGCCCGACGTCATCCTCTCGGGCATTCCCTTCTCGACCATGGCGCGCGAGGTCGGGACCTCGATCCTGCGCTCGGTCCACGACGCCCTGCGCCCGGGCGGGCGTTTCGTCGCCTACCAGGTGCGCGACCGGGTGGAGAACCTCGGCCGCGAGGTCTTCGGCCGCGCCAAGGTGCAGACCGAGCTGCTGAACGTGCCGCCGATGCGCGTGTACCGCTGGGAGAAGTCCGCCGCCTAGCGGTTCGACTTCGCTCGCGTTCCGCTCGCTGCGCGTCGCGCGGCCTTCGCGTTCCCGAGTCGACTCCCCATCGCCCCGCCTCGTCCGCGAAGCGAAGCTAGTCCGTGGGGAGGTCGAAGCGGTCGATGTAGGTGGCGAGGCGGTCCTTGATGTCGTCCGCGCCGAGTCCGTACTTCGCGAGGTCGTGCTCGTGGGCGCCGTGCTTGCCCCGGGGATTCTCGTCCACGTAGGTCTGCATGGTCGCTTCCGCTTCGGGGGGAAGATCCAGCGCAAAGTGGTCGTAGATGCGGCGCACCTCGTCCATCGAGTCGTCGACGAAGGCGTCGAAGTCGACGTCGATGAAGCGCATCGGGTCCGAGGCGTCGCGCACGGCGAGGGCGCGTTCGAGTCCCTTCGCGAGGTGCTCGAGGGTCACCGGCCCGAGCTCGCGCCGGTCGAAGCGCTCCCGCGAGATCATCAGCGCGTCCATCATCGAGCAGTAGGACGACACGACCTCGATCGGGTTGCGGTGGGTCATGATCAGGCACACGTCGGGGAACATCTCGATCAGGATGTCGAGGGCCCAGACGTGGGCGGGGGACTTGAGCAGCCAGCGGTCGCCCGGGCGCTGCCAGTCGATCATCTTGAGCAGGTCCCGGTAGTACGCGTAGGCGTGGTGCAGGTCCTGCTTCTCGAACCAGCTCGCGTAGGGCTCCATCAGTACCTCGATGCCCATCTGCACGTCGCAGAAGGCATGGGCCAGCAGCAGCACGCACTCCTCCGGCTTGTCGGCGTCGGTGAAGTGGATCTTGGTGAACTCGGGGTTCTGCGCGCGCCCCTGGGCGTAGTGGGCGCGCAGCGCCTCGACCCGGGGGTCCGGCTCGCCCGGGGCGAGCCCCTCGGGAGGATCCGGGAAGATCGCCTCCCAGAGCAGCAGCGGACGCGACGCGGGATCCATGCCCAGCAGGTTGAAGAGCGCGGAGGTTCCGGTCCGCGGCAGCCCGGTCAGGTAGACCGGACGCTCGATGCGGCGCTCGCGGATCTCCGGGTGGCGCGCGAGGGCGGCCTCGATGCGCAGCCGCGCGGAGAGCAGCGACACCACCCGGCGCCAGTGACGGCGCACCCCCTTCTCGTTGAACCCGGCGGTCTTGTCGTAGGTCTCGAGCAGGACCCGAAGTCCCTCGCGGAAGCGATCGTCGCCGAAGTCGGAGAGACCCGTCGCCTGCCGCGCCGCCTCGAGCACGGCCTCTTCCTTGAATTCCATCTCGGACATCGGGTGGCCTCACGGGGGCGACGGGCGTCGAGGTGCGGCCTCGCGCCCGGCGCGTCAGGGCATGTACTCGCCGGCGTTCACGAGCAGCGACTGCCCGGTGATCATGCGCGCGCGATCGGAGCAGAAGAACACCACCGCCTCGGCGACGTCCTCGTCGGCGGGGATCTCGCCGAGGGGCATCTTGTCGGTGATCTCCTTGATCACCTCGTCCTCGGAGATCTCGCGCTGCTTGGCGGAGAACTTGACGAAGAGCTCGACCGGCGGGCCCCACATCCAGGTGGGGACCACGGTGTTGACGCGAACCTTGTGGGGTCCGAGCTCCTTCGCCATGTAGTACATCGCGCTCATCAGCGCGCCCTTCGAGGCGCCGTAGGCGGCCTGGGGCGTGCTCGGGAGCGTCCAGGCCTGGGAGCCGATCAGCACGACGGATCCGCCGCCGCGCTTCTTCATGTGCGGGAGGGCCGCGCGCACCATGCGCACGCTTCCGACCACGTTGGTCGCGTAGGTCCGCTCCCAGTCCTCGAGGGCGCCGTCCTCGATGCCTCCGAAGACGGCGTCGAGGGCCGCGATCTGGACCAGGCCGTCGACGCCCCCGAAGCGGTCCGCCGCGGCCTGGCAGAGCGCCTGGGCGCGGGCGTCGTCGCCGATGTCGGTGCTCGCGAAGCCGACCCGTTCGCCCGAAGGGTCGATCTGCTTGGCGACCAGCTCCAGCTGGGACTCGGTTCGCGCGCCGAGCATCACGTTCGCGCCGTCGCGCACCGCGGCCCGGGCGATTTCACTGCCGAGCCCGGTGCCGACTCCGCAGAGCACGAGGGTCTTGCCTTCGAGGATCATCGGGGGGGTCTCCTTGGGTCGAGGTGCGAGGTTAATCCGCTGCGACGGGGGCGCTACTCGCCACCGTCGTCGTCGCCCTCGCCCCGCTTGATCTGCATCGAGAGGCCCGCGCGCTCTGCGGCGGCGGGCGAGCCCCGCACCACGGCCTCGTTGCCGAAGCGCCGGGCGATCTCGTCGAGGGCCCGATTGAGCTTCGCGCGCGTCTGCTCGCCCTCGGGGCGTCCGAAGAGCCCGAGCTGGCCTCCACCGCTGGGGCCGAGGTTGGTGACGCCGACGCCGAGCAGTCGCACCGGCTCCTCGAGACCCGCCTTGGAGAGCAGCGCCCGGGCGCTGCGGGCGATCTGCTCGCCGTCGTCGGTGGGTTCGGGCAGGGTCGCGCGTCGGGTGAGCAGCGGATACCCGCGCGGGCCCGGCGCCCGCCGCCTGCCGAGCTTGAGCTTCAACACGACCGTTCGGGCGCAGAGCCCGTCGCGGCGAATCCGGCGCGCCACCGATTCCGCGTGGGTCACGATCGCCGACTCGAGCAGCGACCGGTCCGAGACGTCCCGGGCGAAGGTGTTCTCCTCGCTGTAGGAGACGGCCTCGCGGTAGGCTTCGACTTCGCGCACGTCGCGGCCCCGGGCGAGCCGCGCCATGCCGGAGCCCCATTCGCCGAAGTGTCGCGCCACCCGCTCGGGGTCCTGGCGGGCGAGGTCGCCCACGGTGTGGATGCCGGCGCGCTCGAAGCGGGCCTGGGCCACCGGACCGACACCCCAGAGGCGTCCCACCGGCAACGGCTCGAGGAACGCCTTCACGCCGTCTGCGGGAACCTCGAGCCATCCGTCGGGCTTGGCGAGGTCGCTGGCGATCTTCGCCACCATCTTCACCGGCGCGATCCCGACCGAGACGGCGAGGCCGGTCTCCTCGCGCACCTCCCGTCGCAGGCGTTGCGCCACCCGGGCGGCGGGACCGAGCAGTCGCTCGCTGCCGGTCAGGTCGAGGAAGGCCTCGTCGAGGGAGAGCCCTTCCACCCGTGGCGTGAAGCGACGGAAGATCTCGAAGATGCGGCGAGATTCCCGGGCGTAGCGGCTCATCGAGCCGCGCAGGAAGATGCCATCGGGACAGCGGCGCCGGGCCTCGAAGCCGGGCATCGCCGAGTGGACGCCGTAGGCCCGGGCCTCGTAGCTCGCCGCCGACACCACCCCCCGGCTCCCGGTGCCGCCGACGATCACCGGCTTGCCGCGGTACTCGGGGTGATCGCGCTGCTCGACGGACGCGTAGAAGGCGTCCATGTCGGCGTGCAGCACCACCCTGGGCCGGATCCGCCCGGGCGGTCCCGGGGACGCGGAGGTCGATGCCGTCGTCGGGGGTCGGGAGATCATCGCCAAGTGGCAGTCTACCTCGTATGTTCCGCGCCATGAGTGAAGCGCTGGACACGACCGGAGCCGGAGGCCTCGCCGCGGGCGTCCGCTGGGACCTCTCACACCTCTACGACGGGCCCGACGATCCCCGCATCGATGCCGATCTCGACGCCGTGCGCGACGCCGCCGAGGCCTTCGCCGCGCGCTACCGCGGCCGGCTCGGGTCGCTCTCGGCCGCGGAGCTGGCCGAGGCCGTGGACGGACTCGAGGCCCTGAACGAGCCCGCGGTCCGCGCGGGCGCCTTCTCGCAGCTGCTCTTCGCCGGCGACACCGCCACCGCGCGCCACGGCGCCCTGATGCAGCACGTGATGGAGCGCAGCACCGAGATTCGCGCGCACCTGATCTTCTTCGAGCTCGAGTGGGTGGGGCTCGACGACTCCCGGGCCGACGCGCTGCTCGCGGACCCCGCCCTGGCGAAGCGGCGCCACATGCTCGCGTCCATGCGGCGCTATCGACCCCACGTCCTCAGCGAGCCCGAGGAGCGCCTGCTCGAGGAGACCGCGAACACCGGCAGTCGCGCCTTCGCCCGGCTCTTCGACGAGACCATGGCGGGCATGCGCTTCGCGGTCGAGCGGGGCGACGAGACCGAGGAGATGGGCGAGGAGGAGGT
>Ga0055451_10001236_pt1 | contig 10380 bp, 9 predicted proteins | sample China_Galinas_PW_3_FD_57745 | JGI IMG/M metagenome (GOLD analysis project Ga0055451, IMG submission 57745) | Wetland microbial communities from San Francisco Bay, California, USA, that impact long-term carbon sequestration - China_Galinas_PWB_D2 | ecosystem: Environmental > Aquatic > Marine >... | reverse complement strand
GCATTCTGAAAACGAGCTTTATTTTGAATTCCCGCTTATCTCGCACAACTCGGACTTCGAGATCGAATACGTATCTTTCCTCTGCATGCCTACGCTCCTGATTACGATTCATAAAAAAGAAGTGGACGTCGTGAGCAAGCTTGCCGGCGACCTCTGCGAGAGCCTGCATCTGCAAAAAGCGACAATAGCTTCCCTGCTTTTCAATCTGCTGTCCGATATCGTTGAAAAAAATTATTTCCTCTTCATGGATCAGAGGAAGCGCATAACCAACCTCGGAAACAGTGTAGCGCTTGAGAGAGAGCCGGCCGCCGGATTTGACCATCTGCTTGAGCTAAAGAGAAACGTGGAAAGGCTCAACGTAATGGTGGAGGACCAGCTCTACTGCGTAAATACGATACAGAATTTCGTGGGACAGGCATTCAACATCGGAAAGCAGCGGCGCAATTTCAGGCACCTTGAGGCCGAAATCCGAAACGGCTTCAGATTCCTGAGTAGGTACGAGAGAAGGCTCGAGGACATACATCAGCACTACGACCTTATAATGCAGGACAAAACAAACAACAGGCTCAAGGTGCTGACGATCGTGGCCGCGATATTCCTTCCGCTTAATCTTATCGCCGGCATATACGGCATGAACTTCGAATCCATGCCGCTTCTCCACTGGACGTACGCATACCCGGCGACGATTTTACTGATGCTCCTGCTGTCGGGGGGAATGATATATTACTTCTACCGCCGGGGCTGGTTTAACTGAAGCGCGGTATCAGCGGAACTATCTGCCTGTCAACTCATCCGGTTTTATTTTCCCCCTTTTCCGACTCAATATGATGTACACTATACTCGGCTCGAATAATTTTTCCTTTACCAAGAACCGGAACAATACCAAATGAATTTCGATCGCATGCTGCTATCCGGGACGTTTCTCATACCACTGGCCGTCGGGATCATCGTCTCAATCATCCTCACGTTCTTCCCCCTTGTCGGGACTCTCGGCTTCGAATACTCGGCCGTCATGGGATTCGTGCTGTCGTTTATCTCTGTATTTGTTTCGGCGGAGCTGATTGACAGGCAGGGCAAAGCATACGGACCCGGCCGCAGGCTTTCTGACAGAGTTTCCTCAATCCTGATACTTAACATTATCATACTGGCCTTTGTGCTGCTGGTCGGCTTTCTGAGCTCTCTTATCAAGGGTGACTGCTACCTGAGGGAAGGAGCGGTGTTCTTTCTGCTGATAACCGTAGTGAGCGTATTCTTCTCTTCGTCCCTGGGACTTCTTGCGGGTTACGTCTTCGGCAGGAGGGGTTTTCTCATAGGCGCGGTGATAATAATCGGAACGATAGTCTATTCCCTCTGGAGCCTCTACGACGGGGTATCGCTCTTCGTTTACAATCCCGTGTTCGGATTCTTCCCCGGCCCGATATACGACGAAGTGATTCCGGTGACGATGACGCTCGTGCTTTATCGCATATTGATCGTCATGTGGGGGGTGCTCTTTTTATCCCTGCTTACTGTCGCCAACGGCCTCGCTCACAGCCGCATAGGGGGTTGGGATTTCATAAAGCTCGTCATAATAGGCTTCACCCTTGTCCTTGGCTATTCCTATAAAGAAGAAATCGGCTTCAGCTATTCACGCGAATACATAACAGAAAACGTCCTCCCGGCATCCGTAGAGACGGACCATTTCGTGATCTACTACGATCCCGGTTCCGAATGGGCGAAGAATATAGACCTGATCGCCGAGGACCATGAGTGGAGGTACGCTCAGCTCGAGAAGTTCCTCGAAGTCGATTCGGACGAAAAGATACGCTCCTACGTTTATCCGGACATAGATATAAGAAAGAAAGTCGTCGGTGCGGGCGAGACTACGATAGCGAACCCCGTCCATAAAGAGGTACACATGCTATACGATATTTTCCCACACCCGATCCTGAAGCACGAGCTTACGCACGTGATGGCCGGGGATTTCGGCAGCAAGTATCTGAAGATAAGCCCCAAGATAGGTTTGCTCGAAGGGCTGGCTGTGGCCGCCGACTGGAGCGGGGAAGGCTACGACAGTCATCAGTGGGCGAAGTCCATAATCGATAACGGTACGGCCCCCGATATCGAGGACATTGTCGGGTTCGGTTTCTGGTACGCACCGCCCGCTCTGAGCTACACGCTGATGGGCTCATTCTCGAGGTATCTCATCGATACGTACGGTATTGAGAAATTCAAGACCGCTTACGGGACGGGTAGCTTTTCCGTTTACGGCAATAGCCTCGAAGAGCTGGAGGCGGAATGGAAAGAGTTTCTACAAGGGGTTTACATCCCTCCGGGGCTCCGGACGATTGCCGAGGCGAGATTCAGCGAGCCGAGCATATTCGGGGCAGTGTGCCCGAGACGCGTTGCGGCCCTCAAGACGGAAGCGTACAAATTCTACGGCGCGAATAATTTCCCTAAAGCGCACGGGCTGTTCGAGGAAGCCCTTTCTTACGACGGGAACAACCCGGAGCTCCTGAACGGTCTCGCATACTCATACTACTATGGCGGGAAATACGACGACGCAATCCACATTACGGAGACAACCGCATCCATACCGGAGGCATACAAGACCATCCTGCTTAACTTGAAGGGCAACGCCCTCTGGCAGTCGGGAGAGACGGCTGAAGCGGAGCGCATATTCAAGACGGTAAACCGTAAAGCTATCCCAGAAGACCTCGAGAGGGAGATAGACGTGAAGCTCTCGGCAATCGAGGAGGGAGGGGAATCCGGAGAGAGGATAAAGGAATTCTTTTCCACGAGAGACAGGGTTATACAGGCCGTGATCCTCGAAGAGTCGATAATTCTGACCCCGGATTACGCGCCGGCGTATTATCTGTTGGGAAGGATGTTTTATAACAGCGGCGATTTTGAGCAGGCGGTGCCGTATCTTTCGCTCGCCGACCATTTAGGCCTGCCTTCGGAGGAGCTCACCGCGGAAAACCTCAGAATCCTCGGCATCTCACTTTTCGCCAGCGGCGAATACGGCGGCGCGGAAGCAGCCTTCGGAGAGATAATCGATTCGGATGCGGAAGGCAGGCTTGATGATTACTCCACAGACTTTATCGACCGTGCGGCATGGACCGCGCGGAACCGGTTGAAGTAATAATTTAATCCTATATAATCTTAGGCTTCCTGAAATGAACAGATATATATCGGCTGTAATCATCGCTGCGGTTGTCGTAATCGTCGACCAGGTTTCCAAATGGCTCGTAATAACGGAAATACCTCTTTACGGGAAGGTTAAGTTCCTGCCCTTTCTCGATATTACCCATATCAGGAACCCCGGAGCGGCTTTCGGAATATTCCGCGATATGCCTGAAGGCTTGAGGCTGCCGCTCTTCGTGCTAGTACTGATTGCCGCCGTGGCCGTCATATTCTATTTCCTTTCCAAGACCGACGCGGGAGACAAACTGCTCATTGTGTCGCTTTCGCTAATTTTGGGAGGAGCCATAGGGAACTCCATAGACAGGTTCAGGCTCAGGTACGTCACGGATTTCATCGATTTTCACTGGTTCGGCGACCCCTCCCTGCACTGGCCTCCCTTTAACCTTTCCGACACGGCCATAACAATAGGTGTTATACTGATACTTTTCGACACCTTTATACTCAGAAGAGGGAAATAGCCGTGTTTACAGGCATCGTGGAAGACATCGGAAAAGTCAGTGATCTAAAAAAAAGAGCAAAGGAGACCGTGTTTACTTTTGAGGTCGGCAAGATAGATATGTCCGAGGTAGGCCTCGGTGACAGCATAGCCGTAAACGGGACCTGCCTCACGGTTACGTCCCTGGGGAAGAACATGTTTACCGTGGACGCCTCTCATGAAACTATGGCAAGGACTAATTTGGGGATGCTCAAGTCAGGAGGCAGGGTAAACCTCGAGCGCGCGCTCAAGGTAGGGGACAAACTGGGCGGACATATGGTGAACGGCCATGTAGACGGAGTCGGAAAGGTAAAATCGACGAAAAAGCAGGGCGGATCGGTGGAGTTCCGGTTTACCGTGCCCGACGAGCTGTCCAAGTATATTGTGGAAAAAGGCTCTGTCGCGGTCGACGGCGTAAGCCTCACCGTAAACGCAGTCGAGGGGAGCGAATTCGCCGTCAATATAATCCCCTATACGCTCGAAGAGACCACATTCGGCGGGCTTAAACCCGGAAGCCCGGTGAACATAGAGTGCGATATTATCGGCAAATACGTCGAAAAGTTCGTTACGGGCGGAAGAGAGAAAGACACAGTATATCAGTTCCTAAATGAATCCTAAGCACAAAAACATTTTTTTAGTCGGCTTCATGGGAGCCGGTAAGACAACCGTCGGAAGAATCCTCGCGCGCAAGCTCGGGTACAAATACGTGGACGCGGACGAGCTCGTCGAGGAGCGCACCGGACAAGCGATCACGGAGATATTTTCCGAGCGGGAAGAGGATTTTTTCAGAGACCTGGAGACAGGAGCTATCAGGTTCATAACAGAAAGCGGCGGTCAGGTAGTTGCTACCGGCGGCGGAGCTGTAATGCGGGAGGAAAACCGCACTTTAATGGAAGCAGGGGGAGTTACGGTTTATCTCAAAACGCCGGCGCACGTGATCTGGGAGAGGGTTAAAGACAGCGAATCGCGCCCGCTCCTTCAGGTCGAAGACCCCTACGGCACGATCGAAAGGCTGCTGGAGGAAAGGACCCCCGCCTACGAGAGCGCCCGCATAACCGTAGATACCGAAAACCTGTCACCCGAGGAAGTAGCAGCTCAGATCATCGGCAGGCTCGGTTTCGATTAATCGTAATGTATATAATTGTTTGTTCTAATCCCCAAAATCGATTAAATTAATTCCTCAAAGATATGAGCGTCTCGAAAAGCACAGGAAAGCGTAAAAGTACGTCCGGCCCCGGGGAGTGGATGGACATATCCGTACCTATATCGGACGGAATGGTGCATTGGCCGGGCGATCCCCCCGTGAGGATATACCGCCTTCAGGACATGGGAAAGGGGGACGATTGCAACGTATCCGCCGTTTCCATGGCGGTGCATACCGCGACGCACATGGACGCCCCTTCCCATTTCACGAAGCTCAAGACGGGGATAGACAAAATGCCCCTCTCGGCCGTAGTCGGAAACGTGAGGGTAATAGAGATCGAGGACGAGGAATCCATCGGGCTCGAGGAAATACGGCCTCACAGGATACGGAAAGGGGAGAAAATCCTGTTTAAAACCAAAAACTCGAAGCGGAAGTGGGACAAAAAGCCGTTTGATGAAAAATTCGTCTACATATCCACTGAAGCGGCCAGGTTTCTCGCGGAGCGCGGCGTACAGACTATTGGAGTCGACTACCTGTCGATAGGCGGTTTCGACGGCAACATCGTGGAGGTCCATCAGATTATTCTCAAAGCCCGGATATGGGTGATAGAGGGTCTGGACCTCTCCAGAGTGGGGCCGGGGAGCTATGAGATGGTTTGCCTGCCCATTAAGATCGAGAACTGCGACGGCGCTCCGGCGCGAGCCCTCCTGCGCCCGGTTTGAATAAGTAAGAGACATACCGGAGCGGCTCAGGCCGCAAACCCCCACACACGCAACTGAGATAGAGCTAATTGAATCTCCCCGTCATTAGCAAGATTAATTACCCGGAGGTCATAAATGTTAGACAGCTCGCCGCTTGAATTATACGTGAAGAAATTCTCCGATTACGATCCCGTTATCTCGGCCCACGTAATCGAGACAATGGAAATAGAGGAGAGCGCGGAGGTCTTCAAGAGCATACCGGCCGAAATATCGAAGACAATTTTCGAAAACCTGCAAAACGAGTACGCCGCCAGACTGCTCGAGAGCCTGCCGGATGAAAAGGCCGTCGAGATAATAAGAAACATGGACCCGCTCAAGGTCTCGCTCATCGTGAGCCTATGCTCGGTTGAGCTTAAGGACAAGATAGCCGAGAACCTGACGGAGAAACAGAAGCGGGAGATCGGGGAGCTGCTCGTTTACCCGAAGGACAGCGTCGGGTACATGATGAGCCCTGTCTTCCTCGCGCTCAGGGACGACCTAAGAATATCGGACGCGGTAAGCAAGATAAAGCTCATGGCTGAGCAGGAGACGATGCCCCTTTCCTACTTATACGTCGTGGATGCGGACTTCAGGCTGAGAGGAGTGCTGAGTATGAGGGACCTCCTCATCGGAGACCCGAGGAGAAAGCTCTCGGACGTAATGATAAAGGACGTTTTTTATCTTAACGCTTTCATGGACGTGGAAGACGCCGCGAGCATAGTTTCGAAGCAGAAATATTTCGCCGCGCCCATAGTGGACAACAACCAGAAGCTCGTGGGAATAGTCAATACGAGTCAGCTTTTCAGCGACATGCAGGAGGAGTACTCGGCGGACATCCAGACCATTTTCGGTGTGGACAGCGAGGAGAGACCGTTTTCGAGTATGCTTTACTCGCTCAAAAAGCGGCTCCCTTGGCTGAACGTCAACCTCGTGACCGCCTTTCTCGCAGGCGCCGTGGTCGCTATGTTCGAGAGTACGATAGCTCAGATAACGGTGCTTGCAGTCTTCCTTCCGATAGTCGCGAGCCAGGGCGGAAACGGCGGGGCTCAGTCCCTGGCGGTCGTCATGAGAGGGCTCGTCATGCGGGAAATATCCAAAGGCGACTTCCCGAAGCTCCTGTGGAAGGAGGCAAGGCTCGGGTTTATAAACGGCCTCATCATAGGCGCGGTTACCGCGCTCGCCGCATACATCTGGCAGGGCGACGCGATGCTTGGGTTCGTCGTAGGCCTCGCCATGATCGTAAATCTGATTATTGCCGGGCTTTCCGGAGCCATGATACCGATAGGGCTCAAGTCTCTCGGTTTTGACCCCGCTCAGTCGTCCATGATAATTCTCACGACGGTTACGGACGTGGTGGGGTTTGCGTCATTTCTCGGATTGGCTACAATCTTCTTCGGACTCACGGTTTGAGCCGGGCCGGAGACGATGAAAAAGGACACCGCCAAGCTGCTTATAGGGCGTAGGGAAAAGGTCGATTTTCCAAAGTTGAAGCTATATGGGATCGACGCCAAGGTTGATACCGGAGCCTATACGTCCGCAATACACTGTAACAGTGTCAAGGCTGTACGCAGAGGAAGTGAGCGTTACGTACGCTTCAGGCTCATGGACCCCTCTCACCCCGCGTATGACGGGAAGGAAATACGTAAGCCGCTTGAGGGACGAAAGAAGATAAAAAGCTCCTTCGGCCATACCGAATACAGATACATAATCAAGACGAAGATAAAGCTGTTCGGAGAGGAGCACGAAATCGAGCTTTCACTCTCGGACAGAACAAAGATGGAGCATCCTATCCTGCTCGGCAGGAAGTTCCTCCAGAAAAAATACGTCGTGGATGTCTCGAAGTTCAACTTATCCAATAAGAACAAGCGCATATCCGTGCCGCCCGGCGGCAAGCAAGCCCAGCAAAAACAGAAGGCCCACGTCAAAAAGTAGAATAGAGCCGGAACCGACTGACTTAACCTCGTCAGACTTACACAGACGGAAAGAAAGAATAGTAAAAATATCTTCTTCTTTTCTATGATGAAAAGAAGCAAAAATCACGCGACTGTACAGAATTTGGCTAAAAATATCTTATTTCGGCTAAATCTTATAATTCCACCTCATCCCGTATAAGATTTTTGTGCCTCAATAATATATTTTATACACGCCAATTCTGTAATGTCGGGAAATATAAAACCTTCTTCTCTCATTCTATCCCGAATATTTTCAGCTCCTATTTGATTAACATGTACTCTACCGAGTAATAAGATACAGCGACTCAGCCTAATCTTTCCAGCAAATGGTCCCCTACCCTGAGCGCGTTCGCCATTGCCGTAAGCGATGGATTGACTGCCCCGATGCTGGGAAAGAAGCTCGTATCAACGACGTAGAGATTATCGAGCTCGTGGGCCTTGCAATTGAGGTCGAGTACGGAGGACGCCGGGTCCGTGCCGAATCTGCATGTCCCCGACTGATGGGCGACTCCTCCGAGCGGTATGTTCTTGCCCATGTAGAGGTTATTCGGGATGAGGTGTTTCTGAAATGATGAATTTTCGAGGATCGTCTTCAGCTTTTCGAGCAGCAGTTTAGTTGGTTCCTGATTATTAAAAGTGTAATTGAGCACTATATTGCCGCTGTCGTTTAGCGTGACGCGGTTCTCGGGATCGGGCAGGTCCTCCGTAGTGAGCCAGAAATCGACCGAGTGCCTGGCCATCTCGTCCAGACTAAACCCCGGCACAACGGACGGAGCGTCTCCCCTGAACATCGGCCCTTTCGATTTCCCGATCATCTGAATATTGCCGATAGGGTAAGCGAAGCCCTCGGCGCCGAAATAAAAATCGTTCAGGCTGAGCGTCTTCTGAAACACCGTGGGGTTTTCATGGACGGAAAGGGCGACTACGGCCTGGCTGTTATGGAACATATAGTTCCTGCCGACCTGGTCCGAGCCGTTCGCAAGACCGCGGGGGTGCTTGTCGTTAGCCGAGAGGAGAAGAATGCGCGCGGAGTTGGCCGCTCCCGCCGAGACTACGACTATGCTTCCGCTGTATGTCTCTGAGGCGCCGTTCCTGTTGACCACAACCTGAGTTACCTCCCTTCCGGTCGGAGACGTTTCGAGCTTTACGACCTCGGCTCCTGTAACTAGGTCTACGTTGTCGTGCCCGAGAGCCGGCCTTACGCAGACGACTTCCGCGTCCGCCTTGGCGTGGACGAGGCACGGGTAGCCGTCGCACGTGTCGCACTTTATGCAGTTGCTGAAGTTCCTGTCCTGCTCGTTCAGTAGCACCCCGGTAGGCGCGTGGAACGGATGATAGCCTTGTTTTGTAAGGCTGTCGGCAAGCTCCTGAATCCTGGGCTCGTGAGTGATCGGAGGTTGGGGATAAGGAGCGCTCGCCTCAGGCTCCGTAGGGTCCTCGCCTCTCAGACCGTGGACGTTGTATATCTTTTCGGCCTGCGTGTAATAAGGCTCGAGGTCCTCGTAGGATATGGGCCATGCGGGGGATAAGCCGCCGTGGTGCCGAACTTCGCCGAAGTCCTCTTTTCTGAGCCTGAAAAGCGCCGCGCCGTACATCTTGGTCGCACCGCCGACGAAATAATGCACGCCGGGCTGAAAGGAATTTCCGTCCTTGTCGTGCCACGGGTCGGGTGTGACATAGCGGTTCTCTATGAAAACTTTTTCCACGTCCCAGTTCTCCTTTTCACGCCTGAGGAAATCCCCACGCTCAAGTAGGAGAATACTCTTGCCGGATGGCGCGAGATGATACGCGAGCGTACCGCCTCCCGCTCCGGTTCCTATAATGATTACGTCGTAGTGTTTTGCTGTCACGCCAGCCTCCTCAACCCTCAGTGAGGATCTTGCATTGGTTGCATAAGTATAAAACAGTTAACAATTAAAATATAAATCTTTTATGAAGAGGTATGCAAATTACTGCTGAGTTTCCGAGCCGCCGATATGTGTCAATGGATTTGAAACACATAGTGACGCGCGGTCGGGTTTTGCCTATATAGTTTTGTCGATCAGAGTGATTAGTGTTTATTAGCAGGAAGGGAAGCCGTCACTCTTCGATAATCTCCACGGCCTGCTCCATAAGCTCGAGCGGGAATCTGGCCACCCGGCCGTCCAGGAACTGAACCCTGTAAGACTTACCGTGGGGAAGATCGAATGATTCGACTATAGTTCCCCTGCTGCCCTCGTCAAACTTCTCCTTCTTTCCTTCAATCGGCTGCGTCAACACTACTTTTGAGCCTTTCTTGTACATCCTGCACCTCGCGGGGGGTTGGAATTCAACGAATGAGAATATATACAAATCCGGCGCGAATTTGCAAATTTAGGGTGCGATTCTTTATGATCAATGTCACGATAACTCCCGTTTTACAGCTCCGGCGACAATAATTATCACACCCCGCGCTCAGTCGATGCTTCCTTTACATCGAACTCAAAATAGTTATATAATGTCTATACGGAGGTGACTATAAATGGCCGAATTCCTGGACAAGCTGAAAGGGAAGCTGGACAAAGGGCTTACCACGGTCAACACCAAATCCAAGGAGCTGATAGAAAAACAGAAGATAAGACTCCACCTGTCAGAGCTCGAGGCTGAAAGGAAGATGACGTACCAGGATCTGGGCAAACTCGCTTATGCCCAATATCAGTCATCGGGAAATATCGATCTGGATACAGCCGGCTCTTCCTCTCTGTCCGCCGTTGAATCACTGGACAAATGGGACGAAGCCGTTTTAGAAGTGGTTGGTAAGATTTCACGCGGCGAGATGAACAAATCTCTTTTTGAAGATACTGCGAGACAATTCAAGATTACGGCAAAAACATTATACGATGAAGTAGAAAAACTTATACCCCC
>Ga0055451_10001235_pt1 | contig 10382 bp, 7 predicted proteins | sample China_Galinas_PW_3_FD_57745 | JGI IMG/M metagenome (GOLD analysis project Ga0055451, IMG submission 57745) | Wetland microbial communities from San Francisco Bay, California, USA, that impact long-term carbon sequestration - China_Galinas_PWB_D2 | ecosystem: Environmental > Aquatic > Marine >... | reverse complement strand
TACCTGTTTCCTCGGCCAAGGCCGCGATATCGAGGCGGCCTCTTTTGAGGTCGTTCTGGTGCGCATAAATGTAGTCGTGGGCCTTCCAGAATGTGCGGTTACCGCCGAGTTCCCGTGAAGCTTCCGCCAGACGCGCCGCCGCGCAGGCATACGGGTGCAGGGTCCGCGCAGCGTTGGGGTTGCAGCTCTGGTCTATCGGATAGTGTTTGAACACGACGGCCAGGGCGCCGCCGAAGAGTCGCTGCACGTCTTTCTCGATAAATCCGGCGATCTTACGGCAAGGTGGGCATTCGAGATCGCCGAACACGACGAGTTGTAGGGGCTCTTCATTGGCCGCCCCCAGGGTGCGCCGGGGGTTTTCGGGTCGAAAAGAGACGTTGTGGACTTCGCCATCCAGGAAATTGGCCAACAGCAAGTCGCCGTTACCTTGTATCTTCTTGATCTCAGACAGGCAGCGGGACAAATTGGTGCTGGCGAAGCTGTAGGACTTCTCGACGACCGCACGCCCATATTGTCGGTCCAATCCGAAGATCACCAGTCCCATGGCCACGAGTGTCATCGCACCCAGCCGCCATGTCGGATGGATGGGCGAAGGCAAGGATTTACTATCCGTAAGGTCCGCTCTCGGCTTGCGGGGGATGAGTAGGACAAGGCAAATCGCCAGGAGCGCATTCAGTACGTGGGTTACCATGCACCACGGGCACCACGCATCCAGCTTGGTAAACATGACGTAAATGAAGAAACCCGAGCCGGCCAATCCGAGGATCATGATGAGCGCTGGTAGCAAGACCACCCAGCGCCGCGCATGCGACGGGCGTCCGACGCCGAGAAACCAAACCGCAAGCATGCCGTAATAGACCAGACCCAAGAAGGCCACGGGAATACGCGGCTTGCCCGGCGGGTCGCCTTCCACGACGGGCGGCCAGTAGCTCCAGGGACTGGCGAGCACCGCGGCGCAGTTGGCTCCGCCGCCCGCCTCGGTTTCAGCGTGACAGCCGGCTTCAAACCAAGCAGGGCCCGGCTGTCCCGTGATATGTCGATCGAGCAGGCGCTGACAGACGAATGCGGCAGCCAGCGCCAAGAGCACGGCCGCGATCTGAAGTACAGACCATTTCCTCATCGATGACGACTCCGTCTACGCAGGCACCGATCTTCTCGTTTCATATCAGACCGTGCGCATGTTTGTTACTGAACCGTGCCCGATCCCGAGCAGGTACACGAATCATGCGTGACGCATTATGAATGGGTTTGCCGAAGGTGTCGATTCGTATTACCGAATGAGTCGGCGGATGGTTACACGGCTGCTACAGGACCTACCTTCGTCGCGGCTTAGCTGCTTTCTTGCGTGAAGGCGTTTTCTTGGTTTTCTTCCTTGCTGCGACTTTTCTTACCCTCGTCCGTGATCCTGAGCCCACGGATTCCCTGGCGTTGGTGCGCCCCGCCTTCTTACGCGATTTCCTTGCGGCGGACTTCTTCTTGGCCGTGCGTTTCTTCCGCTTCTTGGTGCGAGGCGAACTTTCATCCTCAAAGAGAAGATTGAGGACCTCGTCGATGTGATCGACAAAGAAGAATTCGATCTCCTCGCGAATGTCCTCCGGGATTTCCTGAAGATCACTCTTGTTTCGCAGAGGCAGAATGACGCGTTTTAGTCCCGCGCGGTGGGCGCCGAGTATCTTCTCTCGGATGCCGCCCACGGGGAGGATACGCCCGCTCAGCGTGATTTCCCCGGTCATGCCGATTTCAGGGTTGATGGGGCGGTCTGCGAGGACCGAGGTCATCGCGGCAAGGATGGCCACACCGGCCGAGGGTCCATCCTTGGGAATGGCACCGGCCGGCACGTGCACGTGGTAATCGAAGGACCGAAAATCACCCGGCTTGACGTCCCATACGCCCAGGCGGGTACGGATGATCGACGTGGCCGTCATCGCCGATTCGCGCATGACGTCGCCGAGCTGTCCCGTGAGGGTCAGATTTCCACCGCCGGGCATCTTGGAGGCTTCAATAAACAGGATCTCACCACCCGCCGACGTATAAGCCAGGCCCGTCGCGACACCGGGCACGTTGACGGCGGCGGCGACCTCCGATTCGAAGTCCTTCGGCCCAAACGCCTCGCGAACTTCCTCCTCGGTCACTTCCGGCGCGCGAATGTTTTTGCGCACAATCGCGGCGGCGCGTGCACGGCATATGGCGCCGATCTTCCGTTCGAGCGTGCGTACACCGGCCTCACGCGTATAGTCTTCAATGACGAGGGTCAAGATCGCGTCACTGATTTCGATCTGCGCCGGTGCCAGGCCGTTTTCTTCGATCTGTCGTGGCAGGAGGTAGCGGCGCGCGATCTGCAGCTTTTCGCGGCGTGTGTAGCCACTTAACTCGATGATCTCCATACGGTCGCGCAGCGCGGATTCGATAGCCTCCATGTAGTTGGCCGTCGTAATGAAGAACACCTTGGACAGATCGAAGGGTACGCCCAGGTAGTGATCTGAAAACGTGGAATTCTGCGCCGGATCTAGAACTTCCAGCAGCGCGGACATCGGATCACCACGTACATCTTGTCCGATCTTGTCCACTTCGTCGAGCATAAAGAGAGGATTGTTGCTCTTGGTGCGGCGGAGTTCCCGGATGATGCGCCCCGGCATGGCACCGATGTAGGTGCGTCGGTGTCCTCGGATGGATGCTTCATCGTGCGCGCCGCCGAGAGAAACGCGAATGAAGTGCCTACCCATGGCGCGCGCGATGCTCTGGCCTAGCGAGGTCTTTCCGACACCGGGCGGTCCTGTAAAGCATAAAATCGGTCCGCGTGATTCCTTCCTTAGCGTGCGGACCGCAAGAAACTCCAGGATACGCTTCTTAATCTTCTCCAGCCCATAATGATCCTCATCCAGAATCTTGGCTGCGCGGTCGACATCGAGATTGTCTTCGGTGGAGACGGACCAGGGCAGATCGACCAGTGTCTCGACATAATCCAGGGCGACGCTGTATTCCGCCGACGTGGACGGAATGTGTTCCATGCGCTCTACTTCGCGCAGTGCTTCGGCCTGGACGGTATCGGGCATGCGCGCGGCCTCGACCCGCTCCCGCAGCGTGGAGATGGTCCGGGTGCGCGCGTCGCCATCGCCTAATTCCGTCTGAATGGCCTTCATTTGTTCCCGCAGGTAATACTCCCTCTGAGATTTGTCGACCTGCCCTTTGACCTGCTGTTGGATCTTATCAGAAAGTTCGACCATCTCGAGTTGGGCGGCCACGGCGAGATTTATTTTTCGAAGACGTTGGGTAATATCGAACGTTTCCAGGAGTTCCTGTTTGTGTACGAGGCCCAGCGGCAGGTTGGAGGCGAGAAAGTCCGCTATTCCGCCCGGTGTCTCGATACCGTGCAAGACCTGCCCCGCCTCGGGCGGAATGCTGGGAGAGAGCTCGATGATTCGGTCCGCCGCTGTCCGGACGGTGTGCACCAGTGCGTGCTGCTCCATCGTTTCCTCGGTGGGTTCGACGTACACGTGCACGCGGGCTTCGAGATAGCGATCCTCGCCGGTAAGTTCTTCGATGCCGACACGGCGCAAGCCGTGAACGATGATGGACTCGGAGCCGTCCGAATGCCGCAGCATCTTGAGGATGACGCACGCCGTACCCACGCGATACAAGTCGTCCAGCTTCGGGTCCTCCGTCGCGGCGTCACGCTGGGCCACGGCGGCCACCAAGCGCGTGCCGGCCAGGGCCAGATCGAGCACACGCTTCGACTTTTCGCGACTGATCTGTAGCGGCATGACCGTCCCTGGAAACACGGCGGTGTCGCGTATGGGAAGAACCGGGAGGATGTCAGGAATTTCAATTGCGTCCGGGCCTGGCGCACCCGAGCCGGTATTGACCTGAACGTCGCCCTTCTCGGGTGACGCGGAATCTTGCACCGGAGAAATGTGGTCCGGTACGGGCTTATCGGCGTCGTTGGTCATCGGTCATCCTGACGGGGCCGGCTCTCACGGGCAATCGAGATCCACAGAAAGCCGTCACGGTAGCGTGCAGTGATCGAGTTTGCATCCACATCGTCCGGCAGGGGCAGTTTTCGCTTAAACTGTCCGGAATCGATTTCCATCAGCGCCACGCTGATATCCGTCGCCGATTCGTCGACGGCGGGTTTGGGGCGCTCGCCACAAATGTAGAGGTGCCCTTTGTCCACGCGTACATCAATCCCCTGGGGTGGCATTCCGGCCAGTTCCATACAAAAAAAGTAGCCCTCTTTGGCTTCATAGAGGTTGACCGGCGGTTCGAATGTATGGGGTGCGTGCGAGTGAAAAAAGTTGTGGCTTTGCATTTCATCCAGCATCGACCGCATGTGGTCGGCCAGTTTGCTGAAGTTACTTCCCCACGCATGGGCTTGCATGCTCATGGACGAATCCTCCGCATCACATATGGCGGTCGCTTCGGACACGATCACTTTAACCGCGGTCGCGCCAACTCGCAAATGTATGGATTGACTCGTTTTGAGCGGCCGCTACGAGCGTGCGCCGCTTGCCAAACCGGTCCGTCTTGCGTATCGTGTATGCACGATGCCAAGACGTGGAAAGATCACGATCGGGACGCTTCGGGCGCGCAAGCGTGAGTCGCAGAAAATCTCTATGCTCACATGTTACGATTACGCCACCGCGCGCCTCATGCAGGAGGCGGGTGTGGATTCGTTGCTCGTGGGAGATACGTACGGCGAAGTCTGCCTGGGGCACAACAGCACCCTGCCGGTCACGCTCGATCACATGGTCACGCTCGCCGAGGCGGTGCGGCGCGGGGCGCCTTCCGCGTACCTTGTCGGCGACATGCCTTACCTGACTTACCAGGTGTCGCCCGAAGACGCCATCCGGAACGCGGGCGCGTTCATGTCTCGCGGGCAGTGTGACTGTATCAAGGTTGAGGTCGATCGACGCCTGGTCAAGACGGTGGAAGCGATGGCCACCGCGACGATTCCGGTGATGGCCCACCTGGGCCTGAAACCGCAATCCATACGGAGCCTGGGCGGGTACCGTACCCAGGGCAAGGAAGCGGTCGAGGCGCTGCGAATTGTCGAGGACGCCAAGATGATGGAGGAGGCGGGGGCGATAGCACTACTTCTTGAGGCGGTCCCTGTGGAGCTTGCGCAGATTATCACCGAATCCACGGAGGTCCCGGTCATCGGTTGCGCATCGGGGCCCTATTGCGACGGCCAAGTGGTCGTGCTACACGATATGGTAGGCTATGGCGGTGGCCACCCGCCACGATCCGTGAAGCAGTATGTAAACCTGTATGACCAGCTTATCAACGCCTTTCGCGCCTACGCACAGGATGTGACCGAGGCGCGTTTCCCGGCTGAGGAGAACAGCGTAGGCATGGATGCGCTGGAACTCGAACAACTCCGCGTGTTGCTCGGAAAATCAGTTTGACAGACCGTTCGATTCCCACGTCAATTGTGATACGATGCGGGGGTTGAGGTCCGGGCGGCAGCAAGGAATCTCAATCGATTGAAACCGAACGACGGGCCGGCCGAGTTACCGGCAGACCTGACAGCATTTGGAAAGCGCCGCGATGCTCGTACGGATGGCCCTGAGCCGAATCGTCATTGTCGACAGCGACGAAGACAAGATGTCGATGATCGTTCTTCGGGAAATGGAGGGCGATCGCGCGTTTCCGATTCTCATCGGCATTCACGAGGCCTACGCCATCGACCGTCGAACGAAGGGTGTCGGCGTACCCAGGCCGATGACGCATGATCTTATTAACGGAATACTGGGAAAACTCGAGTGTCAAATTGAACATGTCGTCATCAGTGAGTTGCGAAACTCGACGTTCTTTGCGAAGCTCGTGATTCGCCGGGATGGAGAATTGATCGAGGTCGATTCGCGACCCTCCGATGCCATCGCCGTGGGCGCGGGTTCGGAAGTGCCGATTTTTGTCGACGAGTCTGTGCTTCGAGAAGTGTGTTGATCGATACCGACAGCGGACTGCTGAGAATGGAACTTGAGCAGGATACAACGGCACGGCGTGTAAGGCCAAGGGCATTGCTACGTGCGGACGGCGCGGCCTCGGCGACTGCGTGCGACGCGCCGTTGCTGAAGGCCATGCTGCAACACACCACTGAGGGCGCGCCGCGCTTTCTGGCCACGGCACCCATCAAGCTCGACGTGATGAGCGGCATGGCGGACTACATGGGTGCGCTGGTGCTGCAGATGCCGTTGGCCGCGCACGTTACCACGGTTGTGCAGCCCTGTGATGATGCCAAGATTCGCTTGACCATGGTGTCTACGAACGGTGAGGCGGTGTCTCGAGAATTGTCGTCCGCCGAGGTGGTGGACGCCGCCAAGCGCCCGTTGGCGGAGGCGCCGGCAGTGCCATTGTGTTCGTCCGCGGACGCGCGCGACATTCGTTGTCTGCTGGGTGTCACCGTCGAAGCTGCGCGAGCGGGTTTCGCGCCGGATCTCGAACGCGGCGTCCACATCATCTCGGCTTTTTCCATGGATGGATTCTCGCACCAGAGTGTCGAGGCGGCGCAGGCGGCGGCGACGCTTACCGCGCTGGCCGGCGCCAAGGGCGCCGTGCTCGATCCTTCCGCCGCGATCGAAATATGCCAGATGGTTGTCAACAAATGGATGGATATACCGGTGGGACGGAGCGATACGCTCTGCGCCCTTTGGGGTGAGGCCGGTATGCTGACGCAGCTTTATTGCGAGCCAAGTCGGCTCGTCGGATCGATCGGGTTTCACGAGCGCTTAGCGGTTCTTGGCGTCGATTGCGGCGCCGTACGGGATGGCTGGCGAACCAAGTTCGAACAAGCGCGGACGGCCGCCTTTATGGGGCGGTACCTGATCGACCGCATTATCAAGTTCGAGGGCGGCAATCATACGCCATGGGACGGGTATTTGGCGCGGCTAACGGTTGCCGATTTTGTCGGAAGATTCCGAAACCGCATTCCCACCAAGCTTAAGGGTGAGGAATTCCTCAATCGTTTCGGTGACACGGGTGATCCGCTGACCACCACGGATCCGGGAGTCGAATATAAAGTGCGATCGCGCACCGAACACCACATTTACGAGCATGCGCGATCCTGGCAGTTTGTCGATTGCTTGTCACGATTCTTGCGAGGCGGCGACGAAGGGGCGCTGGGAGAAATCCGCGATCTGATGGATGCATCCCATTGGAGCTACGGACAGCGATGCGGGCTCGGTTGCGTCGAGACCGATCTGCTGGCCAATCTTGTTCGCCAGCACGGTCGTGACGCCGGCCTCATCGGTTGCCGTGTGTCGGGTCGAGGATGCGGCGGCATGCTGACCGTCATGCTGCACGCTACGCAGAAGGCGTACGATGCGCTTCATGCGGCCATCGACGACTACGAGCAAAAGTCGGGCCGAACGGCGACCATTTTCGCCGGTTCGCGTCCGGGTGCTTTGCATAGCGGCTGCCGTCCGGTGTAGTCTTCCGAGTCATCTACCTCTCACCTCGGGCTAAGTAACGCTCTCTCAAATTGCAGCCTCACTTGGGGGTTACACGCGGACAACGACCGTCACATGACGCTACGCTTGTCCCGCCTATTCTCTAGGTCATTTCAAACTTCTTTGCCAGCAGGGTGGCCGGAATCAGCAGGGCGATCACGACGCATGCGGTGGCAGGGCCGCGGGCCAACCAAACGAGTGATGCATCGAAAACCAGGATACCGAGCAGAAACACGGTGACCGCTCGTTGCGTATTGGCAGGGCCAGGGTTGCGCACCGCAGCGCATCCATGATGAGCAGCGATGGCGACAAGCCCGATAAGCAGTACGAGCTGGGACGGCGCGGTGTCCGGTAGGATCAGGTGAAGTCCGGCCTGTCCGGCGACCGCGGCGAGAAGACCAGCCAAGGCCAAGGCGAGTTTGTTGCGGTGGCTCTCGTGTTCCTCCGTCCGCGCAAACCACGTCAGCGACGCGACATAGAGCCACATGAGTGCCGCTGCGATGACAATTTGCCACGACGGCGCCATGCCGTGAACGGCCACCATCCCGAGCGCGAGATTCAACGCACGGCAGAATCCCATGAAAATCGGGGCGGCATGCGTCGCTTTAAGCGCCACATCGTATAGGACAATGCAGCCAACCAGGCAAGTCGCCAGGATGAAAGTGTCTTCGGCGTGCAATGCTGCGCTGAGCATTCCGACGCCCAGCAGGACGATCACGAGCAAGATGGCACTTGGTGTTCGAATGCGGCCCGAAGGAATCGGACGACCGGGACGACTCGTGCGATCGCGGCGCGCGTCACAGACATCATTGAGCGCGATGCCCCCGGCGTACAGGCACGCAGAACACGCCAGGATTGGGGCGTATCGCGTCCAGTTGCTCAACAAGCCGCCGGCGAACAAGAAACCCGCAAGTGGATCGCCGATGGCCGTGATGATGTTGGGCAATCGAACGAGTTCGAAATAGGCGCGGATACGCATGATTACGCCGACAGGAGTTTGGTCAGATGTGCCATCGCCTCCCGACCGGCCACGTCGGGGTCGTCCAGATAGGGATAGAGTTCGATCGTGATCCAGTCCCGATAGCCGGTATCGCGGATGGCTTCCAAAACGGGGCCGAACTCGATGGCGCCGTGTCCCGGTATGAGATGCTCATGCACGCGCGTGGCCGCAATATCCTCGATGTGATAATGCCTCGTGTACCGGGCCAGTCGCCGTATCGTCTCCGGCAGTGGATCGGCGACACAGTAGAAGTGCCCGATGTCGAAATTCAAACCGAAGTTCGCCGAGTCTATTCGTTCCGCAAAAGTCGCGAACTGGTCCGCATTCTCGATCAAGAGGTCGGGTTCCGGCTCGACCAACAGCAAAACGCCGAGGTCTTCCGCGCGGCGCAGCGCCTTCGTCAGGCCTTCGGCGAAGATGTCGAGTGCCCTCTCTCGCTCCGCGCCGGGCACGAGGGGGCCGCCCGGCTCGGTGGTGATCGACGGCGCGCCAAGGTCGACCGCCAAATGCAGGGAATCGATGGTGTGCTGAATGCGCAGTTTTCGATAGTCGACGTCCGGTTCGATCCAGGACGGATGCCAGAAGTCCTGCACGGCGTTCATCATGAAGGCATTGATGTTGGATATCTGCAGGTTGCAATCCTGTAAACGAGCGCGAATACCGCGACGATCGCCTGCCGATGTCGTCGGTGGCCACGCGTGCGGCTTGTCCGCCATCAACTCGATTGCGCCGTAGCCCAAGGCGGCGATGCGATCGATGGCTTCCATGATCGAACACCGTCTATAAGCGTTTGAACTGTACGCCAGCCTCATGCGCGGTTGTCTTTCTTTCGATTAGCGATTGCGTTTCCGAAACTCCGCCGGCGCCTTTTTCGGTGCTTGGAAATGGTCGAGCAGCATCGCCCACTGCGTCGGATAGTCGTGGTCGCGCACGTCGATCGGATCTTTGAAAAAACAAGCCAGGTGCCGCATCGGGCCGGATCGTCCCGCACGATGTTCACGCGCCGTGAAGCGGGCGAGATCGATGACCAGCGGAGCGGCCAGTACCGAATCGCTTCCCTGCCACGTGAATTGCATGGACATTTTCGTATCCAGGAAGCCGCGAAAGTGAATGAAATCCCACGCGACCTTCCAATCGTCCAGTGACGGCACGTAGTCGATGGACACATGCGTTGTGGGTGAGCCGTCAATGATGCGCCCGATCGTCTTGTCCTTGGATTTGATTTTCGCACGGCGCGTCTGCGGGTGGTCAAGGACTTTGCCGTCCTGATTGCCGAGGATGTTCTGCCCGACCCAACTCATGACCGGCAGATTCCTCATCGCGAAGAGTGGAGCGAGTACGGACTTGACGAGCGTTTCACCCGTCTTGCCGTCATTGCCCATGTAGCAAAGGCCCTTTTCGTCCGCTCTTCCCCGAATGGCCGGCACGCCGATACCCAGGCAGGGTGTGAAATTGACAAACGGGCATTCCGCATCGATGGCGGCGAGTGCATACAGGGAGCTGGGCGGAAGAACACTGGTGCCGCGTGCGTTCAGGGCGCGTTCGAGTTTGGCTTGGGTATTGATTGACGCTGCTCGCGTCGGGTGCGGCTCGGATGATGCCAGGTACACGACCACCACGCAATCTAGATGATGACTTCGTTTGAAGGTGACGATATCTGCAGTCAGGCGGGCAATCGTGGCGGCCGGACTACGCTTATCCCGGGCGGAGGTGACGCCGAGTAGCCTGTCAATGCCGGCACGTGCGCCGCAGAGCGTGCCGGCTCGCACGTTTTTCTGAAATGCACGGAGCGTCGGCGCGCATGTTCGTAGAAGTTCGTCCGAAAAGAGATTGGAATTCGTCTGGAGCCGGCGGAGCGTATCCAGCATGGTTTCCGACCGCACCTCGTGGCCGCCGATGACGAGCGATCCCGGCTCGGCCAACTTGACCTTTTTGAA
>Ga0055451_10001234_pt1 | contig 10385 bp, 7 predicted proteins | sample China_Galinas_PW_3_FD_57745 | JGI IMG/M metagenome (GOLD analysis project Ga0055451, IMG submission 57745) | Wetland microbial communities from San Francisco Bay, California, USA, that impact long-term carbon sequestration - China_Galinas_PWB_D2 | ecosystem: Environmental > Aquatic > Marine >... | reverse complement strand
CCATCCTGCCTTCAGTCAGCTCATTGTGATGATAATGGTTATGTAATGTCTGGCCATCCATACTCAGGATCACCGGGAAAGAGACCGGTCCCCCATGGGAAAGAGCAATTCCTTCAATGGCCCCGGCCAGCTCCCGTTCAAAATTTCCCGGGAAAGCCATTTTCATGGCTGTTGTATGCATAAGCCAGGCTACGGCAACGGCCTTCTCAATCTCCATGATCTCATCCCTGTCTTTGTGGGATCGCAGTTGCACTACTGCTGCGATGAGCTCCCTGGATACCATTCCGGAAAGCTCTTCGTGGTTCACTCCCAGTAAATTCGAGAGTTCGATAACATGATCACCCCGGTAAGGGGGCAGGAGGTGTACCTTGCGACCCTTCTGCAATGCCTCTTTTAAAAATGCCGCAAGCTCAGTGAGCGAAGCTGAAGATTCAACTGCCACATCTGCTGCCAGTTGTTTTACCGCAGGCTGCTCACCCATCCATATGATATCGTCGATTGCGAAATCATCTCCATACAGGGTATCTTTATCCTCATCCACATCACAAACTCCATAAAATCCGGGTTTGTCGATCCCGAAAAAATAGAGGAAGCTGCTGTCCTGCCGAAAGTGGTAGGTATTGGCCCTGTAATTCATGGCACTTTCATCATTTCCGGGAAAAAGGATCACACCTTCACCCAATATTTCACGCAACTTTTTCCTTCGTTGCCAGTAAACCTCTTTTGCAAACATATTTATAGCTGTTTTCGTTAAGTTTTCCAATATATTTAAAAGTACCTGCATTTTTTGACAAAAGGCACTGTTTAAGCAATAAGTTTTTTGATTTTTCAGGCAGTTTCTTGTTCATTTGTAAAGAAATTTTCTTCCCGGGACAATATATCCGGATATTTTGTAACCTTTTCATATACAAAGCGTACAAAAATGCGAATAGTCTTGTTAAGTATTGATATTTAGATATATTCGCAGAAGAAAAGCCATTTATTAACCTGTTTTCAATCCATTTACTAACATGCCCTATCGACGTTTACCCAATACTGACACTGCACGCTTGAAATCTCTGAATTCCGCCTACGCAAAAGGGAAGGATCTTCCACCCTTTAAACTGGCATTCAGTCCCGGTTCATTGAGGAAAATGCAGGCATCGGTCCCTCAATTCGAGATGGCCATTTGTGAACACAAAAACTCCCTGAATCTACAGGCTGAAAAGAATAAAGAGTACCAGAAGCGTTTGAGAAAAGCACGCCTCTATATCTCACACTTTATCCAGGTGGTCAACATGGCCATTACAAGGGGTGAAATGACCCCCGAAACAAGGAATTATTTCGGGTTTGATGAGGATGAAAGAAAGGTTCCCTCTCTCTCATCAGAAGAAGATGTCATTATGTGGGGCAAAAGCATTATCGAGGGTGAACAGAAAAGGCGCAACAAGGGAATGAATCCTGTTACCAATCCTACCATTGCAGTTGTGAAGGTGCATTTCGATAAATTCATGGAGTACCACAATTACCAAAAAAGCCTGAAGGAAAGGACGCAACGTGCCCAGGAACATCTGAACGAAAAACGTTCAATGATCGATGGTGTGATACAACAAATCTGGAACGAGGTAGAACACACTTATGAAGACCTTCCAGAAGAAATGCGCAGGGAAAAAGCCACGGAGTATGGCCTGGTTTACGTATTCCGTAAAAATGAAATTAGCAATTCTACTCTTTTTCAAACTCACCGGGTAGAGGAGATCGGGTAGCATATTTCCCTGCCTGGTAATACCATACTGCACCAAAAATAAGGAAAAGTGCCAGGCTGAGTACTGCTGCTACAGGTATCAGTGTACTGGTTCCAATCTCCTCAAGCATATCGTCCGCACTGCCCCTGGAATTGAAATAATAATATACCACCCCCATCGCATTGTTCACAAAATGGGCCAGAATGGGATACCAGATTGATTGTCCGTAAAACATCATGTACCCCAGTATTACCCCAAGTATAAACCTGGGCAGAAAAGAGAAAAACTGGAAGTGAAAGGCACTGAAAAGTATGGCTGTCAGCACTATGGCCACATGAATGTTCTTCACCATGCCTATCATCAATCTCTGTAGCAGTCCCCTGAATATCAGTTCTTCTCCAAATGCAGCTATGACCCCTATCATCAGGAGGTTCATCAACAGGCCGCCTATGCTTTTGGTGGCTGTAAATGCAACCATCATCTCCTCTGCAGCATCCTCCATATTACGAAGCAACTGGTCCACTGCCCTGAACGGCACCTCCATCTTCATATTAATCTCTGCCGTGTAATTGATGAACGGTATGACCGAAACCATCATTAAAACGATCAGGATCATGGGTGTCATCCCGGTCGGATTCCTGAATTTGTAATAGGAAAAGAAGTCTCCTTCAAAAAGATAAGAAAATAGGAATGCCGGAATAATGAATGTCCCAATTGAACCCAGTATCTGCATTAATTTAGTTGCTGCAAGAAAATTCGGATCATCATAATGACCGATGACAAGCACATGTGAAATTTGAAAACCGTAAATCCAGGCTGCCAGAAAAGCTCCCAGGAACTGGAAACCCAATCCAAGAATAAAAAGAAGCACGATCATGAAAAGAAACTTCTCTGAGGGACTTAAACCAGACAGCAGTGCTCTCCCGGGCATGATTTTTTGTAGTTTTGCGGCGGACTAAAGGCACAAAGAAAGCAAATTGCAGTGTTAGTTCCTACAATAGTATTATAATATGGTCATTGGAGAACTTGATCTTGGACAGCAGCCCGTTATTCTGGCCCCCATGGAGGATATTACAGATCCTCCATTCAGGTACCTGTGCAAACAATTCGGGGCGGATCTGATGTATACCGAATTCATCTCTTCCGACGGACTGATACGGGATGGAGCCAGGAGTGTGAAAAAACTGGAGATATTCGATTATGAGCGTCCCATGGGGATCCAGCTTTATGGCCACATTATAGAGTCGATGGTTGAAGCTACCCAAAGGGCCGCAGAATCCGCGCCTGAGATCATAGACATTAACTATGGATGCCCTGTTCGCAAGATAGCCAACCGAGGGGCGGGAGCCGGAATGCTGGCCAACATTCCATTGATGATGGAGATGACAAGGGCCATTGTTAAAGCTACTTCGATCCCGGTAACCGTAAAAACAAGGCTGGGGTGGGATGATCAGAACAGGAACATTGTGGATGTGGCCGAAGAGTTGCAGGATCAGGGGATCAGAGCCATTGCAATTCATGGACGCACCCGTGCTCAGATGTACAGGGGATCGGCCGACTGGAGATTGATCGGAGAGGTAAAACAAAATCCCAGGATGCAGATCCCGGTAATCGGTAACGGTGACATTAGCAATCCGGTTGAAGCCAGGGAGGCCTTTGACCGTTACGGGGTAGACGGCATCATGATCGGCAGGGCGGCAGTAGGAAAACCATGGTTGTTTAACCATATCAAACACTACCTGGAAACAGGGGAACTGTTGCCTGAACCTACCATTTCGGAAAAGGTGGATATGGCCAGGATGCAGTTTGAAAGATCACTGGAATTTAAGGATGCGCCTGTGGGCATCTATGAGATGCGCAGGCATTTTTCAAATTATTTCAAAGGGCTTCCGCACTTCAGAGAGATGCGTATTCAATTACTGACCTCCATGGATGTGGATAAGATCCTCTCGCTGCTGGAGCAAATCAGGGAGGTGTACGGTGATGCGAGACCCGAGGTGTCGGGAGGTTTCTGGGATTGATGAGGAGCGGATGGGTTGCGGGATCGATGAAAACGGGGTGACCCGGTGGATCACACCTGATCGCTCCGCCTGGGATAATCCAGGTTGTAGTGCAGTCCCCTGCTCTCTTTACGGGCCTGTGCCTCCTTAATGACGAGGTAACCAACATTGATCAGGTTGCGCAACTGGCAGATCTTCAGGGAGATTTTTGATTTCCTGTAGAGCGCTTCCGTCTCACTGTGGATGATCTCCAACCTGACGCTGGCCCTTTCCAGACGAAGATTCGACCGGACTATACCCACATAATTGGTCATGATCTGTTGGACCTCTTTCAGGTTCTGTGTGATCAGGACCATCTCTTCCGGATGGGTGGTCGCGGCGTCATCCCATAATGGTATATGGTCGACAAACTCGTATTCAGAAACGTGCTTCACGGCGTGTTTCACGGCCCGTTCTGCATACACAATGGCTTCAATAAGAGAGTTTGAAGCGAGACGGTTCGCACCATGAAGCCCTGTGGAAGAGACCTCTCCCACCGCATAGAGCCTCTTGATCCATGTCTGTCCATCCATATCCACCTTTACCCCTCCACACATGTAATGAGCCGCCGGAACCACCGGGATCATATCCTTTGCAATATCGATGCCCAGTGACCTGCACTTCTCAGAAATGTTAGGGAAATGTTCCTTCAGCTCCTTTTCTTTCAGGTGCCTTGTATCCAGGTAGACAAATTCATGTCCGTGAACCTTCATTTCGTTATCAATGGCCCTGGCTACCACATCCCTTGGAGCCAGGCTCCCGCGTGAATCATATTTGTCCATGAATTTCTCCCCCAGCTGGTTGCGAAGGATTGCGCCAAACCCCCTCATGGCTTCGGATATGAGGAAGGAGGGTGATTCCCCGGGATTGTAGAGTGAGGTGGGATGGAACTGTACAAATTCCATATTTTCAATAATGCCCTTGGCCCTGTAGACCATGGCCACACCGTCACCTGTGGCAATGGTCGGGTTGGTGGTTGTGGAATAGAGGTGGCCGGCCCCTCCCGAAGCCAGCAGGGTGGTCCTGGACAGAATTCTGAGTACTTCTTTCGTTTCCAGATTTAATACATAGGCACCGTAACATTCAATGTCGGTCAGGTGTCTTTTTACCAGCTTCCCAAGGTGGTGCTGGGTGATCAGATCCACAGCAAAATGTTTCTCCAGCACTTCAATGTTCTTATGATGCCGTACCTTTTCCGAGAGGGCACGCTGGATCTCCTGTCCTGTGTTGTCCTTGTGGTGCAGGATCCTGTATTCGGAATGCCCTCCCTCTCGGGCAAGATCATATTTCCCGTTGGACTCCTTGTCAAACTGGGTTCCCCACTGAATCAGCTCCCGGATTTGTTTTGGTGCCTCCCTGACAACCATCCTGACAACCTCTTCGTTGCACAGGTGGTCCCCGGCTATCAGGGTATCTTCCACATGTTTTTCCGGGCTGTCCGGCTTATAGGTGACCGCTGCGATCCCTCCCTGTGCATACCGCGTATTGGTCTCTTCCAGTTCAGTTTTGGTAATCAGGCAAACCGTACCATGTTCCGCCGCCTTCAATGCAAAACTCAGCCCCCCGAGTCCGGAGCCTATTACCAAAAAATCATATTTTTTCTCCATGGAGCATCATCTGAAAATACCTGACAAAGATAGAAAAACCTTCAGAGAATGATTTAATTCCGCTATTTTTGGCTCTTATAAAATTGGATTACTTTTGTGCAATCAAATAAGAAGAAAATGTATGGCCCAGGAAGATCTCTTTAAAAATTTGGTTGCACACTGCAAGGAGTATGGATATGTTTTTCCCTCCAGTGAAATATATGACGGATTATCTGCCGTTTATGATTACGGTCAGTATGGAGTCGAACTAAAAAACAATATCAAAAAGTACTGGTGGGACTCCATGGTCCTGCTGCACGAAAACGTGGTGGGCCTCGATTCTGCCATCTTTATGCACCCCACGGTCTGGAAAGCATCCGGACATGTCGACGCCTTCAATGACCCGCTCATTGATAACAAAGATTCCAAGAAACGCTACCGGGCGGATGTACTGATCGAGGAACAGATGGCCAGGTATGAAGGGAAGATCAATAAAGAAGTTGAGAAAGCCCGGGGCCGGTTTGGAGACTCTTTTGATGAATCCCAGTTCCGTAACACCAATCCCAGGGTGCTGGCCAATAAGGAGAAGTTGGATGCGCTGCACAACCGGTATGTGAAGGCCCTGAATGATTCAAATCTCGCTGAGCTCAAACAGATCATCATCGATGAACAGATTGTTTGCCCTGTATCCGGTTCCAGGAACTGGACCGATGTAAGACAATTCAACCTGATGTTCTCCACTGAAATGGGATCCAATTCAGAGAGCGCCAATAAAATTTACCTGCGTCCCGAAACGGCTCAGGGTATCTTTGTGAACTACCTCAACGTTCAGAAATCAGGCAGGATGAAGATCCCTTTTGGAATTGCCCAAATCGGGAAAGCATTCCGCAATGAGATCGTTGCCAGGCAGTTTATCTTCAGAATGCGTGAATTTGAGCAGATGGAGATGCAGTTCTTCGTTCCCCCCGGAACTGAACTGGAATGGTTCAAAACCTGGAAAGAGATAAGGATGAAGTGGCACCGCGCCCTTGGTTTCGGGGACGAAAAGTACCGCTTCCATGACCATGATAAGCTTGCTCATTATGCCAATGCAGCCACCGATATTGAATTTGATTTCCCCTTTGGGTTCAAGGAGGTTGAAGGGATCCATTCCCGTACTGATTTTGACCTGGGAAGCCACCAGGAGTATTCCGGGAAAAAATTGCAGTATTTCGATCCGGACAGCAACAAGAGCTATGTTCCATACGTCGTAGAAACCTCCATTGGACTGGACCGGATGTTTCTCCAGATTATTTCTGCTGCCTATTGTGAGGAGGTGCTCACCAAGGAGGATGGATCTAGCGGCTCAAGGGTTGTTTTGAAGCTTCCCGCGGTACTGGCTCCGGTAAAACTGGCGGTTTTCCCGATGACTAAAAAAGACGGGTTACCCGAGAAAGCTCGTAAAATCATTGACCATTTGAAATTTGATTATAATTGCCAGTATGAGGAGAAAGATTCCATTGGAAAGCGCTACCGCAGGCAGGACGCCATCGGAACCCCCTATTGTATCACCGTCGATCATCAAACAATGGAGGATGATACTGTTACCATCAGGTACAGAGATACCATGGAGCAGGACCGCATTCACTGGAGCAAACTCAGTGATATTTTACGCGATAAAATAAGCATGCGAAAGCTTCTAGAACAAATCACCGAATAAATCAAAGGTTATGAAAAAAGCCCTGATCGCATTCCTGGTCAAATTCTCCAGGACCCACCTCATTATCCTTCTTGGTTTTATTGCCCTTGCAATGGCATATATGAGTCCTGTGCTTGATGGCAAGGTGCTTTCTCAACATGATATGACCCAGTATGAAGGAGTCAGCCACGAGCTCAAGCAATACCATGAGGAAACGGGTGAATCATCACAATGGACCAATTCACTGTTTTCAGGGATGCCGGCGTTTCATGTAGGGCCAACCGGGGTCAAAACCACAGTATTCAGAGAAATGGCCAGGGTGTTGCGATTTGGAGCCGGATCATCCAATCCTATTATCATACTGTTCACATATCTGTTGTGTTTTTACATATTGTTGCTTACGTTCAGGCTCTCACCATGGCTGAGCGCAATCGGAGCCATTGCATTTGCACTCTCTTCATACAACCTGATTATACTGCAGCCGGGCCATATAAACAAGGCTTATGCCATTGCCTTTATGGCTCCTGTAGTGGCCGGGATACTACAAACATACAGAGGGAAATACCTTCTGGGGGGACTTCTGTTCATGCTCGGCCTGGGAATTGAGGTATATTATAACCACCCGCAGATAACCTATTACCTGATGCTCCTGTCATTGATCATCGTACTTACTCAGGGAGTTTTTGCCATTATTGAAAAACAGCTAAAAAAATACCTTACCGCCTCTTCAATTCTGCTTGCCGGAGCTTTACTGGCACTACTTCCTAACTTCTCCGACCTCTGGACCAATTACGAGATCTCCAAGCAGAGTATGAGGGGAAAACCAGAGCTAACCCTGAACAAGGAGAACCAGACTTCCGGGCTGGACACCGACTATGCCCTCAGCTGGAGCTATGGGAAAGTAGAAACATTTTCTTTGATGATTCCCAATATGACCGGTGGTAAAACCGCTCTTCTTGGCAATAATGAAAAAGCCATGGAGAAAGTGAACCCGCAGCTGAAAGAGACCGTGGCCAGACAGAACCAGTACTGGGGAGCAAAAGCATCTACTGCAGGTGATAACTATTCGGGAGCCATTGTGGTGTTTTTCTTTGTGCTCGGACTATTTCTAATCAAAGGCCCCATACGCTGGTGGATTATCATCAGCAGCCTGCTCTCCATTATGCTGGCCTGGGGTAATAATCTGCCGGGACTCTCACATTTCTTTCTGGATCATGTTCCGTTATACAATAAGTTCCGGACCGTGGAGATGACCCTGATCATTGTTTGCTTCAATATTCCCCTTGTGGCCTTCCTTGCCATCGACCGGATCATAAAGGAGCCGGAATTGATCACGAAAAACAGGAAACAGTTCCTGGTTGCTTTCGGCCTCACCGGGGGTCTCTCCCTTCTCTTTTTCCTGGTGCCCGGCCTGTTCAAATTCTTCACTGACAGGGAACAGCAGATCTTTAATCAGCAAATGCAGGGAGCCAATGCCCAGTATGCCTCTCAATTCAGGCAATTCATGGATCAGCTGGAAGCTGCAAGAATATACCTTTTCAGGCACGATGCCATACGAAGCTTCATACTGATAGCACTGGCTTTTGTTCTTACATGGTATTTTGCCAGCAAGAAACTTAAGCTTGCCTGGTTCCTGGCAGGCCTAGCCGTGCTTATCACCCTGGATCTCTGGTTGGTCGACCACCGTTATCTGAACAGGGATAATTTTGTTACAAAAAGGCAGCAGGCAAACAGCTGGGCCAAAACCATTGCAGATGAAGCCATCCTGCAGGATCCGGATATGGATTACAGGGTGGCCAACCTGACCGTATCTCCCTGGCAGGATGGGACTACCTCCTATTACCACAAATCCATAGGGGGATACCACGGCATTAAAATGAGGAGATACCAGGATCTGATTGATCTCTACCTGTCACAAGAGCTTCAGAACATCATCAGCGTCCTGAATGCACAACCCTCCCCCTTGCAGGTTGATTCAGTCCTTGCAAGGCAACAGGTACTGAATATGCTCAATACCAAGTATTTTATACTGAATCCATCAACACAGCCGCTCAGGAATCCCCATGCCATGGGCCAGGGCTGGGTGGTGAATGACTTCAAGCTGGTTGACAATGCCAACGAAGAGTACCTGGCACTTGGAAATACTGATCTTACACAAGTGGCTGTTGTAGACAGAAGGTTTGAAGGAATGTTGTCGGACGATCTCAGGCATGAAGAGGTTTCAGGATCGGTGGAGCTTACAGAATACAGGCCCAACCATCTGACCTACAATGTTTCGCTTGACAAGCATTCGTTGGTTATTTTCTCTGAAGTCTACTACGAAGGGGGCTGGAATGCAACCATTGACGGGAACCCTGTTCCCATTGCAAGGGCCAATTATATCCTGCGGGCATTGCCGGTTGATGCGGGTGAACACACAGTTGAGTTCTCATTTGTATTCGAGCCGTTCGAAAAAGGGGAAAAGATATCAATGGCGGGATCCTGGCTGGTGATGCTTCTTATTCTGGGAGGCCTGGGTTATTACGTTTACAATACCTGGCTCAGGAAACCGGAGGAGAACCGGATCTTAGAAAGTAACCAAAAAGAGGGCTGAATGCTCGTTAAGACTTACAGAAGGATAGTGCCGCTTGAATTCAGGAAGAAGATGTATGAGGCTTTTCTCGGCAGGGTTCTGGAATTATTTAGAAACCTGCCCCTTCGCACCGCCGGATTATTCTTTTTTGTGTTCGGTCGCGTCCTTCCTAAAAAGGAGAAGAACCTTGCCTATGCATTCATCGGGAAACACGGGATTACATCTTACCCTTTCCCGGCCTCCCTTTCCTACCGGCAGCTCCGTGTGGATGTTGAACGGGACATGAAAACAAAGCTACCCTATGTCATGCACCAGGGCAAAAAATTGTTCTTTCCGGAGCATTTCAGCAGCGACAAGGTAAGGACCGAATACCTCAGGCTCCTGATTGAACAGGATCCCGAATCACCACACCGCTACATTCCTTCCTATGAAACGCTGAAAGACCGGGTATTGCTCGATGTGGGGGCTGCAGAGGGCATCTTTGCCCTGGATACCATTGAGCAGGTAAACAGGGTGTTCCTGTTCGAATATGAAGAGTTCTGGCAGGAAGCCCTGCGGCAAACCTTTCAACCCTGGCAGGAAAAAGTCACTATCGTACGGAAATTCGTAAGCGATCGTACGGAGAACGTGAACGTGAGCATCGACGATTTTCTCTCAGGCAGGGAGCTCGAAAGACTTTTTATTAAAATGGACATTGAAGGAGCCGAGCGGAAAGCGCTGCAGGGAGCCAGGATCACCCTGCAGTCAGCCAGCGATATATACCTTAGTATTTGTGGATATCACCGA
>Ga0055451_10001233_pt1 | contig 10386 bp, 11 predicted proteins | sample China_Galinas_PW_3_FD_57745 | JGI IMG/M metagenome (GOLD analysis project Ga0055451, IMG submission 57745) | Wetland microbial communities from San Francisco Bay, California, USA, that impact long-term carbon sequestration - China_Galinas_PWB_D2 | ecosystem: Environmental > Aquatic > Marine >... | reverse complement strand
CAGGGCTTTCGAAGGGGCCGGGCTCAGATATTATCCCAAACTCGTAGTCGCCATACCTTTTACACCGGCTACAGGCGTGCGCATACTCGTTCACCCGGATTATCCCTTCAATGAATGCGCGGACGCCCTAGTGAACGGACTTACGAAGCTTTCAATACAGGAGAAATGCTCTTCAGTACACTTCCTTTTCTTAACGGACACGGAACGCTCGTTTCTGGAAAAGAGGGGGTTTCTTACCAGAACATCTCACCAGTACCACTGGAGAAACCGCGGTTATAAAACCTTTGAAGACTTTCTTTCCGATATTCGCTCCGGCAGGAAAAAACAAATAAGAAAGGAAAGGAGATCGCTCGAAGAAGCGGGGCTCGATATACGTATCATCGAAAAGGACGACATACGCCCCGAGCATATCGACGCGATATGGGAATTCTACGCCGAAACTCATTCGAGAAAGTGGGGCAGCGCTTACCTGAACATGCAATTCTTCGATCTGATGCTCCGCAACTTCAGAGACCGGGTAGTGCTAGTTATGGCGAAAAAAGACGACATGTGGGTCGGGGGGACATTCAATATAGTAAAAAACAACAGGCTTTTCGGGCGATACTGGGGAACTATCGCCAACTACAGAAATCTACACTTCGAATGTTGTTTCTACAGATTAATAGATTATTCTATAAATAAAGGGGTGGAGTTATTCGAGGCGGGTGCGCAGGGTGAGCATAAGTTCTTAAGAGGCTTTGCTGCGGTCCCGACGTACAGCTCTCATTTAATATTTCACGAGGGAGCGAAAAAGGCGATTGGAGACTATCTGACGAGAGAAACGGAATACACTGAAGGTCTCATCAGGCAATATAATATGCAGTCGCCTCTCAAATACCTGCGAGGCAAGTAGACAAAAAATAAAAAGTGCATAAATTATTTTTTGCACCGTCTGAATACTCGGATCGGAAGTAACAGAGGCAGGAATTAATGGAAGATAAAAAGATCAGACCCGAAGACTTGGAGGGCCAGCTCCTTACAGAAGAAAGCGTTAAGGTAAAACGGCCCGATATGTACAGGATAGTGCTACTGAACGACGACTACACTCCAAGGGAGTTCGTAGTGTGGGTACTGATGAGGGTCTTTTACAAAGGCGAGGAAGAATCGACCAGGATCATGCTCGAGGCTCATACATCGGGAAAAAGCACCATCGGTGTGTATACATACGACGTCGCGACAACAAAAGTCACTCAGGTCGAGGGTCTTGCTAAAAAGTACGAGCACCCCCTTCAATGTATTCTGGAGGTCGAAAGCGGCGGAGAGGAAGAATGACACTTTCGAAAGAATTGGAAAAAACACTGAACAGGGCATACGAGCAGGCAAAGCTCAGAAGGCATGAGTTCATCACGCTTGAGCACATACTTCTGGAGCTGACTTACGACCCCGATGGTTCCGACGTGCTTTCCGGGTGCGGGGTCGATCTCGACAGGCTGAGGTCGAGCCTTGAGGAATTCATGGAGGAAAGCATGCCCCCCATCGATTCGGAATATCTTCCCGATCCGCAGTACTCCGCCGGCAGCCAGTTCGTGCTCAGGCTCGCCGCGATGCACGCGGAGTCGGCGGACAAAGCGCAGATAAACGGCGGCAATATACTGGTCGCCATGTTCAGGGTGGACGAGTCTCATGCCGTCTATCTCCTGAACCAGCAGGGTATCAACCGTTACGATATAGTACGCTACATATCGCACGGAAACTCGAAATACGCACAGCAGGAAAAATCCACGAGCATAGCCAAAACAGACGCCCAGACCGAGCAAAAGCCCAAAGACCCCCTTTCCGAGTTCTGTACCAATCTCGTTCAAAAGGCCAGGAACGGCAAACTCGATCCCATGATAGGCAGGGAAGCGGAGCTCGACCGCACTATTCACATACTTGCCAGAAGGCGGAAGAACAATCCCATATTCGTCGGCGACGCCGGCGTGGGCAAGACGGCTATAGCTGAAGGACTCGCCCTGAAGATAGCAGAAAACGACGTGCCCAAAGCCCTTGAGAATACGGACATATACGCACTAGATATGGGTACGCTCACCGCCGGCACGCGCTACCGGGGAGATTTCGAGGAAAGACTTAAAGCGGTCATAGACAACGTTAAGGGCAACGATAAAAAAGTTCTGTTCATCGACGAAATACACACAGTCATAGGCGCAGGCGCGGTATCCGGCGGTACTTTGGACGCCTCCAACATGCTAAAGCCCGCACTCGCAAACGGCGAGATACGCTGCATCGGCACGACGACGCTCAAGGAGTACAGAAGCGTCTTCGAGAAAGACCACGCACTGGCAAGAAGGTTTCAGAGGATAGACGTTTACGAGCCGAGCCAGGACGAATGCCTCAAGATTCTCCAGGGCCTTAAAAAATATTACGAAGATTTCCACAGCGTCAGGTACTCCACACCTTCGCTCAAAGCCGCGGTTGAGCTTTCGGCTAAGTACATGAACGACAGGCGGCTCCCGGATAAAGCTATTGACCTGATAGACGAAGCGGGCGCGGACGTGAAGCTCAGGAATTACGAGTCCGAAGTAAAACAGGTGACGGTAAAAGATATAGAATCGCTCGTCTCCAAGATAGCGAAGATTCCTTCCCGCACTGTGAAGGTAGACGATAGAAACAGGCTCATGACGCTCGCGAAGGACCTTAAGAAGGTGATATTCGGCCAGGACGAAGCCGTCGAAAAACTCGTAAACGCGATACAGATGTCCCGCTCCGGGCTAAGCGATCCGAATAAACCGGTCGGAAATTTCATGTTTGCCGGGCCGACAGGGGTAGGTAAAACAGAGCTCGCCAAGCAGCTTGCGGAAGCGCTCGGGATCGAGTTCATCCGGTTCGACATGAGCGAATACATGGAAAAGCATACCGTGTCGCGGCTGATAGGCTCGCCTCCGGGATACGTCGGCTACGACGAAGGAGGCCAGCTCACCGAGGCCGTTCACCAGAACCCCCACGCCGTGCTCCTGCTCGACGAGATAGAGAAAGCGCACGAGGACATCTACAACGTGCTGCTTCAGGTCATGGACCATGCGACCCTGACCGATTCAAACGGCAGAAAGGTAGATTTCAGGCAGATAGTCCTAATACTCACCACTAACACCGGATCGAGGGAGAGCAGCCAGAGGACGGTCGGGTTTGAGAAGGACGAATACGAGGACAAGAGCGTACAGGCTATAGAGCGCTACTTCAGCCCCGAGTTCAGAAACCGCCTTAACGCCGTGCTCCATTTCAGCTCTCTCACCAAGGAAGTGGTCGAGAAGATAGTGGACAAGACCGTCGGACAGCTCGCGGACAGGCTGAAAGCCAAGAAAGTCACGCTCGAGCTTACACCCAAAGCAAGGTCCTACATTGCGGAGAAAGGCTACGATAAACAGCTCGGCGCAAGACCGATACAGAGGCTTATCGACAGCGAGATAACCCAGAAGCTCACGCGGGAAATCCTTTTCGGTGACCTCTCTTCAGGCGGAGGAAACGTGAAGATAATGGTCAAAGGACAAGAGCTTGCTTTCGAGTTCGAATAAATAATTCTGAACACTCATTCGTTACTGCTTTATAATTAAAAACAGGGTAGTCATTTATCCGGATCGCATACCAGGGAGGGCCTTTATGTACAAGATAAAATCAATTCTCAACAGAACTGCATCAACCGCAATTACACTCACATTGTGTTTATCGATATACGCTATGGACGCATTTTCTCTCGACACACCGTTCGAAGTCGCCCAGTCCAAATCCAGCGGCAACGAAGTCATGAAGCAGATCGAGAACGGCCGTGACTTCAAGGGTATGACAATGGAGGAAGTAGTAGACGCGATCGGCGAGCCGTGGCAGAAAGATACGACGCCGGTTAAGGCAAGATACGACCAGAAATGGATATACAGCTGCGAGAACGATAAAGGGCTCACCTACGACTGCGTGTATATTTTCTTTTTGGGCGGCCGTGTTGTGAAGGCAGACGTGCTATAAACCTTGTAAAGGTTATTCATCAAACACCGGCAACTTTTCAAGTTACACGGAGCAGGGAATAAACCTTGTCCCGCAATTGCAATAATCGGCAGAAATGGCATTCTAATCCCAGTAGATAATTTCTAAACACGAACATCAATCGGGTGAATAAATGAAAAAATGTCCTAAATGTGGCAGCGAGTTAAAGGAAAAAGTCATCGGATCGGTGAGCGTCGACGAGTGCGAGTCGTGCAAGGGTATATGGTTCGAGAGGGATGAGCTTCACGAAGCAGAAGAGGCCGTCGATGAGTATCTTCACTGGCTCGACTTCGAGATATGGAAGCATCCTGAAAAATTCAAATCCAGAAAATCGGAGCTCAACTGCCCGAGCTGCGGATCGCCTACCGTTGTTTTCGAGTACGGCCACACCGGAGTAGAAATCAACTACTGCCAGCAGTGCCACGGCATATGGCTCGACAAGGACGAATTCCCCAAGATCATAGAATCATTCGAAGACGAAATCGCTAATATGACTCTGTCGGATTACATGCACGCAAGCCTGCACGAGGCCAAGGAAGTCGTAAGCGGCCACGAATCCCTCATGACAGATTGGAAAGATTTGTCCTCGATTCTGAAATTGATGCAGTACAGGCTATTCGTTGAGAAGCCCAAGCTTGTAGAAACGCTTACTGATTGGAATACTCTTAACCCGTTTAAGTAATACGGCTCGGCTAAGATAACTGTGATCTCTTGGGGAAGAGCCCACAGGCGCAGCAAGAATAGGAACGGACTTAGGTTATGACACGCGTTTGAATTTAATCTTCCCCCATGAAAGTAGCCGTATTCAGCACAAAATCTTACGACCGTAAATTCCTCGAAGCCGCCAACAGACGGCACGGGCACGACATGGTCTTCTTCGAGCCTCACCTTACGGACGAAACGACCGCCCTGGCTTCGGGATTCGAAGCCCTCTGCGTGTTTGTAAACGATAAGCTCACTTCGGACGTACTCAAATCACTAAAGGAACAAGGCACGAAGCTCGTCGCGCTCCGCTGCGCGGGATTTAACAACGTGGACTTAATAGCTGCATCCGAGCTTGGAATGACGGTTGTAAGGGTCCCGGCATACTCACCTGAGGCCGTAGCTGAGCACACTGCAGCGCTCATCCTGTCCGTAAACCGCAAGCTTCACCGCGCATATTCAAGAGTTAGGGAGGGGAACTTCTCGCTCGAAGGGCTTCTCGGTTTTAATCTCCACAACAAAACTGTGGGAATTATTGGGACGGGACAGATAGGCTTTGCATTCGCCAAAATAGTCACGGGATTCGGATGCAGAGTTCTGGCCCATGATCCGTACCCCAATCCCGAATGCGAGTCGATCGGCGTTGTATATACCGAACCCGCGAGCCTGTTTGAAGAGTCGGACATTATAAGCCTTCACTGCCCGCTCACGCCGGAGACCCGCCATTTCATAGATTCAGAAGCTATAAAGAAAATGAAAACAGGCGTCATGCTCGTCAATACGAGCAGGGGAGCGGTGATCGACACAAAGGCCGTGATACACGCACTCAAATCCGGCAAGATTGGCGCCCTGGCAATAGACGTCTACGAGGAAGAAGGAGACTTGTTCTTCGAGGATCTGTCGAACGAGGTCATACAGGACGACGTATTCGCCCGCCTTCTTACTTTCCCTAATGTTCTGATAACCGGGCATCAGGCTTTCTTCACGCAGGAAGCCCTTCAGTCCATCGCCGAGACGACCCTGTCCAACTTTACCGTTTATGAACAAGGAGGACCTTGCGTCAACATTATAACGGCCGATCGGATTAAAGTGTGACGCAGCTTTCCCGATCCATTTATGAAACGCTGACATCGGATGTATAGTTTTTTAAAACATTCATAAGGAGACACATTATGAAGACCGATACCTATACGAAGATAATGCTTACACTCATAGCTATAGGCCTCTGGGGAGTTCTGCTCAAGCCGCTATTTATAACCGAGCCGGTAGTCGCGTCAAACGGCATAATGGACGTGAACATACAGAAGATTGCGGGTCGGAGCGTGGACAAGAGAACGCTAAACGTGAATATCAGGAAGGTAGGGGGATTCAATGTAACCTCTCCTGACCTCCCCGTGAAGACGAAGTAAGCTAGAGCAGCGGGCCCAGAATGCCGGATATCCTTTCCGTGCTCACTTCACCGCTTTTGTCGTACACTACCGTGCCCTCGCCGTCGATGATGGTGACGTGGGGGATATAGTTTCTGTAATGTCGGCTGCGAAGCTCTTTCTGCTCTTTTGAGAGCGGGGAATCGAGATCGACGACGATGAAATCGACCTTGCCGCCGTACTTTTTGTATAGCTCGACTGTCCTTTTCGCCTGGCGCTTCGAGTTGTAACATTCCCTGTGGTAGAAAATGACGTACGCAGGCTTTCCTTTGCCGACTACACCGTACGACATCTGATCGCCCGTAATCAGGGGGCCGTCATTTGAATCGCTCGTGTAGTCCAGATTCGGATTCAGCTTCAGGTTCGTGGCCGCGAAACCTTCCTCAACCGCAAAAAATACCGACAGTGCGAATAGGATTGTTAGCACTACTCCCGATTTGCTTACCGTCATATGATTTACCTCGCAAATAGATTAATTTTATAAAATATACGGAAAGAAACCATTTCCGGTTTCATAAGATTGAACAAGCACGGCTTCGTTCGGTAAGAATACGCTAATACTTATGTCGAGAAAAACAGGTTATTCTTTCTATTACTCGATTGATTCCTTATAATTCATTTAGTAACATCAACCGATTGAGCCATGAAAAACAAGGGCGTTACCGCAAACTCTAAAAATCAGATTGCATCCAACATTAAGGACAAGGATCTCATAAACGTCCGCAGGCAGGAGCTCGTGAACGCCGCCGTCGAGTTATTCGTCAATAAAGGTTTTCATAAAACCACAGTCCGTGAAATCGCAAAAGAGTTCGGTATGAGTATGGGAGCCCTCTACGATTACATACGTACTAAAGAGGACATTCTCTTTTTAGTCTGCGACCATATATTCAAAAGCGTGCATGACAAACTGCAGAGCTCCCTCAAAAGCAAAAAAGACGTAAGAGAGAATCTGAAAAACGCCATAAGGGATTACTTCACTATCATAGATGAAATTCAGGACTACTCGCTTCTTTTGTATCAGGAAACGAAATCCCTAAATAGGAATGAACGTAACTACGTGTTGTCAGCCGAGAACGACCTCACTGCTATCTTCGAGAATATCCTTCTCCAGGGCATCCGCGAGAAAGTATTCAGGATCGACAGAAACACCGCAAAGATAGTCGCTCATGACATAATGGTTCAGGGGCAGATGTGGGCTTTCAGACGCTGGGCGATACAAAAGGACTTCAATCTCAAACGGTACATCAAAATACAAACCGATCTCATACTGAAAGCGATTCAATAAAAATAAAATTTGTTGACATTCATTTCATAATTTCCTATAATTAAACCGAGCAAGCGCTCGGTCGGTATGTTGAATATCTGGGGAGGTGTTTAATATGTCCATTATAAACCTGACGGAAGAGCAGGAGTTGATACAAAAAACGGCAAAGGATCTATCCGTCCAAAAGATAAAACCCGCGGCGGCAAAGAACGACTCGGAGGGAAAGTTTCCCGCGGACTTGATACGCGAGCTCGGAGAGCTTGGCTTTATGGGTATGATGGTGCCCGAGGAATACGGAGGAAGCGGATTCGACTGCCTGTCCTACGTTATCGCGCTTGAGGAGATATGCGGCGCGTGCGCATCTACGGGAATCATTATGTCAGTCAACAATTCACTCGTCTGCGATCCGATTCTTACATTCGGTACGGAGGAGCAGAAAAAAACGTATTTGCCGGATCTTGCAACCGGAAAGAAGCTCGGTTGCTTCGCGCTCAGCGAGCCCGAAGCAGGCTCGGACCCCGCGAGCATGAGAACGCACGCCGTCAAGAAAGGCGACTATTACATTATCAACGGTACGAAATCATGGATTACAAACGGCGACGAAGCCGACGTGCTGATACTCATAGCTTCGACCGATCCCGAAAGAAAACATCGCGGAATATCGGCATTCATAATTGATATGGATACGCCCGGAGTCGAGATCGGCAAGCTGGAGCACAAGCTTGGAATAAAGGCGTCGAGCACGGCTCAGATATTCTTCGAGGACTGCAAGGTTCCGGCGGACTCGGTTTTGTGGGAAGAGGGAAAGGGTTTCAATGTCGCCATGAACACGCTTAACGGCGGAAGAATAGGCGTCGCCGCACAGGCCCTGGGGATAGCGCAGGCCGCACTGGAGGAATCCGTCAGGTACTCAAAGGAGCGGAAAGCGTTCGGTAAGAACATATCGAGCTTTCAGGGCCTTCAGTTTATGATGGCGGACATGGCGACCAGAATAGAGGCTTCCCGCCTGCTTACATGGCAGGCCGCGGTGATGAAAGACAGAAAAGATAACTATGCCAAGCAATCCGCTATGGCCAAGCTTTACGCCTCCGAGACAGCAATGTGGGTCACGACGAAAGCGATTCAGATACACGGAGGTTACGGCTACACGGTCGATTATCCCGTGGAAAGATATTTCAGGGATGCGAAGATAACGGAGATTTACGAAGGCACCTCGGAGATACAGAGGAACATCATAGCGCGTGAAGTTCTTAAAGAGATACAATAAAAAAGGAGCCCTTGATACTCTAAGGACTCCTTTTCCTCAAGGAGGATGGTATAGCATGTGCTGGAATCAATTTCCTTTCGCTTTATGTCTATCTGATTTGATACAGAATAATACAAAAAGGATTCAGGTAGTTACGAAGTCTTTTCAGGTCATACCGCCCTATCACTATCGTCCCGATTACAATAATTCAGCACAATGCGGTGATAGCAATAAATTAATGCTGCAAGACCGTATTCTTACTCTTTCTCCTTAACGGACTTCGCCCAGCCTTTCTGTATTTCAATGGTTACGTAGCTTCCGAGCTTCACGCCCGCCATCTTATCATTCGCTACCGCTACGTTGAACACACTGCCGTTCGGCCTCATAACGCTGACGAGGGTGTCGGTATCACCCTCCTGGATGGCTATCACTTCACCCACAACCCACTGGGGACCTTTCTTCTTTGTGTCGGGCACGGGCGTCGGCATTCCCTCGCCTTCCGCCACTTCGACCATATCGGCCCATCCCTTTGTTATCTGCACGGTTACGACGTCTCCTACCTCTATACCCCCGAGCAGATCGTTCGCCGCGGCGACATTAAATATGACACCGTCAGCCAACTTGATGCCCATAAGACTGTCGTTCTGCCCCATTTCAATTGACGTAACTTCGCCGGTTATCCATCCGGTGTCGTCGTCATTCTGAGCCTGCGCGGAAACAAAAACAGCACAAAATGCAAAAATAAAAGCAAAGCCGATGATCTTCCTGATCATGACAATACCTCCTGAAAATTTATTTAATTCTTACTACTGGAAATAACTAACCCATCGGTTTCCTAATATTAAGTTCATTTATTATTTGACGCAATTGTAATCTATACGTCGACGCGGATGAATAATTAGGAAACAGAGTTATACGAAATCCGGGTTTTTTGAGGCGTGTATCGAAAATATCAGGGATGCCCGTATGCAGCGGACATCTTTATGACGTCGAGGTTATTTCTTCGTGACGGACTCCGCCCAGCCCTGATATACCTTCGCGATTACCTGATCGCCAACGTTTATTCCCTCGATTTTGTCGTTATAAACGGCGACGTTGAAGACCGTTCCGTCTGACATCTTTATACTGAGCATGCTGTCGGTTGCCCCTCTCTCAATCGACACCACCTCGCCCGGGACCCACTGAACGCCCTTATCTTTTTTCTCAGGCGCGGGCGTGGCCGGCGTAACGCTTTCCGCAACCTGGATGATATTCGCCATGCCTTCCACCACCTGTATGGTGACGATATCGCCTATCTGAATACCTTCGATGAGATCGTGCGGGGTCGTAATGCTCATTACCTCTCCGTCCGGCAATTCAAGACTTATAAGCCCCAGGTCCCGGTTCTCCACAACCGAAACGACTTTACCAGTCACCCACACGGGAGAGCCGTTCGCATGTGCAGTACGCACGCCGACAGCTGCCGTGAACACTAAAATGAATGATATTATGATCGCTTTTTTAATCATATTGACGACCTCCCGTAAACCGATATCCGTGCGAGGAAGTGCAGTTCGCCACCCGACATTACAATTATAATTTTCATCCCGCAACTAAACAACGATTATCTTTCTTTTAGAGCAAATCGATATTTGCCTTCATTATGGGTCTTATTTATATTCACTGTATAAGTACTGGAGCGGAACAGCTCCGGGGTGGTGATGAACTGAAGAATGCTAATGTATCGAACGACAGGC
>Ga0055451_10001229_pt1 | contig 10394 bp, 10 predicted proteins | sample China_Galinas_PW_3_FD_57745 | JGI IMG/M metagenome (GOLD analysis project Ga0055451, IMG submission 57745) | Wetland microbial communities from San Francisco Bay, California, USA, that impact long-term carbon sequestration - China_Galinas_PWB_D2 | ecosystem: Environmental > Aquatic > Marine >... | reverse complement strand
GCCTTAAGAACCATCCCCCTGAAACCGGGGTTGAGCTCAGGAGAGCCGCCGGTGATATCGAGCGTCGGTATATCGCTGTCCGAGAGTGCCGAGAGAACTTTCGAGATGGTCTCATCGCTCATCATCTCGGTTCGAGATGGACCTGCCTCAACGTGGCAGTGCTTGCAGGACATGTTACAGCCGAAACCCACATTCGCCTGAAGGACGTCAATCCCCGTAGCCCTGAGAGGAGCGCCCTCGCAGGCCTCCGCCTTCTCTTCGAACCTCGTAACACCCTTCGATGCAGCGTTGACGGTCATGCCTATAAAGACACCTTTCCGGCCGAATTGTGAGCCTGAATGCCGTGTATGAGCGATGCCCCGCCCCTTATCGCGGAGGCCACGTGCACGGCCTCGGTTACGTGCTCGAGGCTCATGCCCTCCTCAAGCGATGCCTTCGTGTACGCGTCTATGCAGTACGGGCACTGTATGGCATGGGCCACGCCGAGCGCTATCAAGATCTTCTCGCGCTTCGTGAGCGCGCCCGGCTCCATCGAGGCGCCGTACCAGTCCATGAACTTCTTGAATAGCTCGGGGTTGTGCTTGCCCATCTCTCCAAACCTGTCCAGGTCTTCAGCCCTGTAGTAGTCGCCCATGAAGTGCCATCCTCCTTTATCGGTCAATTTTACGAGAAATTCCGGCCTATGTTCACGACAAACATATCTTAAAGCTCAACGCTTTAATAAGTATACAAATTTCAGCAGGTGTACATCTGTAAGGACTATTACGGAAATTCGCTACCCGTGGGCATATTCTAATAGCGAGGCGGCGGCCGGACGACGCAACCGGACAGTTTTTATATGAAAATTGCCTTTTACAATAATACGCATTCTGTTACAATTGGCGTACAGAGGCCGCGTCAGAGAGCCTCGGTTCATTCTTGCCCGGAGAAAACCGCCGGGTTGGGTGACAATAACCGCCGAAAGGAGATTTTCTATAAGATGGGTGGCAATCCAGTATTTAAACTTGCGGAACTTGGACAATGCGTCTGGCTCGACACGCTGAGCCGGAAGCTTATAAATTCGGGTGAACTTTTGCAGTTAGCGGAGGTGGACGGCGTCAGCGGCGTGACCACCAACCCGAGCATATTTCAGAAGGCCATAAGCGGAAGCGCAGACTACGACGCTTCCCTCAAGGCACTCATCGCCAATAACGTCATGGACCCAAAGGAGCTGTTCTTTCAGCTCGCCTTCGAGGACGTCGGCGCCGCGGCCGACACGCTCAGGCCTATATACGAAAAGAGCAAGGGCAAGTACGGCTTCGTGAGCATAGAGGTCGCGCCCGATCTGGCCTACGACACCGAGGCCACAATTACCGAAGCGCGCTGGATATTCTCGACCCTGGGCAGAAAGAACATCATGGTCAAGGTGCCCGCCACAAAGGAAGGTCTCCCCGCCATAGAGCAGCTTACGGCGGACGGCGTAAACGTTAACGTCACTCTCCTCTTCTCGGTAAAACGATACGAAGAGGTGGCGGAAGCTTACATGAGGGGCCTCGAAAAGCGCCTCAGCCAGAACCACGCCATAGACGACATCGCATCGGTGGCGAGTTTCTTCGTAAGCAGGGTGGACACGCTCATAGACGACATCCTCGAAGAGAAGATAAAGAGCGCATCGGGCGGCGAGAAGTCCAAGCTGCAGGGTCTTGTGGGAAAGGCCGCGGTTGCCAACGCGAAGCTCGCTTTCAAGCGGGGCGAGGCGATAATGGCGGGCGAGAGGTTCAAGGGGCTCGCCGAAAAGGGCGCGAATTTCCAGAGGCTGCTCTGGGGCAGCACGAGCACCAAGAACCCCGCTTACAGCGACATCAAGTACGTACAGGAGCTTATCGGCCCCGAGACCATCAACACCATACCCACGGACACCATCAAGGCATTCATCGACCACGGAGAGCCGAAGGTCACCATCAGGGACGACGCGGATTCGGTGGAGCCGCTGTTCGAAGAACTCAAGTCCGTCGGCATAGACATAGAGGACGTGGCATCAAAGCTCGAGAAGCAGGGCGTGAAATCATTCGCCGACGCCTACTTCGAGCTGCTCGACGAGATAGCCCGGAAGAGGGACAAGTTTAAACTCTAAGGCGGGCAAACGCGCACGCGGGAGGACGACTGTGCAGATAGGAATGATAGGGCTTGGCAAGATGGGCATGAACATGGCCCGCAGGCTCGTTAAGGGTAATCACAAGGTCGTCGCCTACAACCGCAGCCCCGAGAAGGTTAAAGAGATAGTCCGCGAGGGCGCCGCGGGCGCGTTCAGCGTAGAGGAACTCGTCGATGCGCTCAAGCCTCCGCGCTTTATCTGGATAATGCTCCCTGCGGGCAAGCCCGTGGACGACGCCATAGCCTCACTCAAGCCGCTCCTTAAAAAAGGTGACACGATAATCGAGGGCGGCAACAGCTTTTACAAGGACGACATCCGCCACGCAGAGGAGCTCAGGCCCATGGGAATAAATTACATGGACGCCGGAGTAAGCGGCGGCATCTGGGGCCTGAAGATAGGCTACTGCCTCATGCTCGGCGGGGACAAAAAGACGTTCAACAAGCTCACCCCGATATTCAAGACCCTCGCGCCGAAGGACGGCTTTCTCTACTGCGGCGAAGCAGGGGCCGGGCATTTCGTAAAGATGGTGCACAACGGCATCGAATACGGGATGATGTCGGCCTACGGCGAGGGTTTCGAGATACTCAACGCCTCGCAGTACGCACCAGGGTTCGACTACGCGAACATCGCCCATCTCTGGAACCAGGGAAGCGTCGTGAGGTCGTGGCTCCTGGAGCTTGCCGAGGACGCCTTCAAAAAAGACGGCGACCTCTCCTCGTTGGAGGCCTATGTGGCGGACTCGGGCGAAGGGCGCTGGACCGTGCAGCAGGCCATCGACACCGCGGTGCCCGCCCCGGTGATTACTGCGTCGCTGTTTCAGCGGTTCCGCTCCCGCGACGACAACTCCTTCTCCGACAGGCTGCTCGCCGCTCTGCGTAACGAGTTCGGCGGCCACGGCTTTAAGGCTAAGGAGAAGGGTAGAAAGAAGAAGCGCTAATGAACGTCTTTGACGGCAGGCTCAAGGTCGAGGGACGGGTGGTAAGCCCGGAGACCGTGAAGTGCGAAATGGAAATGCCGCGCCCATTCTGCCTCGTGGTATTCGGCGCCTCGGGCGACCTTACGAAGAGGAGGATAATCCCCGCCGTCTACAGGCTCTTTCACTACGGGTTTCTCCCTGAAAACTTCTTTGTGCTCGGAGCGGCCCGCACCGAGATGGACGACGCCACCTACCGCGCCAATATGCAGGAGGCTATCAAGGACGCCCTGAAGGACGACTACAGCCAGGAAGTATGGGACAGGTTCGCCGAGCGGCTCTGTTACTGCAACATAGATTACTCCGATGCCGAGACCTACAAGGCCATCAAGGAAAGGCTCGAGCCATCGGAAAAGAAGTTCAAGACCGGCAACAACAGGATATTCTACCTCGCAGTCCCGCCAGACATATACGAAACCGTGATACTCAATCTCGGCGAGTCCGGTCTGTCGAAGGAAAAGGACGGCTACTCGCACGTGGTCATTGAAAAACCCTTCGGGCGCGATACCGAAACCGCGCGCAGCCTAAACGGCGCGCTCAGGAAGTCTTTCGAGGAGCGCCAGATATACCGCATGGACCATTACCTCGCCAAGGAGACCGTGCAGGACATCCTGATATTCCGGTTCGCGAACTCCATATTCGAGCCCCTCTGGAACCGCCGATACATAGACCACGTTCAGATAACCGTGGCCGAGTCCATCGGCGTGGAGCACAGGGCCGGCTACTACGAACGCGCGGGCATCCTGCGCGACATGTTCCAGAACCACCTGTTCCAGCTTATAGCGCTGACTGCTATGGAGCCGCCATCGGTGTTTGAGGCCGACAGGGTGAGAGACGAGAAGGTCAAGGTCTTCCGCTCCATGCGGCCGTTCACGCTTAAGAACCTCGACGAGTACGTGGCCCTCGGCCAGTACGGTAGCGGCAAGATAGACGGCGAAGACGTCATTGGCTACAGGGGGGAGCCGGGCGTGAGCCCGGCATCGAAGACCGCCACTTTCGCAGCTCTCAAGATATACATCGACAACTGGCGCTGGAACGGAGTGCCCTTCTACGTCCGCTCCGGCAAGCGCCTCGGGAAGAAGAAGGCGTCCATATCCATTCACTACAAGCAGGTGCCGCACATGATGTTCCGAAACGTAATGGAAGACAATATAGAGCCCAGCACGCTGGTGATGAGGCTTCAGCCCGACGAGGGGATTAACCTCGAGTTTCAGACCAAGACGCCGGGCGCCAAGCTCTGCCTTAACAAGGTGCTCATGGATTTCTCTTACCAGAAGGTCTTCACCTTCGAGGCCTACGAGCGCGTTCTGCTCGACTGCATGCAGGGCGACCAGATGCTTTTCGTTCGCGGCGACGGCGTGGACGAGACTTGGCAGATGCTCACCCCGCTCATAGAAAAGCTCGAGGCCGAGGCCGGACGGTACGATTTCCCGAACTACGCCTCGGGCTCCGACGGCCCCGAGAGCGCGGCGAAGCTCATCGAGGCCGACGGCCGCAAATGGCGCCCGCTCTAAGAAACGACATCCGCGTCTATGAAAACGCCGAGGCCCTGAGCCGGGGCGCGGCGGACCTGTTTGCAACTCTCTCAAAGGCGGCAATCGAATCGAAGGGCGGTTTCCGGGCGGCCCTCTCGGGAGGCTCTACACCGCTCAGGCTGTACTCGCTTCTCGCGGCAGAACCCTACCGTTCCAGACTGGACTGGAAGCGAATCGAGCTGTTCATTGGCGACGAGCGGTGCGTTCCCCCGGACCACAAGGATAGCAACTTCAGGACGATTAACGAGGCCCTGCTCTCACGGGTGCCGGCTGCCTCGCACATGGTTCACGGAGATCTCGCGCCGCGCGACGCCGCCATTGAGTACGAGGAGAAGTTGCGGAGGGCTTTCGGCATGAAAGAGGGCTTCCCCGTGTTCGACCTCGCGCTGCTGGGGCTCGGCAAGGATGGGCACACCGCGTCGCTGTTCCCCGGCACGTCCGCACTTGAGGAGACCGAGAGGCTCGCGGTTGCGGTCGAGGCCGAGGGCATAGTACATCCGAGGGTGACACTCACGCGGCCGGTTATCAACGCGGCTATCACAGTGGTATTCATGGTATCGGGCGGGGAGAAGGCCGGGATAGTCAAAGCTGTCATCGAGGGCGATAAGGTCTATCCCGCATCCCGCATTGCGCCGCTTAGCGGACGCGTCACTTGGTTATTGGATAAGGCAGCGGCCTCGCTGCTATAGCTCAGGCCCTCGGGATGATGAAGTAGAAGTTGTTCCCGCCCTCCACGGCCTCATGGCCAACCACCCCGCCGTGTATCTCGATGACGTTCTTCACGAAGCTCAGGCCGTGGCCCGTGCCCGCCTTCTTCCGGGCGTTCTCTCCCCTGTAGCCCTCCTCGAATATCCTGTGGCGCTCGTCGGGGGAAAGATGCGGCCCCGTTGAGAAGACGTTGTACTTCGAGCCGTCCTTGCCCGGGCCGAAATAGTCTTTTATGACCTCGTGACCGAAAGAGATGTACTTGTCGGTTTCACCCGAAGGAAGCTTAATCTCCTGTGCGTACCTAACGGCATTGGAAAAGAAGTTCGCGTAGACCTGAGCCATGAGCCCCACGTCCACGACCTCTGCCGTCTCCTCCTCGGGCACTCCGCTTGAGGCCTTGTCCACCTTGATGCCCATTGAAGCGAGCTTGTCGGCGTAGCGCTCGAGCTGCGGCTTGATGACGTCGAGGTACATGTTGCAGCTCTTGGTCCTCAGGACTAGGCGGCCCTTGTCGAAATGGCTCCTCCTCAGGAGCGTCTCGAGGAAGAGGCTCATATTGCGGTAGTGCCTTTCTATGTTCCTGAAATCTCCGAAGAGAGCGCGGCTCGTCTCCTTTAAGTCCTCTATGGCAATGCAGGGGCCGCTATCCGGCCCGAGGCCCATCTGATGGCAGTACGAAGACAGCTGGTGCTCTATCGCCTGGAGGTTCGAGACCTTGGCCTTCAGATCCCTGAGGTATAGTTTATAGACCATGTTCGGCACGATGATGTTGTGCTCTATATCGGTAACAAGCGTTTTAATGAACTTGAGGTGCTCCACGTTCTTTTCGTCGAGGAACTGGTTGTGGATGTTGAAGCCTATGCGGTTGGCGAACTTTTCGAAGAACAGCAGCTTGTGGTGCTCAAGATCGTGCACCGGATATATCTCGAGCAGCCCGAGCACGTCGCCTTCGGTTGCGAAGGGCAACTGCTCGATGAGCTCCTTCTTGCCCCTTATGGTGAGCACGAGGCCGTCGTTCGCGTAATAAGGCTTATCGGCGGGCTTCAAGTTCTCCGGCGGAGGGGTATTAAGCTCCTCCTCTGCGTCGCTGCACGCGACGAGGGCCAACCCCTTCGTCTTCGCGCCGAGCACGTAGAGCCTCGCCATCAGGCCGAAAAAACCCTCGGGAATCGCGACGCATAACCGGTAGAAGTCGTGGATGTCGTCGAACTCCTGCGAAAGGTCGAAAAAGGTCTTGAACGCAGTGTTCTCGTTCTCTCCGAAGCCATACTCGGAGTAGTCGACCTTCTTGCGCTCGATACGCTGAAGTATATATTCCATGGTAAACATTCCGAAAAATCCCCTCGCATACATTATGGCAGAACACGAAGCGTTTTTAAATGAAAAATCCCGCCCGTTCCGCTAATATTTACTCATGAGGATATGGGACCTGCCGCCACGGAAACTCTGCACCCCCCACCTCCTTGGCGAGCACGCCGAGCTCCACGCCATTTGGTCGGTGATAACCGGGAACAGGAAGGGCTACTCGGCCCACCCCGAGACCCTCAGGTGGAAAGGCAGGCTCAGGGCTCTCTACAAGGTCCACGAGGGGATCGCCGCAGAGATGACGCGGCGCGGTTTCAATCACAAAAGCCCACTGGACAAGCGCCTCGCACGTGGCAAAGCCGCTCAGGACGAGTTCGTCGACACCCTGGCCGAGCAGAGGAAGATTTTAAGGGCCAAGGGATGCGATTGCAGGTTCTGAGTGCTATAATCAATCCATGAACTGTCCAAGAGACGGAGCAAAACTTTTCCCCGTGCGCTACGAAGGAGACGTCTTCGTGGACGAATGCGTCAAGTGCAAGGGCACGTTCCTTAACCGGGGCGAACTCGAAAAGATAGAAGAAGAGCACGCCGAGACCTTCAAGGACGCACTCCTTCGCATGCCGGACCTCGTCGCCCAGGCCTACGAGCTTGCCCGCCACAAGGAAGAAGGCGAGCTCAAGTGCCCCAAGTGCGGCGCGGAGATGGAGACCCGCGAGTACGCATACTGCTCTCAGGTGATGATCAACAAGTGCGTGGAGTGCGGAGGCATCTGGCTCGACCGGGGCGAGGTCCAGGCCCTCGAGATATTCTACGAGCGGGAGCGCGAAGGCGCCAAGAAGGGTTTCCTCGGAAGCCTCTTAAAACACTGACTTCCTGTCCTGCCTACTGGCAGGAGGCCCTTCCCTTCAGGTGGAAGAAGAACTTCAGGCCCTTCTTGATCTTATCGGAATATACCTTCTCCGAAATCATGTTGCTAAGGACCTTCTTGTTTATCTCGCCCAATGTCGGATAAGGATGAATAGCGCCCACGAGCGTCAGCGGCTTGACCTTTCCGCTCAGCGCCGCCACCCATTCGCTTAGGAGCTCCCCTGCCTGTGGGCCCAGTATCTGCACGCCGATGGGCTTTTCGTGCGCGTCGAGGAGGAGTTTGATTCTTCCCACGTGCTCCTCTTCTGCCAGGCTGCGGTCGTTGCCCCTGAAGTCCTCGGTATAGACCTTGTACTCGATGCCCGCCTCCTTCGCGCGCTTCTCGTTCATGCCGATGCTCGCCAGTTCCGGATCGGTATAGGTGCACCACGGCAGCAACGTGTAATTTGCCTTGCGGGGCAGATGGAATATAGCGTTACTCACCACAATGCCGCCCTCGTAGCCAGCGGCGTGCGTAAAGAGGTGCTCTCCCGTGGCGTCTCCGGCTGCATAGATGTGCTTGTGCTTGAGGGAGCGAAGCCTCGCGTCCACCTTGATGCCCTTGCGGTCGTTTTCCACGCCGATGGCATCGAGCCCGAGCGAGCCGTGGTTGCCCTGCCTGCCCAGCGCCACGAGTATTGCCTCTGCCCTGAGGCTCTTCTCTTTGCCGCCCTGCTCGATTATCACCTCGCGCTCCGAGCCGAGGTCTCGCACCATCTTCGTGGCCGAGTTCAGGTAAAACTCCACCCCCTCGCCCTTAAGGACCTCCATTACCATGTCGGCCATGTCCCTGTCTTCCTTGCTGAGTATCTGGCCGCTTCTCTGCACTACCATCACCTTCGTGCCCAGTCGCGCGAAGGCCTGCGACATCTCAGTGGCGATGGGGCCCGCGCCAAGCACTATCATCGACTTGGGCAGCTTGTCGAGAGAGAAGATGTTCTTGTTCGTCAGAAACGGCGTCTTGTCGAGCCCCTCGATGGGCGGTATTGAAGGCGCGGAGCCCGTGGAGATGACCCACGACTTGGCCGTAAACTCCTTGCCGCCGATCTTAACCGTGTGCTCGTCGGTGAATTCCGCGTCGCCGAACTCCACCTGCGCTCCGAGCGAGCAGAACCTCTCCTTCGAGTCGTGCTCCTGAATGGTATTTATGACGGTCTGTATCCGCTTGGCGATGTCGCTGAAATCGACCGGCTTGAGCTCCACCGTGGGGAGGCCGTAGCGAGCGGCGTTTCTCATCATGTGATAGACGTGCGCTGATTTGATGAGCGTCTTGCTCGGCACGCAGCCGAAGTGCAGGCAGTCGCCGCCGAGCCTTTCACTCTTTTCTATCAGGATGGTCTTGGCGCCAAGCTGGGCCGAGCCCGCGGTCACGGTAAGCCCTCCGGCACCGCCGCCCAGCACGCCTATGTCGTAGTCGAATTTGGACATCGTATCCTCCCGAACACTACTGCGATGTTTTTATGGATCCCTTTCCGGTTCTCTTCCTGTAAAGCTGAATGAGCTTCTTGGCGGTTATCGGGAAAAGCCCGAGCAGCACGAACGAGCCTATGAGCCTCGGCGAGAGTATCCCGCCAAGCGAGTCTATCCGGGCGATCTCCTTTCCCGCGTTCACGTACACTATGGTCCCGGCGAGCATGCCAATCTGCGATACCCAGTAAAAAGTCCTGATGCGCATCTTCGTAAGCCCCATGGCGATGTTTATGAGCCAGAACGGAATGGCCGGAATGAGCCTCATCGTAAAGAGATAGAACGCCCCTTCCCTCTCTATGCCGTCGTTTATAGTCTTGAGTTTGTCGCCCACTTTGGCCTGCACCCAGTCCCTCAGGACGAACCTCGATACGGCACAGGCAACCGTAGCGCCGATGGTGCTCGAAAACGAGACCACTATCGTCCCCACAAGGAGGCCGAACAGCGCGCCGCCCGCAAGCGTCATAACCGCCGCGCCCGGAAGCGAAAGAGACGTGACCAGAATGTATATCAGCATGTACGCCCCTATGACCAGGGCCTGATTGCGGGTGTAAAGCTCCTGGAACTTTTCCTGCGATTCCTTAATGTACGATAGCGTCAGGTAGTGACCCAGGTTAAAGACAAAGAACGCGGCCACGAGACCCGCAACGACACCTAATAGCACTATCTTTTTTGCCACGCCTTTTTTCATCATCCTCTCACTTTCTGTCCCGTGTGCCGCTTAAGGTTCGTAGGCCGTAGAGCGCCGCGCCCCAGAGCCCGCTCTGCTCGTCGCTGATGAGATAGACCGGCACCCGCCCGAGCAGGGCACCGAGCTTCGGAGACCTGCGAAACTCGCCCTCGAACTCCTCATGCTCGACTATCGAGGGCGTCCTTGCGGCAACTCCTCCCGCAATGTACACGCCTCCGGTGCCGAGCACCGCAAGTGCGAAATCGCGGCAGGCCCTGCCGTAGAGCCTCGCCATCCACGCAAGCGTCTCGGGCGATTTATCGAGGATGCCCGCTACCTCGTCGGGCTCGAGCTGCTGCCCCGTCAGAAAGAAGTGTATGCGGCTCAGCCCTCCTCCCGAGACCACGGTGTTGCCAGTGGGATACGCGTGGCCCGTGTCGCGCTTCACGAACTCGCCGAACTCGCATTCGTCCTTCGTAAACAGGGGGAAGGCCTGATGCCCGCCCTCAGACGGCGTGGCCGAATATCCGCCCGCGCCGTCCGGCACAAGCGCCGCCATGCCGAGCCCGGTGCCCGCGCCTATTACCGCTATAGCGCCCATCGGGTCGGACTGGCCGTCCAGTATCTTTCTTGCAGACTCGCCCACGGGCGAGAGCGCGGCCCATGCCTGCGCCACGAAGTCGTTTATGAGCACGG
>Ga0055451_10001223_pt1 | contig 10412 bp, 6 predicted proteins | sample China_Galinas_PW_3_FD_57745 | JGI IMG/M metagenome (GOLD analysis project Ga0055451, IMG submission 57745) | Wetland microbial communities from San Francisco Bay, California, USA, that impact long-term carbon sequestration - China_Galinas_PWB_D2 | ecosystem: Environmental > Aquatic > Marine >... | reverse complement strand
CTTCGAACAGCTGCGTGGAGCCAAGGTCGGACTGATCACGAACCAAACCGGCATCGACCGCGCTGGCGTCTCGAACGTAACCCTCTTCGCCAAGGCTCCGGGTGTCGAGCTCGTCACGCTGTTCAGCCCCGAGCACGGTTTCCAGGGCAAGCTCGAGGGCAAGGTCGCCAACGGCACGCATCCGGCTGGTTTCGCGATCCAAAGCCTCTATGGCGACACGCGGAAGCCGACGCCCGAGATGCTCGCAGGCATCGACTGCCTCGTGTTCGACATCCAGGACATCGGCACTCGCTTCTACACCTACATCTCGACGATGGGGCTCGCGATGCAGGCGGCGGCCGAAGCCGGAATCCGCTTCGTCGTCCTCGACAGGCCCAATCCGATCGGGGCGACCAAGGTCGCGGGCCCGGTGCTCGACGCCGGCACCGAGTCGTTCGTCGGGTTCCACACGATCCCCGTCCGGCACGGCATGACGATCGGCGAACTCGCCACGATGTTCGCGGCCGAGCTGCCGGCGCTGCGCGGCAAGCAGCTGCGGCTCCAGGTCATCGGGTTGCGCAACTACTCGCGCGACATGCGGTTCGACGAAACCGGCCTCACGTGGATCAACCCGTCCCCCAACATGCGCAACCTCAACGAAGCGCTGCTCTACCCGGGCATCGGGTTGCTGGAGACGACGAACATCTCGGTCGGTCGCGGCACCGACACGCCATTCGAGCGCATCGGGGCGCCATGGATCGACGGCCCGAGACTGGCCGCCCACGTCAACTCGCTCGGACTCCCCGGCTTCCGCTGCTATCCGATCGACTTCACGCCGACCGCGAGCAAGTTCGAGGGCGTGCGCTGCGAAGGCCTGTTCCTGATCGTCGACGACCGCGACGTGTTCGAACCGGTACGAACGGGACTGCACATCGCGTGTGCGCTGCGTGACCTGTTCCCGGGCAAGTGGCAGATCGATCGCTTCACGCGGCTTCTGCGCAATGCCGATATCTTCGAGGGTCTCGAGGCCGGAAAGTCTGCCGAGGACCTGATCGCGATGTGGCAGCCGAAGCTACGCGAGTTCGAACGCAGGCGAAAGGCCGTGCTGCTCTATCCCTGAGGTCCGATCGATGCTGCCGGGCTCCGCTAGGTAGCGATGGGTCAGGTTTCCAAGCGACGGCTCCCGTTCTCGTGCGTGCCGGTGCCGGTGCCGGTGCCCGCCGCGTGTCCCGTTTGCAACGAGAGGCCACGTGTGACCCTTGGACGAGCACGAGGCGGGCACGGGCACCGGCACGGGCACGGGCACGCACGGGCACGCACCGATCGCACGATCCCAGTGATTCACCCGAGATCTGGGCTGGATGGGTGCGACCGCTACCGCTTGCCACCGGCATCGCCCAGCTCCAACAGTACCTGCAGACGCAGAAAATCGACGTCCTGGATCCGGATCCGGATCTTGTAGCCCTCGGTGAACGAGAACAGCCGCTTGCCGGCGCGCAGCTGCAACGTCGGGCCCTTGAGCTCCGGCCGTTCGCCGATCGTTCGCGCCGGCAGGAAACCGGTGATGTTGAACTCGGGAACGTGCACCTCGATCCCGTAGCGCGACACGCGCAGCACGGTCGCCTCGTGCCGCTCGCCGATGTGCGGCCAGATGTATTGGCAGACCTTGAGGTCGCCGACGGCCTGCGCTCCCATCTCGGCGACCTCGGCCTGCAGCGAGGCGTGGTTGGCCATGTCGTTCATGTCCGCGATCAACTCCTCGGCACGGAGCTCCTCCTCGGCCTCGTCGCCGCGTGACTCGATCGCGTACAGCCAACGGTGCACGAAGAGGTCGGGATAGCGCCGGATCGGTGACGTGAAGTGAAGGTAGGCCTTGCGCGCCAGGCCCCAGTGCTCCGCGACGTCTTCGTGGTCCTTGACCGCGTAACTCGCGCGCTCGACGAGCCCCATGATCCGCTGGATCAGGGCCTCGGCGTTGGGCCGGCGGCGGGCGATGCGGATCAGTCGGCCGATGTCGCGCCCGGTCAGGTGGTCCTTGTCGGGCACGCGAATGTTGTGCTCGGCGAGCATCTCGACGATCGAGGCCAGCTCTTCGGGGTCCTTCTCGGGGTGGACGCGGTAGATCGTCGGCAAACCGCGCTCGCGGAACATGTCACCGACGGCCTGATTGGCAGCCAGCGCGGTCTCTTCGATCAGGGTCATCGAGAAGTACTTCTCGGCATCGATGATCGCGCTGACCTCATGGTCGTCGTCGAACACGAACTTGCGCTCGCGCGACTGGATGCGCAGCGAGCCCTTCGCGTCACGGATCTCCTGCTGGCGCAGAGTCCACTTGCGAAACAGCTCGAGCGGCGCTCGCAGCCACTCGATCGCTTTCGCGGCCTTCGTCGGCTTGTTGTCGAGCAGCTCCTGCACGGTCTTGTAGTTGTTGCGCTTGACGCTTCGGATCACGCTCTTGTGCACGCGTGACGCAACGCGCCGCCCATCTCGATCGAACTCCATGATCACCGAGTAGGCGAGCCGGTCGCGGTCGGGGACGAGTGAGCAGAGGCCGTTCGACAGCTTCTCGGGCAGCATCGGCACGACCTGATCCGGGAGGTAGACGCTCGTCGCCCGCGCCAGGGCTTCGGCATCGAGCGCGGTGCCCGGCCTCACGTAGTGGCCGACGTCGGCGATGTGGACACCAATCTCGAGGTTGCCACCGTCGAGCTCGCGGATGCCGACCGCGTCGTCGTAGTCCTTCGCGTCCTCGCCGTCGATCGTGAAGATCGTCTCCCCGCGCAGATCGACGCGCCCCTCGTAGTCGGCCTTGCGCGGATCGTCGGGCAGCGCCTCGACCTCGGCGAGCACGTCGTCGGGAAACACAGTGCGGATCCGGAACGAGCCAAGCAGCCGCATCTCCTCGGAGTCGACGTCGTGGTAGACGGCAGGCCCGTGCGTCATCGGGCCGAACGCGGGCGGACGGCTCGCGATTCGCGCAAACGACGACTCGTAGTCGCCGAGCTCGCCGGTGTCGACCTGTGCACCGTCGACGGTCTCGAGCGTCCAACCGCGGTCGTCCGCATCGCCGGCGTCCGCGTCCGGAGTCTGGCCACGCGAGCGCGCGAGGTCCTGCAAGCTGTGAAGCGAGCCCTCCTGCTTCTTCTTCGAACGCTTGCGTTTTGCCATCGCCGGCGAGGATAGCGCCTCGTCCGACGCAGCGCTTGCTCTAAAACCCGGTACGGATCCGCAACCCGTTCGACAGCGCGGCGAAGTTGAAGAACTTGCCGTTCGGGTCGACCACGACCCACTGGTAGTAGAGGTTGATCGCAGCAAGCTGCGGCAGGTTCGGAACCGGAAGTCCGAGCGCACCTTGCCCGAACGCGTCCGTCAAGGTCGCGGCCGTATACACGATGTTCTGCGTCATCGGGAGGCACGGCCCGAGAGCCGCGGCCGGCTGGGGCGCAAGCAGGAGGACCGCGATCGCTTGCGGCTTGGCGGTTCCGAGTCCGATCGCGAACGACAGGTTGCCGAGCTCGGGGATCGGCGGAATACCGAGCGTCTTGATCTCGGGGATCTTGAGGTCGGTCCCGGGACAACCCGCGCCGTAGACCTGCGACAGCGCGAGCGGCTTCGCGAGGCTGACCGTGACCTTGTCGTCACCGGCGTTGCTGACCAACATGTCCGGCAGGCCGTCACCCGTCAGATCACCGAACGCGAACTGCGACGGCGTCAGTCCCGTGGCGCAGCCGGCGGCATCCTCGAACCCGCTGTCGCTGTAGCCCATCAGCGTCGTCACGCGGTCCACGCTCGGGTGCAGGACCGCAAGGTCCCACCGGAACGTGTCGGGATCGTGATCGCCCTGAAGATCCAGCATCGCGACGCGCGTCGCTCCGGCGGGCACGCGTACCGGCGACGGCGGAGCCGCCTTGAACGTGCCGTTCTTGTTGCCGAGGAACAGATACACTTCGCCGAACTCGGTACCGGCGTCGGTGACCGCGACGTCGAGCACGAAGTCGCTGTCGAGGAAGCCGACTGCGATTCCCGTGCCGGTCTTGCCGATCGGGTAGCTCGTCGGCTTCTGGAACACACCGTTCGTCGTCGACTGCAAGTAGACTTGCAGCTTGTCGCTCGTGCCGAGGGCCGTCGAACGATCGACGACGCCGAAATCGAACCGACCGTTTTGGTCGAAGTCACCGATCGCGATGCCGCGGGCGCTGCGAACCGTGCCAGGCAGCGCCGTCCCCGCGGTGATCTTGCTCGAGTTGACGAGGAGCAGTCGCACGCCCCCGCCGACCGACATTCCGTTGCCGGACCAGCCGACGAGGAGGTCGTCCTCGCCCTGAGCATCGAGCTGGGCCGCGGCGAGCGCGGTCGGCGACGAGTTGTTGGCGCTTCCGTCGATGTCGAACGGCGTGCCGCGGGTGAACGCACCACGACCGTTGTTCGTCATGATGTAGACGTTGCCATCGCGGCAGAGCACCGCCAGATCGATGCCGGTGGTCCCCGAGAACTCGCCGATCGCGATGTGCGACGGCCCGCCCGGGACCACGAACACGAACGGGAACAAGAGACCGAACTGGGTCCCACCCGACCCGAACCTGACCGAGACGGTGTTGTTGTTCGGGTTCGCCGTCGCGAAGTCGTTCTTGCCGTCGCCGTTGAAGTCGGCAACGACCATGTCGGCCGGCCGAGTGCCGACGACGAGATTCGTGTCGACGCCCTTCTCCCAGCCGTGGCACGACGTATCCGGCTGCGTGTCCTGAATCAGCGAGTTGCCGTCGGCGACGTACTTGGTCGGGTATCCGGCGTTGGCCCGGAAGTCGCTGTAGCTGTTGCCGGACATCGGGAACGAGCTGACCGACGAGTTGACCCAGATGCCGAACTCGCTGTCGAACACGTTGTTGGTCGCGGAACCACCGTCGCTCCACACGTTGGCACCCCAGCCGCAGTTCGCGGTCCGGTTGTTCGCAAAGCGCGTCTTCCCGCCCGAAGGCGTGTAGTGGTAGTACGCGGCCTCGCAGGTCATGAACCGGTTGTCGGCGATCGTGTTCGTCCGCGGGCCCTTCGTGTCGTAGACGACGACGCCACCGGCAGTCCAGCTCGACGGCGTATACCAGATGTCTCGGATCACGTTGTTGCGGACGGTGAAGCCATCTCCGCCGGTCCCCAGTTGGATTCCGACCTGCGCCGCCTGCCCCTGACCGACCGCGCCGGAGCCCCGGATCCGACAGCCCGTAATGCTGCCTGTCATGCCGTCGCCACCCAGCACGATGCCGGCCTTGTTCCATCCGTGGACGTCGCAGTCGTTGACGCGCAAGGACGTCGGATTCGTGGTCGACTTGCCGATCGCGATGAGGCCGACACGCCCCTGGACCAGGTTGGGGGTCAAAGCACCCGCGTTGCGCATCTCCACGCGCTCGACCGTACCACCGGCGCCGTCGCTGTAGAGCGCGGTTGTCAGCATCGAGACTCCCGTCTCCAGGTGCATCGCATCCAAGGTCATGTCGATGAGGTTGACCGTGGTCCCGACACCGTGAATCAGAAACACGGCCCACCAGCGACGAGTCGACGCGCGATACGGAACGACGCGGTTGAACGCTGCGTTGGCTTGGATCACGGTCAATCCCTTGCCGCATCCAACGAACGTCAGCTTCTTGCCGCCGTTGATCTCGATGCCTTCGACGAACCCAGTCGTGCCGAAGGTGCCGCAACCGATGTGAATCGTCGCGCCCGACGGTGATGCGGCGGCGGCGTGGGTCACAGTGCGCCAGGGCTTGCTCTGTGAACCGTCGTTGGCATCGCTCCCCGTCAGCTCGACGAAGCGGTCCTGGGCGGAGAGCGATCCAAGCGCGAGACAAACAGCCCCCAAGACGAGGGCGAGACGAGAACGTGACGTCATGGTCGGAGATGCAATCGAGGGACGGAAGAACGGCACCGAACTGGCGAGAGACAGGACTCCAGGCAACAGAGTCCAGAACGCGAGTATAGCCGAGAAGCGCGTGGTGTTGCCCGCATACTGTTCAGTAGGTACGAATGGGCGCAAAGCCTCGCTGACACCGGTCATTCAGTCCGGTTGAACAGCTCCGCCGTCGACGCCCGGCAAAGCCTGAGCGCGTTTCTCTCTCGCTGCGAGCTCGAGATCGTGCTCGATCATCATCCGGGCGAGCTGCTCGAAGCTGGTCGCCGGCTGCCATCCGAGCTCTGCTCGTGCCTTGCTCGCGTCGCCTTGCAACACGTCGACCTCCGCGGGGCGCAGATACGCGGGATCGAACTCGACGCGACCCTCGAGGTCGACGTCGGCGTACTTGGCGGCTAGCTCGAGGAACTCGCGCACGCTGTGCGTCTCGCCCGTCGCGATCACGTAGTCGTCGGGCTGATCCACCTGCAACATGCGCCACATCGCGTCGACGTAGTCGCCGGCGAATCCCCAGTCGCGCCGAGCATCGAGGTTGCCGAGATAGACCTTGTCCTGCAGCCCGTGCTTGATACGCCCGAGCGCGCGCGTGATCTTGCGGGTCACGAACGTCTCGCCGCGGCGCGGGCTCTCGTGGTTGAACAGGATCCCATTGGCAGCAAACAGCCCGTACGCCTCGCGGTAGTTCTGGGTCATGTAGAAGCTGTAGGCCTTGGCTGCCGCGTACGGGCTGCGCGGGTGGAACGGCGTCGTCTCCGTCTGCGGCGTCTCCGCGACCTTGCCGTAGAGCTCCGACGAGGACGCCTGATAGAACCGCGGCGAGATCCCGATCTCTCGGATCGCCTCGAGCAGGCGGGTCGTGCCGAGCCCGGTGACGTCTCCGGTGTACTCGGCCGTGTCGAAGCTGACCCGAACGTGGCTCTGCGCACCCAGGTTGTAGACCTCGTCGGGCTCGATGCGGCGCAGCAACGAGGCCAGCCCGGACGCATCGCTCAGGTCACCGTAGTGCAGGCGCAAGCGTGCGTCCTCCTCGTGCCGGTCCTGATACAGATGGTCGATCCGGGCCGTGTTGAAGCTCGAAGACCGGCGAATGATACCGTGCACCACGTAGCCCTTGCCGAGCAACAGCTCGGTCAGATAGCTGCCGTCCTGGCCGGTGATCCCAGTAACAAACGCTGTCTTCGTCATCGCCGGTCCGCCTCGTGGTTGACATACCAATCGATCGTGCGCGCGAGACCTTCGTCGAGCCCGACCTCGGCCGTGAACCCGAACAGCCGCTCGGCTCGCGAGGTATCGAGCATGCGCCGCGGCTGACCGTTCGGGCGATCCGTGTTCCAGACGATCTCGCCCTCGAACCCGGTCAGCGCGACGATCTTGTCGGCGAGCTCGCGCATCGAGATCTCGAATCCTGCTCCGATATTGACCGGGTCCGATGCGTCATAGTGTTCGGCGGCCAGGACCAGCGCTCGCGCGCAGTCTTCGACGTAGAGGAACTCCCGCGTGGGCGTGCCGTCGCCCCAGAGCTCGATCCGCCGGCGCCCGTCGCGCTTGGCGTCGAGACACTTGCGGATCATCGCGGGGATCACGTGGCTGGTCTCGAGATCGAAGTTGTCGCGCGGCCCGTAGAGGTTGACCGGGAACACCACGACGCTGTTGAATCCGTACTGCGCACGGTAGGCCCCGGACATGACGAGCAACGCCTTCTTCGCGATTCCATACGGCGCGTTGGTCTCCTCGGGATAGCCGTTCCACAGGTCGTCCTCGCGAAACGGCACGGGCGCATGCTTGGGGTAGGCACAGATCGTGCCGGCGACGACGACCTTGGCGACACTGGCTCGCCGCGCCTGCTCGATGACGTGCACGCCCATCTGCAGGTTGTCGTAGAAGTACTTGCCGGGGTTCTTCTGATTGGCGCCGATGCCGCCGACCCGGGCCGCGAGGTGGAACACGAGGTCGGGCTCGGCGTCGGCGTACAGCCGCCGCACATCGTCCTCGTGGACGAGGTCGTAGTCGGCGTGCCGGGCAACGAAGACCTCGCAGCCGAGCGGTGTGAGCCGCTCGACGACGTGGCTGCCGAGGAACCCGCTGCCTCCGGTCACGACCACACGTTTGCCGGCGAGATCCATCGCGCTACTTCTGATACCGGAACAACAAGTCCTTGGCCCTCGGAATCGCCCGCCACAAAAGCCGTGGGAGCGCCCAAAAGCCTACCTCGCCGCGGTCGACACCCAAGGCAGAAGACAGCCACCCGCGCATGTCGTCGTAGAGCAGCGAGTGGAACCAGATCATCGCGGCCCGCGAGAACTTGTCCTCTTCGGGCTCGAAGACGTCGCGGCGCTTGAGCTCGCGGCAGATCGCACGCTGTTTCCAGCCGGCCGGCGCGAGGCGAGTCAGCACGGACTCCGGCACGTCGGCCGCGAGCAGCGTTCGCGCGAGCGCGAGCGAAAAGAACACCGGCGTGCGAACCGTCAGCCTCTCGGCCGTCTCGCCAACGGCATCCCAGTCGGGCGGCTGGAACGCCGCCAGCCTCTCGACATCGGTGTGCAGGCGCAACCCGGGGGCGCGGATGAACGAGTGCTTGGCCGTGTGCAGCGACACCTGGATCATGTTGTCGACCGGGGCCAGCAGTCGCGCCGCGGAGCCCTCGATCGGCTGCGAGCGCGCGAGAAGGTCGTCGGTATCGGGTTCCTGCGCCTTGCCGATCGCACGGCCCGAGACCGCGCGCCATTGCAGCTCGAGCCAGACCTTCTCCCCACCGATCTCCTTGACATACTCGGTTCCGCCCGAAGCCTGGCCCTCCGACAGCGTGCCATCCTCGATCTCCGCCCGCTTGTCGTGGACGAACCCGCACTCCTGGACCAGCCGGTGGGCCTCCTCGAAACGCGACCGGGACACCAGCACGTCGACGTCCCCCATCGGGCACGCGGCACGGTCGGGGAACACGCCGCGAGCGATCCCGGCGTTCTTGAGCGCGACCATCCGGATCCCGGCCCCGTCGAGCCGGGCCGCGACGAGGTCGAGTTGCTCCATCAGCGTCCCGATCCGCCGCGCGGATTGCTCGTAGACAGTCTTCCAGACCGAGAGGTCGCCCGGAAGCTCACCCGCGTGCGCGTCACGGATCGCCGCCGCGACGATCGGGGCACAGTCGTTGCGACGCGCGAACGCGAGCCACTCGTCGGACCGCGCGCTTGCAAGCGCCGCGACGCGCTCGTTCTCCTCGGAGGACCGCTGGCTCTCGAGGCAAACGAGGGTCATCGAGCGAAGCTCGGAGTCGCCGCGGTCGCTGAGGATCTGGTCGCGAGCGAGCATCACGAACCCAGGCGTTAGTCGAACGTGTTTCGGTCGATGAAGAACCCGAGCTGGATGCGCAGGATCTGCGCGAGCAGCGACCGTGTCCACGAAGCAGCCGTGTGTTCGACGACGATCACGTCACCCGGCTTGATCTCGAGCGCCGACGCCTGCGCGAGCCCGACGCCGGAGATCGCGAACGTCGCCGGCAGGATCTTCCCGTCCTTGTCCTTGCGGAACACGGTCGCATACGGCGGATCGGCCGTCATGTCGACGCCGCCGGCGATCGCGAGCGCCTGCATCAGGTTGTAGGTGACCTCGGGAGGATACTCGTGCGCACCGGGCTTCTGCACGAGACCGATCACGGTGAACGTGTCGGGCTCGTAGCGTTCGACCTCGATCGTCTCTCCACCTTCGAGCGCCACGTCGCCGACTGGAACGTTGAGCCCCTTGACGGGTAGCACGAGCGCCTGGGGCCGCGTCTCACCGGGCCGGCGGATCCGAATCAACCGGGCCCCGACGACCAGGTTCGAGGCCTTCAAGATCCCCCCGCAGGCCGACAACGCCCCATAGAGCGACAGCTCGTCGGAGCGCAGCTTGACGAGCCCCGGCTTCTCGACGGCCCCCACCACGGTCACGCGCGTCTTCCTGTAATCGACGACGTCGACGACGATCGAAGGCCGCCTGCGCAGGAACTTCGGAAACACCGCCTTCGAGATCCGCTCCTCGATCTCCGAGAGCGACAACCCCTGCGCCTCGAACTTGCCGACCACCGGCAGCCAGATCGCCCCCTCGGCGTCGACCCGCGTCAGGTGCTCCCCCTCCTCGACCCGTCCGGTCCCCGGATCCCCGGCCCCGAGAAACAACGCCCTCGGCCCCTTGATCTCCAGCAGGTCACCCGGCACGACCCGGTAGGGCCCGGGCTTGAGCATCCCGGACAGAATCCGCTTCGTATCCACCTCCGGCATCACGGGCCCCGCCGCCTCGAACCGCGCAAGCTCCTGCTCGTCGAGGAAGTACGTCGTCCCACCGCACGAGGCGGCCGCACAAGGGATCACGATCATCGCGGCGAGGATGAGGCTATGCGGGGAGTGTCGCACTTCTGGACGGCATGCAAACCGGGGGGAGTTGTGTGTATCGGCTTTTGCCAGGTCTCAGTGATGGGAAATCGAGTTGCGGCCCCGCGGCGTGCGAACTCGGTCTCCAGCTCCGAGCAAGGCAAGAAGCGGACCATCCTTGACGCCGCTGC
>Ga0055451_10001220_pt1 | contig 10423 bp, 8 predicted proteins | sample China_Galinas_PW_3_FD_57745 | JGI IMG/M metagenome (GOLD analysis project Ga0055451, IMG submission 57745) | Wetland microbial communities from San Francisco Bay, California, USA, that impact long-term carbon sequestration - China_Galinas_PWB_D2 | ecosystem: Environmental > Aquatic > Marine >... | reverse complement strand
GCAGTCCTTGAACTGGTTCATCCCGGCGTTGGTGAACAGCAGGGTCGGGTCGTTGTGCGGAACCAGCGACGAAGAGGAGACAACACGGTGCCCCCGCTCTTCGAAATATTTCAGAAAACGGGCGCGAAGTTCATTTCCGGTGATCATCTGCAAAAACCTTTCTGCTTTCCGGTCTCAAAATGGCTAACCATTGAATTCTACAAAGTTGAGTGTCGGATAATAATCGATGTTGCGCGGATTGAAAAGGGGTTTGGCGGGTTTTCGCCCCAATCCGGAGAAAAAGGAGTTTCCCGGATCATCATTCGGGGTTTTGGGTATGGAAGCGGGTATAAACGCAGCGTCCTTGTGTGACCATGCAATATTTCCGGGGGCACCAAGCTTAAGTTAAGAGCGGGATGGATGATTTAAGCCAGGTGCCCCCGAAACGACAGCCGACGCCTCAGCGGGCAGCCAGGCCGTTGACCCCCGCCGGGAGACCACTGGCGCCGGGGATGGGTTTGAGACTTCCGTCCCTGAGATTAACCCGGAAGGCACTGATGGTGCCGTTTCCGGACCCGAGCGCGTAGAGGAAGCGGCTGTTGCCGCTGAGAGCCATGTCGATCGGTGCACTGCCGTCGCCCGTCACTCCCGTGCGACCGTCGGCATCGAGCAACTCCAGAGTCCCGTTATGGTCAATGTGAAAGCCCGAGATGGAGCCGCTGGCGGCGTTGGTGGTATAGGCAAAGCGCCCGTTATTGGTCACCACCACCCAGCAGGCCGCCGCCTGATTGGTTGCCACCGCCGGGCTGATGATCTGGAGAGTGCCATCATCGTCGAGCTGGTAGGAGGAGACCGTTCCGCTGACGGCTTCGGACACGAACAGCTGCTCCCGTTTGCCGAAGGCGAACCCGAAGGGTAAGGTTCCTGGTGAAGTATAGGATGTCGGTCCTTCAGCCAAACCGTGCCGGTCAACCGTGTAAACGTCGATCAGGTTGGTGCCCTTCTCGGTCACGACCAGAGCGCTGCCGTCCGGAGAGAAGCTTATTTGCGCAGGGCCGGTATCGGCCGCGCTCAATGATCGGGTCGATCCCGGCAAGGGGCTCAGCCTGCCGTGCCTCCCGACTGTGAACCCCGTGATGTTGTTGGGAGTCCCGGCATGAAGGACATAAAGAATTTTACGATCGAGCGCCAGACTGACCGGTTGGTTCCCGCCGGTGTTGATCCGGTCGACCAGTTGCAGTCGATTGCGTTTCACCGCGAACACCGAGATCTCGTTACTCCCGGCATTGACGGCGTAAAGCCATCTCTGGTCGGGGCTCAGGATCACGCCGCTCTGATTCCCCAACCCGCCACCGGTACCAAGGCCCCCGGTGGAATAGCTTCCGGCAGGAGTGAGTCGACCAGATGCGGTGCGGTTGAAGACCAGGATGCTGTTTTCCACCGCATCGTTAGTCATGGTATAGACGGCGCCGACCACATTCCTGTGTTTTCCATGAGACGGTTCTGCCCAGGCCGTGAATGGAATTATCACCAGCGCCAAGGCGGTCAATAACCAACCAATTCTTTTTTTCTGTGACATGATGTCACCTCCATTGAGTTCGTGTTGCAGTCAACTTGCCAGGGGAGGAACGGGATGCCCAAGCACTTTGCCCGGCAGCCTCTTGGATGCTGAGATCCTAGCAAAGCTGGATAATGACCCGATTACGAACGGTTAAAGATTGAGTAAAGATCGGGTGGGCCTGAAGGGCTTTGCCGGGGCGGTTTTTTATTGGGACTGGTTTCAAAAGGTGCCATTCGGCACTGACCCCCATTTGGATTTTGGTTGTGGGTGTAAGGTGTTTTTGACTATGTTATTAATAATAAAATATTTTTCAGTTGTTAGGATTTTTCTGGGAGGAGGGCAAAATGCTTCTTGAGGAATATTCTTCTGGCCAACTAGTTCAGCAATATAAGTACAAAAGTTTTTCACCTACAAAAATTAACCATGAATGGGCATGGAAAGACCCCTCGATTAATACCTTGCTTGAGCAGGCTACAAGAGCTCTTGCAGAGCTGAATGCATTTTCCTTAATTGTTCCTGACATTGATTTGTTTGTACAAATGCATGTTGTTAAGGAGGCGAACACCTCTAGCCGCATCGAGGGGACACAAACACAAATGGATGAGGCGATTAAGGAAGAGGAGGATATTGATCCAGAAAAAAGAGACGATTGGAAAGAAGTACGAAATTACATTGAAGCCATGAATAATGCAATTGTAGAGCTTCAGAAACTTCCTTTGTCAACCAGGCTTTTAAGGAATACCCATGAAACCCTAATGGATGGTGTGAGGGGAGAGCAAAAAACGCCTGGAGAGTTTAGGAGAAGTCAGAATTGGATAGGTGGATCAAGTCTTCAAGACGCTGTATTTATACCTCCTCATCATGATGAGGTTCCAGACCTGATGAGTGATTTAGAAAGGTTTTGGCACAATGATGAAATTGCTGTTCCGGACCTCATCAGGATAGCGATCAGCCATTATCAATTTGAAACGATCCACCCTTTTTTAGATGGAAACGGCAGAATTGGCCGGTTGATGATTACCCTTTATTTTGTTAGCAAAGGCTTATTGAGCAGGCCATCGCTTTACGTATCTGATTACCTGGAAAAGCATAAGGGTGGGTATTATGATGCTCTCACAACTGTGAGGTCTTCTAATAACCTCATACATTGGATCAAATTTTTCTTAGTTGCTGTTAGGGAAACCGCTGAGAAAGGAAAAGTTACCTTCCAGGAGATTCTGGCGCTACGTAGGGAGGTCGATGCTTTTATTACCCACCTTGGGAGGAGAGCTCCTAAGGCTAGGGATCTTTTTAACAGGTTATATAAAAGGCCTATCATAAGTGTTAACGAGGCAGCCGACTTGCTTGATGTTACTCATCAAACAGCTAATAGTCTTATTGGAGACCTTGTTGACAAAGGGTTTCTGACGGAGACTACCGGATATCAAAGAAATAGGAATTTTATGTTTTACCGTTATTTTGGGCTATTTTTGGACTAGAAAATTTAGGCAAAAAAAGGCCTCTAATTTTTACACAAGAAAATTCTTATGTAAAATATTCTCGATAAATTTACATAAGGGTATCTTTGTGTAAGTTTTTTTTGGAGAACTTAAAATAGGAGCAAAAGGGTCGTGCCCAAACTTTGCACAAAAGGGATTGTGCAGCTGCGACCCTTATATCCTTTCTGAATGGATTTTCAAAATCTTTGCAATGAAGTGGAAAGAAGTGTAGGCTTCGCAGAATAAATCTTTAGAAGATTAGGGGGATAAGATGTTTGAGGAGGGGAGATCTCAACCATGATTCCGAACCGCGCTGGTGGGCCTGAGGGGCTTTGCCGGGGCGGTTTTTTATTGGGACTGGCTCCACGAAAGGTGGCTGTTCCCATTTTCGCCCTTTAGTTCTCAACAGTGAAAGCGATCTATTCATGACTACGAAATGGCCAAGAGGGTCTGAGTGGAGGATATGGGATCTTCACCTTCACGCGCCCGGAACGAAGCTGAACGATCAATTCAAGATAGCTGACGGCTCTGATGTCTGGGATGCGTATTGTCGAAAGTTGCATGACTCAAAGGTGCAGGCCTTCGGCATTGCCGACTATTTTTCTGCAGACAGCTATTTTTTAGCACGTGATAAATACAGGGAACGCTATCCTGATTCGCCAAAAGTGTTCTTCCCGAACATCGAATTTCGCACGAACGATGTCGTTAATAAAGCGCAGGAGGAGGTTAACGTTCATCTCCTCTTCAACCCCTTTCGTTCGGATCACGCTGAAAAAATCACATCCTTTCTCACCTCCCTCAAGACCAACAAGACGGACGGGGCAGGCCGACATGTTAAAGCATCGGAACTCAAGAATGAAAAGGACTTTGCTGCTGCAACTACCACGCGGGATTTCATCCAGGAAGCTCTCGCTGACACATATGGCAAAGGTGCTGAGTTATTGGATTGTTTGTTCATCATCACAGCAGCGAATAATGATGGTATCCGGCCAGAGCGAGGCAAGCAGCGCAAGCTTCTAATCACCGACGAGCTGGACAAACTCAGTGACGCCTTTTTTGGCAATGCCAGCAACGTCAGTTACTTTCTCATGTCAGACCGCGCGGAGGATCAAACCGAGTTCACCAAGCCAAAACCGGTTCTCGCAGGCTGCGATGCGCATTCACTGACCGATCTCGACGAGAAACTTGGCCAGGTCGTCTCCGACGCCACCGTCGGAATAGTGCATGAGCCCACTTGGATCAAGGCCGATCTGACATATGAAGGTTTGAAGCAGATTATTTTCGAACCGCACAACCGAGTATTTATAGGCGCTGAACCAGATATCCAACGGCGCGTCCGTGAGAACAAGACACGGTATATCGAGTCCCTTCACATCACTTGCATTGACGGGTATAAGCAGAACCAGCATGGCGCGTGGTTCTGTGATGAGTCTATTGTACTGGGTAAGGAACTCGTTGCGATAATCGGCAATAAGGGCAGCGGAAAGAGTGCTGTTACGGACATCATTGGTCTGCTCGGCAACAGCCATAACCAGTCCTCAAAGAATTCATCAGGGCAAAAGTCCGAGGAATTGTTTTCTTTTCTGAACAAGGATAAGTTTCTCAAGGGTGGGTGTGCGAAGCATTTTCATGGCATGCTTAACTGGTACGAAGGTGAGCCGGACCGCAAGATGCTTGATGCGCAAGTGGCCACGCACTTGCCCGAGAAGGTTGAATACCTTCCTCAGAAATACTTAGAGCGGATCTGTGCGAATATTGCAGATGACGATTTCCGGTCAACTCTCAATGAAGTCATCTTCCGCTACGTCAAGCCACAAGATCGGCATGGTAAATTGAGCCTCGACGAATTGATTCAATACCGAACGCAACAGGCCCAGGACGATATCGCCAGGAAGAAGCAGGAGCTTCACCAAGCCAACGTGTCCGTGGTGTCAGTCGAGAAGAAACTAACCGAGGATTACCGCAAAGAACTCGAAGAAAAGATCAGGCGGAAGAAGGAGGATATTGAAGCGCACTGCAAGACTAAGCCGGATGAGAAACAGAATCCGGAGGCTGGCTCGGGAACAACATCCACCGAGTCGGCACAGGTAGTACAACTTACCCAGAGCATTGAGACACTGACGAAGCAGATCGAAACGCTTGAGACTGAGCAAATCGAGGTGAGCACATCGGTCGAGGATCTCCAGCAGGTCCGCCAATCCATCGAGCTTGCTGTGCACGACCTGACCGGGCTGGATGCAAAACACAAGGCTGTTCTCACTGCGGCCGGTTTGACATTCGGCCAGATCGTCACATTAACAGTTGACTACTCTGCGCTCGATACAGCCGTAACGCAGAAAGAACATAGATTAAGGCAAATTGAAGGGTTGCTCTTGCGCGCGGAGGAAATTGCACTGATGGGCGGCAATGACGACGTTTCTGTGCAGGCACGGAAGGACGCGGCGGCGGCGAGCCTTGTTTGTCAAATAGCCGCGCTTGAAATTCAGAAAGCCGATATCGTCGAACGGCTGGGCAAGCCTGCGCGTGAGTATCAACAATATCTCAGCGAGCTTAACATCTGGACTGACAGGGAGAAGGAGCTGCGTGGTGACGAACAGAACCCTGGAGCCGGAACGCTGATTGGGCTGAAGAAGGAGTTGGAGAAGGTCGACACGGTGTATCTGGAAAACCTTCGCGCTGCTCGTACTGAACGCGAGCGGGTCAGCAAGGAGGTCTTCCAAAAAAAGTGTGGGCTAACGCAGTTTTATAACACCGTGAAACAGTCCATCGACAGCGAGATCACAAAGTGCCGGGTGCATTTGGGTGAATACGACATCACAATCGAGGCGGGCCTGCGCTTCGGCCCTTCATTTTTTGAGGAGTTTCTAAAATTCATCAATCAGGGCGCTGTTGGGAGCTTTCGCGGGCAAGAAGATGGGCGGGCCATGCTTCACCGGTTCACCGATACTGTTGATAGCTGGGCAGATGAGAACCAGGTTTTTGCCGCACTAAGCGCAATTGTCGAGGCCCTCCATACCGACCGGCGCGAGGACTTTCCCGATCCGTACCCTGCCAGCGATATTTTCAAGCAAATGAAAGGCCAGAAAACGCCTCAGGAGCTCTACGACTATCTTTTCGGTTTTGATTATTTGGAACCAAAATACGATCTCAAGGTGGACGGTAAAGATTTGAGTGAACTGTCACCTGGCGAACGAGGCGGTCTGTTGCTGATCTTCTATCTCATGCTCGACCGGCAAGATATCCCACTTGTGGTCGACCAACCCGAAGACAACCTCGATAACAAAAGCGTTTACGAAATTCTCGTCACCTTCATCAAACAGGCTAAGAAGAGGCGGCAGATCATCCTCGTTACACACAATCCGAACCTTGCCGTGGTCGCTGACGCCGAGCAGATTATTCATGTCTCGATTGACAAGAAAGACCGCAAGCACGAGTTTGATTTCTTTTCTGGGTCCATTGAGGACCCCCGTATCAATCAGGCCGTCGTGGACATTCTCGAAGGCACGTTACCTGCGTTTGATAATCGCCGCTTGAAGTACAGAAAGCAGTTTCAATGAATAACGTAGGCTCCAAGATAACCCAGGGGCCAGGTGGGGGACGTTGTTTAATCGTTGAATGAGCGGGAATCTGGGGACCCAATACCTAATTCTAAAACACCCTCCTTTCTACAATTGCTGTCTCCTTCACTCAACTCTTTCACGCGGATATTCGTTTCAGTAGTCCCGAGTTTTCGTTAATAAAATGTGTTACTTAAAGCCAAGAGCAGACTTGACCCCTTGTGACCCCTTAAGCAAAAATTGGAAATGGCGCTGCTGCTTGGTCACGAAGAAAACGCTTATGACCTGAAAAAGGAACTGCCGCTGATGAATCTCAGCTATGTGTACGACCAGAAAAGTATTTCTGCGGATGCAGACGCCAGGACGTCGCTGGCTTATGCGATCCACCTGGAAAAAAGCGAGATCGATTTTTATCGCGCCCTCACGCACGGCTGTGAAGGTGCGCCTATGACCGAGTTGTTTCAGGGCCTGTTGGCGGATGAAACCCGTCATTTGCAGATCCTGGAAGATTTTTACGAAAAATATTCCCTGACCGAAAACTGATTTTTTAATCTGCCAGGCTGTCGCCAAACTGGTGACATGGATGAATTCATGATGTTTCCCGCCAAGAACAAATTCGGGCCCGGATATGCGTCGCTCGATGATCCGGCATTTATTCCCAAGTACCGGGCCGCATGCTTTTGCGGCCAGGTCCGCTACGAAGTGAGCGCCGATCCCGTGGATGCCAAACTCTGTCACTGCCGGGCCTGTCAGACACTGCATGGGGCTCCCATGCAATGGGCTGCCATTTTCCCCAAACAGCAGGTGCGGTTTACCGCCGGCCTGGATCTCCTGCGTTTTTACAATAGCGAGCAAAACCTGAGTGAGCGCATCCTGCCCTGCAAGGTCAGTTGCAGCAGGTGTGGCAGCCCGATTGCCGATGAGGGGCGCAGGATGTGGCTTGCTTTCCCCACCCTGTTTGACTTTGGCCAAGGTGCCGAGATCCCGGATTCATTCAAACCCTCCTGGCATATTTTCTATGCCCAGCGGGTTGCCGACATCTGTGACGATTTGCCCAAGTGGTCCGGGCATAAGAACCATTCCGCCCGGCTATGAGAGGGGCTTATTTATACCTTGGGTCTCGAATGTAGCGACAAAACGAAATCCCGGGTGCGGCCAGGGAAATTGCACTTTTGATCAACTTGCTAGTGTCCCGTTTGGTTAATTCCATTCATTAATTCTGGCCCTTTTAGCCGCTGGCGACGTTGTGTCTCCTCGGCTTAGCGCAGGCTAGGCCTACGTCGTCACGCCTTGCCACCGACTAAAATGCCTCAAAATTATCTAAAAGGACTAACCAAACGGGACACTAGGCATTAATGCTATTTATGGATATTATTTTAGCCAATTGTCACTTATTTCTTGAAAACCAGCCGAATGACCAATATAGTGGCTTTTAACCGTTCTAATGGCTATTATTTCGGTCACTTCATGTCTAGGTTGGCGATGATGAAACAAAGGACATATTCAAAATACGCAAAGGAAGCCGCATTTTTGCTTGGTCAGCAGATCAAGCTCGGGCGCAAAAAGCGCCAATGGTCTGAGCAAAACCTTGCGGAGAGAGCCGGTATTTCCCGCGCGACACTCCAGAAAATCGAGGCTGGTGAGATGTCTCCGTCCATCGGGCTTGTCTTCGAAGTCGCCGCCCTGGTTGGTGTCCCCCTGTTTGAGCAGGACAGCCGGGCACTTGCAACCAGTATCGAACTGACACAAAGCAAAATCGCGCTCCTCCCCAAGCGGATCAAAACCAAGACAACGGCGGTGGACGATGACTTCTAAACCACAAAATATTGAAGCCTTTGTCTGGATCTGGCTTCCCGGAGAAACGCAGCCGGTCGTTGCCGGTAAGCTTGAGGCGGCTAACGGTACGATCCATTTCAACTATGGAAAAAGCTATCTAGATCGGAGAGACGACAAGAATCCTGCCATTCCGATCTATGTGCCGGAATTACCTCTGCAGGCCGGGGTCTTGCCCCTAATGGGCGACCTGGAGATACCCAATTGCATCCGGGATGCCGCGCCCGATGCCTGGGGGCGACGCGTTATCCTCAACAGGCAATTCGGGCTGAAAGGACGGGATGCGGATACCGGCAGTCTGGGTGAGCTCACCTATCTGCTGGAGTCGGGGTCCGATCGGATTGGCGCTCTTGATTTTCAGCGGTCGCCAACGGAATTCGTTCCGAGAACTCCCAATAATGCCAGTCTGGAAGAGTTGCTGGCATCGGCCGAGCGGGTTGAGCAGGGGGTGCCATTAACCGCCGAGCTTGATCAGGCGCTCTTCCATGGCAGCTCCATCGGTGGTGCCCGCCCCAAAGCCCTTATAGAAGATCGGGGCACCAAGTATATTGCCAAATTTTCGTCCGGCAGTGATGTCTACGGCGTCGTCAAAGCAGAATACGTTGCCATGAGATTGGCGGCCATAGCCGGGCTGAAGGCCGCGACCGTCAAACTGGTCAAAGCGGCCGGTAAGGATGTTTTGCTGATTGAGCGCTTCGACCGTATTGCGCTCGATTCCGGGTGGGCGAGAAAAGCTATGGTTTCCTCCCTGACCCTGTTCGGCCTCAGTGAGATGACGGCACGTTATGCCAGCTATGAAGACCTTGCCGAAATCATTCGTCATCGTTTTACGCAACCGGGAGAAACCCTCAAGGAGCTTTTTGGTCGGTTGGTTTTTAATATCCTGTGCGGCAATACCGATGACCATGCCCGCAATCACGCCGCGTTTTGGAATGGGCAAGAGCTGACCTTGACACCTGCCTACGATATTTGCCCGCAAAATCGGACCGACAATGAAGCGACCCAGGCCATGCTCATAACCGGAGAAAACCGATTCAGTCAGCTTAAAACCTGCCTGGCTGCCGCGCATCATTTCTTGCTTTCCCGGCAGGCAGCTGTCGCTGTGATTGACCGGATCGAATCGGCCATTCGTGATAATTGGGAGAGGGTCTGTGAAGAAGCGGAGGTGAGCCCGGTTGATAAAAACTACCTGTGGGGACGTCAATTTCTGAACCCGTTTTCTATCGAGCGCTGAGCTGAAGATCTGGTTCGAATCGCTGCAGCCGATGGCCCAGGTTCTGAACAATAAGAATCAACGGGTTCTACAACCGATCATGGATGAACATCCGCAGTCGCTAAAGGAACTGGAAGAGCTGACCGGCAGGTCGCCAAGCAACCTTTCCCGAACCCTGAAAACCATGGCGCATTACGGGATTGTGGAACTTGAAAAAAAACCGACGGATTGTTCTCGAGGTTAAGGCGTCGGACTTCAGGGTGGAGTTCGGGATTCGGCGGCAGGCGCAGTGATGATTGGTCGGATTGAGCTTTTCATGTTTCACATGTTTGAGGAGGAGAGATCTCAACCATGATTCCGAACCGTGGCGATGGGCCTATGGGGCTAGAAATCGAGAAACGCATAATTCCATGGGCGTCCCTCTATTTTTGCCAAGCGGCGGATGAGATTTTCCGCCTGGCAAATACCCTGATCACGATTTAAGCGATCACTCCCCCAACCAGGGAAAATCGAAATCTTTGTCGCTTTATCAACAACGTCCCCTAGGCTTCTTAGTGCTGGAGTCTCTCAAGTAAATCGTTTTATCAGCTACGTCCCTTTTTGTATCCCTAATGGGTTATTGATATCAGATTATCGGATAAAAGCCAACGGCAGACTTGACCCCATGGACCCCCCCAGATTATCGGATAAAAGCCAACGGCAGACTTGACCCCATGGACCCCCCTGACCCCATGGACCCCCCCATCTTCTATTGCACCGATTCGAATCCACCCCTCAAGCTTACATACGATCATGGAATTGA
>Ga0055451_10001219_pt1 | contig 10434 bp, 2 predicted proteins | sample China_Galinas_PW_3_FD_57745 | JGI IMG/M metagenome (GOLD analysis project Ga0055451, IMG submission 57745) | Wetland microbial communities from San Francisco Bay, California, USA, that impact long-term carbon sequestration - China_Galinas_PWB_D2 | ecosystem: Environmental > Aquatic > Marine >... | reverse complement strand
AAGCATGTATTTCAGACGCTCTTGTGGATACGCCGGATCCAACGGCACATAGGCGCCGCCCGCTTTCAGAACGCCCAGAAGACCCACGACCATATCCAGCGACCGATCCAGGTACACGGCCACCAGCGCGTCGGACCCCACCCCAAGGGTCCGCAAGTGGTGAGCCAGTTGGTTGGCGCGCTCGTTTAGTTCTCTGTACGTAAGCCGTTCCGTCTCGCACACGACAGCGACGGCGTCGGGCGTGCGCGCCACCTGCGACTCGAAAAGCTCGTGCAGGCATTTGTTTTCATCGAACTCGACTTCGGTTGCGTTCCAATCAACTAGGAGCTGATCGCGTTCTGCTCGCGGCAAGCACTGGATGTCGGATAGCCTGCTCGCCGGCTTACCTATGAGTTCGGTGATGATGTGTTCCAGATGACCCAGCATTTGCGATACGGAGTCCGCGCTGAAACGACGCGCATCGAAACCCATTTGCAGCGAAGGACGCTCTCCGGGAACGGCCACGAGCGTCATGGGGTAGTTTGTTTTCTCCAGCGAGCGACTGCTCTTCAGCCGCAGTCCGTTCCCGCCGGCGCTTCGCGTCGATGCCTGGGTCGAGGGTTGGTTCTCAAACACCAGCATGCTCTCAAAGAGGGGCTGGCCCTGAGGCACGTCGCTCCATCGATGTACCTGGGACAGCGGCGTGTACTCGAACGAACGCAATTGCACTTGCTGCGTCTGAAGGCGCTGCAGCCACTCGACTACGGTGTCGTGGGCGGAGATTTTCACACGCATCGGAAGGACATTGACAAACATCCCCACCATGCGTTCAACACCGGCCAACTCCGGCGGTCGGCCGGATACCGTCACGCCCAACACCACGTCGTCGTGCCCGCTATAGCGCGCCAGGAGAAGCGCCCACGCCCCCTGCACCACCGTGTTCACCGTCAGCCTGTTGGCGCGGACGAACGCTTGCAGCGCCTGTCCGGCTTCCGCCGACAATCGCGTGCGATGTGCGCCATGGGCCTCATGGTTACGGACGGGCGCCGGCACGAACCCATTGAGCCCGACCGGCGTCGGCGCTCGAAAGCCTGCTAGACTCTCACGCCAATACTGCTCGGCCTTGCCAAGATCTTGCCGCCGCAGCCAGGCGACGTATTCCGAGAAGGGACGGCACAGCTCCTGTCCGACATCACCGTCTGCGCTCCCCACGGCGTAACGCAGGGCGGCTTCCTTGAGTATGAGTTGCAGCGACCAGCCATCCAGGACGATGTGGTGGAAGCTCAGAATCGTCGTGTACGTGCGATCGCCCGTGCGCACCAGGGTGAGACGCAACAGCGGCGCACGCGACAGTTTGAACCCAACCTGGCGATCCTGACGCAGCAGTGCGCGCAGCTTTTCTTGTCGGACCTCCGCGGACAAACTACGCCAATCGTGATGGGTCACCGGGAGCCGCACGCGCCGACCGACGGCCTGTAGCGGCTCATCGAGGTTTTTCCACACCAGCGCCGTGCGTAACACGGAATGATGATCAACAACTTGTTGCCATGCCTGCTCAAAGCGTTCGATGTCGTCAATTTCGATTTCGCTGCAGAGCTGCGTGACGTACACGTCGCCCGAGGGCTCGTACAGGCTGTGGAACAACATCCCGTGCTGCGCCGGTGTCAGCGGATAGATGTCTTCTATGTTCTTGCCTGCGGTCTTCATTCGAACTCGACCTCATCGATGGCGGCGTCCAGATCAGACTGCTCGATGTCGAGCAGTGGGAAATCGGAAACGGCCAAACCACCGGCATCGGGATCTTGACAATGACTGATCAACTCTTGCAGTGCCGCGACGAAATCGCCGGCCAGTTTTTCGATCGTCTCCCGTCCATGGACCTTCCGGCTGTAGACCCAGTGTGCCTTCAGGGAACCGCCGGTCACCACGCAGTCGACGGCAATCAGATGAGGGCGCCTGGCACGCGGACTGCGTGTCGGACCGGCGGACTCAGGTGCCGGTCTAAGCATCGCCGATTCGGACACCACTCGATCAAACTGTCCCAGGTAGTTGAAACTGACCTGCGGCCGCAGTACCGCCAGGCTTTCATGCCGCCCAAGGTATCGCAATATGCCGTACCCGATACCGTGATTGGGCACGCGGCGAAGCTGTTCCTTGATCGCCATGAGCGCCTCGCCGGGCCGGCTTTTGTTCTCGAGATCCAACACAACCGGACACAAGCTCGTGAACCACCCCACCGTGCGTGAGAGATCCATGTCCTTAAAGAGCGATTCACGACCATGAGCCTCGAGGGCCACCAGCATACTGGACATCCTCGACCATTGGGTAAATACCCGTGCCAGCGCCGTCAGTAGTACATCATTGACCTGCGTGCGATAAGCCTTGGGAACATCCTGCAACAGCGATTGCGTCTCCGCGGTGCTCAGCGAGACGGATACCTTCTCGGACGATGCCACCGTGTTGACGGCGTCGCCGTCCGGCATGTCTGTCGGCAAGGCTACCTGGGGACAACCAACCAGCGAGTCCCAATAGGATCGCTCCATTCTAAGATCGTCGGACTCAGCATATTCGGTCAGACGTCGCACCCATTGCTGCAGCGACGTGGTCTTCGCCGGCAAACGGCATTCGACTCCTTCCCGCAACTGTCGATACGCGGTCTGCAGATCTTCCAGGATGATCCGCCAGGACACACCGTCGACGGCCAGGTGATTGACGATGATAAGCAGGCGGTCCGTCGCACCGTCCCCCATGGCAAAGTGCGCGACACGAATCAGCGGACCGTCATAGATATCGAGGCTGCTCTGCAGGCGTCGGACCGCGGATTGAAGCGCTCCACTCCGTTCTGACGGCTCGTGTGACGACAGGTCGATGTGTTCGAACGGCACACCGTCGGGCGGTGGTACGATGAACTGACGCCAACCTGTATCGTCCTTTTTGAAACGCAGCCGCAGCGCGTCATGATGCACGATCATCTGTGCCACGGCCCGCTCCATCAGATCCGGGTTCAGCGACTCGCACACCTCAAGCAGCATGGCCTGGTTGAAGTGGTGCGGATCCACCGGCGTCTGTTCAAAGTACCACTGTTGAATGGGGGTCAGGGATAGATCACCTGTGACGACGCCCTGTTCGGCCTCGATGATTCGCTTATCTGTCGCCACGCGTACCAACTCGGCGATCGTTTGATTCTGGAAGAGATCCTGCGGCGTCAGCCCGATGCCCGCGCTATTGGCACGAGCGATAATCTGAATGCTGAGGATGGAATCGCCGCCCAATTCAAAGAAGTTGTCGTGTATGCCGACGCGCTCCACCCCCAATGCGGCCGCCCACACCTCCGCAAGGACCTGTTCACGCTCATTGCGTGGCGCCACGAAGTCGCGGCTTGACCTTTCCGGCATGGGCAGCGCGTCTCGATCCAACTTGCCGCGCGAGGTGAGAGGCAGTGAATCCAGAAAAACGATTGCAGTCGGTACCATGTATTCCGGAAGTCGGTCCCTCAGGAATCCAGTGAAACGATCCACCTCGGAGTCGCCGTCCCGGCACACGACGTACGCCACCAGACGCTGCCGGTCGTTTTCGTCCGCTTGGGCCAGTACAACTGCCTCCGCCACCGACGGATGCTGCCGGAGCACGGTTTCGATCTCGCCAAGTTCGATACGATAGCCGCGAACCTTGACCTGGTGGTCCAGCCTTCCGAGAAATTCGATCTCCCCATCCGCCCGATAGCGTGCCGTATCGCCGGTTCGGTATAGTCGCGCAGCGCCGGTGTCATCGAAGGGACTCACGACGAAGCGTTCCGCCGTGAGGTCGGGCCGGCCGTGATACCCTCGGGCAAGACTCGCCCCACCAATACAAATCTCACCCACCGCACCCGGCGGAACGGGATTCATGTGCTCATCGAGCAGATAGACCTGCGTGTTGGCGATCGGTCGGCCGATCGGCGGCCGTCCCGGCGTACCGTGCTTCACAGGACAACAAGTCGCCACGACAGTCGATTCCGTGGGACCGTAGTGATTGACCAATTGAAACGGCAACGGCTCCTGCGGCGCGGCATGCAGTACGTCACCACCGATCAACAGAACCCGCAGTGCCAATCCTGCCGGCCATTGTGCATCTCTGAGCATGGCCTCCGCCAGCGGCGTGGGAAGGAAACAAATCGTGATCTTCTGGTCGGCAAGCCATGGCACAAGCTGCGCAGGCTCGCCGCGAGGCTGATCACCGGGCACATGGAGACTCGCGCCGGCGGCAAGGTAGGGCCATGTCTCCCACACGGATGCATCAAAAGCCGGAGAGGCAACCAGCGTCGCACGGTCTTCGGGACTTACGCGGTAGGTGCGCTGGTGCCACGTCACCAAGTTCATCAGACCATCGTGTTGAATCGCCACGCCCTTGGGCCGCCCCGTTGAGCCGGAGGTGTAGATGACATATGCCAGATCCTGCGGTGCGGCGCGCGGCCTGGGGTCCTCGGCAGGGAGCTTGCCGATGGCCGGCCAATCCGCATCCAGGCAAATCGTGGTTCGTGTCGGGTCTGCGGGTACGCGTGCTTTCAACGCCTCGCAGGTCAGAAGCGCGCTCGCCCCGGCGTCTTCCAGCATGAACGCGAGTCTATCCTCAGGGTACTGCGAGTCGAGCGGCACGTACGCGCCACCGGCCTTGAGCACACCCAATTGTGCGAGGATGAGCAGACTGCCTCGATCCAATAGTATGCCAACCGGACAATCCGGGCCGACGCCCAGGGATTGCAGGTGGACACTGAGTTGATTCGCGCGGCGGTTCAATTGGCCGTACGTCAGGGATTCACGATCATCAACTACGGCCGTACGCTCAGGATACTTCGCGGCACAACCTTGAAAGAGGTCATGTACGCATCGGTGGCGGGGGTAGTCGCATTCCGTCGTGTTGCGTGCATACAGCAAATCCCTCCGCTCATCCTCGCCCAGACAATCCACCTTCGAAAGGTGCGCGTCGGGATCATCGAGCAATCGCTCCAGCAGCGTTTGAAAATGCCGCAGCACACGATCCACGGTGCCGCCTTCGAACAGGTCCTTCGCATACACGCACGACACGTGGTGCCTGCCCCCCACTTCGACCACGTGAAGTTCCAGATCGAAGCGCGTCGTGTCGTTCCCGAGCGGTTCACTCTTGGCGGAGAGCTCCGGCAACTCCGTGCCCCGCTCCGATAGCGTCTGCATCGCAAAGCTGACCTGGAAGAGCGGATTTCGACTCGGGTCCCGGTCGGTTTGCAGCAGGTCGACGAGTTTGTCGAAGGGAAGCTGCTGGTGAACATGGCCGTCGAGCACCACGTTCTTGACGCGGGTTAACAATTCTCGAAACGTCGGGTCGCCCGCCAGATCGGTGCGCAACACGAGCGTGTTGACGAAGAAGCCGATCAGTCCTTCCAGTTGGCGATGCTCGCGCCCGGCGGTCGGTGTGCCCACCACAATATCCGTCTGTCCGCAGTAGCACTTCAGCAGCACCTTGAACGCCGCGAGCAGGATCATGTAGGGCGTGGCACCGACTTCGCGGCTGAGAGCTTTGATTCTTGCAGACGCCGCCGAGGACACCGGCGCCGACGTGCGCGCCCCGCGAAACGTCTGAATCGGTGGGCGGGTGTGGTCGGTGGGAAGCGTCAGTGTCGTCAGATCTTCGAGTTGTTGCTTCCAATACGCAGCCTGGGCATCCAGGGTCTCACCTTGAAAGCGATCACGCTCCCAGCAGGCGAAATCGACATACTGGATCGGCAATTCGTCCAGCGGCGACGGTTGCCCCGCATGGAACGCGGTGTACAGTTCCGTGAACTCGCGCGACAGGATACCCAACGACGCGCCGTCCGAGATGATGTGATGCATCGTGACCACAAGGACATGCTCATCATTATCCATGCGAATCAAGGCGGTCCGAAACAGCGGGCCGTTTTCCAGGTCAAACGGCCTGCCTCTCTCTTCGCTCAAGTGCCGCCGGCATGACTCCTCGCGATCCGCGACCGGCAGACGGCCCAGATCTATGCGATTCAGCAGAATCCGATCCGCCGCGCCGATTCGTTGCTGCGCCTTACCTTCCACGGTGGGAAAGTATGCGCGAAGGACTTCATGCCGTCGTACGATTTCCTCGATACTCCTTTCCAGCACGGTGACATCGAGCCGTCCTCGAAGCCGGACCGCGGACGCCAGATGGTATTGCGGTTTCTCAGGGTTGAATTGGCTGACAAACCACATGCGCTGCTGTGCCAGGGACAGCGGGTAGCTCTCCGCAGGTGCGGCGCGCTCGACGTCCGGCAGCGGCGCCGGTCTATCCTCTGCCCGGTGCCCCGCAATGTAACCTGCCAGCCCGGCGACCGTCGGCGTTTCAAACAACGCGCGGAGCGGAATCTCTATGTCAAAGGCGCTGCGGACGCGCGAGATGACCTTGGTGGCGAGAAGCGAATGCCCGCCCAAATCAAAGAAGTCTTCGTGAATGCCCACCGATTCGACGCCCAGAACGTCCGACCATATCGCACACAGCATCTCCTCGATGGCGGTTTGCGGTTCATCGTCCGTGGGTGTCGATGAGACTCTCTCCGGGCGAGGTAGACTCTTGCGGTCGACCTTGCCGTTGGGCGTTTGCGGCAACGCCGCCATCGGCACGTACTGTCCAGGCACCATATAGTCCGGCAACTTCTCGCGTAAGTAATCCCGGAGAATGCGGCCATCGCAAGTACCGCCTTGCTCGGGCACCATATACGCGACGAGCCGCTTGTCGCCGGGCACATCCTCCCGTGCGATGACCACACAGTCCTGGACGGTTGCATGGGAGCGCAGGACACACTCAATCTCGCCGAGTTCGATGCGGAATCCTCGTATCTTGACCTGGAAATCCAGGCGCCCCTGGAATTCGAGGTTGCCGTCGCCAAGAAAGCGGGCTTGATCACCGGTCTTGTACATCACGGCGCCCGGCTTGCCGCAGAACGGGTCATCGACGAATCGCTCTGCGGTGAGCGCCGGCCGATCCAGATACCCGCGCGCGACCCCCGCGCCGCCGACATACAGTTCGCCGGGAATCCCGATGGGCACCGGATTGCGGTGTTCATCCAGCACGTAGGCAAACGTATTGGCGATCGGGCGCCCAATGGTTTCGCGGCCACCCTTCTCCCGCAGGGCGAACGTCGAGTAGGTCGTCCCCTCCGACGGTCCGTAGAGGTCATACACGCGACAGACACCGGCCTCGTAAACTGCATCGGCCAGCGTCGCACTCAGCGGTTCGCCGGCCAAATTCACGGCCCGCACCGATGCCGGAACATCACCCTCTCGCAACAGCTCCGTCATCGCCGACGGTACCGTGTTGATCAACGTCACACCCTGCGTATCGCGCAGCGCCAACGCGTTTTCCACAACGATCACACAACCGCCAGCGCTCAGCGTGACAAAGAGTTCAAAAACGGATAGGTCAAAGCAGATGGACGTCGAGAATAAAACGCCGCGCAAATCGTCCGCGCTGTAGACCGACTGTGCCCACGAAACAAGTGTCACAGTGTTACGATGGCAGATGGCCACACCTTTCGGCTGCCCGGTCGAGCCCGAGGTGTAAATCACGTAGGCCAGATGGTCGGCGCCCACGTTGCAAGCCGGTTTTTCCACGCTCTCGTGCGCGATGTTCTGCCAATCTAGATCCAACAGGACGGTCTTGGCGGCATGATCCGGCAACCGATCCACAAAACTAGCCTGCGTCAGGAGCACGTCCACCTTCGCGTCGGACAAGATGAACGCAAGACGCTCGGCGGGATACGCCGGGTCCAGCGGCACGTAGGCACCGCCGGCCTTCAGGATTCCCAATACACCGATAATCATCTTCAAGGATCGTTCGGCACAGATGCCAACGAGGACGTCGGGGCCCACCCCGCCTTTTCTCAAATGGTTCGCAAGTTGATTTGCTCGCCGATCGAGTTCGCGATAGGACAGCGTTTCGCCATGGTGGCGGGCGGCGACGGCGTCCGGTGTTCTCTTCGCCTGGGCTTCGAACAAATGGTGTATGGCTCGGTCCTGCGGGTACTCGGTCTCCGTACGATTCCACGCCGCGAGCTGCTCCTCCTCGGATGTGGTGAGCATCGGAAGGCGGGAGAGGGGTCGATCCGGATCGGCCACGATGCCGCGCAGAAGAACCTCGAGATGGCGGAACATGCGTGCGATGGTCGATTGGTCGAACAGATCGATGTTGTATTCCATCGACGCCACCAATCCGCGCGACGTCTCGCTCACAAACAGCAGCAGGTCGTATCGTGCGGAGCGCTTCTCGAATTCGAACGGCATCCACGACAGGTTGTGCAGTTCCAGCGAACGCGCCGGGATGTTCTGATACGCGAGCATGACCGACGCGAGCGGTCCATGGCTGAGGCTTCGCTCGGGGCGCAGCTCGTCCACGAGTTTGTCGAAGGGCATGTCCTGATGTGCATAGGCCCCCAGGGATACCTCCTGCAGCCGGCGCATAAGTTCCCGGAATGTCGGGTCGCCATGCAAAGCGGTGCGCATAATGACGGTGTTCGTAAACAGGCCTATCAGGTCTTCCAGCTCGCTGCGCGTGCGCCCGGCCACCGGGATCGCCACCGCGATATCTGCGTTGCGTGAATAACGCATCAGCAGGACTTTGAAAGCACCCAGAAGAACCATGAAGGCGGTGACGCCCAGCCGACCACAGAGGTCGTTCAGTCCGTCGCACAGGTCGCGCGGAAAGGTGTGGCTCTCACTGGCACCGCGCGTGCTCTGCATGGGCGGGCGCGGATGGTCCGTGGGCAGTTCCAGGACCGACAGGCCTTCGAGCTTGCCGCGCCAATAGTCGAGCAACCGCTCGATATTCGCGCCCGTCAGCCAGTCGCGTTGCCACGCCGCGAAGTCCGCGTATTGCAGAGGCAAGTCCTCGAGCGGCGCGGTCTGCCCCTGCGCATAGGCGTTATAGAGCGCACTCAATTCACGCGTGAGCAGGCCGTTGGACCAACCGTCGGACACGACGTGGTGCATCACGATGGCCAACACGTGATCCGATCCGTCCAGCCGCATGAGCGCCGCACGTAGCAGCGGCCCCGTCGAAAGGTCAAAAGGCTCATGGATTTCTTCGGTCACCGCACGACGGGCCGCGGCCAAGGCGTCTTGCGAATCGGTTGCGGTACAATCCGTCACCGGTAGCGGGAACGCCTCAACCGGTCTGATCTGCTGCACGGGTTGCCCCTGATCGTTGATAAAGCACGCACGAAGTACTTCATGTCGAGAGACGATCGTTTCGAAGGCACGGCGCAGGGCGTCGATATCCAGCCGGCCCTTGAGGCGTAACGCCCTCGAAATGTGGTACGCCGATTCACCGGGCTGCAGTTGATCGATAAACCACAATCTCTGTTGAGAAAAGGAAAGTGGATGGACATCCTGATTCTCGCGCCGACCAATGGGCGCCTGCGGCGCAGCCTTGGCGCGCTGCTGCTTGAGTTTCATCTCGAGCACAGCCCGTTGCTGCGGCGTCAGATTCGCGATGTCCTTTCCGATCCGTGTCATGCGTCAGATCCTGACTCCGATTCCGCCTCGATAATGGCCTTCAGTTCCTCCTCGGACAGATTTTGAATCTCCCGGATCATGTCGTCCATTTCGGCGCCACGAATTCCCGATGCCTGTGCTTCGGTGATACACACGGACAGTGAGGCGATGGTGGTGTTCTCGAACAGGTCACGAATAGGCAGCTCAACCGAAAGCGCATCGCGAATACGCGAAACGACCTGCATCGCCCGCAGTGAATGCCCACCGAGTGCGAAGAACTCGTCATGAATACCCACGCGACCTACGCCCAGGACCGACACCCATATTTCGGCAAGCGTTTTTTCCATGGGCGTTCGCGGCGCCGCGTAAGACCGTTCATCCGATATCGCGTCGAGTTCCGGAGGCGGTAATGCGCGGCGATCGACTTTGCCGTTTGGCAGTCGGGGCAACGAATCCAGAATCACGAACGCAGTGGGCACCATCGCCAACGGTAATCGGTCGCGCAGGTAGCCGACAAGCGCTTCGCGCTCGACACCATCGGCACCTTGCGGCACGACATAAGCGATAAGGAAGACCCGTTCGTCTTTGTCCTTGGATGAGGTTACGACACACGAGCGCACGTCCGGATGGTTCGACAGGACCGCTGTGATTTCGGCCGGCTCGACGCGAACACCCCGCACCTTGACCTGATGGTCCACACGACCAAGGATCTCCAACGTGCCATCGATCGCATAACGCCCGCCGTCGCCGGTGCGATAGAGAAGATCGTCAGGGTCATCGCGAAACGGATTCTGATAGAAACGCCGTGCGTCGCTCTCATTCGCGTTCAGATAACCCTTTGTGCGGTAGCGCGTGCGAATGACAATCTCGCCGGCCTCACCCACACCACACAGGCAGCCGTGTTCGTTGAGCACCAGTGCCTGGGTCGAAGGCATGGGCCTTCCCACGGGTTGAACACCCGGCGTCG
>Ga0055451_10001217_pt1 | contig 10435 bp, 10 predicted proteins | sample China_Galinas_PW_3_FD_57745 | JGI IMG/M metagenome (GOLD analysis project Ga0055451, IMG submission 57745) | Wetland microbial communities from San Francisco Bay, California, USA, that impact long-term carbon sequestration - China_Galinas_PWB_D2 | ecosystem: Environmental > Aquatic > Marine >... | reverse complement strand
TCGATGACAGCCCTGCCCCTGGCTAGCCCGCCACGCGATCTTCGTGCATCCGGATAGCTAGGCCGCGGCCGCGGACACATGGCGCTGGCCGGGCCGGGCGGGCTCCCAGCCGGGCGGGCCGAAGACGTAGCCGAACCGGTCGCGCCAGCGGGTGGCCGTCCGAACGTCGCGGACAATGGCCACGTACTCGTGGGTCTGCAGCTTCCAGATGTTGAAGGTGTTCACCGGCTTGGTCAGCCCGTAGTGCGGCCGGAACAGCTCGGGGGCAAAGGTGCCGAACAGCCGGTCCCACACGATGAGAATGCCGCCGTAGTTCTTGTCCAGGTACTCCCGGTCCATGCCGTGGTGCACTCGGTGGTGCGAGGGGGTGTTGAAAACGAGCTCGAACGGCCGGGGCAGCCTGCCGATGCGCTCGGTGTGAATCCAGAACTGGTAGATCAGGCTGATCGAGAAGCTGGTGAACACCATCCAGGGTGGGATGCCCAACAGCGGCAACGGGAGCCACATGACGATCTCGCCGCTGTTGTTCCACTTCTGACGCAGCGCGGTGGCGAAGTTGAAGTAGCGACTGGAATGGTGAGCCTGGTGGGTGGCCCAGATCACCCGGACCCGGTGTGCGATGCGGTGGTAGGCATAGAACAGCACATCCACTCCGACCAGCGCGATCACCCAGGTGTACCACTGCCTCGCCGGTAGCTGCCAGGGTGCGACATAGGCGTAGAGCGCGGCGTAGCCGAGCAACGCCAGGAACTTCCAGGCACCCATCGTCGCGATCGACACCAGCCCCATCGATATCGAGGTCCAGGCATCGCGGGTGAAGTAGGCCCCGGTCGGCGGGCGGCCCTGGTCCCCGAGGGCGCCGAGGCGTTTGAGCTTGCGCGCCGAGGACCATTCGATGGTCAGCAGCAGCAGGAAGAACGGGATGGCGAACAGGACCGGCTCCCGCATCTGTGGCGGGAGAACAGCCAGCAGATCTGCGATTCGGTCCACGCTGACACCTCCGGGGCGAGTCTAACCCGCCTCGATGGGGCTTGTTAGACACCGTGTCAGGAACGATCGGCACGGGTGGCGACCCGGGTGCGTCCGGTTGTGCCAATCCAGTGCGCTACCGGAAGCTGAGCACCTGGTCACCCCAGGTGAGCCGGATGTGCCGATCCAGGTCGTCGACCGCCTCGTCGCGACGATCGATGACCAGAGTGGCGCGACTGTCGTTGCCATAGGGCGCCCAGTACGGTTCGTCGGCGGGTCCGGTGGGCGTGCCCGTTGCCGCGAAGTTCGTCCACCGGGCCCGCATCCGGTGCGACAACTGCTCACCGGCTTTGAGCCCGCCCAGCTTGAACGTGAAATCACGCGGGCCGGCAACCAGGTTGCCCCACACGTAGATCAGCTCCGTGGCGTGCGCGGCGCCCAGTCCGATCAGCTTGAAGACCGGTGTCGCCCAGTCGAATCGGTAGAGATATACCGGCGCCACACTGCTGTGCCCCTCGGCGAACCACACGGTGGGCATCCGGAAGCTGACGTCGCGCGCCACGCCCAGGCTGCGGGCCCGTGCCCGCATGCCGGCATAGGCCGAATCGATCTGGTCCTCGGTCGGCAGTTGCAGACCGGGCTGGTCGTCGGCGATCTCGGCGAACATCGTGCGAATCGCCTTGGGCGCGATCGGCATCAGCGGTGAGCGCATGAACCTGAACAGCGCCGCCTCGTCCTTGTTGGTGCCGATCAGAAGTGGCACCGGCAGCGTCCTGCCGGCCCGTGCCGCCGCAACCGGGTAGTCCGGTACCAGGTCGCCGTCGACGGTGGGGGCGAAAGCCAACCGGCCTGGCGTGGTCATCGGCACGTGGTCGAACGCGTGTGCCGACGCCTCGACGAGTGCCTGCACCGGAGCGCGGTGCGCCTCGGCGGCGGTCATCCCCAGCCGTTCGAGCAGAAGGTCCGCTACCACGCGGGCCCGGTCGCCTTCGTACACCGAGGTCGCCGGTGAGCTCTGGGCGATGGCCCGGGAGAACAACCCCGCTGCCGCGGGCATCGCGAGCAGCGTGGTCACCACGCCCGCGCCGGCGGACTCGCCGAACAACGTCACCCGCTCCGGGTCGCCGCCGAACCGCGAGATATTCGCGCGCACCCAATGCAGCGCTGCGAGCACGTCACGCAGCGCGAGGTTCGAATCGAAACCGCCGCCGAACGACGAGAAGTCGGCGAAGCCCAGTGCCCCGAGCCGGTAGTTGATCGTCACCACCACGACGTCGGACCCACCGGCCAGCGCCGTGCCGTCGTAGAGCGGTTGGCTGCCGGACCCGAAGATGTAGGCCCCGCCGTGCACCCACACCATCACCGGTTTGGTGTCGGTGTCCGACGCACCCGAGGGCGCCCACACGTTGAGGAACAGACAATCCTCGTCGGCCCGGGTTCCCAGCCCCATCGGGATCGGGCTGTGGGGTTGCGGGCTCACCGGGCCGAATGCCGTCGCCTCGATGATGTCGGTCCAGGGCTGCGGGGATTGCGGGGCCCGCCAGCGCAACCGACCGACGGGCGGCGCCGCATACCGGATGCCTTTCCACGTCTTGACCTGCCCGTCGTCGATACCACGGACGGGGCCGTAGCTGGTCTCGGCGACAGGACGGTCTACAACCGGGCGGGTATCCGCATCCGCTGTCATCGTCACTCCTTGGCCACAGCTCACGCGATAGCGGGCACAACACCCGCTTTGTCCACGTTACCGACGGGTATTGAGCATTGCGCCGTTTGCCGGTGTTGGTCGGCGTTCACCCGCTCACCCCGTCGGGCGGGCTGTGACCGCACGCACAACCGGATGGCGGGCTATCCTTTCCGGGCTGATCGATCATCGACGGAGGTACGCCCGGCGTGCGGAACTGGATGTTGCTGTTGGGGGCGGTCGTCACCGAGGTGACGGGCACGCTTTCGTTGCGGGCCTTCCAGGACCAATCGATGTGGCTGATCCTCGTCGTGGCCGGCTATGTGACGTCCTTCTACCTGTTGACGCTCGTGCTGCGGGCCGGAATGCCAGTCGGCGTCGCCTATGGCGTCTGGGGTGCTCTTGGTACCGCGGCCACCGCCGGGTTCGCGTCGGTGATCTTCGGCGACCCGTTCACCGCACCGATCGTCGTCGGTATCGGGTTGATCGTCGCCGGGGTGCTGCTGGTCGAACTGGGGTCGCGCCACGGCCCAGCCGAGCGGGCCGCGTCATGATGTGGCTCTCGCTGGCCGCCGCCATCCTGGTGGAGGTCTTCGCGACGCTGGCGCTGCGGGCGTCGGAGGGGTTCCGTAAGCGCGTGTGGATCGCCCCGGTCGTCGTCGGCTACACGGTCTCGTTCGTGCTGCTGTCGGTGACGCTGTCGCTGGGGATGCCCGTCGGGATCGCCTACGGCGTGTGGTCGGCATCCGGTGTGGCCCTGGTCGCCGTCATGGCTCGGGTGTTGTTCGCCGAGCCGCTGACCCTGCTGATGCTGGCGGGCATCGCGCTGATCATCGGCGGTGTGCTGACGATCGAGCTGAGCGGATCGACGGGCTGAGCACGCCGGCCAGGCCCATCACCGCCAGGCCGGCCGCGGGCACCGTCAGCAGGCCCGCCCGCAGGCTCACCGCGTCCGCGATGGCGCCCACGACGACCGGAGACGTCAGGAACCCGGCCCGCATCAGCCACGTCAGCACGGTCAACCCGGTGCCGGCCCGCAGGCCCGGCAATTCATCTGCGGCGTGCATGGCGGCAGGCACCAGGGTCGCGGATCCAAGGCCCGCCGCGCCGAACCCCGCGATGGTGCCGGGCACGCTGGGAAACGCCAGTGCCGCGCCCATGCCGAGGGCGGCCACCAGACCGCCCGCCCAGGCCACGGCCCGCTGCCCGAACCGGTCCACCATGCGGTCCCCCAGGAGCCGCCCGATGAACTGGAATCCGACAAGGGCGATGTAGCCGAACGCAGCCAGCGCGGCGGGCGCCGCCAGCGAGTCCCGGAGATACAGGGTGGCCCAGGAACTGCCGGCATCCTCGATGACCGCGCCGGCGACGGCAATCGCGACCAACGCGGCCAGCACCCAGCACACCGACCGGCCCACAGTGGACCGCGTTGAGCCGCCGCCGACCGGCTCGGGGCGATGGTCGGGCCCGGTCAACAGAAACGGGTATCCGATGATGCAGACGGCGCTGAACAGCATGCCGGACACACCCAGCTGGACCGCCCGCGGAATGCCCAGATAGATCGCACCCGCGCCCATCAGCCCGCCCAGGATCGCGCCGACCGACCACACCGCATGCAGCGCGTTGATGATGAAACGCCGGTAGTTGCGTTGCACCCGCAGCCCGTGCACGTTCTGTGCCACGTCGGTGACCGAGTCGGCGGCGCCCGCCACGAACAGGGCGGCAGCCAGCATCACTGCCGTCGGCGCCAGCCCGGCCGCCAGGGTGAACACCGCGATCGCCAGGCTGCCCACCACCGCGACCACCGACGATCCGAACCGCCGGATCAACACGCCCGCGGTCAGCCCGGACAGCAGTGCGCCCGCGGAGAATGCGGCGACCGCCAGGCCGAACACGGTGTTGCTGAGCCCCAGGTCGGCTTTGATCTCGGGATAGCGGGGCAGCAGGTTGGCGAAGACCGCGCCGTTGGTGAGGAACAACGCGGCCGTCGCGAGGCGAGCACGGCGGTCACGCGCGTCGACCCCGGAATCGTTCCCGCGCGATGAACGCGCTGAAAAGGGCGATCTGGCCACGCGCGTGGAGGTTACGCGACGACGAACACACTGGCTGTACTGCACGCGAAGGCGGGGAACCAAGCAAGATGACACCCATGACACAGCTGGACTGGTCGCTGTCCGAACTCGCCCGGCGGTTCGGCGTGGCCACCGACTACCACGACTGGACCGGGCGCTACGTCACCGTCGATGAGACCACGCTGGTCGCAGTTCTTGGCGCCCTCGGGGTCAGCGCCGGCACCGAGGAAGACCGCGCCGCAGCGCTTCTGGAGCACGACCGCCGGCACTGGTCACGGTCGATGCCGCCGAGCATCGTCGGCAGCAACGGCAGCGAAACGTCGTTCTGGGCGCATGTCACCCACGGCAATCCGGCTCATGTCTGGGTGCGGCTGGAAGACGGCACGGTGCGCAGCGGCGTCCGGCAGGCCGACAACTTCACCCCCCCGTTCGACCTCGACGGGCGCCTGGTGGGCGAGGCCACCTTCGTGCTGCCCCCCGACCTGCCGCTGGGCTATCACCGGGTGCACCTGCGCAGCGGTGACGACGACACCAGCACCGCACTGATCATCACCCCGCCCTGGCTGGGGCTGCCGCAACGGATGGGTGCGCGCCGGGCATGGGGGCTGGCCACCCAGCTCTACAGCGTGCGATCGAAGAACTCCTGGGGTGTAGGGGATCTCATGGATCTCGCCGACCTGGCGGTGTGGGCCGGCGCCCGCCACGGGGCCGGCTACGTGCTGGTCAACCCGCTGCACGCGGCCGCCCCGACGAAACCGATGGAACCCTCGCCCTACCTACCGACATCGCGGCGCTTCACCAACCCGTTGTACCTGCGCGTCGAGGCCATTCCCGAATTCGGCTACCTGCCCAAGCGGGGCCGGGTGCGGAAACTGCGCGCCGAAGTCCAGCAGCGGGCGGATGCCGTGGACACCATCGACCGCGACACCGCATGGGCGGCAAAACGTGCTGCGCTCAAACTCGTCTACCGGGTCCCCCGATCGGCCGGGCGGCAGTTGGCGTTCGACGCCTACAAGGCCCGGCAAGGACCAGCGCTCGACGATTTCGCCACCTGGTGCGCGCTGGCCGAGAGGTACGGCAGTGACTGGCATCGCTGGCCCCCGCAGCTCCAGCACCCGGCCAACCCTGCGGTCGGCGACTTCGTGGCGCACAACAAGGCGAAGGTCGAGTTCCACCGCTGGCTGCAATGGCAGCTCGACGACCAGCTCGCCGCCGCACAGTCGCAAGCCCTCCGTACCGGGATGCCGCTGGGCATCATGGCCGACCTGGCCGTGGGTGTGCATCCCGACGGCGCCGACGCCTGGGCGCTTCAGGACACCCTCGCGCTCGGGGTGACCGCCGGGGCCCCGCCGGACGAGTTCAACCAGCTGGGCCAGGACTGGTCACAGCCGCCGTGGCGGCCGGATCGGCTCGAAGAGCTCGGCTATCTACCATTTCGCACGCTGATCGAGGCGATCCTGCGCCATGCCGGTGGCGTGCGCATCGACCACATCATCGGACTGTTCCGGTTGTGGTGGATCCCCCGCGGCGCGCCCCCCACCACGGGCACCTACGTCCGCTACAACCACGACGCGATGATCGGGATCGTGGCATTGGAGGCCCATCGCGCCGGCGCGATCGTGGTCGGCGAGGATCTGGGCACCGTGGAGCCGTGGGTCCGCGACTACCTGCGCGGACGCGGACTGCTGGGCACGTCGATCCTGTGGTTCGAGATGGACGGTGCCAGCAGCGGCCCGCTTCCCGCCGAACGCTGGCGTGAATTCTGTCTGTCGTCGGTGACCACCCACGATCTGCCGCCCACCGCGGGCTACCTGGCCGGCGAGCACGTCCGCCTGCGCGCTGCGCTGGGCCTGCTCACCCGTCCGGTGCAGGAGGAGCTGGCAGACCACCGGGCCGAGCAGGCCGCGTGGCTCGCCGAGCTTCGCCGGGTCGGGCTGCTCAACTCCGAACCCGACGCCGAACCCGACGAGGAGGCGGTAACCCTGGCGCTCTACCGGTATCTGGGCCGCACCCCGTCGAAGCTGCTGGCGCTGGCGCTGACCGACGCGGTCGGTGACCGGCGCACCCAGAACCAACCGGGGACCAGCGACGAGTACCCGAACTGGCGGGTGCCGCTGACCGGCCCCGACGGGGCACCGCTGCTGCTGGAGGACGTGTTGACCGACCGGCGCGCGGGCGCCGTGGCCGAGGTGCTGCGTGAGGCCACCGAGTCGCAGCAGCAGTGAAGCGACCGGCGTGGCGAAGCTGAGTGCCGGGGTGCTGCTCCACCGGGTCACCGGGCGGGTGGTGGAGGTGCTGATCGGCCACCCCGGTGGCCCGTTCTGGGCGCGCAAGGACGACGGCGCCTGGTCGATTCCCAAGGGCGAGTACGGCTCCGGCGAGGATCCCTGGCAGGCCGCCCGGCGCGAGTTCGCCGAGGAACTCGGCTGCCCGCTGCCGCCGGGACCGCGTGTCGCATTCGACCCGGTCAAGCAGCCCAGCGGCAAGATCCTCACGGTGTTCGCCGTGGCCGCCGACCTCGACATCACGCACGCCCGCAGCAACACGTTCACCATGGAGTGGCCGAAGGGCTCGGGGCGGTTGCAGGAGTTCCCCGAACTCGACCGTGTCGCCTGGGTGCCGGTGGCGCAGGCCCGCACGAAGTTGCTCACAGGCCATGTGGTGTTCCTCGACCAACTGATGGCTCAGCCCCATCTGGCGGGACTGCACGAAGAGGCTCCCGAGCCCACGGGCTAGCCTCGCGGTCATGAAGGTCGCCGTCGTGGCTCCCGTCGCGGCCGGGGTCAGCGCGGACCCGGTCTGGATGGCGGGGTTCGCCCGCCACCTGGAGGCATGTGGATTCGAGTCGATCGTCGCCGTCGAGCACACCGTGTTGATGACCCGGTATTCCAGCGTCTACCCCTATGATCCGTCGGGCCGGGTCGAGCTGGCGGCCGACTGTCCCGTCCCCGATCCGCTCGACCTGCTGGGGTACCTGGCCGCGCAGACGACCACCCTCGGCCTGGCCACGGGCGTTCTGGTGCTGCCCAACCACCATCCCGTCGTGCTGGCCAAACGCGCCGCCACGCTCGACGTGCTCTCTGGCGGCCGGTTGCGGCTGTGCGTGGGGGTCGGCTGGCTGCGCGAGGAGGTCGAGGCTTGCGGCGCCGACTTCGCCAGCCGGGGCCGGCGCGCCGACGAGCAGATTGAGGTGTTGCGGGCACTGTGGGCCGACACCCCCGACGGCGCCCGCCACCACGGCGAGTTCTTCTCCTTCGACGACGCCATGTGCTATCCCAAACCTGTTTCCGGACAACGACTGCCGGTCCACATCGGTGGCCATAGCCGGGCTGCGGCACGGCGGGCCGGGCGCTTCGGCGACGGGTTGCAGCCACTCGGGGTGGCCGGTGCCGAGCTGAGGACGTTGGTGGCCGAGATGCGTGCGGTCGCCCGGGACGCCGGACGAGACCCCGCGGCGCTGGAGCTGTCCCTGGGGCACCTGGTCACCAAGGTGGATGCCGAGCGGGCGGGGCGGCTGGCCGAGGCCGGGGCCGACCGACTGGTGCTGGCGATGCCGCCGGTCACCGACATCGAGGAGGCCAAGGACATGCTGTCTGCCTGCTCCGAGCGACTGGGGTTGCGGCCGTGAACCTTCCGGTGGCCGACCGGCTGGACCTCTCCGATCTGGTGCACCGCTACGCCGCCGCGATCGACGACCGGGATGTCGACGCCGCCGTCGGATTGTTCGCCACCGGCGCCGAATTGGTGCTGCCCGAACCACCCGACACCCTGGCCGCGACCCGGTCGCACCGCCGACGGCCGGCGATCGCGGCCGCGCTGGCCGCGGTCACCTCTGTCGGTCGCACCCACCACAGCATCGACGGCGAGGTGTTCGGATTCGGCGCCGACCCCAGCATCGCCCGGGGGCGCATCGCCGCGACCGCACACCACTTCGGCCGCCGTGCCGACGGCATCACCGACCTCGTCTGGTACCTGCGGTATGACGACGACTACGTGCGCACCGACGCGGGCTGGCGAATCGATCGGCGCGCGTTGACCATCGACGCGATCGAGACCGGCCCAGTGCGGCGCCTGCGGTAGGGCTCGGCTCCTGGCCTAATGCCCGCCGCACCCGCCGCGGCCCGAACACGTCGCCGACGCGTGCATGCGCGTGCTCGGGGTGACCGAAGCGGTCCCGCCTGCGCGGGTAGACGCAGGCCGATTTGTAGGATCGGGCCATGCCGCTGGCCGAGGGCGAGAAATTCGCCGGCTATACGATCCTGCGCCTACTCGGAGCAGGAGGAATGGGTGAGGTCTACCTCGCCCAGCATCCCCGGCTGCCGCGCCGCGACGCACTCAAGGTGCTGCCGGCCTCGGTCACCCGCAACAGCGAGTACCGGGCGCGTTTCGAGCGCGAGGCTGACATCGCGGCCACGCTGTGGCATCCGCACATCGTCGGTGTGCACGACCGTGGGGAGTTCAACGGCCAGCTGTGGATCGCCATGGACTACGTCGACGGCACCGACGCCGCCGCCCTGCTGCGCAGCTACCCGAGCGGCCTGCCGCAGCGCGAGGTCCTCGACATCGTCACCGGGGTCGCCGAGGCCCTGGACTACGCCCACCGGTGCCATCTGCTGCACCGTGACGTCAAGCCGGCCAACATCCTGATGGCCAGGCTCGAATCCGGCGAACAGCGCATCCTGCTGGCCGACTTCGGCATCGCGCGCTGGGACAACGACGCCAGCGGCCTGACCCAGACGAACATGACGGTGGGCACGGTGTCCTATGCCGCTCCAGAACAGCTGATGGGCCGCGACCTGGACGGTCGTGCCGACCAGTACGCGCTGGCGGCCACGGCATACCACCTGCTGACCGGGGCGCCCCCGTTCGAGCACTCCAACCCCGCTGTCGTCATCAGCCAGCATCTGACGGCGGTCCCACCCAGCCTCGCCGATCGCCGCCCCGAGTTGGCCAACCTGGATTCCGCGCTGCGGAAAGCGCTGTCCAAGGATCCGGCGGACCGCTACGAGCGCTGTGTGGACTTCGCACATGCGCTCGCCCACCAGATGCCGGCGGGGCCGTCGGGCGATGTGGTCACCGATCCCGAGGCGACGCGGCTGACCCAGATCTCCGACCTCGAAGCAGTCGACGGGAAAGCGCCGCGCCGGAAGAAGCCGTGGCTGCGCCCGCGGGTTCTGCTACCGGCGCTGCTCGGGGTGCTGCTCGTCGTGGTGTTCGCGTTCGCGGCGGGACGGTTCCGCGGTGAGAACATCGAAAGCCGCGATACGCACAGCACCACAACAGAGCGCCCGGCAACGACGGCCACCACCGCCCCGGCCACGACCACGACCGGCCCCGCCACGACCACGGTCGCCCCCACCACGAGCACACCCACCGACACGGTGACCGCGACGCCGACACCGACCGCGTTCGTCGGGGCCCGCTGCACCGACCCCGGTGCCACCGCCACCACACCCGACGGTACGACCGTGTACTGCAGTCAGCTGCAGTACACCGACCGCTACCTGTGGTCGGTGAACCAGGGCCAGATCCCCAATCCGGTGTTGAGGTCACCGCCGGCGGGCCCGCCGCCGTACGAGGACGAGTCACCGGTCAGGATCTGTGTGGAGGAGACCGGGCACTCCAGGCTGCGGTGTGCCGAGGAGATTCTGCGCGGCAATGCCGGCTAGCCCCTCATCGTCGGCCGACCGCGGAGAGCGGTGATCCCCGA
>Ga0055451_10001215_pt1 | contig 10456 bp, 8 predicted proteins | sample China_Galinas_PW_3_FD_57745 | JGI IMG/M metagenome (GOLD analysis project Ga0055451, IMG submission 57745) | Wetland microbial communities from San Francisco Bay, California, USA, that impact long-term carbon sequestration - China_Galinas_PWB_D2 | ecosystem: Environmental > Aquatic > Marine >... | reverse complement strand
GGCCAACAGCAGCAGCACCACCAGCCATTGCCCCAGCATCACGAACGCCAGCACCATCGCCAGCAGCGCCCACTCGGTTGCAAAGTTGCGCCGCGCCAGACCCGGACCGACCGCCTTGAGGAACTCCGAGGCCAGCACCAGGGTCAGGAGGCCCGCGCCGGGGGGGATGTCGGTGATCAGGTCGCGGACCAGCCCGAGGGCGACGACCGCGGGCAGGACCGCCGCCTCGGGCCGGCGAATCGACCAGTAGGCAACGACGCAGAACAGGATGTCGGGCGAGGGCCAGGCGTTGGCCGAGAGGCCGAGGGGAGCCGCCTCGAGCCCGATCGCCAAGAGCCCGAGGGTCAGCATCAGGGCAATGAAGAACAGCCGGGCCGGTGCGAGGTCCATCGTTCAGCCCCCGGACGACGAAGACGACGACGACTGCGGCGGCGGCGGCGCGGGGTCGGCCTCGGTGTCGCGCGGATGCGAGAGGATCAGGCCGCCGGGCTGGTCGATGCCGGTATCGGGCGCGTAGCGCAGCAGGCGGACGAATTCGAGCCGGGCGTAGTCGGCGGCGAGCGCCACCCGCCAGCCGCCGCCCGGGAGGGCGAGCACGCGGCCCACCGCGAGGTTGGGCGGGAACACGCCGCCGTCGCCGGAGGTGCGCACCAGATTGCCGGGGGCGACCTCGTCGTCGCTCTCAAGGAACTCCAGGAGCGGGACCGGGGTGCCGTCGCCGGCGAGGATCGCGCGGCGGCCCGAGGGCTGGACCAGTACCGGCACCCGCGAGGAGAAATCGGTCAGCAACAAGAGCCGGGTGGCGCGCCTGCCGACCCCGACCACGCGGCCGACCAGGCCGTTGCCGTCGACCGCCGCCGAGCCGTCGACAACGCCATCGCGAGCGCCGACATTGACCAGCGCCGATTGCAGGAACGGCCCGCCGGAATCGGTGATCACGTCGCCACTGACGAAGGTGCTGTGCGGCGCCAGGCGGACATTGTTCAGCGCCCGGAGCTGGGCGTTCTGCTCTTCCAGCTGGCGGGCCGTGTCGCGCCAGCCGCGCAGGCGCTGGATCTCGCGCCTGAGTTCGCGGTTCTGGCTGTAGACATCGAGGAAGTTGCGGTAGTCGCGGGCGACGCCCGAAGCGAAGGCCAGCGGCTGGCTGAGAAAGCCCAGCGATGGCGTGAGCGTATCGGCGGCCGAGAGCCGGAGCCGTTCCAGCCGCGGGTTGTCGCTGCGCCAGAGGATCAGCAGGACGACAGACACAAGCACAACGAGCCCGAGCAGGATACGGTGAACCGTTCGGGTCAACGCTGTTTCATGGGGCGAGTCCGCTCGCCTCAAGCGTTCCTCCTCCCGCTCAGACGCCGATCTTCATCACATGGCCGAGCCGGTCGAGGTGTTCGAGCGCCCGGCCGGTGCCCAGCGCGACGCAGGCCAGCGGGTCCTCGGCGACCGAGATCGCCAGGCCGGTCTGCTCGCGCAGGGTCACGTCGAGGTCGTTCAGCAGCGCCCCGCCGCCCGCCAGCATCACGCCGTTGTCGACAATGTCGGCGGCGAGATCCGGGGGCGTCGCCTCCAGCGCCACCATGACCGCCTCGATGATCTGCTGCACCGGCTCGGCGAGGGATTCGGTGATCTGCGCCTGGGTGATCTCCTGCTCCTTGGGCACGCCGTTCAAGAGATCCCGGCCGCGGATCAGCATCGTCTGGCCGACGCCGTCGGCGGGCATCCGGGCGCTGCCGATCGTGGTCTTGATCTTCTCGGCAGTCGATTCGCCGATCAGCAGGTTGAATTGCCGACGCAGGTGGCTGATGATCGCCTCGTCCATCTTGTCGCCGCCGACGCGGACCGAGCGGGCGTAGACGATATCCGAGAGCGAGAGCACCGCGACCTCGGTGGTGCCGCCGCCGACATCGACGATCATCGAGCCGGTGGGCTCGGTGATCGGCAGGCCGGCGCCGATGGCGGCGGCGATCGGCTCCGGGATCAGGAAGGCCCTGCGGGCGCCGGCCGAGAGCACGGATTGCTCGATCGCCCGCTCCTCCACCGCGGTGGCGCCGTAGGGCACGCAGACCACCACCTGGGGCTTGGCGAACATGGTGTTCGGCTGCACCTTCCTGATGAAATACTTGATCATTTCCTCGGCGACGGTGAAGTCGGCGATGACCCCGTCGCGCATCGGCCGGATCGCCTGGATCGAGCCGGGAGTGCGGCCGACCATCAGCTTGGCGTCCTCGCCGACCGCCTTGACCTCCTTCTTGCCCTGGATGGTCTGGTAGGCGACGACCGACGGCTCGTTGAGAACGATGCCCTTGCCCTTGACGTATACCAAGGTATTCGCCGTCCCGAGGTCGATCGCCATGTCGTTCGAGAAGACGCTGAACAATCCGCCGAACATGCTTCCGCCCTTTGCCCTTTTGTCTGCCCCGGTAAGTTATTGTTGGGGCGGAGTCGCGTTCGCCCTTGGGTGTTGCTTATATGCCCCGAGCCGGAGGAGCGTCAAAGGGAAAGCGGAGCGGGCCGGGGCGGTGGCGCGTTCTTGTGTCCGGACGTCGAGGTGCTTATGGTGAGACCTTCGACATTCCGGCTCCGGCGCCAGCAAGTTCCATTGCGCCGACAGCCAACTGCATGTGCCTTGGGAGCGTGCCGGTGCGATCGATCGTCTTTATCATCTTGATGGCGACAGTATTGATGGCACCTTGGCTTTCCCAAGGGCAGATCCGCGGCGACAGCAGCTATCTGAACGTCACCTGGGCTCAGGGCTTTTCAGAGCAGCTTTTCGCCGGTGACCTGTATCCGCGCTGGCTACCGCAGATGAGTCTCGGGGCCGGTAGTCCTGTATTCTATTTCTACGGACCGCTTCCTTTCTACCTGATGTCGCCGTTTTACTTGGTGACGGACGCGGAGTCCGTTGTCGTTCTCGGCTCTGGCCTCATTCTAGCGTTGTCGGGTCTGGCGTTCTACCCACTCGCGCGGGCCTTCGTTCGGCCGATTCCAGCCACCATCGGCGCTATGCTCTACATGATGACGCCGTATCATTTCCTGTTTGACGTGGTTTCGCGCGCCACGATCGGCGAGCAGGCGGCATATGTGTTCATGCCGTTGGCGCTGTTGTGCGCCCATCGCTTGAACGACGGTGCAAGGTGGTCGCTTGCGCTTGCCGCGAGCTATGCTGGCCTGCTGCTGTCGCATCTGCCCTCGAGCCTGCTATTTTCCCCTTTTTTGGTGGCGTTTTCCATATTCGTTGCCTGGCAAGAGAGAGCCGGCATCGTCATTGGCAGAGCGGCGTTCGCTGCGGCCTTGAGCGGCGGGCTGGCCGCTGCCTACATCGTTCCGGCAATGGCTTTGCAGCATATGATACACCCCGAACGATGGACCAGTTTCCTGCCAACCGGGGGATTCCTGTTTAGCCGAGATGCACAACGTGACAATCACGCCCGGGAAGTGGTGCTTTTGGCCATGTTCTTTCTTTGCGTGGCGTCTGCGTTTGTTGCGAGGAGGAAATTTCCAGGCATATCCTTTGTGTTTTTCGCCTTCACGACGGGTGCTCTCTTTCTCACGACTTCCGCGTCGGCGTGGCTGTGGGAGAACCTGCCTTATTTCGATCGAGTCCAGTTTTCATGGCGCGTCTTGACCGTCTTCGAACTGGCCGGCTGCATGACGGTCACGCTGGCACTGGATACGCGCGACTGGGGCTGGACCTTTCCGGTGGCCGTGGCGGCCACTGTGGGGGCCGTGGCGTGTTTGCTCATCTCGGCCGACTCAGTGATTGCCATGAAGTCGGAGCAAGAGATGAAAGAGCTGGTGGCGGCCCGGGCGGACGCCGGCGAGTATTTACCTGGATGTCGGCAAGGCAGAAAAGGTGACAGGCTCGATGGCGTAAGCTCGTTACCAATAGTCGAGAAATCTCTCAGTGAAATCGATGGAAATGCGGTTCCTGTGTTTTACTATCCAATGCTTGTCTTGGAGGTCGGCGGCGAGCCGAGAAAGATCGTCTGTGACGCGAAAACGGGCTTTATTATTCCGGAATCCCCGGTTGACGGCGACTACCGCGTTAGAAAGTTGACACTGCCAGTCGAGCGGCTGGGCTATTTAGTCAGCCTTGCCAGCCTGCTCGTTCTCGCGCTGGGGCTGGCGTGGCCCTGCGCACCGCGCCGGCGGTGGGCCAGATTGGAGCTACGACCCTGACGCGGTGCTGCAACGTTGCCAAAGACGCTCAACCGAAAATCTGGCTGCGCTCGGTGGGCGGGACGTAGCGCGGGTCGTCTGAGTAGGCTGCTAGTGGTGCGCCGTGAACAGGGGACACCTGGGCGCGCGACTTTGCATAGGTGAAGGGCACGCGGACGGTGCTGTCGAGGTTGCTTCGCACCCGCACGGCGATCCGTCGGTAGCCGCCCGGCAGGTCGGTGCCCTCGAGCCGGTCCAGCGCGGCCAGATCGGCGCCTTCGACTTCGAAGAGCTCGCCCGATACGGCATGCCCCTCGCCCGGAGCGTAGATCAGACAGGGCGAGAACGACCGTCCGCCGATCACCAGCGGGCAGCGCTCGACAATGCGGCAGCGGGCGATGAATCACGCGGCCGGCGGGCGCAGCCGGTCGTTCCGGAACCCGCGCTTCAGCGTGCCGGAAATGAACACCAGGGGCATGGCCGGTCGGGGGCACCCGCCCGCGAGGGGCGGGAGCCCGATCTCACACTGCCTCGGCCGGCTTGGTCTTCTCGCGCCGCACCAAGAGCTTGTTCAGTGCGTGCACATAGGCCCGGCACGAGGCCACCACAGTGTCGGTGTCCGACGACTGGGCGGTGACGATCTTGCCGCCCTCGCGCATCCGCACGCTGACCGTCGCCTGGGCGTCGGTGCCCTGGGTGACCGCCTGGACCTGGTACAGCTCCAGCCGGCCCTCGTGCTCGACCAGCGCCTTGACCGCGTTGAAGGCAGCGTCCACCGGGCCGTCGCCCTGGGCGGTCGTGCGCGCTTCCTTGCCGTCGATCTCGAGGATGATGTCGGCCGATTGCGGCGCCTCGGTGCCGCAGATCACCCGCAGGAACTTGAGCTTGATCCGCTCGGCGCTAGCGGTCGCGGTGGCCTCCTCGACCAGGGCGACGATGTCGTCGTCATAGACCTCCTTCTTGCGGTCGGCGAGGGCCTTGAAGCGGACGAAGCAGTCCTGCAGCGCGTTCTGGCCCAGATTGATCCCCAGATCCTCCAGCTTGGCCTTGAAGGCATGGCGACCGGAATGCTTGCCCATCGCCAGGGTCGACTCGGTCAGGCCGATATCCTCGGGCCGCATGATCTCGTAGGTGCCGGTGTGCTTCAGCATGCCGTCCTGGTGGATCCCCGCCTCGTGCGCGAAGGCGTTCTTGCCGACGATGGCCTTGTTGTACTGCACCGGGAAGCCGGTCACCGTGGCGACCAGCCGGCTCGCCTGCATGATCCGGGTGGTGTCGATGCCGGTCTGGTAGGGCATGATGTCGTTGCGCACCCGCATCGCCATCACCACCTCCTCCAGCGAGGTGTTGCCGGCGCGCTCGCCGAGGCCGTTGATGGTGCATTCGATCTGGCGGGCACCGGCCTCGACCGCGGCCAGCGAATTCGCCACCGCCATACCGAGGTCATTGTGGCAGTGCGTCGAGATCGTCACCCCGTCGATGCCGGGCACTCGCGCCTTCAGCAGGCGGATGATCTCGGCCGATTCCTTGGGCGCCGTATAGCCGACCGTGTCAGGGATGTTGATCGTGGTGGCCCCGTTCTCGATGGCGGTCTGCACCGCGGTGCAGAGGAAGTCGCGGTCCGAGCGGGTGGCGTCCTCGGGCGACCATTGCACGTCGTCGACCATGCTCCTGGCATGGGCCACGCTGCCGGCGATCTGGTCCAGCACCTGGTCGCGGGTCATCTGCAGCTTGAACTGCATGTGCAGGTCCGACGTGGCGAGGAAGGTGTGGATGCGCTTCTTCTTCGCGTGCCGCAGGGCCTCGTAGGCGCGGTCGATATCGGCCTTGCCCGAGCGCGACAGGCCGCACACGGTGGCGCGTTCGATGATCTTGGCGATCTCGCTGACCGCCTCGAAGTCGCCGATCGAGGCGATCGGGAAGCCGGCCTCGATGATGTCGACCCCCATCTCATCCAGGACCGTGGCGATCTGGATCTTCTCTTCGAGGGTCATCGAGGCGCCGGGCGACTGCTCGCCGTCGCGCAGGGTGGTGTCGAATATCTTCACGCGGTCAGTTACCGCGGATGCGATCTGGTCGGTCATTTCTGGATTCCGTCTTGGTTGCCGTTCACTCTCCGGCGGCGCGTCCGTCACTCCCCTGAGCGCGCGCGCCGCGGATCACGGCACGCTCAGGGGCGAATAAGCAGGAGAAGCCCGCCCAGACGGGCAGGGGCTTCGAGCGCTGCGATGTGAGACGCGTGAGACATGGCCGAGAATATACGCATTGTTCCGCCGATGGGAAGGGAAACCTTGCGGCCGCCGCGCAGAAGACAATCGCCCGGTGCCGGCGGCGGGCTGGCTACTGTGTCTGTTCCGGCGGCGGGCACTTGACGTCGGAGCCCTCGGTGCCGCGCAGGCCCTGCTCCCAGCAGCCCTGAAACACCAGGCCGCTGGCGTAGGTCATGGTGCCGAAGCCGTCGAGCTGGCCGTCGGCAAAATGGCCGTGATAGACATCGCCGCTGGGATAGGTAGCGGTGCCCTCGCCGTCGATCTTGCCGTCCTTCCAGCCGCCTTCGTAGACAAAGCCGTCGGACTGGGTCAGCTTGCCTTGCCCGTTGAACTTGTCGTCGGCAAGGGCGCCGACATAGACCGAGCCGTTCGGATAGGTGTAGGTCCCGGTGCCCGAGCGCACGCCGTTGACCCAGTCGCCGTCATAGCTGCTGCCGTCCTTGTAGGTGATCTTGCCCTTGCCGTTGTGGCGGGCATCGAGGAACGCGCCCTCGTAGACCGAGCCGTTGGCGTAGTGGGCAACCCCCTGGCCGGTGATCTTGCCGTCCTTCCAGTCGCCCTCGTAGCTGCTGCCGTCGGCATAGATGATCTTGCCCTTGCCGTTGGGGGCGTTGTTGGCGAACTGGCCGACATAGTGCGAGCCGTTGGCATAGGTGGCTTCGCCGTCGCCCTCGATGCGGCCGTCGACCCAGTCGCCGGTATAGACATAGCCGCCGGTCAGGGTGAAGGTGCCCTTGCCCTGGCGGACCCCGTCGACGAAGCCGCCCTCGTAGACGTCGCCGTTGGCGAAGGTCGACTTGCCCTGGCCGCTGCGGCGGCCGTCGACGAACTGGCCCTCGTAGCGGTCGCCATTGGGGTAGGTGGCGCGGCCATGGCCGGTGATCTGGCCGTCCTTCCATTCGCCGTCATAGACGAAGCCGTCGGGCAGGGTGATCTTGCCCTGGCCCTGGCGCAGCCCGTGGTCGAAATCGCCCTCGTAGACCGAGCCGTTGGGATAGGTGACCTTGCCCTTGCCCTGCTGCGAGCCTGCGACCCAGTCGCCCTCGTAGCGGTAGCCGGTGGGCAGGGTCATCACGCCATAGCCGTCATGGGCGTTGTCCTTGAACTCGCCCTCGTAGCGCATGCCGTTGGCGTAGATGGCGACGCCCTTGCCCTCGATCTTGCCCTTGTTCCAGTCGCCCTCGTAGCTGCCGCCATTGGCATAGGTGATCTTGCCCTTGCCCTGGCGGACCCCGTCGACGAAGTCGCCCTCGAAGACCGAGCCGTCGCGGAACCGCTCCTTGCCGTGGCCGCTGATCACGCCGTTGACCCACTCGCCGGTGTATTCGTAGCCGTCGGGGGCGGTATAGGTGCCGTGGCCGTGCTGCTTGCCGTCTCGGAACTCACCCACATAGACCGCGCCGGAGTCGTACTCCTTGGTGGCGACGGCGCCGGTCTGCGCCAACGCGGCTCCCGCCAGCAGGGCCGCAACGGCCATTCCGATGACTACAACACGCATGGATTGCAACCTCTGTCCCAGCGCCCGGATATTGGTCCGGGTCTTCTGTCCCGCCGGTTGGTCCGGCTTGTGTCCATTTGACCTTTCGCGACGGCAGTTTATGTGCCTTGTCGGTCGCTGACAACGCCTCTATTTGCCCGCATGCCTCCGGCTATGTCACGGGCCATGTCCCGGGCCATGCTTTCGGATCGTTTGGCTTTCGCACCGATGGGCTTGCTCTCGCCGGCCCGCCGGGGCTAATGGAGGGCGCTCTCGGAGAGCTGGAGCCACCAATGCCCTCGCCCGATACTCTGCGCATCCTGCTGGTGCAGGCCAATCCGGTGGCCGGCGATATCGCCGGCAATGTGGCCCAGGCCCAGCAGGCGCTGGCCGAGGGCGAGGCGGCCGGCGCCGACCTGGTGGTGCTGCCGGAGATGTTCCTGTCGGGCTATCAGCTGCTCGACCTCTCGGTCCGCCCGGCGTTCTTGCGCGACATCCGGGCCGGGCTCGAGGTGCTCGCGGCCGCCACCCGGAAGGGTGGCGCGGTGCTGGCGATCGGCGCCCCGATCCCCGGCTCGACCCGCGAGCCGGGGCAGGACCATGCAGGCGCCTACAACGCCTATCACCTGCTGCAGGACGGCGCGGTGCGGGCCTCGTTCCACAAGCATCACCGGCCGAATTACGGCGTGTTCGACGAGCACCGGCTGTATCTGGAGGGCGAGATCCCCGGTCCGGTCGAGATCGCCGGCTGCCGCATCTCGTTCCCGATCTGCGAGGATATGTGGTTCGGCGACGTCGCCGAGACCATGGCGGAGGCGGGGGCCGAGCTGTTCGTGATCCCCAACGGATCGCCCTATGAGCGCGGCAAGTACGACCTGCGCATCCAGCTCATGGTGGCGCGCACGGTCGAGACCGGGCTGCCGCTGATCTATCTGAACCTGATCGGCGGCCAGGACGACCAGGTGTTCGACGGCGGCAGCTTCGCCCTGAACCCCTGCGGGCAACTGGCGGCGCAGATGCCGTTCTTCGAGACGGCCAGCGCGCTCGTCGAGGTCCGCCGCGCCGACCAGGGCTGGCGGATCGTCCAGGGCAAGCTGGAGACGGTGCCGGATGGCGCCGAGACCGACTACCATGCCATGGTCGCGGCGACGCGGGACTATGTGCGCAAGTCGGGCTTCTCGAAGGTGCTGCTGGGGCTTTCCGGCGGGGTCGACTCGGCGCTGGTCGCGACCGTCGCCGCCGATGCGCTGGGGCCCGGGAATGTGCGCTGCGTGATGCTGCCGTCGCGCTATACGGCGGCCAGCAGCCTGGAGGACGCCGCGGCTGTGGCGAACGCGCTGGGGGTCAAGCATCCCGAGATCCCGATCTCGGGCGCCGTCGCCGCCATCGGGCAGGGGCTGGCCGAGCAGTTCGAGGGGCTGGAGCCGGACGTGACCGAGGAGAACATCCAGTCGCGGCTGCGTGGCGTCTATCTGATGGCGCTCTCGAACAAGTTCGGCGAGCTGTTGCTGACCACCGGCAACAAGTCCGAGATGGCGGTCGGCTATGCCACGCTCTATGGCGACATGAACGGGGCCTACAACCCGATCAAGGACCTCTACAAGACCCGGGTGTTCGAGACCTGCCGCTGGCGTAACCGCAACCACCGGCCGTGGATGAAGGGACCGGCGGGGCAGGTGATTCCGCCCCGGGTGATCGACAAGCCGCCGTCGGCCGAGCTGCGCGAGGATCAGCGCGACGAGGACAGTCTGCCGCCCTACCCGATGCTGGACGCGATGCTGCAGATGCTGGTCGAGGACCAGCTCTCGACCGAGGAGATCGTCGCTGCCGGCTTCGACCGGGCGACGGTGATGAAGGTGCAAAGCCTGCTGTACATCTCGGAGTACAAGCGCTTCCAGACGCCGCCGGGGGTCAAGCTGACCAAGCGGGCGTTCTGGCTCGACCGGCGCTATCCGATCATCAACCGGTGGCGGGACAAGTCGTGACCCGCATCCTGGCGCGGTTCACCCCGAAGCGGGCGATGCTGATCGGCATCTTCGTCTGCCTGGTGCTGTTCGCCGGGGCGGCGGCGGTCACCCTGTTGACAGTTCCGGCCGAAACGCTGGCCAAGGGATCCTGGTTCGCCCACCTCTCGCTGTGGCTGGTGCTGGTGTTCTGCCCGGTCTCTGCGGTGGACACCCTGGCCCGGATCATCCGGCGCACGCCGACCGTGGTGGCGACCGAGCAGGGGCTGGTGTTCCGCTCGCTGGCCGGGTTCTCGGCGCCGATCCCCTGGGACGAGATCGAGGCGATCGGCCCGGCGGTCACGGGCAAGAAGCTGTACCTGGCGATCCAGCTGAAGAACCCGCGCGCCTCGTTCGCCCGGCTCGGCACCTGGGGGCGGCTGGTGTTCGCCAAGTCGCATGCCGAGAACGTGCCCAACATCACCTTCCGCTGGTTCCACCTGGGCACCAGCCCGATCACCGCCGCGGAGGTGCTGGAGGGGATCAGGCTCGAGCGCAGGGGAATCGCTTGAAGATCATTTGAGGGGTTGGGAGAGGGCGGCGAGGAGGTAGTC
>Ga0055451_10001212_pt1 | contig 10466 bp, 9 predicted proteins | sample China_Galinas_PW_3_FD_57745 | JGI IMG/M metagenome (GOLD analysis project Ga0055451, IMG submission 57745) | Wetland microbial communities from San Francisco Bay, California, USA, that impact long-term carbon sequestration - China_Galinas_PWB_D2 | ecosystem: Environmental > Aquatic > Marine >... | reverse complement strand
CGCCTGACGCACACCGTACGATCAATGCGCTTCAGAGACTATCGGACATAGTGCTCCAGAAATCCACGAGAGAGGGATTCGGCCTGACTGTATCGGAGGCTATGTGGAAGGGAAAAGCGGTCATCGGTGGGAACACGGGAGGCATCAAGCTTCAGGTCATAAACCATCACACGGGATTTCTGGTAGACACTCCCGAAGGAGCCTCGCTCAGGACAAGACATCTCCTTTCCCATCCCGAGGAGCTTCGGGAGATGGGTGCGAAAGCCCGGGAATACGTCCGCGAAAATTTCCTCATCACACGACACCTGCGTGAATACCTCTCGCTTATGAGAGGCGTAGTCGCGGGCACTCAGGGGACAATCGTCGCCGGCTAGCACTTCCGTTCCTTTGCATCTCCATTATCCTCTATAAACAAGCATATACGGATTAATAAAACGGGGGAGTTTATAATTGCCAAAAGGAATAAAGCCCGGAGACCGCGCGCCCGTTTTCAGACTTCTTTCTCAAAGCGGTGAGGAGGTGGACCTCCGGGATTATATCGGCAGAAAACCGGTCGTTTTATATTTCTACCCTAAAGACAATACGACGGTTTGCACAAAAGAAGCCTGCGCGTTCAGGGACAATCTGGACGAGTTCGCGAAGATAGACAATGCCGAAGTGATAGGCATAAGCTCGGATTCGGTCGACTCGCACAACAGGTTCTCCGCGGAGCATAATCTTCCTTTCAAGCTTCTAAGCGACGAGGAGGGAAAGGTAAGAGAGCTTTACGGAGTCCCCAAGACGCTCGGACTTCTTCCCGGAAGGGTCACTTACGTAATAGACAGGGAGGGGACGGTAAGGCACGTGTTTTCCTCTCAGCTTGACTATAAAAAACACGTGCAGGAGGCGCTGCGCTCTCTCAAAAATATTGGAGAGGAATAATTCGCTCTCTGTCAGACGAGCCAATCCGGCTCGCGTATATCCCGTTCATTACTCCTGCCAAATCCGCCCCGGGTTCTACACAGATACTTATATAATTTCTTTCAGCGTGATATAGTTTCAGCATTCCCGGTTCTAAGAAAAAGAAATTCACGGTAATATAATCAGAAATCGCTGGAGGAAGTTAGTGCTTAAAAAACCATGGGCAGGCAGGTTCAAGAAAGGAACCCATAAGACGGCGGAGAAGTTCTCTGCTTCAATCGACTTCGATAAGAGGCTCTACAAGGAGGACATCGAGGGAAGCATCGCCCATGCCAAAATGCTCGGCGAGAAAGGGATTATTCTGAAAAAAGAATCCGATAAAATCATCAAGGGACTAAAACAGATTGAAAAGGAAATAGAGTCCGGCAAATTCCCCTTCAGGGATGAGTTTGAGGACATTCACCTGAACATAGAAAAACGCCTGATAGAGAAAATCGGGGAAGTGGGCGGGAAAATTCATACCGGCAGGAGCAGGAACGATCAAATCGCGCTCGACATGCGCCTATACCTGAGAAGGGAAATAGGTGAAATACTCGAGCTGCTGAAGGCCGTTGCCGAATCCGTGATAGAGCTTGCGGACAATAACACGGAAGCCGTCCTGCCTCTCTATACTCATATGCAGAGGGGACAGCCCGTCCTTCTGTCACACCAGCTCCTGGCGTTTTATGAGATGATAAAGCGCGACAGGGAGAGGTATATCGACTGCCTGGACAGGGTGAATGTATCCCCCCTCGGCGCCGGAGCCGGCGCTGGAACGACTTTTCCTATCGACAGGCAGTTCGTGGCGGAGGAGCTCGAATTCCCCGAAGTCACCCGGAACAGCATCGATTCTGTGAGCGACAGGGACTTTATAGTGGAGTTTATCTCCGTATCGGCCTCTTTGATGATGCACCTGAGCAGGATCTCCGAGGAGTTTGTCATATGGTCCACGAAGGAGTTCGATTTCGTCGACCTCGGCGACGAGTTCACGACCGGATCGAGCATAATGCCGCAGAAAAGGAACCCCGACATGGCGGAGCTCATACGCGGCAAGACGGGGAGGGTCTACGGCAGCCTCATTGCCATCCTGACGCTGATGAAAGGACTCCCCTTTTCCTACAACAGGGACATGCAGGAAGATAAAGAACCTATGTTCGATTGCGCGGATACGGTGAAATCCTCCCTTGAAGTCTTGGGGGAGATGCTGAACAACATAGAGTTCAAACCCGAGAACATGAGGAAAGCCCTTGATGCGGGCTTTATCACCGCTACCGATATTGCCGATTACCTGACTCGAAAGGGAGTGCCGTTCAGGCAGTCACACGAGATAACCGGCAGGATTGTCGGATACTGCGAGGAGAAGGGAAGGGAGCTGATGACGCTCCATATTTCGGAATACAGGATGTTCTCCAACCTGTTCGAGGAAGACCTGTTCGATTATATCACTCTCGAAGGCTCAGTTAAGAACCGTAAATCCTACGGCGGAACGGCAAAGGAGAACGTCGTCAGAATGATTTCGCAGGCCCGGAAAGAGACGTCCAAATGGTAACGGGGTAGAAAGGAAGGCTCAGACGGAACACGCGACGCTCTATCCATTAACAATCCTGTTCCATAACAGCTTTACGGAGAAAGGAATATGCCTGAGATGACAGAAAACGAATACAGAGAATTTCTCCTCGAAGGCACTAAAACAGGAAAGCTGGCTACGGTAAGGAAGGACGGAAGGCCCCACGTGGTCCCGATATGGTACCACCTCGACGGCGACGAGCTTGTATTCACGACAGGAGGGGAAACCGTAAAAGCGGGAAATATGAAACGTGATTCTAGAATATGCATGTCCATTGACGACCAGACGCCGCCCTACTCCTTTGTGATGATAGAGGGTACGGTTTCGTTCTCGGAAGACCCGGAAGAGCTGCTCAAATGGGCCACCCGCATAGGCGGCAGGTATATGGGAGAAGACCGGGCAGAGGCTTACGGCAGGCGAAACTCGTCCGAGGGGGAAATACTCGTTAGGATACGTCCCGAAAAAATACTGGCATATAAACACGTGACCGCCTGGTAGGCCGGCGGGGATGAATGGGCTTCTAATAGAGGGTATACGTTCTGCTGCTTGCACTAATGACTTTATGACTTGCTGCGGGAGCCATTCCCTCATTGGCGTACATTAGTTATGAATCCGGTATGGATTATATTTGTGCACGTCAATCGTAAATTATATTAAACTCGCGATTTACTATTGCGTAAAAACCGGATAAGAAACATAATTAGTTACTGTAACCCTGACCCTGTCGAGTTAACTCTGAGCAATTCGGCGTTTACTCCGTCGTGTGTCTATGATTGGAGGATGATATGAAATTTCACTCTGAGCGCGAGTCCGCCAAAGATACTGTCACCGACAGGCATAAGCATAGAATAAAGTCCGGCGAAAAGAAGGGGACCATTGTCCTGTTATGGGCTGTCATTGTAGGTTTTCTGACAGGAATCGTAGGCGCTATATTCCAGATAGCTATCGATAAAATAGACGGATTAAAAGAGCTGATCATATCCAGCGCAGAGCACATTCCGGGCGGAGCTCTCGCAGCTTCCGTAGTGATCTCCGCCGTCATGGTTTTTGTCGCCTTCCTTCTCGTCCGTAGAATAGCTCCGGAAACCGGCGGCAGCGGCGTGCAGGAGATCGAAGGCGCGCTCGACGAAGTGAGACCCGTAAGATGGAGGAACGTACTGCCGGTCAAGTTCATTGCAGGCGTGCTTTCGCTCTCAGGCGGCATGGTCCTGGGAAGGGAAGGTCCGACCATTCAGATGGGGGGCAATATAGGCAAGATGATCGGCGACTTCTTCAAGGTCGGCAAGGACGACTCGCACGCGCTCATAGCGGCGGGGGCTGGCGGGGGGCTATCCGCGGCTTTTAATGCGCCTCTGGCGGGAATCCTGTTTGTATTTGAAGAGATGAGGCCCGAGTTTAAGTACAATTTTCTGTCCGTACAGGCGGTAATTATAGCCTGTGCCGCTTCCGACATCGCGCTTCGCGCCTTTATGGGACAGAGCCCGGACATAAACATGGCGATGCTCCATACCACGCCGCTCAAATCACTCTGGCTCTTCCTGGTATTCGGTTTCCTGTTCGGTATCTTCGGGGTCGTTTTCAACCGGGTGTTGATCCGGACGCTCAATTTTTTCTCAAACCTGAAAGGCTGGACATTTACGCTGACCGGTCTTTATGTAGGAGCTTTCATAGGGCTTCTGGCCTGGCTCTATCCCGATACCATCGGAGGCGGCTACTCGGTCATACCCAAAGCGCTCTCCGGCACGATGCCCGTAATGATACTCCTCACACTATTCGCTGCCCGGTTCGGGACCACGATGGTGAGCTACGGCTCGGGAGCTCCCGGCGGAATCTTCGCGCCCATGCTGGCTCTTGGAACGCTGTTCGGGATGTGGTTCGGCCACTACACGCACTTCTGGCTCCCGGACACGGTCTCCCGGCCCGAGGTATTCGCCGTTGCGGGGATGGCCGCGCTGTTTTGCGCCACCGTGAGGGCGCCCCTTACGGGAATCACTCTGACAATAGAAATGACGGGGAATTACGATTTAATACTCCCGCTCATACTTACATGCCTGACAGCCACATTGGTAGCGGAGAGTCTCGGAGGCAAGCCTATTTACACCGTTCTGCTGAGAAGAACGCTCAATATGGCAAAGAATAAAATCACATAAAATCCCCGCGCTGTTTTATCACGGAACGGCAACAGAAAATTTGGAAACGCAATGTGGTATTACGGATTGAATTGCAGGGAACGAGCGCACAGCCTCAAGACACTTCTTCCTTGCATCCGCCTTCTCTCAGTATTTCCTCGATTTCATATCCCGCTGCTATGCTGGCAATACAGGATACGAGCTCGTGAGACGGCTGTATCACCTTATTAGGCTCGTCCTTTGCGGCGCTTTCGTCTCCGGAGTACATGTATGTAAACTCCATCCCTCTGGCGTTTAAGTTCTCAAGCTCGGATTTTCCTCGGTTTAACCTCAAGAAGCCTCCCGCAACTTTGTCCTCAACCATGTAAAACACAGGCTCACCGACTGTATCCGAATTGAGCTTGAGTGAGGTTGGGATACCCTCCTGAATAACTATGTCTCTTACCGGTTTCCCCCCTTTGCTGACCCTCATTCGCTTCCTGCCTTCAGCATTTAACGTGCGTATATCGTCTCCGTTCGAAACGCTTATAACGGCCATGCCGTACGTACCGGAATTGCTTTTCAAAAACAGGTACGGCTCTTCCGAGACTCCCCTCTCACGGTACTCCTCTCTTAAGCTTTCGAGTATGGAATCGGCAATCTCGGCGACCCTTTCCCTGTCGTCGGGATTGTCGAAATCAACCCCCTTTTCGGGAACTGTCTTTACCGTGATAAGCCAGGGGTCTATATCCAGTATTTTCGCAACTTCCGTGGCGAGCATGTTGTAAAACTCGAAATGAATGCTCTTTTTCCTCGTGTGCCATCCTATCTCGACAGGCGGCTCCACTGGCTGCCTGATGTCCCTGAGTGTCTTGGGACACTTTTCAGAAAAATCGTTATTGATGAGAAGCAGATCGGGAGAGAAATTCGAGGTGAACACCCTATGGTCATCCTTCATAACTTTAAACGCCTCGACCTGTTCGCCGCTTGAAGCCTTGAAAACCGTCTCATCCATGCCGAACTCGTCACTCACTATTCCCACTTGCACTTCATATTCCACTTTTTCCAGAATTGACTTTAGAACGGAGATATTTTCCCAGTAGTAGGTATTTCTCGTATGAAGCTCGGGGACTATCAGAATCTTCTCCACTTTCGGATAATTCCGATGAAAATAATCGCTGAAGAGTCCCGACGCCTTGTTCCTGAAGTATTCGGATAGGTTGTTGAAGCCGGCCGGGAAAATGTTCGTATCGACAGGGGCTATCTTATGATTAGAGACCCTGAGATCGGCTGAAGAATAAAGAGGGATAAATTTCTTTTCTGTCTTCCCGCATAGCCAGTCTTCGAGCTTCCGGCCGCTCGCTAATATTTTCTCGTTAAGTTCATTAAGCTGTTTCATAATACAATCAATCTCTCACAACGTAGCTTCCGGCGATTTTGTCGTGCCAGGTCTGTCCCTCGGAATCAAATAATGCCCACAGAAAACCTAAGAATAAAAACGATGCCGATATGAAATATCCTATCCATCTCAGAAATGCATCCCACAGCCCGATTGACTCTCCCTCGCCGTTTATCACTCTTATACCCAACATCATTTTACCGACCGTTTTTCCCCCAAGTCCGTGAAAAAAGATAAAATAACTGGACGCCAGTAATAATAGAGCCAAATAGACCGGAATAAACATATCATTGAACGAATCGCTTACCCCGTTTGGCCCGCTCAATATTTTAAAACCGGTAATAATCGCCAGAAAAGCTGTCATTGCTACTATAAATACGTCTATCAGAAAAGCAGTGGCTCGCGAGAAAAAGCCCGCTAGGTTAAATACCAGCGTCTCGTTATCGTAACTTTCGTATTCACTTTCCCGCATAGGCTGTCGGATATTTTGACGCTCTTCCGTCAAACCGTAAGATTTCTCTTCCCTGTAGGATGATTCTCCGCCTTTTTCAAAAAGATCTATTTGACTGTCGGTTCTTCGTTTTTTTTCTCCGCGCTCAGGCCCGCCGGGTTCTCTTCTCTCCCTTTTCTTGGATATGGAAAGACCCTCGAAAGATTCTTCCTCGGCGTCTCTTTCAAAATAATCAACGCGCTCATCCTCCTGCTCCCCTTCCGATATCGAAGAGTCATCGTGAGCCCTGTCTCCGCGGCTGCGTATCGGAATATCCAGCAGCTCATCGGTAGATACGTCATCCGAATCATAGCCCGACCTCGGACCGGAACCTTTATCGTGATTTTGAGAATCATGCCGGACCGATACCTCTTCCTCGTATAGCGGAGAGCCGCATCTTTTGCACGATTCCAGATGATCGAAACTATTATATCCGCACACTGGACACTTCATGACAGTCTGGTGGAGAGCAAACTTACAGAAAAGTATATACAAAATAAAAAACTGCGCCTAATCCCGAGCAATCATCATAATACAAAAATGATATGTTTCCGGGATTAAGCGCAGTCAAAAAAACCTGTTACAAGTTGCTTACGAACCTTCTTCCGACAGTTGAATATCTATTGCAGATTTAAGTCCGTCGGGATTAGCTCCGGGAACTATCATCCCGTTTACGACGAATGTAGGAGTCGATTGAACGCCTATGGCCGAAGCTTCCTTCATCTGCTTCTCCACTGTTGCCTTGACTTTAGGAGAATCCAGACAGGAGTCGAATTTCTTGGTGTCCACGCCGACTTCCTTTGCATACTTATTAAACATTTCCTTGGAATTTTTGAGGTTTATGCTTTTCTGATTATCGAACAGCTTATCGTGGAACGCCCAGAACTTATCGTTCCCGCCCTGCTCGTACACGCAAAGCGATGCAATTGCCGCAGGCATCGCCCAGTTATGGTTTTGCAGCGGAAGCTGCTTGTAGTAAACCTTGACCTTGCCGTTATACTCTTTGAGTATCCCCGGGACGAGTTCTTTACCTTTTTTGCAGAAGGGACACTGAAAATCGGAATATTCGACAATAACTACCTTGGCATCATCAGCTCCCTTAACGGGGATACCCTCCAGCGATATTTGTTCCATCACTTCTTTATGAGGATCAACCGTCGTGTCCATCACCTTGCTTCCCAATATCAGGTACTGACCGCTGTCGCTGATGAATACCGGCACTACCTGCTGTCCGCCCATGGTAAAGGAGCCTTCCTTAAGGCCCTTTAATTCTTCTGACTGTTTGAATTTCGAAATATCGACTATATCGCTGTTAATGATCAGATACTTTCCGTCAGTGGTCATCAGAATCGGAAAATCACCGCGGGCAATCGGTATCGCGCCCTTTTTAATTCCCTTTATGGGGGTCTCTTCGAATTTCTTCGTATCCACTACATTGCCCATCAGCACGTACTTGCCGTCCTTACTGATTAAGAAGGGAACGTCCTGAGAACCCTGAGGGGTCGTAATTACGAATTTACCGGTCTCAAGACCCTTGACTGGGCTTGCCTCAAAACCCTCAACATCAACTGCGGTATTGGGCGCCATGTTTGTTCCGAATCTGCCCTTGAAGAACTTCTCCAATCTCGTCGCTTCCTTGTCGGATATTTGATCGGCGAACGCCGCATTCCCTGCTAAAATAAATGTTGTAATGAGTAGTGCTAATGATAAAAATTTGAATCGCATACACGCCTCCTTTGAATTGATTAGCTAAAACTATACCACCCAATCTTTAGAAAGCAACAAAAAATAGACCGGCCGAATATGCCTTCTACCGCCCAAAAATTATTCGATTTTAGGTTATGAAAATACCCTTTCGAAGATGCGGTCGATGTTCTTCAAATCCGCTTTGACATCGAAGCATTCTTCGATCTCCTCGTTCGAGAGAGAACGTGAAATATCCGGGTCTTGGGTGAGAAGATTCTTGAAATCTTCTTTCTCTTTCCACGTCTTCATAGCATTCTTCTGTACGAGTTTATAAGCGTCTTCCCTGGAGAGGCCCTTTTCCACGAGCTTGAGCAGTACTTTTTGAGAAAAGACTAGGCCCTGGGTGAGCCAAATGTTCTTTTCCATGTTCTCGGGATATACCTGGAGCCCGTCAAGGAGATGGCCGAGCCTGTGGAGCATGAAATCGAGAAGTATTGTGCCGTCGGGCCCTATTACCCGTTCGACCGATGAGTGGCTTATGTCGCGCTCGTGCCAGAGCGGCACGTTCTCAAGCGCGGATACGGAATAAGAGCGTACCAGTCTTGACAGTCCGCACAGATTCTCCGAGAGCACCGGATTTCTCTTGTGAGGCATTGCGGAAGAGCCCTTCTGGCCTTCGGTGAAAGGCTCTTCGAGCTCTAAAACCTCCGTTCTCTGGAAGTGCCTGATCTCGACAGCAATCTTTTCGATAGTAGATGCAATGATGGACAATGTCGAGAAATACTCGGCATGTATGTCACGCTGTATGATCTGAGTGGATATGGCTGCGGGTTTGAGACCGAGACGTCTGCATGCGTCCTCTTCTATATCCGGCGGAACATTCGCGAACGTACCCACCGCTCCCGAGATTTTCCCGACGCTTATGACCTCCCTCGCTCTCGTCATACGCTCGAGGTTCCTCCTCATCTCGTCGTACCACAGAGCAAACACGAGACCGAGCGTCTTTGGCTCCGCATGTATGCCGTGAGTCCTTCCTATCATAACGGTGTCTTTATGCTCATATGCCTGCTTCTTAAGAACCTTGAGCACATTTTCTATATCCTTTATCAATATGTCGGAGGCGTCCCTCAGCTGAAGCCCAAATGCCGTATCGAGCACGTCGGAGGACGTAAGTCCCAGGTGTATGAATCTCGATTCCTCGCCCACGTGCTCGGCGACGGAGGTCAAAAAGGATATAACGTCGTGCTTTAGCTCCTTCTCAAGCTCGTTTATCCTGTCCACGTCGAACCCCGCCTTTTTCTTTATTGCTTTCACCGCTTTGGCAGGTATGCGTCCGTAGTCTGCCCATGCTTCACATACGGCGATCTCCACTCGGAGCCAGTTGGCGTACTTGGCCTCATCCGTCCAAAGAGAAGACATTTCAGGTCTTGAATATCTCGAAATCAAATTGTGACCACCTCCCCGACGCTTTTTCTCGGAGCCACGGAAACGTGAACATCCGCTTCGGCACCGCGGCTCTTCACGACACCCGCTGCGGAGCCGAACGCCACCTCGGGCCTGTTATTCACCTGGCTCAAATGAGCGAGCACTACGTGTTTGAGCCTTTGGTGTATAAGCTCACCGAGAAGCTCTGAAGCCTGTACATTTGAGAGGTGTCCCAGGCGTCCCTTAATTCTCTGTTTCAAATCCCACGGGTAATGGCTGTATAAAAGTATGTCGTTATCGTGATTGTACTCAATCACAAGAACATCCGCTCCCTTGAGTCGCTCCTTTACCAGCTGAGTCGCACATCCAATATCCGTGACGACTCCTACCTTTTCGCTTTTCCCCGACTCAATGGTAAAGCCCACAGGATCGAGCGCGTCATGAGGAACCGAAAACGGCGTTATGCGGAGCCCGTCTATTTCAAACGGGGTATCGCTCTCAAATTCCATCAGCTTGCGGACTTTGTCCTTCCAGAGGTTTAACGTGGCCGAAGCCACATACACGGGAGCCTCTATTCTGGGGATGGCCGCCGTGTGGTCCGAATGCTCATGCGTTACGATAACGGCGTCGATCTCGGCAACTTCCACGTCGATCTTCCTTAGCCTGAGCGTTATTTGTCTCAGACTAATGCCGGCGTCCACGAGGATTTTCGTTCCTCCGGACTCTATATAAAGGGAGTTACCGGAACTCCCGCTTGCAAGTGTGCAGATTTTCATCGTCTGGATTGCTAAAACTTCGCCTGCTCGAAAATAGTATTGATTTATATTGCTTTAGTTGTCAACCCCGGTCCCC
>Ga0055451_10001209_pt1 | contig 10478 bp, 13 predicted proteins | sample China_Galinas_PW_3_FD_57745 | JGI IMG/M metagenome (GOLD analysis project Ga0055451, IMG submission 57745) | Wetland microbial communities from San Francisco Bay, California, USA, that impact long-term carbon sequestration - China_Galinas_PWB_D2 | ecosystem: Environmental > Aquatic > Marine >... | reverse complement strand
ATCTCGTCCCCTGGGGATATCCGTGCCACCGGACGGAGGGTGGTGACATGCATACCGGCAACGGCTTGCCCACCGATACCTGCGCGGAGGGCGTCCCGAGCGGCGTCAACATCGTGAACCGCCGGTTCATCGTGGACCGAACGATCGGCGCGGTCGTCGTGTTCTGCACCTTCGGCGCGAGCTCGCCCAACGGCCGCAGCGGCGCACCGGACACGCACCTCTTTCGCGTCGAGAACGGGAAGCTGCGTTACGTGCACACGCTGACGCATCTGTTGACGGCGGATTTCCAGGGTGGAAACGGCGGCTAGCCAGGGGTGACGGAAAGGGGAAGCGGCCGTCACACGGGGCGCTCGGAATCCAGCTGCTGGTCGACGTCTCCGCCGAGTAGTTTCACGACGACACCGGTCGTCTGGTCGGACGCCTTGCGGATTCTAGTGTGGTTTGACTATGAGGGAGACGACCGCACGGGTCGGCTGGGCGGTCTTCCGGTAGCCAGGTCGGTGACCTGATCCAGGCGCCGGCTCTACACGTCCAGGTTCTTCACGTACTTGGCGTTCTTCTCGATGAACTGGCGACGGGGCTCGACCTCGTCCCCCATGAGCCGGTCGAAGAGCTGCGCGGCGACCGCGGCGTCCTCGATGGTGACCTGAAGAACGGTTCGTGAATCCGGATCCATGGTGGTCTTCCACAGCTGGTCCGGGTTCATCTCTCCGAGACCCTTGTAGCGCTGGATGCTCACGCCCCTCGCCGACTCGCCATCCTTGCCTCCGAAGCGCTTCAGGTACTCGTCCCGCTCATCCTCGGTGTACGCGTAGAGCTCCTGCTTCCCTTTCTGCACCCTGTAGAGGGGTGGCTGGGCGATGTAGACATACCCCGCCTCGACGAGCTCGCGCATCTGGCGGAAGAAGAAGGTGAGGAGCAGCGTGCGGATGTGCGCACCGTCGACGTCCGCATCGGTCATGATGATGATCTTGTGGTAGCGCGCGCTTTCCAGCTCGAAGTCGTCCTTGATCCCCGCGCCGATCGCCGTGATCATCGCGCGGATCTCGTCGTTCGAGAGGATCTTGTCGATCCGGGCGCGTTCCACGTTCAGGATCTTGCCCTTCAGCGGAAGGATCGCCTGGTAGGAACGGTCACGGCCCTGCTTCGCGCTACCCCCGGCTGAATCGCCCTCTACCAGATAGAGCTCACAGAGCGACGGATCCGAGATCGAGCAGTCCGCCAGCTTGCCGGGCAGCACCCCGCCTTCCAACGCGCTCTTCTTGCGGGCCAGGTCACGCGCCTTACGCGCGGCCTCCCGCGCCCGTGCGGCCTGCAGCGACTTCTCGATGATCGCCTTCGCCGCCCGCGGGTTCTCCTCGAGGAAGATCGAGAGGTTTTCGTTGACGGCGGCCTCGACCGCCCCACGCACCTCGCTGTTGCCGAGCTTGGTCTTGGTCTGGCCCTCGAACTGGGGCTCCATGACCCGCACGCTCAGCACGCAGGTGAGGCCCTCGCGCACGTCGTCACCCGAGAGGCTCTCGTCCTTCTTGAAGATGTTGTTACGGCGCGCGTAGTCGTTGATCGTCCGCGTCAGCGCCGCCTTGAACCCGGTAAGGTGGGTACCGCCCTCGTGCGTGTTGATGTTGTTCACGAAAGCGTGGGTGTTCTCGGCGAAGCCCTGGTCGTACTGGAGCGCGAGCTCGATCTCGGCCTCGGGCTTGGTCGCCTCGAAGTAGCACACCTTGTCGTGCAGCGCCTGACGGCCACCGCGCAGGTACTCGACGTACTCCGCCAGTCCCCCTTCGAACTGATAGGTGTCCGAGACCGGCTCGGAGTTGCGCTCGTCGGTAAGCGTGATCTTGAGGCCCTTGTTGAGGAAGGCCAGCTCACGCAACCGATTCGAGAGCGTCTCGTAGCTGTAGACCAGCTCGGTGAAGATCTCGGGGTCGGGCTTGAAGTGGGTCTGGGTGCCACTCCCGCTCGCCTTGCCCAGCTCCTGCAGATCGGTGGCCTTGATGCCGCGCTCGTAGCGCTGGGTGTATCGCTTGCCGTTCCGGTGGATCTCGACCTCGAGGTGCTCGGAGAGCGCGTTCACGACACTCACGCCCACCCCGTGCAGACCGCCGGAGACCTTGTACGTGTTCTTGTCGAACTTCCCTCCGGCGTGGAGCGTGGTCATGGCCAGCTCGACACCCGGCACCTTCTCGGTCGGGTGGACGTCGACCGGGATCCCTCGCCCGTCGTCGACCACCGTGACGGAGTTGTCGAGATGGATCGTGACGCTCACCTCGGAGCAGTACCCGGCCATCGCCTCGTCGATGGAGTTGTCGACCACCTCGTAGACCAGATGGTGCAGCCCTCTCCCCGAGGTGGAGCCGATGTACATGCCGGGACGCTTGCGGACGGCCTCCAGACCCTTGAGGACCTGGATCTGTCCAGCAGTATAGTCACCGTTGTCCTGCTTCTTGTTCTTGGCCATGTCCGCTCCGCGGGCAGGGGAACCCTTATCCCGTCTCCGCCAGCACGAAGACGATTCGTTCGAGGGGCGTGTCCGGTATGCGCTCGTTCACGCGCGCGAGAAACTCGCCCTTCATCATGTTCAACTCCATCAGCCACGCGCTCGTACGCACCTCCACGAACAACGTCGCTTCCGACACCCCTCTGGCACGCGTCACGCGAGCCACGTGCTCGCCGACGACCTCGGGCCAGAGATCCAACGCCTCCATCCGGCGCACCTGCTCATGCACGCCATGCTTGTCCAGGACGGAGCCGACCACGTCGCCTACCTTGATCGGCCCCGAACCTCTCTTGTTGCCGGTCACGCTTCGATCCTGCCGCTCCGGACGCGCCACCGCGGCAGGTCGTTCCGCCGGATCCGCACGTCGCTCTCCTTGGGCGCAGTCAGGACCACCTGGCCGACCTCTTCACGTTCCATGAGCTCGAGGACCCGCTCGCTGCGCCCTCCATCCAGCTCGGCGAAGATGTCGTCGAGCAAGATGATGGGCTCGTGCCCCCTCACCTCTCGGATCGTGCGGGCCTCCACGAGCCGGAGTGCCAACGCCGCCGTCCGTCGCTCGCCTCCGGACCCGTAGTCCCGCAAATCCAGATCCTCGCCTTCCTCTTCCTCCAGACGGAGGCGAACCTCGTCGCGGTGCGGTCCGACGACCGTCGCCCCCGCTCTCCGCTCCCGCTCCGCCGTGTCCATCAGGGCCTCGCGATATGCCGACGCGATTCCGTCCGCCGTCCGCGCGTCGCCCAAGGACACACTGGGCCGGTACGTCATGAGCGCCCGCGGACCATCGGCGATGCCGGCGTAATAGTCGCCGAACACACCGCACCAGCCTTCGATCCAGTCCCGCCGAACCTTCATGACCACCGCCCCCGCCCGGACCAGGCCCTGGTCCCACGACGAGATCACCGCACCCGGCTGCTCGTCCTTCAGCGACGCGTTGCGGCGGGCCAGGACTTTCCTGAAATCCTGGAGCGCGCGCAGGTACGCGGGCTCGCTGAGCGAGAGCACGATATCCAGAAACCGTCGCCGCTCGGCGGGGCCTCCACTCACCAGCTCGACGTCCGCCGGACTGAAGATCACGGCCCCCAGCCGACCGAGGGCATCGCTCAAGCGCTCGGGCTCGGCACCGTCGACGGTGACCTTCTTCCTCCTGCCTCGCCGCTCGTACGCCGCGGCGATCTCTGCGGACGGCGTCACCTCCTCGTCGTCCGCGAGCGACCCCACGACCCTGAACACGCCTTCGTCGAAGGCCACGAGCTGGTCGTCCCGGGACCCCCGAAAGGACCGGAACGTCTCGAGATAGTAGATGGCCTCCAGGACGTTGGACTTTCCCTGAGCATTGTCCCCGATGATGGCGACGCCCTCCGGAGGGAGCTCCAGATTCTGGATCCCGAGATTCCGGAAGTGGCGAACCGCGAGCCGAGTCAGACGCACAGGCCGCCGGTTGGGAGAAGCCCACGAAGCATGGAGAAATTTAACGGTTTCGAGGGGTGGTCGCCACCCCGCTCCCAGGAAGGGAAAAGGGTTCTGCCGGAACGCTTTTCGGGAGGTCGGGAGCCGGCGAAACGACGGCTGGACGGCCGACCGGGAGCAGACGTCTTCAGCGGCCCTGAAATTCGGCTTTGCGCTTCTCGAGGAAGGCCGCCATTCCCTCCTTCATGTCCTCCGTGGAGGCGAGCAGGCCGAACAGAGACGACTCGAAGTCCAGGGCGTCCACCGTGGACGTGTCGAGCCCCCGATAGATCGACTCGAGCGCCATGCGCACGGCCACGGGACTGTTGGCCGTGACGCGCCTCAGGAGCTTCTTGGCCTCGTCCAGGAGGTCGGCGCGAGGCACCACCGCCGAAACCAGCCCGATCCGCTCGGCGCGTTCGGCGTCGATGTGGTCGCCGGTCAACGTGACCTCGATCGCCCGGCCCAGCCCGATCAGGCGCGCCAAGCGGATCGTTCCCCCGTAGCCGGGGATGATCCCCAGGCCGACCTCGGGCAGCCCGAAACGGGCATTGTCCGACGCGACCCGCAGGTGGCATGCGAGGGCCAGCTCGCATCCACCCCCGAGCGCATATCCCCCCACCGCCGCGAGCACGGGCTTGGGGAAGCGCTCGATGGTGAGAAGCACGTCCTGGCCCGCCCGGCTCACCTCGACGCCCGAGAGGGAATCCATCGTGGCCAGCTCGGCGATGTCGGCGCCGGCGACGAATGCCTTCTCTCCGGCGCCCGTCAGCACCACACCCCGGACCTCGTCGTCGTCGCGCAGGCTCGCGAAGACCTCGCCCAGCTCGCGAATCACCTCCGCGTTGAGCGCGTTCATCTTCTCCTGCCGGTCGATGGTCACGACGGCGACATCGCCGTCCCACTCGACGCGTGCGTGCGTGAGGTCTGTCATTGCGGGCCCCATCCCGTGGTGCGTGTCGGCTGGTGTCTCGATGCCGCAAGATAGCGACCCGTTCGACGATGGAAAAACGGGGCTTCAGCCCTTACCTTTTCGCCCCGTCGACGCCGACCCACGGTCCCGGTCGTGCACCGCCGTCGGCCTCCGCGTCCACGTTCCAGGCCGGTCCTCTCCGGCCGCTACCCAGGGAGTTCGCACCCCATGAGTCGGTCGCTCAACAAGGTCATGCTCATCGGAAACGTCGGAAACGACCCCGAGATCCGCGCCACATCGTCGGGCGCGCGAGTCGCGAAAGTCTCGCTGGCCACGAACCGGTCGTGGTCGGACCGATCCGGCCAGCAGCAGGAGAAGACCGAGTGGCACCGGCTCACCTTCTTCGGTCGGCTCGTCGATATCGTCGAGCAGTGGGTGAAGAAGGGGGATCGCCTCTACGTCGAGGGACGCATCGAGTACTCCCAGACCGAGGGCGAGGGCGGAACCAAGTACTGGACCGATATCGTGATCAGCGAGATGGTGATGCTCGGCTCAACGGGTCCGGGCGGCGGCGGAAGCTACGGCGGTCCGGACAGCCAGTACGGCGGGAGCAGCGGCGGTTTCGGCGACTCGGCGCCGTCGGGTGGCAGCGACGTGGACGACGATCTGCCGTTTTAGACGGTCATCGGAGAGAGGGGAGCACGCCTAGGAGTCCATGCCCATCCGGGCTTCCGACTTCCAGAGCCCCATGAAATACTCTTCGTAGCGGTCCGGGTGTTCCCGGTAGTCGGCGAGCCATACGTCGAACGGCGGGAGGGCGATCTTGCCGGAAAGCCAATCCGTGGCGATCCGGACCATCTCCACGTACGTAATCTCGCCTCTCCGCCCGTCCTCGCGGAACGCGCGCTGAGCAAGGACATAGATGTCATCGGGACTCAGATAGAGGAGCAGATCCGCGACCTGAGCCGAGCAGTAGTCCAGGTACTTCGCTCGCAGGATTTCCAGGGGCTCGCCGCCACCCGTCTGGCCTGCGTCCACGGCGGTCCTCCCGCTGGACATGAAAAACCCCTCCGACTCGCTTCCTCGGGGCGCAAATCGGTGATCGATGGCGCCTTACGTATGAATCAGAGGGGCGAGAAGCGCAAGCTTCAGTAGATCGCCGGGGATTCCTCCTGCACGGCCTCACCCGCGCTTTCGTTCTGCTCGCGCAGGTGCCGGTAGATCGATCGGCGGGTCAACCCGTACAGGACCACGCGGCTCAGGAACTCGGGATCCGTCTTCTGGACCTCCTCCGCCTGCGCGGCGATGTCCCTCGGCAACCGGACATTCAACTGTACGGAGCACGTCTCCCACATAGACACACCTCGACCCAGATCGATAGGTTGGAAAAATTCTCAATTGTATGGATACCGCCCGTCGCCAATGATCGGCGCGACGGCCCGGTGAGAGGTGCCGGCACTCCCTGGGCGGTCACTACACTAAGGCCCGCTCCCGGGTGACGCAACCCTTTTCCCGGAAAAGCCAGGCAGAATACCAACATATGTAAGTTCTTGTGCCGCAACACTTTACAATTTCGCGTAAACCACGAAAACCAAGTGTTCCCAGCTGTGGTCGCAGTTTAATACGCAAATTTTTCCCAAGACGCAAATGCAAGTGGCGCATTGGTTTTCGGAGGGGAGGGAGCGGCCGGACAGCCACATGCCTTCGGTAATTTTTTTGCAAAAAATCGGTCAGGGAAGAGACGACCGGAGAAAGGCCTCGAGTGTTGCCGGCGAGAAGGAGACGAAGCGCTCACGGAGCTTGGTGAGGTCACTCTCGCAGAAGATTTCGGTGGTCCGGTGGACCCCGGTGCCGCGCTCGGAATCGAACGCGATGAAGCCGCGCCACACACCCTGGTCGCGGAAGGAGCGGAGGCTGGCCCGCCAGCGCCGCCCTTGGTAGGAGACCTCGCGCACCTCCACCGTCGACGGCGCATTGACGGTGGGCGCGGCGGCCGACCCGTCCAGATCCCTCAGATGGGCGTCCGGATTTCGATCCAGATCATGCATCCAGACGTCGAAGGGGGGGAGTGGGAGAATCCGCTCGCAGTACCGCACCAGCAGAGAGAGTGGATCCTCGGAATCACCCGGGCCCACCACCTCGCGGGCTTTGCGATACAGAGGGCGAATCGCCTCCTGGGGCAACATCCGCAGGAGCCCGGCTGCTTGGGTTCTCCGGTAGGCGGCATAGCGTTCACGTAGGTCCCGCGATGAGACCTGCGTACCGATGCTCCGGGAGACGTCGGGCACGGCGAAGATCATGGTCCGGTGCGCCTCAGTGGATGACGCTCGAGCCAGCCATCGGCGCCACGATCCGGACCGGGCACATTCTCGGCTCTCGAGCGTGCAGGGCCGAGAGGGTCTCCCGTTCTCCGAACGTGTCTACCATCCGGTCGATCGACCGGAACCGCTCCGGCTCGAACCGGAACATGAGCGCCGCCAATCCTCGGCGCATCGCAGTCAGGGCTGCGCGAGCTTCGTCGAGACTCTCCGGTAGGGAGAAGCGGACCTGATAAGCGAGCGAGTCGCTCGGCATCGCCGGTACGAGGCGGCGAACCTCAGCGTCCGGAAACGCATCCAACAAGGCGTGCTCGAGCTCGACGTCGGGCTCGTTGAAGGCCGTGCGGAAAATCAGCGCTGCGGCATCGTAGTCCAGGTGAGCACGCGTGAGTCGTCCCGGTCCGAGCACGAAGCGAATGGAGGTGCCTTCGTGCAGGTCGAAGTCGCGGCAAATATCCCGAAACCCGATCCGCAGGAAGGTGGGGCGCGAAAGGGGCCCGAATCCCACGCGCTCGAGCACCTTCATCCCCAATCGGAAGGCGTACTTGCGCAGAGGCTCCGGTTCCCCCGTGGACACCGCTGCCGTCACCAGCGCGCCTACATGCTCGAGCGTCGGATCATAGACCCAGTCGAGCACGACCAGCTCGGTGCTCAGGTCGAGGAGCTTGACCAGGCCACTCCCGAGGTCCACGACCTCCGACGACGCTGCGTAGCGGCCGTCGACGACCACGGCGAGCCCAATGTCCTCGATCCGGCCGCCCGGGGTATCCATTTCGTGAACGTCCCGGTATTGCACCACGGCCCTGGTGAGGGGCAGCTCGCATACGCCCGGGACGTCTCCCATGGCTTCGAGGCGGGTATCGGTCAGGGCACCCGGATTCATGGCGTCCACTTCGTCGGACCCCTCTCTTCTTCGGAAAAGAAACCCGGCCTTCGCCGGGTCTTCCCATCCTGCGACGGCGCTCTGACGCCCTGTCGCTCAGTACTTTGCCGTGCCCCAGAACCCCAGGGCCTGCGACACGATAACTATCTGTTTACGAGCGTCGCAAGGATGATGTAGCGGCCTTCGAGGGCCCGCTTCCGCCGGGCCGCTTGCCCTTCGCCCCCGGCTCGGTCATCTTGCGGCGTGATGACCATGCTGAGCGAACGTAGGCGCTCCGTTGCCTTCCTCGAGAGCGAGGGAGAGACGTGGTCCTGCTTCCTGGTCACCTTCCGAGGTGGGAACGGGCGCTGGAAGGGCTATTTTTCTTTCCGCCCCGGTGACGGCGAGGCTGCGGAAGACGAGGTCAGGACCGCGGACATCTTCATCGAGGACTCCGAAGCCGAGATTCATGAGAAGGCCCGTGGGCTCGGCAGGCCCCTGCTCGGCGGACTGCTCTCCTCCGCGTTGCACGCCGCTGCCCGAAGCGGTCAGACGGGCCCTCGCCTGCGCCGGCGGTTCCGTGACTTCCTCGCGCGGAACGCCCAGGAGCTCTCCGGAGACTGGGATGAAGACAAGTCTGCTCCCACGCCCGAGGAGATGGAGGACCTGCGCTCGCTCTACGCGTCCTACCGGCTGGACCAGGTCTCTCACTTCATTTGCCTCGTGGAGGCCGGTGATTTCGAGCCGGCCGTCGATCAAATCCTCGAGGGCGCAAGCGTCGACTTCCGAGCCAAGGACCGCCTCCAGTTCGCGATGATGGTGGTGGAGCACATCGAACGGATGCTCCCCCTTCCACCCTTCGAGGTCTGGGCCCGGGACTTTCTGGCCAATCCGGAAACGTATCGGCTGTACACGCACACACTGCACCGGGAGGGAAGGCTCCCCTGAGGTTGCCCTCCCCCCGCCCTCCGTGATAGCTTTTTATGCTTGTTATTCAGCAATCGCAAAGGAGAGTGATCCTCTTGGAAGTCGTCGTTCAGGACAACGAGAGCCTCGAGCGGGCACTGCGCCGGTTCAAGCGCAAGGTGCAGCGTTCCGGTCTGTACTCGGAGCTGCGTAAGCGTCGGTTCTACGAGAAGCCCAGCGCCCAACGGAAACGGAAGCGCGAGGCGGCGATCCGTCGCGAGCGTAGGCGGCAACGGCGGAACCGGCGTTAGAGGGATCTCGCCCAGATGTTCTCCGATGCGGCCTTCCCCTCGGGGGGAGGGCCGTTCGTGTTTCCCCTCCCAGTCGTCTCTTCCCTGGCGCGCTACGCGGCCCGGCGCTGGAAGAGATTCCCCAGGTCCCGCCACGCGTCGAGCGCCTCCGGATCGAGGTGCCGCCAGACGAATGTGAGCACGAGGCGGTTCCATCCCGGATCGGAGCGAACCTCGGTAGGTGTGAGATCCGTGAGCGAACGCATCGATCGGCAGAGATTGCCGTCGGACGTGAAGCCCGCACGGTGTGACGCCTGGGCCACGGTCACCGACCGGTCCGAAAGCAGGTTGGCGGTCGCCATCAAGCGGAACCACCGCAGGTACGTGTAAGGGGACGCGAGGTTCTTGCGACGGAAACGTGCCTTGAGCGCGCCACGGCTCAACCCGCACGCTTCGGCCAGCGGGAAGAGATCCACATAGTGGGACGGGAACTCGAGGATCCGGCGCCCGAACCCTCGCAGGCCCGGTGGAAGCGGCGCCCCGGCGGCTCGCCCCAGATCGCCCAGGGTGCGGTCGACCCAGGTGGGCTCGGAAGCCTGCTTCTCGATCAGCTCCTTCATCCGGAGCGTCAGGTGATCGATCCGGGCCACGGGGAGGTCCGCGCGCCGACGTTCCGTCTCCCATCTGGCCAACACGTCCCGCGCGAGGGCGACCACACGTGGCCCCTCACCGGACTCACCCACTCCCAACGGAGCCCGGTCCACCACATGGACGACGAGCCTCGGGCTTCCCAACCCCATGGCCTCGACGGCCAACTCCGGATCGAGGATCACGTCCTCTTCAGGGTGGGCCGCCCGTAACAGCGCCCTTCGTAGTTGGGGGTCGGAGACGTGAGCGACGATCATGTCGAGTCGGCTCCCTGCAAAGTGCTCGCCGAGCTGGACGATAGAAAACGTATTCTCGCGGACGGTAACACGTGACGTTCGTCTCGAGCTGCTAAACGTTCACATGTTACAGTGTATTAGGATGGGGCCTCGGAGGGCGTTCGCGCCACCCCGAGCTACCGAGGGTGCGCGAGCCTGGCAACGCTGGATACCCGAGCGCTCGTGGGCGGCCCATACCGCATCCTCGTGGCGCGAATCCTCAGCGCCTCCGCTCCCCGCCGTCGTCTCCGAAGATCTCTTCGTCCGGCCCGAGTATATCGTGCGCAACCCCGTGGAATTGCCGCTTCACCCAGCGGCGC
>Ga0055451_10001207_pt1 | contig 10480 bp, 8 predicted proteins | sample China_Galinas_PW_3_FD_57745 | JGI IMG/M metagenome (GOLD analysis project Ga0055451, IMG submission 57745) | Wetland microbial communities from San Francisco Bay, California, USA, that impact long-term carbon sequestration - China_Galinas_PWB_D2 | ecosystem: Environmental > Aquatic > Marine >... | reverse complement strand
GTGCCGGTGTCCCACATCGGCGGGATCCTCATGCTCACGGCATCGTTGATGACGGGCATGCAACTGGTGCTGTTCGAGTCCTTCGACCCCGCGACGACCCCCGAGCGCATGGCGGCGCACGGCGCGACGGTGCTCGGCAGCGCGATCCCCTTCTTCCTCGCCTACTTCGACGCGCAGCAGCGCCACGGCGACGACCCCCTCTTCCCCCGCCTCCGCATGCTCACGGGGGGCGGGGCCAGCACGCCCCCGGAGATCAGCCGCCGCGCCCGCGAGGTGCTCGGCGTGCGCGGCATCGCCAACTCGTGGGGGCTGACGGAGTTCCCCGTCGCCACCTACGGACGCATCGACGCGCCGCTCGACGCGCTCGACACCACCACCGGCCCCGCGGTCGCGGGCGTCGAGGTCCGCACCGTGACCGACGACGAACGCGTGTGCGCACCCGGAGAGGAGGGAGAGCTGCGTCTGCGCGGTCCGCAGTGCTTCCTCGGCTACGTCGACGCGACGCTCGACGCCGCCGCGTTCGACGCCGACGGCTGGTTCCGCAGCGGCGACCTGGGCATCATCGACGCCGACGGCAACGTGACCGTCACCGGGCGGATCAAGGACATCATCATCCGCAACGCCGAGAACATCTCCGCGCTCGAGATCGAGGACACGCTGTACCAGCACCCGGCCGTCGCCGACGTCGCGGTGGTGGCCGCGCCCGATCCCCGCACCGGTGAGCGCGTGTGCGCGTTCGTGGTGCCTGCGGCCGACGGGGAGCCACCGACGCTCCGGTCGCTCGCCGACCACTGCCGCGCCCTCGGGCTCGCGGTGCAGAAGTGCCCGGAGCAGCTCGAGCTCGTCGACGTGCTGCCGCGCAACTCCTACGGCAAGGTGCTGAAGCAGGAGCTCAAGGCGCGCGTCGCCTGACTCACTCCTGCGGCGCCAGCACCACCTTGCCCGCGACGCGCCGGAACTCCAGGTCGTCGAGGGCGCGCGCCGCGTCGTCGAGCGGGTAGGCGGTGGGTTCCGCGGGTTGCAGCCGGCCGTCGACCACCATCGCGAGCATCTCGTCGAGGAGCTGGGCGTTCGCGTCGGGCCACTTCCCCGCCCAGAACCCCCAGTCGATGCCGATGACCGTGCGATCGTTGAGCAACACCTGGTTGAGCGGAACCTGCGGGATGTCACCGCTGGCGAACCCGACCACGAGGGAGCGACCTTCGAAGGCCAGCGCCCGCATCAGCGCACCAGTCCGGGAAGGCGCGCGAACTCCGCGTCGACGAGATCGGCGAGCTCGCGCGCCGGCGGACCGTCGAGCCATCCTCGCAACGCCCGCTGGTAGAGCACGAGCGCGACGTCGCCGAAGAGGCGGCAGGCGGCGTCGGGTTCGGTGAGGCCGCGGCGCCGGGCCACGGCCTCCGCCACCGTGGTGGCGTGGTCGTGCAGGTGCTCCTGCTCCCGCCCGACGAGCACGGCCGACGAGTCGACCGCGGCGCGGTAGGTCTCGATCCGGGCACGGAGCGCACCGAAGCCCGCGGCCTGGCCGACGAAGGTCGCGCGCAGGGCCTCGTAGTCGGTCATCGACGCGGGCTGGTCGAGGAACACCGCGGCGAACGAGCGCATGAACCCGTAGTCACGGTGGAAGACGATCGATTCCTTGGTCGGGAAGTACCGGAAGAACGTGCGCGGGGAGACTCCGGCCCGCGCCGTGATCGCCTCGGTCGACGTGGCGTCGAACCCGTCGTCGGCGAACAGCTCGAGGGCGGCGTCGATGAGCGCCTCGCGTGAGCGTGCGGCGGCGACGGCCCGCGGGACGGGGAGGTGCTGGACCACGGCGTGATGGTAGCGTTCGTGACAGTCAAGTGTCAGCAACTCGCAGGAGGCACAACATGCCAGTCGAGTTCGGGTATCCCGTGTGGGACGCCGACAACCACCTGTACGAGGCAGTCGACTCCTACACCCGCCACCTGCCGAAGCGCTACGAGGGTGCGATCCGCTTCGTCGACGTGAACGGTCGCGACAAGCTCGAGATCCTGGGCAAGATCAGCGAGACCATCCCCAACCCGACCTACGTGGTGATCCCCACGCCGGGCGCGTGGACGGAGTACTTCCGGGGCAACAACCCCGAGGGCAAGAGCCTCCGCGAGCTGGCGGCGCCGATCCGCTGCCCCGAGGAGTTCCGCCGGCCCGACCTGCGGCTGCGGCTGATGGACGAGCAGGGCATCGACGGCTGCGTCCTCTTCCCGACGACCGCGGGACTCCTCGAAGAGCACATGAAGGCCGACCTCGACCTCACGCACGCGGTCGTGCACGCGTACAACGAGTGGCTGCTCGAGGACTGGACCTTCGACTACGAGGGTCGCATCATCCCGACGCCCGTCGTCACGCTGCCCGACGTCCGGCGCGCGGTCGAAGAGCTCGAGTGGTGCCTCGACCGCGGAGCGAAGACCGTCCTCATCCGGCCCGCGCCGGTCCCCCAACCCGACGGTTCGTCGATGTCACCCGCGCTTCCCCACTTCGACCCGTTCTGGGAGCTCTGCGAGAGCTCGGGCATCTCGGTGATGATGCACAACGCCGACTCCGGCTACGACCGCTACGCGGCAGACTGGGAGCCGGGACGCGACGAGTTCCAGGGCTTCAACCAGACCGTGTTCCGCTCGTTCCTCTACGAGGAGAGCCGTCACATCTTCGACACCCTGGCCGCGCTCGTGGGCCACGAGCTCTTCAACCGCTTCCCGCAACTCCGCGTCGGTGTCGTCGAGAACGGCGGCGCGTGGGTACCCCGGCTGCTCGACTCCTTCGACCGTGTCCACAAGAAGATGCCCGGGCGTTTCGACGAGCACCCGAGCGACACGCTGCGTCGCCACGTCTGGATCAACCCGTTCCACGAGGACGACATGCGGTACCTCGTCGACGCCCTGGGCGCCGACCGCGTGCTGTTCGGCTCCGACTTCCCGCATCCTGAGGGACTCGGCGACCCGCTGGAGTTCGTCGACGAGCTGGCCGATCTCTCGCCGCCCGTCGTCGAACAGGTGATGGGCGGGAACCTGCAGCAGCTGCTGGCGCTCGACTCCGCCGGCCGCTGACCGCGGCGTCAGGAGCGGGGGATCTCGCTCCAGGGCTTGCCCAACCACGCGTCGGGCTCGCGGGGCAGGCCGAGCACGCGCTCGCCGAGCACGTTCTTGTTGATCTCGGTGGTGCCGCCCTCGATGGTGTTGGCCCGGCTGCGCAGCATGCCGCTCACCTCGAACGGCAGCGACTCGTAGTACGCGTCGCTGTCGTCGGGCACCTCACCATCGACGTCCCACGCGAGCGCGTCGACACCGAGGAGGTCGACCGCGGCCAGCTGCACCCGCTGGTTGAGCCCGGCCTGGTGCACCTTGCCGATCGACGCCGCCGGACCGGGGGTCTGGCCGGCCGCGAGGTTCGACGCCACCCGCTGGTTGGTCCAGGCGCGGATGCGCTCCTCGCTCCAGAGGGCGCCGAGGCGTTGGCGCACGTGCGGGTCGTCGGCGATGCCCCGGTCACGGGCCAGCGTGAGCAGCCGGTCGACGCCCGAGCCGCCGACGCGCCCGCTCCCGCCGGAGCCCGCACCCGCCACCATCTGGCGTTCGCTCGACAGCGTCGCGCCGGCGACCCGCCACCCGTCGTTGACGTCACCCAGACGCTGGAACTCGGGGACGCGCGCCTGGTCGAGGAACACCTCGTTGAACTCGACCTCGCCGCCGATGTGACGCAGCGGCCGCACCTCGACGCCCGGCTGGTGCATGTCGATCAGGAAGTAGGTGATGCCCTTGTTCTTCGCCAGGCTCGGATCGGTGCGGGCCAGCAGGATCGCGAAGTCGGCGTCGGAGCCCCAGGTGGTCCACACCTTCTGCCCGCTGACGATCCACTCGTCACCGTCGAGCACGGCCTTCGTCGCCAGTGACGCGAGGTCGGAACCGGCGCCCGGTTCGCTGAACAGCTGGCACCACTTCTCCTCGTTGCGCACGATCGGACCGAGGAACCGGCGCTTCTGCTCCTCGGTGCCGTACGCGAACACGGCCGCCGCGGTGTTGTTCAACCCGAGTGGGTTCAGCGCGCGCAGGTTGAAGGGCGTGAGCACTGCGCGCATCGCACCCGCGGTCTCCGGCGAAACGCCGAGCCCGCCGTACTCCGGCGCCCACGTGGGCATCACGAGTCCCGATGCGCCGAACACCGGGTACCACGCCTCGTAGTCGGCCCTCCCACGCACCTCGCGGATCGCCGCGTTCCCGCCCCGGGCGGCCGCGTCCCGCCACGCTTCGGGCACGTGCTCCTCGACCCACCGCTCGGTGAGCGCGACGCACTCCTCGACCGGCGTGGTGGCGTCGACGGGCAGACGTTCGTGTTCCATCGGGCCCCAACCGTAGGTGGGTTCGTCCGGGCCCGTCGTGCCGGAGCGGTCGATACACTCCCCGCAACTGACCACGGCGCTCGACGAGAACGTCGTTTTCCGGAGGAGACGCGCGAGGCCCATGGGACGATCACTGCGGGGAGAGGCGGCGATCGTCGGTGTCGCCGACGCGGCTTCCTCGACCGGTGAGCTCGACACCCGCGGCCGCGTCCTCGAGGCCGCGATGATCCGCGAGGCGCTCGACGACGCCGGCCTCACGCTTGCCGACGTCGACGGCATCTGTTGCTCGGGCATCGCCACCGGCATCGCCGAGTACCTCGACCTGCGACCGACGTTCGTCGAAGGCACCTTCGTCGGCGGCTCGGGCTTCGAGCTCCACGTCGAGCACGCCGCCGCCGCAATTGCCGCCGGCCTGTGCGAGGTCGTCGTCGGCGTCTACGCGTCCACGCCGCGCCTCGATCGACGGCTCGGCACGACGCCGGCGTCGTTCGGGCCCATGGGTCCCGACATGGCGGCCGAGTGGGAGGCGCCGTACGGCGCGATGGTGCCGATGACGTCGTACGCGCTCGCGGCCGACCGGCACATGACCCAGTTCGGCACCACCGCCGAGCAGTTGGCCCAGATCGCCGTGGACACCCGTCGGTGGGCCGCGATGAACCCGCGCGCGCGCTACCAGGATCCGATCACCGTCGACGACGTCCTCGCGTCGCCGGTCGTGGCGTCGCCATTGCACCAGCTCGACTGCTGCCTGCGGACCGACGGTGCCGGTGCCTACGTGCTGACCACGGCCGAGCGCGCGCGCGATCTCCGCCGGCCGCCCGCGTACGTGCTGGGCGCCGCGACTGCCTCCGACCACTGGGTCATCTCGCAGATGCCCGACCTCACCGTGACCCCGGGCGCGCGCTCGGGACCCGCCGCCTTCGCGCACGCGGGCATCACCACCGACGACGTCGACGTGCTCGAGGCGTACGACTCCTTCACGATCACCGCCCTCCTCCACCTCGAGGACCTCGGCTTCTGCGCCAAGGGCGAGGGCGGCGCGTTCGTGGAGGACGAGAAGCTCGGACCCGGCGGCTCCCTGCCCACGAACACCAACGGGGGCGGGCTCTCCTACACGCACCCGGGGCAGTACGGGATCTTCCTCCTGGCCGAGGCGGTCCGGCAGCTGCGCGGTTCCGCCGGCGAGCGTCAGGTCGACGGGGCCGAGATCGCGGTCGCACACGGGTGCGGCGGTGTGCTCTCAGCCACGGCGACCGTGGTGCTCGGGACGGAGGCCACGCTATGACCACGCGCCAGGAGCCCCGCCCGTCCGACGAGGCGAGACCGTTCTGGGACGCGACGCGCGAGCAGCGCTTCGTGCTGCCGTGGTGCACCGACTGCGAGCGTGCGCTCTGGTACCCCCGCACGACGTGCCCGTCGTGCTTCGGGAGCGCGGTGGAGTGGCGCGCTGACGCCGGTCGCGGCACGGTGTACGCGGCGAGCGTGCACCATCGGCCCGGCCCCGGCCGTGACGCCGACGACGGTCCGTACGCAGTGGTCCTGGTCGATCTCGATGCGGGGGTGCGCATCATGAGCAACGTGGTCGGATGTCCTCCCGAAGCCGTCACCGCGGGGATGCGGGTGATGGTCGCGTGGGAACCGCTGTCCGAGGGCCGGAACCTCCCCGTGTTCCGCCCCACACCCGAGGACGCCTGAGCCGTGCCGTTCCCGAACTTCACGCCCACCGTTCCAGAGCTCCTCCGCCACGCCCGCGAGCAATTCGGCGACGCGACCTGGCTCGTCGTCGACGGCGAGCGGCTCACGTTCGCCGAGATCGACGCTCGCACGGCCGCGGTGGCCAAAGGCCTCCTCGCGGAAGGCATCGGCAAGGGCGCGCGCGTCGGCATCCTGATGCCCAACAGCGTCGACTTCGCGGTCGCTGCGCTCGCGGTTGGGCGAGTCGGTGGTGTGTTCGTTCCGATCAACACCTTCTCGCAGACCCGCGAGCTCGGTTGGCTGCTCGGCCACGCCGACGTCACCCACGTGCTGACCCGACCGCAGTTCCTCAACAACGACTACCTGGCTCGTCTCGAGGACGCGCTGCCCGGCCTCGCGGCTCGTGACGCCGATGCTCCCCTGTTCCTCTCTCCCGCGCCGTTCCTCCGCGCGATCCACGTGTGGGGCGAATCCGATCGTCGCTGGTCACGCGGCGACGAAGCCGCCATCGTCGACGCCGGCGTGCGCGCCGGGATCGACGACGCGTTCCTCGCACGCGTCGAGGAGTGCGTCGTGCCCGCCGACCCGCTCGTCATCGTCTACAGCTCGGGCAGCACGTCGGAGCCCAAGGGCGCGATCCACACACAGGGGACGGTGGTCCGCCACTCCCGTAACCTGGAGTTCGGCTATCCAGTCACGCCCGACGATGTGATGTTCTCCTCCATGCCGTTCTTCTGGATCGGTGGGCTCGTCACGACGCTCTTCGAGACGTTGCACCTCGGCGGACGGCTCGTGTCACTCGGCTCGTTCGAACCCGGTGCCGCGCTCGACCTCATCGAACGCGAGGGCGCCACCATCGCGACCGGGTGGCCCCAGCAGGGCAAGACCATGTCGGAGCACCCGTCGTACTCGCCCGAGCGGGTCCGCACCGTCGTGCGCACGAGCATGCCCGACCTCGTGCCGCCCGAGCACCGCCCGCCCGAGGTCAACTCGACGTCGCTCGGCATGACCGAGATGTGCAGCTCCCACACGCTGTGGGACCAGTACGACCCGCTGCCGGAGTCGCGCCGGGGCACCTTCGGCAAGCCCATGCCGGGGATCTCGCACAAGGTCGTCGATCCCGAGACGCTCGAGGAACTGCCGACCGGCGTCGACGGCGAGCTCTGGGCGCGCGGCTACTCCCTGATGCAGGGTCTGCAGCGCCGCGAGCGCGAGGACGTGTTCGAGCCCGACGGTTGGTACCGCACCGGCGATGCCGGCCACTTCGACGCCGACGGCTGGTTCTACTTCACCGGTCGGCTCGGCGAGATGATCAAGACGCCGGGGGGCGCGAACGTCACCCCGGCCGAGGTCGAGGCCGCGTTGATGGCCTATCCCGACGTGCTCGAGGCCTACGTCACCGGGATCCCGGCGGACGGTGGCGGTCAACTGGTGGTCGGCGCCGTGGTGCCGCGCGGCGACGCCCCGCTCGACGGCGACGAGCTGCGCGTGCGCCTGAAGCAGGACGTCTCGGCGTACAAGGTGCCGAAGCACCTGTGGGTGTGCGCCAAGTCGGAGCTCCCGTTCCTCGCGTCGGGGAAGATCAAGAAGCAAGACCTCGCCGATCAGCTCGCGGCGCGCTTCGGGAGTGGCTGACCACGCCGACGTCCTGATCGTCGGCGCCGGCGCGTCCGGCGGCGTCGCCGCGCTCCGGCTCGCGCGGGCCGGGATGCGCGTCGTGTGCCTCGAGCAAGGCGACTGGCAGGACCCCACGAGCTATCCCGGTGCCGGTCCCGATTGGGAGGTGCAGGCTCGCAAGCAGTGGACGTCGTCGCCCAACGTGCGCGGCGGAGCTGCCGACTACCCGATCGATCTCGAGCACTCCGACATGGACCTCGGGAACTTCAACGGCGTGGGCGGCGGGACGGTGCTCTACAGCGCGGTGTGGCCGCGCCTGCTCCCGTCGGACTTCCGGACGGCGTCGGAGCACGGCGTCGGCGACGACTGGCCCCTCTCGTACGCGGAGCTGCAGCCGTTCTACGAGGAGACCGACCGGCAGTTCGGCGTGTCCGGGCTCGGCGGCAACCCGAAGTACCCGCCGGGCGCCGACCCACCGCTGCCGCCCCTCCCCATCGGCCGCACCGGTCTCGCGCTGGCGCGGGCTCACGCCCGCCTCGGCTGGCACTGGTGGCCCGAGTACAACGCGATCCTTTCCACCGATCACGACGGCCGGCACGTGTGCGTCCAACGCGGGTCCTGCGGTTCGGGCTGCAACGAAGGCGCCAAGGGCTCGACCGACGTCACGCACTGGCCGCACGCGATCCGGGCGGGCGCGCGCCTCGTCACCAACGCGCGCGTGCGTGCGATCGAGGTCGACACGCGAGGCCGCGCGAGCGGCGCCACCTGGCTCGACGCCGACGGCCACGAGCACTTCCAGGATGCCGACGTGGTGCTCTGCGCGGCGAACGGCATCGGCACCGCCCGCCTGCTGCTGCTCTCCGCGCACCCGGGCGCGCCCGACGGGCTCGCGAACTCGTCGGGGCTCGTGGGTCGCCGACTCATGGTGCACCCCGGCGTCCTCGTGGACGGCTACTTCGAAGAGGATCTCGAGAGCTACCGCGGCCACTTCGGAGGCCAGATCCAATCGCTCGAATTCGCCGGCACCGATCCCGCGCGCGGCTTCGTCGGGGGCACCAAGTGGAGCCTCGCCCCCACCGGTGGACCACTGTCGGTCGCGTTCGACCTGCGCGGTCGCCCCGCGCTGGGCGCCGACCACCACGAGCACATGCGAGCACGCTTCGGACGCGGTGCGCGATGGGTCGTGCTCTGCGAGGACCTGCCCGATCCCGACAACCGCGTCGAGCTCTCGGCGTCGTTGATCGACGGCTCGGGCATCCGTGCGCCGTCGGTGCACTACCGGCTGAGCGACGACATGCGCGGCGCGACCGCGTGGAGCATCGAACGCGCATCCGTCTCGCTCGTCGAAGCGGGCGCGCACACCGTCGACTCGGTGCCGATGCGGTCGAACAGCCACCTGCTCGGGACGGCGCGAATGGGCGACGATCCCGCGTCATCGGTCGTCGATCGCTGGGGCGTCGCGCACGACGTGCCGAACCTCGCCATCATCGACGGCAGCGTGTTCGTGACCGTGGGTGCGGCGAACCCCACGAGCACGATCTGCGCCCTCGCCCTGCGCGCCGTCGACCATCTCGTCGAGCGTCACGTCGAGGTGCCCGTTCCCGAGCCAGCGCGATCCTTCGCAGTTCCGCTTCGTCCCGTCGCGCTCGTGTCGCAACCCCGAGCCATCCCGTTCTCTGCGGACCATCGGGAGCGCTTCGCGCGGTACGCCGATGCGCTGATCCCCCCGGACGAGCGCATGCCGGCGCCGAGCGAGGTCGGCGTCCACGCCGAGTTGCTCGACGGGGTGCTGCACGCACGTCCTGATCTCGCCGCGGCGCTCGGGCGTGCGCTCGCGAACGACCGGTCCACCGACGACCTGCGCGCAGAGGACACCGGGGCGTACCGCGCGCTCGTCCTCGTCGCGCTCGCCGCGTACTACCGATCGGACGAGGTCCGGACCGCCCTCCGCTACCCCGGGCCCGTGGCTGTGCCGGTGGCCCGATTCGAGTTCCCGACGTACCTGGACGAAGGTCTGCTCGACCACGTCCTGCAGAGGAGTTCGTCATGACGGTTGGTGTGGTGACCGGCGCAGCCAGCGGGATGGGACGTGCGTGCGTCGATCGGCTCCTGGGCACCGTCGACCACCTGCTTGCGGTCGACGTCGCCGCGGTCGACATCGCCGGGACGGAGAGCGTGAAGTGCGACGTTCGCGACGACGACGCGGTCCAGGCGCTGGTCGACCGCGTCCGCGCCCTGGGCCCGTTCCGCTTCCTGGTGCACGCCGCCGGGCTCTCTCCGAGCATGGCCGATCCGACGACGATCGTCGACGTGAACCTCGTCGGCACCGCGCGCATCCTGGACGCCTTCGAACCCCTGGTCACGAGGGGCTCGGTCGCGGTCCCGTTCGCCTCCTCGGCCGGCTACCTCGACGTGATGCTCGACGCCGCACAGCTCGCGCTCCTGAGCCGCACGCGCGAGCCCGAGGTGCTCGATGAGGTCGCCGAGCTCATCACCGACAGCGGGATCGCGTACCTCTACTCGAAGGTCGGCGTGCAGCTCGAGACACGGCGAGCGGCAGCGCGGTGGGCGCCGCTCGGGGGCCGCGTCGTGTCGCTCTCACCGGGGAACATCGACACACCGATGGGCCGCCTCGAGCTCGAACACCAGCCGCTGATGCGCGAAGCCCAGGCCGGGCACCCGCTGCAGCGCCTCGGTGATCCGCAGGAGATCGCCGCCGTGGTCGCGTTCCTCGTCTCCGACGACGCGTCGTTCGTGAGTGGCGTCGACGTGCTCGTCGACGGCGCCGAGCGGGCGCAAGGCCTCGGTGAT
>Ga0055451_10001206_pt1 | contig 10487 bp, 8 predicted proteins | sample China_Galinas_PW_3_FD_57745 | JGI IMG/M metagenome (GOLD analysis project Ga0055451, IMG submission 57745) | Wetland microbial communities from San Francisco Bay, California, USA, that impact long-term carbon sequestration - China_Galinas_PWB_D2 | ecosystem: Environmental > Aquatic > Marine >... | reverse complement strand
CTGTCCGGCGTTCAACGTCAACAACATGGAACAGATGCACGCGATCATGGAGGCCGCCGAAGAGACCGACAGCCCGGTGATCTGCCAGGCGTCCGCCGGTGCGCGTTCCTACGCCGGCGCGCCGTTCCTGCGTCACCTGATGCAGGCTGCGGTCGAGCAGTGGCCGCACATTCCGCTGGTCGTGCACCAGGATCACGGCGCCTCGCCGGCCGTGTGTCAGCGTTCCATCCAGCTCGGGTTCAGCTCGGTCATGATGGACGGGTCGCTCGGTGAGGACATGAAGACGCCGATGAACTACGAGTACAACGCCGAGGTCACCCGCCGCACCGTCGACATGGCGCATGCCTGCGGCGTGTCCGTGGAAGGCGAGCTGGGCTGCCTGGGATCCCTGGAGACCGGCATGATGGGCGAGGAAGACGGCTCCGGCGCCGAGGGTGTACTGGATCATTCGCAGCTGCTGACCGATCCGGAAGAGGCCGCCCGATTCGTCGAGGACACCAAGGTGGATGCCCTGGCCATCGCCATCGGCACCAGCCACGGCGCCTACAAGTTCACCCGCCCGCCGACCGGCGACATCCTGGCCATCGAGCGCATCAAGGAAATCCACGCCCGTATCCCGGACACCCATCTGGTGATGCACGGCTCCTCCTCGGTGCCGCAGGACTGGCTGAAGATCATCAACGAGAACGGCGGCGACATGGGCGAGACCTACGGCGTGCCGGTCGAGGAGATCCAGGAAGGCATCAAGAACGGGGTGCGCAAGGTCAACATCGACACCGACCTGCGCATGGCCTCCACCGGCGCCATCCGCCGCTATATGAACGAGCATCCGAAGGATTTCGACCCGCGCAAGTACCTGAAGGCCGCCACCAAGGCCATGAAGGAAATCTGCGTGTCGCGCTACGAGGCCTTCGGCACGGCCGGCAACGCCTCGCGCATCAAGCCGATCACCCTGGAGGATATGTACCGCCGCTACGCCGCCGGCGAGCTGGATCCGCGCGTCAACTGACACGCCACCCGGTAGCGGCAGAAAAGGCGGCGCAAGCCGCCTTTTCTGTGCGCGATGCACCTGCCCTGTCCCGGGGAATCCTCTATCATGGTCGGCATGAGACGCCTCATCCTGTTTCCGCTGACCGGACTCGGTCTCACGCTGGCGGTGTCCGCACTGCTGCTGGTGTCCAATCTGTACACCTACGAGCGTCTGACCGACGAGGCGCCGATCGCCGAGTTGCGCTTTCTGCCGCGCGGGCCGCAGCGCTATGAGGCACGGATTGCCTGGGGTGATTTCTGCGAGGAACACCGCTTCCTGCTGGATGGCGACGCGTTCCGGCTGGATGCGCGCTTCCTGAAATGGCGACCGTGGGCCAACCTGCTCGGGTTCGATGCCCTGTACCGCATCGAGCGCCTGGGTGGCCGCTACAACAACGTGGCACAGGAGAACCAGGCGCCACGCCGGTTCTTCGCGCTCAACCCGGAGCCGCAGCCGGATTTACCGGCGGTGCTGGCCCGTTTTCCCGGCGTCCTGTCGCCGGTCGATACGCTCTATGGCAGTTCCGTCTACGCGGACATGCAGCCGGGTTACGTGTATCGCGTCTACCGTGCCCAGTCCGGGTTGCTGGTGCGCAAGCTCCCCGCGCCGGATACCCCCGGGATCACCATCGACATCCGGCGCGCCTGCAGCAAACCGGCCGGATTCTGGCAGCGCCTGGGAGCCTGGCTGCGGCCGCGTTCCGGGTAAGTCGCGGCCCGCTCCGGGTGCCGTTCCCACAGCTGCTAGATATTTCATTTAGAAACAATCAGATAAATCCATGTCCGTGGTGGCCCAGGCCGTCCGGGCTGGCGCGTTCCGGCGGATCCGCTCCGGTTCAATACCCTGTCGTTTTGTCCGATAACAAGCATATGAAAATTCCGGATTTTTACGGGGGATGCCCGGAATGCGCCTGGGCCGGTCGGAGCGCTGGCGCCCGGGATCGGTCGGCATGATCGAACGGCGCGAACAGGATGGTGTGTGCATCCCGCGGCGGCAGGACGTGGAACGCTGCACCGATATCGACGTGTTTGACAATGATATCGAGAACGAACAGGTCGAGCTGATCTACCGGCAGGCACCGGTAGCCATTGTCACTGCCTACCTGTTGTCTCTGCTGGTGATCGTGGGATTGTGGCCCGTCGCCAGCCACGACGGCCTGGTGTACTGGCTGGCCGCGCAGACGGTGCAGACCGCCTCCAGGCTGTTGCTGGTGTGGCGCTTCCGGCAGGTATCCGACGCGGCCCGCCAGCGGCCTGCCTGGATGCTGTATTTCTTCGTCGGCACCTTCATCGCCGGCGTGACCTGGGGATGTATCGGGGTACTGTTCAGTTTCGCCTGGCCGGTCGAGTACCAGATCCTGGCACTGATCACCCTGGCCGGCGTGCTGGCCGGTGCCGTTTCTTCCTACGCGGTCAACATGACGGTGTTCGTCGCCTTCATGATCCCGGCCATGCTGATTCCCGCGCAGTTCATGCTGGTGTACAGCGAGCGCCTGCAGAACAACCTCGGCCTGATGATCATGCTGTTCGCCGGCGGGCTGCTGATGATCGCCAGGAACTACAACCGGCAGGCCATACGCATGCTGGAACTCCGTCAGACGAACGCGGGCCTGCTGGATGAGATGAGCCGCGCCAACCGCCAGCTCGAGAGCGAGGTGACGGAACGCAGACTTGTAGAAGCCAGCCTGCGCACGGAACAGCGGCTGTTTTCCAGCGGGCCGGTCGTGCTGTTCCGCTGGTCCACCACGACGGGGTGGCCGATCGAATACGTTTCCGATACCGTGGAGCAGTTCGGCTACGAGTCCGGCGACCTGGTCCTGCGCAGGGTGAATTTCACGGACCTGATACACCCGGCGGACCTGCAGCGGGTCGAGGACTCGGAATTCTTTTCCGGCCGCTCCGGCCTGCAATCGATCAGCCTCGATTACCGTTTGCTGGCCGCTGACGGCTCGGTGCGCTGGGTCTATGACTACACGATGCCCGTCTACGACGAGTCCGGCGTGCTGACGCATTATCACGGCTACCTGCTGGATATCACCGACAGGAAGCAGGCCCAGTTCCAGCTGGAACAGTCCCGTGAACGGGCGCAGGTCACGCTGCAATCGATCGCCGATGCGGTGATCACAACAGACGCGAACGGGCAGGTGGAGTACATGAATCCCAGCGCGGAGTCGCTGACCGGGTGGGACGAACTGGTCGCACGCGGGCTGCCCATCTCCCGGGTGTTCTCGCTCACCCCGGCGGGCACGGAGGGTGGTGTCAGCAGGGATGGTCAGGTGGACGTGCTGGCGCGCTGCCTGTTGCTCGGCGAGGTGGTCAAGTCCGCAGACGACGCTGAAATCGTGCGCCAGGACGGTACGCGGCTGTCGATCCGCTATTCGATCTCGCCGATCCTCACCACGCCGGGCAGCGTGCTGGGTGCCATCCTGGTGTTCCATGACGTGACCCGGGCGCGCACCCTCGAACGCACCATCTCCTACCAGGCCACCCACGACGCGCTGACCGGGCTGTGGAACCGGACCGAGTTCGAGGCACGGCTGAACCAGGCTATCCGGGCCTCTGCGCAGAGCGGCGAGAGTCACGTGGTCTGCTCGCTCGATATCGACCAGCTCAAGGTGATCAACGAGATCTGCGGTCATGAGGCCGGCGATCGCCTGTTGTGCCAGATCGCGGACCAGCTGCGTGGCTGCCTGCGCGACTCGGACCTGGTTGCCAGGCTGGGCGGGGACGAATTCGGCATCCTGATGAAGAACTGTACGCTGGTCAGCGCGGCGCGTGTGATCGAGGACCTGATGGTGGCATTACGCGGTCTGCGCTTCAGCAGCGGCGGAAGGATTTTCGAGATCAACGCCAGTATCGGTGTCGCGCTGGCCCGCCAGGGGAGTGAAAGCGCGACGCATGTCATGAGCGAGGCGGATCTGGCCTGTCACGCAGCAAAGGAACGCGGGGGCAACCGCTATCACATCTACCAGTCCAACGATGCGGAACTGCGGCGCCGGCAGTCGGAGATGCGCTGGGTATCCAGGATTTCCGAGGCGCTCGACACCGACAGCCTGGTACTGTACTGCCAGGAGATCCGGACCCTGGCCGCGCCGGAAACCGGCGGATTGCACATCGAGGTACTGATCCGCATGCATGATGCGGACGGTAACGTGGTGACACCGGACCGTTTCCTGCCTGCGGCGGAACGCTACAACCTCATCAACAGCGTGGACCGCTGGGTGGTCAGCCATTCCCTGGCCTGGTACGCCGGGTACGTGGAGAGCGGCCAGGCGACGGAGCACGACAGCCTCTCGATCAACCTCTCCGGGCTTTCGATCACCGACGCCAAGGTGCTCAGTCATATCAAGGCGGAGATCCGCAGGTACGGTGTGACGCCGTCCGTGCTGTGTTTCGAGGTTACCGAGACGGCGGCGGTATCGAACCTCACCGCGGCGACCAATTTCATCCGCGAGCTGCGCCGTCTCGGCTGCCGCTTTGCGCTCGATGACTTCGGCAGTGGCTTGAGTTCGTTTGCCTACCTGAAGAACCTGCCTGTGGATTATCTCAAGATCGACGGTGCCTTCGTGCGCAACATGGACACCGACGAGGTGGATTTCGCCATGGTCAGCGCCATCCAGCAGCTGGGCAAGGTGCTGGGCACCCGCACGATCGCGGAGTTTGTGCGCAACGAGACGATCCTGGGCATGCTGCGGGAAATGGGTGTGGATTATGGCCAGGGCTATGCGATCTCGAAGCCGAAGCCACTGGAGGACATCGGCAGCGACGTCCGGCAGGCCGCCGAGTAGCCGCGGGCGGGACTGCCCGCACGGTGTCAGAGGGACAGCGGTGGCTCGTTGAGCAACCCGGCCTGTTCCCGCAGCGCCAGGATGTGGTCCTCCCAGTACCGCGGGGTGTTGAACCAGGGGAATGCGCGCGGAAAGGCCGGGTCCGACCAGCGCCGCGCCAGCCAGGCTGCGTAATGCATCATGCGCAGGGTGCGCAGCGCCTCGATCAGTTGCAGCTGCCGCGCGTCGAAATCACAGAACTGCTCGTAGCCGTTGAGGATGTCCGCCAGCTGCTGCCGGATCTCCTCCCGCTCGCCCGATACCAGCATCCACAGGTCCTGGACCGCGGGTCCGCTGCGGCAGTCGTCGAGGTCGACGAAATGCGGGCCGTCCAGGTTCCAGAGGATGTTGCCCGGGTGGCAGTCCCCGTGCAGCCGGATCCGGCGCACCGTTCCGGCAGCGGCATGCTGCTGTTCGACCTGCAGCAGCAGGTCCCCGCTCAGCGTGCGATAGGCGTGCTCGATGTGGGCGGGCAGGAAACCGTGTTCAAGCAGGAAGGAGCGCGACTGCCAGCCGAAGCTCTCGATGTCGAGCACCGGGCGGTGACGGAACGGGCGGACCGCACCGACCGCGTGCAGGCGTCCCAGCAGCCGCCCGATCCATTCGCGGTCGCTGCGGGTGTTCAGCTCCGGCCAGTGGCCGCCCTGGCGTGGATACAGCGCGAAGCGGTACCCGGACGCGTGCAGCAGGGTCTGGCCTTCCAGAGGCCGGGGTGCGATGACCGGCAGTTCCTGCGCGGCCAGTTCCAGGCTGAAGGCGTGTTCCTCCAGGATGGTGGCATCGTTCCAGCGTTCGGGCCGATAGAACTTTGCGACCAGCGGCGGGCCGTCTTCGATGCCGACCTGGTACACCCGGTTCTCATAGCTGTTCAGTGCGAGCAGGCGCCCGTCGGTCTGCACGCCGCCCTGCTCGACGGCGTTGAGCACCACGTCGGGTGTCAGGCCCGCATAATCCGGGGCATCCCCGGTGACGGCGGCCATGGTCAGGTGGCGCCGGCTGGCGGGACGGTAGACGGGGGTGCGATTGGAGGCATGGCCGTTCAGTGCAGGTGGCGAGACGCCTTGACCCGCTCGTAGGCTGCCTTGATCTGCTGCGTTTTCTCGGTCGCGACCTGGATCATTTCCTCCGGCAGGCCCCGGGAGATCAGCTTGTCCGGGTGATGCTGGTTCATCAGCCGGCGGTAGGCTTTCTTGACCTCGGCATCGCTGGCCTTGCTGTCGATGCCGAGCATGGCATAGGCCTCCTCGAGTGACACGCCGCCCGTGGTCGAGCTGCCGGGATGGCTGGCCAGGTGCAGCAGCTGCTCGATGCTGCGGTGGTCGAAGCCGAGCTGCGTGCCGATCCGGTAGAGCAGGTTGCGTTCGGCATTGTGCAGGCGGCCGTCCGCCATTGCCGTGGCAATCTGGATCTCGAGAAACATCTGCAGCAGGTTGCGGCGGCGGTGGCATTCCTGCAGCAACTGTGCCAGCACCTCGTCCAGCGGGAAGTCGTGCGCCTTGCCCTGGTGGAACAGGCGGATCGCGGCCTTGCGCTGGCCGGGGTCGAGCTGCATGCGGGACATGACCGTTTCGGTGGTGGCGATCTCGTCATGCGTGACCCGGCCGTCCGCCTTGGCGATGTGGCCCATGACGGAAAAGGTCGCGGTGAAAAATGCCGCCTGCACGCGTTCGCGCTGGCCCGGCCCGAAGGCGGCCTGGTGCTGGAATCCGTGGTCGAAGTTACGGCCCAGGGCGGCACCCAGCAGGGCGCCCAGGGGTCCGCCGAGCATGAAGCCGAGCGTGCCGCCCAGCAGTGTCCCCCACCAGGCCATCAGCAGGCGTCCGGTGATGGCATACCGGTCCTCCCGCTCACCGCAGCACCGGGGGCGGCGTGGTAATGTACCAGGCCTTGTGGTCGGCGTCGTAGATCCAGTGCTGGTGGTCGGTGACGGACTTCACCAGCAGGCCACTGTCGCGGTAATAGGATATGGTCATGGTGACCTCCGCCGAGCGTTTGTCCTCGGACAGGTCGACCTGGCTGATTTCACAGGCGGTCACCCGCACCGGATCCGCACTCGCGGGTACGGAACTGGCGGTTGCATCCCCCGGCTGGCGGAACTTGCCGGCAGCCGCGAAGTCTCCCCAACGGATCGCCTCGTTGTAATGGAACAGGGCGGAGTTCAGATCGGCGGAACGCTGTTTCCCGGCCAGGGTGCTGCAGGCGCTGAGTGTCAGCACCAGCAGTGCCAGGATGACGGGGTTACGCATGGGGACTCCTGCAGGCAACGGAAATGGACCGTTGCATTATAGCGGACCCGGACGGATTGCCTATCCGCCGGTGACGGACCGGGAGCCGGGCCGTTACAGCCGCTCAAGCAGGGCGTCGATTTTCGCCAGCAGGCCGACGCGTGCGTGCTGTTCCTGCCGGCAGGCGGCTTCCAGCTGCGCGACACGTTCCGCGTAGCCTTGCACCTCGGCACGCAGTGCGGCGAGTTCTTCCTTGATCTGCTTCATCCGCCCCTCCCGTTGCTGTGGTTCGGCGGAAGCCGGTACTGCCGCTGCCGCCGTGGGCAGCGGGGTTACGCTGGCAGCCGGGGCTGCCGCGGCGGCAGCCGGCTCTTCCGCTGTGATGTCGGGCGTGTTTTCATTCAGCCCGCCCTCCAGTACGGCCACGTCAAACCCGCGCTGGGTGAGCAGGAAAGCGGCGGCGGCACTGCGTCGGCCTGTATCGCAGTACACGATGTAACGGATTTCCGGGTCGAGCCTGGAGGTATTGGCGCGGATGGCGGCGAGCGGAATGTTGATGCTGTCTTCCATGGCACCGTTTGCATGTTCCTCGGCCAGCCGCACATCGAGCCAGCGGTCGCCGGCACGGGTGCCCTCGAGCGCCAGGCCGTAGCTGACGTAGTGCACCAGCTGCTTCTTCAGGATATCCAGGAACTGCTGCTTCGACAGCCGCATCAGTACGCCGTCGGTGAGCATGGTGACCGTGGCGTTGCGGGTCCCGTCCGAGACGAGAGCATCCTCGCCGAAACAGTCACCGGTGGCGAGTTCGGCCAGTGGCACGTCCCAGCCCTTGCCGGAGGCGAGCCGGGTGACCGAGCAGGCGCCTTCGCGGATGATGTAGAAATAATCGCCCTCGTCGCCCTGCCGGATCACGGTGTCTCCGGCGGAGTAGGTGACCGGCTGCAGCGCCTGGATGAGGCGCTGGATATCGGACGGCGACAGCCGGGCGAAGGCGTCCGACTGCAGCATCCGCGTCATCCAGTCCTGCTCGGTGTGCGCCTTGATATCGACCGCGCCGGTCTCGGTGGACTGGTCGAGGGTCAGCATGACGTCGAGCAGCGTGGAATCCACCGAGGCGATCACGGCCTTGGTGGCGGCACGTGCCGTGACCATGCGCGGCTGGCGGTTGGCCAGCGGGTAGCGCGCCGGGTCGGTTCCGGCGCTGACCACACCGGTCACCTTGCCGTTGCGGTCGAGAAAATTGACCACACCGTCAAGCAGGTAAATAGAGCGATTGTCCCGGTCACCTTCACCGAACAGGTAGCGTCCGCTGCTGACGTCCTGGATCGTCAGGCTGGCTGCAATCTCGCGGAAGCGGTCTTCGCTCAGTGCGTTCAGCGGAATCAGATCGCGCAGGATTTCCTGCCCATTGAAGCGCTTGCTGAACAGAATGTGTGGTTTCGGTGTGCCCATGCTGTTGCCCTTCGCTGTGTCTGTGCGCCACCAGGAGCAGTGGTTGTCTGATTGCTTATCGGCACGGGCGGCGCATATTGGAGCCAGCGTAACGGCTTGCCCGGCAGGGGCCTGTGATGCCGTTCACTGTTTGAGAGCCGGCCCGGGGATGTGGCGGCCGGCGCAGGGTACGGACTCAACGGTCGTTGCGGCGTACCTGCAGGATCACACCGTCGGCGCCGGTAACCGTGACCCGGGTACCGGCCGGCAGGTCGTCACCGCTGACTCGCCAGCTGGTGTCATCGACGTGCAGCACGCCGGTGTGGTTCACGATCGGCTCCTGCAGGGTGAACGTGCGTCCGATGTACTGCTCACCGCGCCGGTTCAGCGCCGGCTGGTCGGTGGGCGCCGGGCTGGCGCGCTGGTAGCGACGGAACAGCACGATGCTGACCACCGACAGCACCGAGAAGATCATCAGCTGGTACTGCCAGTCCAGCTCCGGGACCAGCAGCATCACCAGGGCCACCACGGCGGCGGCCACCGCCATCCACAGAAAGAAGAAGCTCGGTGCCAGCACCTCGATCAGCAGCAGCACGCCGCCGAAGATCAGCCAGTGCCAGTAGTCGACCTGCGCCAGCAGCGCATCCATCATGGCTGTCCCCGCGCTGTCATGACCGACTTCGCCACTTCGGCGATACCGGCCAGCGAGCCGATCACGCCGGATGCCTCCAGCGGCAGCAGCACCAGCTTCTGGTTGGGCGCGCTGCCGATCTCCTTCAGCGCGCTGACGTAGTTCTGGGCGATGAAATAGTTGATGGCGTTGAGGTCACCCTTCGCGATCGCCTCGGAAACCATGGTGGTGGCCCTGGCCTCGGCCTCGGCGGAGCGTTCGCGCGCCTCGGCATCGCGGAACGCGGCCTCGCGCCGGCCCTCGGCCTCGAGGACGGCGGCGCGCTTCAGGCCCTCGGCCCGCAGTACCTCGGACTGGCGCTGACCTTCGGCCTCGAGGATGACGGCGCGCTTTTCACGCTCGGATTTCATCTGCCGTGCCATGGAGTCGATCAGGTCCTGCGGTGGCTGGATGTCCTTGATCTCGATGCGCGTGACCTTGATGCCCCACGGCGTGGTGGCGGCATCGACCACGGTCAGCAATCTGGCGTTGATGTGGTCACGCTGGGACAGGAGTTCGTCGAGGTCCATGCCGCCCATCACGGTGCGGATGTTGGTCATCGTCAGGTTCATGATGGCCCGTTCCATGTCGTTGACCTCGTAGGCCGCCCTGGCGGCATCGAGCACCTGGTAGAACACCACGCCGTCCGAGCGCACCATGGCATTGTCACGGGTGATGACCTCCTGGCTGTTGATGTCGAACACGGTCTCCATCATGTTGAGCCGGCGGCCGATGCGATCGACATAGGGCACGATCAGGTTCAGGCCGGGGCGCAGGGTCTTGCGGTAACGGCCAAAGCGCTCGACGGTCCATTCAAAACCCTGCGGAACCGTCTTGATGCCCATCATGACGGTGACGACGGCCAGGGCGAGGAACACCAGGGTGAAGACGGAAAATGCGTCCATGAGATCGTTCTCCTTGGGAGCGGGATACAGTCCGGGTGATTGTAGATCAGCGACGGGGCGGCTGTCCCCGCTCAGTGCCGGGCGGCAGCGAGGATCGCGTCCAGGTAGCCGCTGCCCAGCAACCGCATCTGCTCCAGGATGTGGTCGCGGCGCTCCAGCACGTAGGCGGACGGCCGGTCGATATGCATGCGCACGGGGTTCGGCAGCACGGCGGCGACCAGGGCGGCCTCCGGCTCGCTGAGACGTGCGGCCGTGGTGCCCAGGTAGCGCCGCGCCGCCATCTCCACGCCGAAGGTGTGCGGGCCGGTCTCGGCGATATTGAGATAGACCTCGAGGATGCGCCACTTCGGCCAGAACGTCTCGAGCAGTATGGTCATCCAGGCCTCCATCCCCTTGCGCA
>Ga0055451_10001203_pt1 | contig 10494 bp, 9 predicted proteins | sample China_Galinas_PW_3_FD_57745 | JGI IMG/M metagenome (GOLD analysis project Ga0055451, IMG submission 57745) | Wetland microbial communities from San Francisco Bay, California, USA, that impact long-term carbon sequestration - China_Galinas_PWB_D2 | ecosystem: Environmental > Aquatic > Marine >... | reverse complement strand
TTCCCACTCCGTCCTGATATGCGAATACAGCCTCATTCAGCATCGGTATCAAAATACGGTTAACGATGAATCCGGGCACGTCTTTTGTCTTTACGGGCTCCTTACCGAGCGCAGTTGCAAAATCATAGGCGAACTGCACCGTCTCGTCCGAAGTTGTAAGCGCTTTTATTATTTCCACCAGCTTCATGACGGGTGCGGGATTAAAGAAGTGCATACCGACGATCTTATCGGCCCTTCCCGTGCTTACCGCTATCTCCACGATAGGCAGGGAGGAGGTATTGGTCGCGAGAACGACGTCCGGCGATGTTGCTTCATCCAGCTTTTTATAAATATCTTTTTTGACTTTCATGTCCTCGAAAACCGCTTCTATAACGAGGTCAACGTCCTTTAAATCTTCGAATTTTGTAGTTGACTCTATTCTGGACAGAACAGATTTGGCATCATCCTCGGTAATGGTCTCCTTTTTAACAAGCCTTCCCAGACTTTTCTCTATTCCTTTCATCCCCCTGCTCAGTGCTTCATCTGAAATGTCAATGAGTGTTACGTCTCTTGAGCTTGATGCGACTACCTGTGCGATTCCGGACCCCATCGTACCAGCTCCGACGACACCCACCTTCTTTATATCTTCTACGCTTTTGGACATTACACCCTCCTTTATTTCGCATCTGCGAACTTCAGAATTTATTATACCCAACTCACGATTTAATCAAGCCCGCGCTCATTATCAACAGTAATACCGCGGCGGCTATTTGTAAGACTTATGTTCCCGAATTAAAATACCACCTCATGAAGGTAATCGGTCTTACGGGCAATATAGCCTCCGGCAAAAGCACGGTCGCCCGTATGTTCAGTAATCTCGGAGCTAGAATCATCGACGCCGACCGCATCGCGCGCGAGGTGGTCGAGCCGGGAAAACCCGCGTGGAACGATATAGTAAAGGAATTCGGTGACGAAGTGTTAAGTCCCGACGGAACGGTAAACAGGAAGAAGCTCGGGGAAACTGTATTCAATGACGAGCAGAAGAGGAAACTCCTTAACGAGATAACACACCCCAGAATCATTTCGAGAATAAGAGAGCTCGTGGATACCTATAGAAAAGAGGGCGTATCCGTCGTAATTATCGAGGCCGCACTTATAGTGGAAAAGGGCGGTTTGCGTGATTTAATCCAGGGCTTGATTGTTGTAACGACTGACGAAGAAACACAGATAAAAAGACTTACCGAGCGTAGCGGCCTCACCACTGATGAAGCGCTTTCGAGGATCAAGTCCCAGATGTCCGCTTCTGAAAAGGTAAAACACGCAGACTATGTAATCCGGAATACGGGCTCGCTCGAGCAATGCGAAGCGAATGTCAATTCAGTATGGGAGGAAATCACAGAGTCCGGATGAAACACACCACTCTCCTTACATCCTGATTCATTAAACTGCTGCGGTTTGGCCTGAACACCTACTTTTATCGCATCACGATTAAAAATCAAATGCTCCGAGCAGTGCTTTATCGGCAGCCGATTAGAACGGACTAAAACTTGCAATGTATATATTTACGTAGTAGATTTTTGCATTCTTAAGTACCTTCAAAGGAGCCTATAATGAAGGAAAAAATAGAAGTTCTTGAGCAAAAGGAAAAAGAAGCCGAGGCCGGAGGCGGGGAAGCCAGGACAAAAAAACAGCACGAGCTTGGAAAACTAACGGCAAGAGAAAGAATCGAACTCCTTCTTGATAAAAACACTTTTGTAGAACTCGATAAATTTGTAGTCCACAGATGCACGGATTTCGGAATGGAGAACAAGAAAATCCTCGGGGACGGCGTTGTAACCGGATACGGGAAGATAGAAGGGCGCCAGGTGTTCGTCTACGCACAGGATTTCACAGTATTCGGGGGTTCCCTCGGTATGGTGCACGGGAAGAAGATATGTAAGGTAATGGATCTGGCCATGCAGGTCGGAGCTCCTGTCGTCGGACTAAATGACTCCGGAGGCGCCAGGATCCAGGAGGGCGTTGAAAGCCTCGGGGGCTACGGCGAGATATTTTGCAGGAACGTTCTCGCTTCAGGCGTTGTGCCTCAGATCTCGGCTATCATGGGCCCTTGCGCCGGAGGAGCGGTCTACTCCCCCGCGATTACGGACTTCACAGTGATGGTTGAGAATACGAGCTACATGTTTATTACCGGTCCTGATGTGATAAAAGCCGTCACTCATGAGGAAGTCAATTCGGAGGAGCTCGGCGGAGCTATGGTTCACAACTCCAAGAGCGGAGTAGCCCATTTCGCGGTGGACGACGATAAGGAATGCATACTCTTAATCAAAGAACTTTTAAGCTTTTTACCTTCAAACAATATGGAAGACCCCCCGTTTGCAAGCACGGACGACCCTTCTGATCGAAGGGCGACGGCGCTAAGGGCTATAATCCCCGAAAATCCCAACAAACCTTACGACATAAAGGAAGTAGTGTCAGCAGTTGTCGACGAAGGATATTTCTTTGAAGTTCAGGAGCACTACGCACAGAATATAGTCATAGGCTTCGCAAGAATGGGAGGACGCGTAATCGGAATTGTCGGCAACCAGCCGAACGTGCTGGCGGGCTGTCTCGACATCGACGCGTCTGTAAAAGCGGGCAGGTTCGTCAGGTTCTGTGACTCTTTTAACATACCCATACTAACATTCGAAGACGTACCCGGATTCCTCCCGGGCACATCACAGGAGTGGGGAGGAATAATCAAACACGGGGCAAAACTGCTCTATGCTTACAGCGAGGCCACAGTGCCGAGGGTAACGGTGATTACGAGAAAAGCTTACGGAGGGGCATACGACGTTATGTCGTCCAGACACGTGAGAGGTGACATCATAATGGCGTACCCGACCGCTGAAATCGCGGTCATGGGCTCCGACGGCGCCGTAAATATCATTTCCCGGAATCAGATCGCACAGGCTGAAGATCCCGAAGCCGAAAGGGCGAGACTGATCGAGGAGTACAAAGAACAGTTTGCCAATCCATATAGAGCAGCGGACCTCGGATTCGTTGACGAGGTTATAAGACCGGAAGACACAAGAACCCGCGTGATTTCAGCGTTCGAAATGCTGGACGGGAAGAGACAGAACAATCCCCCGAAAAAACACGGGAATATACCACTCTAACACTCAGGGGATTATGCCATGTTCAACAAAATTCTTATAGCAAACAGAGGGGAGATAGCGGTTAGAATAATCAGGGCGTGCAAAGAGCTGGGAGTTAAAACCGTAGCCGTTTATTCCGACTCCGACCGCCGCTCGCTCCATGTAGCACTTGCCGATGAAGCGTATCACATCGGGGGTTCCGCTCCTGGAGAAAGTTACCTCGTAAAAGAAACAATTATCGACGTCGCTAAGAAATCAGGCACGGACGCCATACATCCGGGGTTCGGGTTTCTGTCGGAAAACGACGCCTTCGCGGAGATGTGCGAGAAGGAGGGAATTGTGTTCATAGGCCCCTCACCAGAGGCCATTCGCTTGATGGGGGACAAGATTACCGCCAGAAAAATAGCCCAGGATGCTAAAGTCCCGCTCGTGCCGGGCTCAGACGGGGCGGTTTCGGATGTCGAGGCTTCGGTAGTAGCCGGCGATATCGGTTATCCGGTCATGATTAAAGCTTCCGCCGGAGGCGGCGGTAAAGGCATGAGGCTCGTCAGGAAAAAAGAAGAGTTCGACAGCGCGCTTAGAATGGCTAGAAGCGAAGCCCGCTCTGCATTCGGCGACGATTCCGTTTTCGTCGAAAGTTTCATTGAAAAACCGAGACACGTGGAGATTCAGATAATGGCCGACGGTGAAGGCAACACTCTATACCTTTTCGAGCGTGAGTGCTCTATTCAGAGGCGCCATCAGAAGGTCATAGAGGAAGCTCCCTCACCGGCTATAAGCCCGCGAACCAGAAAGAAAATGGGTGACGTCGCTGTAAAAATCGCAAAAGCCGTTAACTACAAGGGAGCTGGCACCGTGGAATTCATAATGGATCAGGAAGAGAATTTCTACTTCCTGGAGATGAATACCAGGGTACAGGTGGAGCACCCGGTTACGGAAATGATAACTTCGTTTGACATAGTGAAATGGATGATACGGATTGCGGCGGGCGAAGCTCTTCCGTTCAAGCAGAAGAGTTTATCAATAAAGGGCCACGCGCTTGAGTGCAGGGTTTACGCCGAAGACCCCGAGACGAATTTCCTTCCGTCTCCGGGATTAATAGAATACGTCAGGACTCCTCACGGACCGGGTATCAGGGACGACTCCTCTATATACTCCGGGTGCGAAATAACTCCCTATTACGATCCCATGCTGTCCAAGCTGATTGTATGGGCTGAGACCAGGGAGGAAGCCATTCAGAAAATGAAGTCCGCGCTGGAAGAATACATCGTGCTCGGCGTGAAAACGAATATTGGATTTTTGATCCGCGTGATGTCTAATGAAGAGTTTCAAGAAGGTAAAATCGATACAGGTTTCATAGAACGCCATCAGGATCTTTTACGTCCTGCCGAACTCGATACGGAGACCGCGTTAATTGCGGCATCGCTTGCAATGTACAGCTCGGACGGCGAGGAAGAAAAAGCGTCCAAAAAACCCACATCCAACTGGAAACAATACGCCAGACGAGTCGGTGTATCCAGGAGCCCCCAAGCATGACATATACCTTTAAATTCCAAGACCAGATATACAAGATCGAGCTCGAAAAAGAAGACAAGCAAATTCAGATTGAAATCGACGGAGAAAAATATCCGGTTGAATTCAATAAAATAGACAGCAACCTCTTGTCGATCATAATAAACGGCAAATCCCGTAGTATCGGGGTTATGAAGAAGGGGAAAAAACTACAGGTTTTCATAGGCGGAGACCTGTATGAGCTCGAAGCCGTATCCGAGAGGGAGCAGCGCAAGGCTCATCACACGGCGTCAGGGGTTCAGGAGATAAAGTCACCCATGCCGAGCAGGGTCGTAAAGATTCTAAAAGGAGAAGGGGATGTAGTAACTATGGAAGAGGGTATTATCGTGGTCGAAGCCATGAAAATGGAAAGCGAGCTTAAATCACCTATAGAAGGGAAGATAAAAGAGATCATGGTAAAAGAAGGGGACGCAGTTGAAGCCGGAACAGTGCTTGCTGTTGTCACCTCGGAAGAACAATAAACATTGCGTGACTAACACGCGCCCTTCTACTGATTAGTATCCACAAAAATAGCCCCGGCCAACCTTACACACAGATCCATTTTATATTCGTTTTACACATCAGATTAGGCGTTACTCAAATTCGCTTTGCATCTATCCATTACAAGAACCGAAAAACTCGGCGGTTTCAAGAAGGTGTGATTTTTTCGACCTCTTTGGCGAGCGTGACAAATTCCTCGATCGTAAGCGTCTCCGCACGACGCGTTCTGTCTATCCCGGCGGCATCGAGCGCGGCATTCACACACTCTCCCGGAAGTATGCTTTTGAGTGAGTTTCCCAGCATTTTTCTTCTTGAAGAGAATGAGGCACGGACAACTTTTTCATAAAGCGCCCTGTGTTTTAAGGGTATCATGGGCGCCGGGAGAGGAACCATCTTCAAGACCAGGGAATCGACCTTTGGTTTCGGCCAAAACGCGGCGGGAGAAACGCGGAATTCAGGTTTAATGTCCAGATAAGTCTGAAGCAGAACGGATATGGACCCGTACTCCTTACCGCCGGGAGCGGCACTGATCCTCTCTCCGACTTCCCGCTGAAGCATAAGCACGAACAGGGAAAACATATCCAGATCGTTTAAGAGCTTGATTAGAATAGGAGAGGAAACGCTGTAAGGCAGGTTAGCTACAACCTTCATCTTGTTGCCCCGGTAATAACTCCTGAAATCAGCTTCCAATCCGTCTCCTGAGATGATTTCGACATTATCAAGCTCATCCGTCCGCTCTTTCATCCAGGCGGCGAGCTTTTTATCCTTTTCTATAGCTATTACCCTTCCGGCCTTTCTTGCCAGAGCAAATGTAAGCGCGCCAAGCCCCGGACCGATTTCCAGAACTTCGTCTCGTTTTGAAATCCCGGCGATTTCCAAAATTCTATCTATGACCCTTCTGTCAGTGATGAAGTTTTGTCCCAGACCTTTACTGGGCCCGGATTTCTCTTTACTGAAGAATTCCCTGGGCTTAAATTCCATTCCGTTTATCGCTGTCATCTTTTCTTATTACTTTGGGGGGCGCAAATATCAGTCAAACATATAAAACATACCGGGAAGGAAATATTTCGAACTTTTTGCAGTGATTCACTGTCAAATTTAACTCCCCAGCTCCTCGAGTGATATATCTTCGTAATGGGTCAGCTTGTTCTTGCCCTGATTTTTGGATTCGTAAAGCGCCCGGTCGGCCTTTTCAACCAATGTCTCCTTATCCGTTCCGCTCTCGGGATATGTGGCGATCCCGATACTTACTGAGAGCTCAATTTCTTCACCGTCGGACTTGAGCGATATTCTCTCGATTCTGTCTCTGATTTTCTGTGCCACCGCAATCGAACCCGCCTTATTCGTCCTGGGCAACACGACTGCGAATTCGTCTCCTCCGTACCTTGCTGGAATATCCACCTTCCTGAGTGATTCGGTCAGTAAGTTACCGATCGCCGACAGCGCGGCGTCCCCCATCCTGTGCCCGTATGTATCGTTGATCATCTTCAAATCGTCCATATCGATCAACAGCAGCGAGGCGTGATCGGAGTACCTTTCGGCATGAGCTATCGAGTGGGAGAGCATTTCCTGGAAGTGCCTGTGGTTATATATGCCGGTGAGGCCGTCTTTGATGGCGAGCTCCTTAACTTTCTGAAAGTTAAGCGACGCGGTCATTGATTTCGCCGACTCATGGCAGATAATCTTGGCCAGGCCGATTTCTCCGTCGTTGAAGGGATATTTTGTCTTTCTCCCTATCACGACGCAGCCGAGGACATTTTGCTCCTGATTCTCAACATCGGGATAAGTCTCATAAAAAGGATATATGAGTATTGATTTTATGTTGTTCATGCCCAGCGCGAAATCAATCTCTTTCCCGAACACCTGTTTGTACTTTTCTCTGGTTGAAAGGTCCTCGAAATGGAAATGCTTTCCGCTTTCACATACCAGTCCTATAAGCGTATTAAGGTGAGGTATCTCCTTGCCCTCCAGGTGCTCCTGAATTCCTCCGCTGACTCTTCTCAGACAACTGTACCCCTCCTCTCCATCCGTAACTGATACGGCAACGAGGTCGGCATCGAACAACTTCAAAAGCGTGTCGTTTATGTGATCGAGTATTATATCCACATCGCTCGTGGCATTGAGCTTCTGTGTAAAATCATAAAAGGAGCTCAGCTCCTGCGAGCTGAGATTAACCTTCTCGGATAACTGGAACCGTTCTATTAGTTCGATGATTCTATCCGATATGAGCGAGACAATGAGCTTTTCCTTTTCACCGAAAGCATCCCGCTCGAGGCTGTCGATTACAAGCATGCCGAATATATCCTGAGCCGCTTCGTTTGAGTCCTCTTCTTTTTGAATATAAAGAGGAGTTGCAAGAAGAGATTTAACGGGCAGGTATTTCGTATAATATATGAGGTTCTTCCTGACATTTTTAATACTCGTAATCGACACCTGAGTTTTTGTTTTCAGAACCCATCCCAGGTAACCCGTGCGGAAATTGAGTCTCTGCCCTCTGTCGACATTATCCTCACTTTCGGACAGGAAATCCGCAATGGCGTATAGTCCGTCATCCATTTTCATATAGAGGACTATGCTGTGATTTGGGACAAGCTGATCCAGTATCTTCAAAGAGCCGCCGATATCTTCCTTGAGCTCTTTCACGCTGAGCGGCTCTTCATTTTTTTCCTGATCGGAGTGACCCGACATCAGACCGGGAAGAATTACTTCCCTTCCTTTGCTCCTGTGAATGCCGTAATTGTTAAACCGCACCTTTCCCCTTTGAAGAAGATATCCGAAAACAGCTGTCGAGAAGATAAGCAGCGACATCTGGACCGCCAACCCTTCTCCTTCGGGTTGCGTCAGTCTGAGAAATGCAATTACAAAAAATGCCAGCCCTCCGCCTGCCAAGCCGAAGAAGAATATCAGTACGGGGACCATGGCATAGGAAAGAGGAAAAAGATCATAACCGAAAATTTCTATAACGACCTCGAAAAGAAGTGTCAGCAATAACGGGAATTCCAGTCTGTCTATGAGTGAGCCGCTTTGAAAGCCCGCGTTTATGTAATTAAATGCTTTGTAGCCAACAGCTGAAATGAGGAACAGCACTGCAAGGGCGGAATAAAAATTAAATGAGTGAAAGCTGTTTTTGTATATAAGCACAAAAATCAGCGCTGAGAGCAGCAAGATAAAGACTTTGCCGAGCAGGTAATTCGAAGATGTGATTTTATTCTTTAAATCTATATATTTTCTCACCTGATTTTATCATCCCGAGTTCTTCTCTGATGATCTTCTCCATGTACGTCCTGTCATTATTTATCAGTTCGATTCTTTGCCTCAATTCGGCGTTAACCATCTCAAGCTCCCTGCCTTCCATTTTTACCTTTTCATTTTCCTGGTGAAGCGCATAGACGTGAGATATCTCGCGCGCAAAGAGATATACCAGAAGGGAAACTACCGCCAGAATAACGACTATTCTAATCGCTAATTTTTCCATAATTACAGAATTATCAGGTCTCCGGTGATAAATGGATTGGATCTTCGTTCGATACCTATTGTTGTAGCGGGTCCGTGGCCGGGATACACGTTGGTAGAATCGGGTAAAGACATGAGCTTGGCCTTGATCGATCCCACAAGCTCCCTCGTCGAAGTCCCGCCGGTCAGGTCGACCCTTCCGACGCTTCCCGCGAAAAGTGTGTCCCCGGATATAACGTGTCCGTCTATAACAAGACATACACTACCCCATGTATGACCAGGCGTGTGAAGGACCTTGGCTTTCAGGTTCCCTATATCAATCTCGTCTCCTTCTTCTATGTGTCCGTCCACCTTGGGAACCTCGACATCCCCAAACTGCGGATACCTCATTGCCGCTTCCGGCAGTGCTTCAAGCACCGGCTCCTCTTCGGGATGAAGGTAAAACTCCACGCCCAGCTCTTTCTTGGCTTTCTCTACTCCGGCTACGTGGTCAATGTGGGTGTGAGTATTGACAATCTTGGTAATTTTCATGCCCGATTTTTCAACCTCTTTCAGTATTTCATCTATCTGCTCACCGGGATCGATAAGAATAGCCTCGTTCGTCTCTTCGTCCCCCACAATATAGCAATTTGTCATAAATACCCCGCCGGGTATGCATCTTATAATCATCTGTCTTACAGTTCCTTATATATATTCTATTTTGAATTCCTCAAATTCTTCTTCGCAATTACCCCACTTAACACTCACATTATCGACCCTCGAATTTCTGGGGCCGCTGTTACACCATGTGACATAACTCTCAAGGTCCTCCCTGTCACCCTCGGCAATGATTTCAACAGCACCTTCCGGATTATTCTTCACCCATCCGACGAGTCCTAGCTCCTCTGCCTTCTCTTTTGCAGTCGCTCTGAAGAATACGCCCTGCACCTTACCATGGATTTTTAAATGGACTCTGCCTTTAGACATACAACAAGCTCAGATTACCAAAACGGCGATTTTATGTCAACAAAACGCTGTTAGGTGTAATATTAAAAATCTCCAATGACTTAGGACATATATATTAATATTTCCTTTAATAAAATAAAGTACACCATTTTCATTGGTATTACCAGAGCATCCTGATCGCCGCGGTTGAATGAAAATCAATTTTAAACATGACTTAAGCAAGAAATCTGAATGTTTGACAGTCAAAATGGCAAGGGGTATTTTGTTTGTTTATGAGCGAATACAGAGCATGGTTCAGCTGTATAGATGAGGAATGCGGCGAGACCTACCCGCTCGACGAAATCATCTACCGATGCAGGAGATGCGGCAACCTGCTGGAAGTCACTCACGACATCGAAAAACTGAAAGAGAAGTCTTCCAAAGAATGGAAGCAGCTCTTTGATAACCGCTACAGAAGACAGTCCTGGCCGTATGGAAGCGCCGTATGGGGTAAAAAGGAATGGGTCTGTCCCTATGTCAAAGACGACAACGTGGTTTCAATGTACGAGGGTGCGACTAATCTTTTCTGGGCGGAAAGATTTGGAAACCAGATAGGAATGGAAGACCTATGGATAAAGATGTGCGGCAACAGTCATACCGGCTCTTTCAAGGACCTGGGAATGACCGTTCTTGTATCGGTCGTAAAACAAATGACGACCGACGGTAAGGACGTCCCGGCGGTCGCGTGCGCCTCAACGGGGGATACGTCAGCTGCCTTGGCGGCTTACTGTGCCTCGGCAGGTATCCCGGCAATAGTGTTTCTGCCCAAAGATAAAGTATCCGTCGCACAGCTTGTGCAGCCAATTTCCAACGGCGCTCTCGTTTTATCCCTGGACACGGACTTCGACGGCTGCATGGAAATGGTTCAGAAGGTCTGCATTGAAAATAATAT
>Ga0055451_10001202_pt1 | contig 10498 bp, 7 predicted proteins | sample China_Galinas_PW_3_FD_57745 | JGI IMG/M metagenome (GOLD analysis project Ga0055451, IMG submission 57745) | Wetland microbial communities from San Francisco Bay, California, USA, that impact long-term carbon sequestration - China_Galinas_PWB_D2 | ecosystem: Environmental > Aquatic > Marine >... | reverse complement strand
CTCGACGCGCTCATCCACCGCCTCTGTGACGAGCTCGACCTCCACCTGGAGATCACCGGGTGGACGCGCAAGACCTGGGACGTCTACGCCCGCGACAATCGGCGCAGCTCCAAGCTGCTCGCGCGCGTCGAGAGCTTCGTGCTCACGAGCGGCGAGATCAGGATCTACGACGACGACGCCATGGCGTTCGCCGAAGCGCTCGGCACGGCGCTCGAAGGCGACTTCGGCATCGGCGAAACGGTAGTGATCCGGGAGGCGCCCCCGGCCTGAGACATCTCTCGTGCCCCTGCAACTGCAGGGAGCTACTTCTTCGTGCCTCAACAAGCCTTGGAGTTGGCGGTCAGGTCCTGGCTGGTCGTCTGGTCGCTGGGCGTGCAGGCGAGGCTCACGAGCCCCAGGGCGAGGGTAAACAGCAGGGCCAGAGCCCGTCGGCGTTGCCGGTCGTTCATTGGTGCTAAACTCAGCGTTGTGTGTGTTCCAATCCCGTCTCTGGGCCAGGTCCGGCCCGACTCCACCGTGTTATCGGCAAAACTCCAGGCGGCAGATTAGCCCCGTGACAGCGCGCCGGATTGTTGTAACTTGTAAGTGTTCCCGGGCTCGCCGGCCCGGGCTGCACATGCCTTCCCCGGGTTGCCATCTGGGCTGTCTCAAGTCTCTCCAACCGCTGTCAACGATGATTCGATTCTGCCTCCTCTCGGCTTCGGCCCTCCTGTGTCTGTGTGGCGCGGCGTTCTCCCAAACCTCAGGGTCGTACACGACCTTCGGTAGTGGATGCCCCGGCAGCAACAAACAAACCCCCGTACTCGGGCACGTCTCGGTGCCCGTGATCGGGAAGCAGTTCTCGGTCACACTGACCGGGGCCAAGGCTTCGACCGGGGCCGGCTTGATCACCGGCTCCTCGAACACGATGTGGTCGATCCTGCCGTTGCCGCTGCCGCTCGGAGCGATCGGCGCCGACAAGTGCTATCTCAACGTCTCGTTCGAAACCATGTTGCCGATCGCCGTCGACGCGGCCGGAAAGGCTTCGATCGTCGCCAACCTGCCGAACGACAAGTCGCTGGTCGGAGTCCAGTTCTACCAGCAGATCATGATCGTGGACCTGGGAGCCAACAGTCTCGGGCTCGTGTTCACGAACGGCGGGGCCGGCAAGATCGGCGGGTAGCGGCCTACAGCGACACCGGAACCGGCGCCCAGATCTGGAACTCGCGGTGCTTGTTCTGCTCGGCCAGGGACAAGCGCTCGGCGCCTGCGACCTCGTGCAGGTAGTCGAACACGCGCTGCCCGACCGCCGTGATCGTCTCCGTCCCGTCGATGACTCCACCGGCTGACAGGTCGATGTCGCGAATCATGCGCTCGTAGGTCGCCGTGTTCGACGAGAGCTTGATCACGGGAACGATCGCGTTCCCGATCGTCGTACCACGCCCGGTCGTGAACACGACAGCCGTGGCCCCGGCCGCGACCAGCCCCGGCACCGACTCCTGATCGTAGCCCGGCCCCTGCATCAACTGGAGTCCACGGCCGCGCGGCGGCTGCCCGTAGTCCGTGACGCCCTCGACCCGCGTGGTCCCGCCCTTGGCGATTGCACCGAGGGACTTGATCGTGATGTTGAGCAAGCCGCCCGCGACGTTGCCCGGGCTCGGGTTCTCGCCGAGCGTCGCGCCACCGGTCGCCGCGTGGGCCTTGAACCAGTCGACGAATCCGTAGACCTGACGGCCGACCTCGGCGCTCTTCGCGCGATAGGCGAGAACATGCTCCGCACCGCACCACTCGGGGACCTCCGAGAGGATCACGGTCCCGCCGCTGCGCACGAGCAGATCGGCCGCGTGCCCGAGCGACGGGTTGGCCGACAGCCCCGAGAACCCGTCCGATCCCCCACACTCGACGCCGAGCACGAGCTCCGCGATCGGCACCTCCTCGCGCCGCGCCTCGGCCGCGACCGGCAGCATCCGCGCAACCTCCTCGAGGCCGCGCTCGATCGTCGCCTGGGTTCCGCCGCACTTCTGAACGCTGATCCACGCTTCGGGCTTGCCGAGCTCGGAGCCGACCGTGCGACCGAGGTGCCGCTCCATGATCGTCAGGTTGGTCTTCTCGCACCCCAGATCGATGAACAACACCGCCGCGACGTTCGGATGGTTCGCGTAGTTGCCGAGCACGCGCAACACGGTGTCGACGTCCGACCCGTCGGGGCACCCGCAGCCCTTGCTGTGCGGGATCGCGACCACACCATCGACGTGCTCGCGCAGCTCGTCGTTCAACAGCGTGTACTCGGCCATGATCGCGACCTGTTGCGCCTCATGGCTCGAGCACATGCTCGTCGGGACCACGAGCACCCAGTTCCGCGTCCCGACGCGACCGTCCGGGCGGCGATAGCCACGAAACACCCGTCGCTCGTGTTCGGGGAAGTAGTCGGGTACCGGCGTCGCCAGGTCCTCGGGCAGATCCCTGACGACCGGGACCTCGCTCGACATGTTCGCGCGCGACACCGGATCGCCGCTCGCGATCCCGAGCGACGTTCCGATCGGCTGGCCGTATTGATAGACGAGCTCACCCTCGGCAATGTCTCGGATCGCGAACCGATTGCCCGGCGTGACCTCGCCCGTCACCTCGACCTGCCCGCCGCCGGGCATCTCGACCAGCGTGCCCGGAGCCAATCGATCGCGCACGACGACGGTGTTGTCGTCGGCGTGAACCTGAATCGCACACTCTTCCAGGGTTCGGGTCACGGTGATTCCTCGGGTCGAATCGTGTTCAGTTCGGCAACAGCTTCTTGGACCGCATCGTGTTCATCAGGGTCCACAGCTCCTGGATGCACTGATCGCGGGTCTTCCGGCCGAGCTCGGCCATCCTGGCCCGGAACTCCTTCTCCGGTCCCGACGACTCGACGAGCTTCAGGGCCTCATCGACGTGATCGAGCAGCCGGTTCAGGATCCTGTTCGCCTGGACCCGCATCGTCTCGTCTCCGCCGAACGGCATCTTCGCCGGCTGGAGGAACCACGTATTGCCGCGCGAGTACATGCTCGCCGCCGTCGCCCCTGCGACAACGAGTCGCACGTTGTTGCCCTCGCCCCGCTCCAAGCTCGCCTGCGCGATCTTCGAGCGAAAGTCCCGCAGCACCAACGCCGGCCCGGGGAGCAACACGTGGTCGACCACGTACGACTCGCCGTACTTCCTGCGAATCGCGGACTCGAGGTCCTGTGCCCGCTTCAGGACCGTCAGCCCCTTGTTGCACAGCTCGGCAACTCGGGTCCCCTGAGGTGTCTGGGGATCGAAGCAGGACGCCACTTTCGCCGCGTCGAGCTCGTCGAGCCCGGTCGTGAGCTTCGCGAGCAGCCGTTCGGGCGACGAAGCCCCGACGCCATCGCGGCGACACGCGACCGCGCAGCCGGCCAACGCCAGGACCAGGGGAATCCGCAAACCGAGCGACATGCCCGAACCTTCGCGCACTCGGCCGGTGCCGTCAACCACTCCCCGGGGAGACGTCGCTCGCGGCTTGCAACGCCTCGGAATGCGAGTTGGAATCCATTCTCTGGTTCGTCCCGTCCAAACATGTATGCCACGACCACCACGCTGAACGAAACCGACGCAACCACAAGACCTGCCAGACCCCGGCCGCGCTGGCCGGTAATCACCTCGATCGTGTTCAGCTTCGCCGCAGCCTGGATCGCGGCGGGCTCGGTCGGGCTGCTCGGGTATCCACTGCAGCGCATCCTCGTGTGGTCTTTCGTGGCCGTCGCCGTCGCCGTCGACCTCCCGCGCTGGGACCGCGCACCGGCGCGCGTACTCGCGATGCTGCCCGTGTTGGCGGTCGCCGTGTGGATGGTCTCGTCCTCGCTCGCGCCCGTGCGCGTCGTCGCGGTCGCCCTGATCCCGCTCGCGCTGCGGATCGGACGCAACGACAAGGTCCAGCTCGCCGCGGCCCAGACGATCGTCGTGTTCGCGCTCTACCGCCTCGCGATGGTCTCGATTCCGACGCTCTGGCTGGTGATGAACAAGCTCGGCGAGTGGATCGCAGCCGGGCCAGGAGCGCTGATCGGCAAGCCCGTGTGGGCCGGGGCCACGTTCGCCGGCATGGACTTCCTCGTGCTGACCGGCACGTTCGCAGCACTGCGACCGCACCGACGCGGCTCGGTCTGGGCCATAGCGAGGGTCGTCGGGCTCATCGCCGTTGCCCATCTCGTCTACCTCGTCGTTCTCGCGTTCGGCCACGACCTCCACGAGAAGCTGGGCCGGGCGATGCCCTGGGACATTCCGATGGTCGCGGCCGGCCTGCACCTGCTCGTCATCGGCTATCTGGCCCGGCGGTCGCGCCAGGCACCCGCGCCGACCGCCCCGTCGCGAGCGACGATCGCACTGACACTCGCGACCGCCGCGCTGCTTCCGGCGTTCGCCACGCTGCCGCTCGGACGCTCGAGCCTCGAAGGAAAGAAGGTCGTGGCCTTCGAGAAGTGCTTCGGCAACTGGATGAAGCCCGTATACGGCGACTACGGGCGGCTGGCGATCGGCATGTACGGGATGCTGCAGTCGTTCGTCGAGAGCCTCGGCGGCCGGTTCCTGCTGTCGAAGCACCTGTCGGCCAGCGACCTCGCGGACGCGGACGTGCTCTTCCTCACGTACCCGCACGAGCCGTGGGAAGACGGACAGCTCCAGCGCATCCGAACGTTCCTCGAACGCGGTGGCTCCGTGCTGCTGCTCGGCGAGCACACGACCAAGGGGGAGGAAGCACGATTCAACGACGTCCTGCGAGGGACCGCGATGCACGTCGCGTTCGACTCGGCGACCTTCGAGATCGGCGGCTGGCTGCAGTCCTACGAGGCGTTGACCCACCCGACCTCGGCCGGCGTCGGTGACGAGCGCAACCAGTTCGGCGTCGTGATCGGCGCTTCGGTCGATTGCAGCTGGCCGGCGCGTCCGCTGCTCGTCGGACGCTGGGGATGGGGCGACCCCGGCGACAAGAGCAACACCGACAAGGCGTTGATGGGCAACGACGAATACGACCCCGGCGAGAAGCTCGGCGACATCGTGCTCGCGGCCGAGCAACGCATCGGCAAGGGGACGCTCATCGCGTTCGGCGACACGTCGAGCATGACGAACGGGATCATCATCGGCTCGCACCCGTACACCTCGCGCCTGCTCGCCTACCTCGGAACGCAACCGGGCTCGCCGCAGGATGGTTGGCGGCAATGGTTGACCGCGATCACGCTGATCGGATTCGGCTTCGTGCTGCTGACGAGCACCGACGCGTGGCTGCTCGGCGCCTCGGTCCTCGTGTTCGCGGTCTCCCTGACGATCTCGACCGCGATCTCCTACCAGGTCGGCAAGGTCTTGCCCGACGGGCGCGGCAAGAAGCCCAACAATCTCGCCTACGTCGACAGCTCTCACCTCGGCAGGTTCGACAACGAGTCCTGGCGCCTCAACGGCACGATGGGCATCAAGATGAACCTGATGCGCAGCGGCTACTTCACGCTCGAGCTGCGTGAATACACGCGCGAGCGGCTCGAGCGGGCGGGCTTCGTGATCTCGATCGCCCCGGCCAGGAAGTTCACGCCCGAGGAGTTGCGCATCACGCGCGACTTCGTGTCCGGCGGCGGCATCTTCGTGTTGACCGTCAGCTACCCCGACCGCGAGGGCAGCAAGGAGCTGCTCGACTTGTTCGGGTTCGAGGTCGGCCGCATCGACAGCATGCCCGATAGCGAGCCACAGCCGCTCGGTCACTACAAGGCAGCCTACTGGCAAGGCGACGGCTACATGAACTTCGTGCGCTTCCACGAAGCCTGGCCGGTGTCGGATATCGCCGGCGATGCGCCGCCAGCCGGTTGGACCGAGTTCAAGTCGTTCGACGAGCGGACCGTGCGGCGGGTCGCCGGATGGCTTCTCGGCAACTCGATCGCGCCGGTGTTCCCCTGGGTCGAGCGCACGCACCCTGCCCGGATCCTCGCCTACAGCAAGGAACGCAACGACCCGGTCATGTTGATGCGCAGGTTCGGAAAGGGCGCGTTCGTCGTCGTCGGCGACAGCGCGTTCGCGCTCAACAAGAACCTCGAGATCAGGAGCGGACAGGCGTTCGAGGGGCTGCGCGAGAACCCGTTCTTCTGGCGTTGGCTCCTGACCGTTCTGCGCCAGCAGCCGATGTGGAAGCCCCCGAAGCCGACCCCGGAGAAGAGGTAGATCGGTGTCGGACACCGCGACCGCTGAGCGGATCGAACCTGTTGCCCGCGAAGCATCCGCGACACGCAGGAGCCGGTTTCTGCCGGCACCCACGTGGTTCGGGCTCGCGCTCGCGTCCGCGGCGTGGCTGTTCGCGTCGGAGTTCTTCGGCTACACGCCGCCGCTGTTGTGGCTCGGACTCGCCATCGCCAGCGTGCCGAGCTTCGTGACGGTGCCGGTCGCGCTGCCGGGTCCGCGCACCGCCCTGATCGCGGCCGCGCTGGCGCTGCCGGCGGCCGTCCTCGGCCCGTGGCCCGCCGCGTTCGGGCCGCTGCTCCTCGCACTCGGCCTGCTCGCGAGCGTGCTGGCCTCGCGATTCGCGCGGGCGGTCAGCCGCGGATTCATCGTCGCCGGCTCGGTCTGGCTCCTGCTCGGCGTGACGATGCTCACGTACGAGAGCTTCACGTCGGTGTCGCCGGGGCTGCCGATGTTCCTGAAGCAGCTGCTTGCCGGCACGCTGCGCCTCGTCGGGATCCACGTAACGATCGACGGCGATCACCTCGTGATGTTCTCGATGCGCACGAAGCATCCACTGAGCGCGACCTGGACGCTGCTGATCGACCCGGCCTCCGCGTGCTTCTCGATCGGCGGGCTGTTTCTGATCGTCGTGGCCGGCGTCCGCCGAAGGTGGCGGTCGATGCTGGCGTTCGCGGGCACGATGGCGCTGTGGCTGCCGGCCAAGGCCACGCTGATGTGCGCGATCTACCTGCACCGCGTGCTGATCACCGAGTACGACGAGTCGATGTTCCTGGCGGACCAGTTCTGGACCCACTGGATCTACGCGTTGCTGCTGGTGCCGGCCGCGTTCCTGGCGTGGCGCTTCGTCGCGATGTCGCGGCCGGACACGCCTTCGGCCCCACCCACGCCGCTCGGCCGCGGGCAGGCCGTCGCAACCGTACTCGCGTTCGTCGCGGCGTGCGCGCTCATGCTCTCGCTCTTGTGGCATCCGTCGGGCGAACGCAAGCCGGGGCGGATCATGATCGACGAGTACCACTGCAAGGTCGACAAGTGGACGCAGTGGCGCTGGCCGCAGAAGAGGTTCGACACCACGAGCACGCTGCGGCCGTACGACCAGGAATGGTACGGCGAGGCCGCGGCCTACAACTACGCGACGACCTACGAGCTGAGCTCGCGCTACTACACGATGTCACGGCTCGTCGACAAGCCGGTCGATGACGATGTGCTTCGCGACGTCGACGTGTTCGTGATCAAGCTCCCGTCGAAGCGGTTCACGAAGCCCGAGATCCTCGCCGTGCACCGGTTCGTCGCGCGTGGCGGCGGACTCTTCTTGCTCGGCGAGCACACGGCCGTGTTCGGCTCGGGTGTGCCGCTCAATCGGCTCGCGCGCGACTATGGGTTCGAATTCCGCTACGACTGCCTGTTCGGCATCGACTCCGTGTTCGAGCAGACGTTCGACCCGCCGCCGGTGCCCCACCCCGTGATCCAACACATGGGCACGCTCGACTTCGCGACATCGTGCTCGATCAAGCCGCTGACGTGGGCGGGGACGACCGTGATCCGCGACAACGCGTTGCTGAGCCTCCACGCGGACTTCTTCTCACCCAACTTCTACCCGGCGACCGACGTCCGGCCCGACATGATTCCCGGCGCGTTCGTGCAGCTCTGGGCCCGTGACGTCGGCCGCGGCCGAGTGCTCGCGTTCACCGACTCGACGATCTTCGCGAACTTCAGCATCTTCGAGCGCGGCAAGAGTCAGCTGTGGCTCGGAATGATGGAGTGGCTCGATCACGAGGCCGGGCCGTCCTTGTGGTGGCTCGACGCGCTCACCGTCGTCCTGTTACTCGGGGCGCTCGCCGTAGCATTCGGGACGCGGACATCGCCCCTCTTGCTGCTCGCAGCAGTCGTCCTCGGTTGGGTTGTCGGTTCGGCGTTGACGCGCACGCTTCACGCCGTCGAGATGCCGGTGCCGGCATGCACGAAGCCTACGGTCACCGTCTCGTTCGAGCGGTCGCTCAACCCTCGCGTCGAGCTGCCACGAAGCGGGTTCATCGCCGGCAAGGACTACAGCTTCGGCTTGTTCGAGCGTTCGGTCCAACGAATGACGAAGGTCCATACGGACAGCGATCCGGGCGTCACCTGGACGAGCTTTCGGGCGAACCGCGAGGCCGCTCTCGCCGCCGACCTCGTGGTCTTCATCCATCCCACCGAACACGTCGACGACGCGTTCCGGGACGCGCTCGTCGGATACGTCAAACGGGGCGGGAAGGTGCTCGTCCTCGACTCGCCGGCCAACACCGGCTCGAGCGCCGACGAGCTCCTGAGCCCTTGGCACGCAAAGCTCGAGCGCAGCGCGAAGCTCGAAGGGGAGCTCGACTCGCAAGTCTTGCCGAAGACGCCCATCGAAGAGAGCTGGGCCGTCGATGGCGGCACGCCGATCGCGACGATCCACGGGAAGCCGGTCGCCGCGCGCATCGACGACGGCAGCGGGTGTGTGATCGTGCTCGGCTTCGGTTCTCGGTTCTCGGACGCCGCCACGGGAGTCACGGGAAGCGTCGTTCCCGACGAGAAGGTCCGAAAGGTCTATGACCTCGGCTACGCGCTCTACGGGGGGATCATCGACGACAGGTTGCGGTAGAGAAGATCCGCATCGAACTCAGCGACAAGGCCAACGGCCGTCTCGTGGTCGACACGGGCAACGGCCAACGGAACGATCCGGCTGCGGCTGCGCGACTGACGGGCGGCGGGTCACTGGCCGGATTCGATCTGCTCCAAACGCTTCTTGAAGTCCGCGTTCTTGGGCGCGAGCTCCATCGCCCGCTTGCACACCTCGATCGCCTGCTTGCGCCGGCCGGCCATGTAGTAGCAGCACGAGAGCGTATCGAGCTTGCCGGCGAGGAACGCGTTGTAGTCGTGGCCTTCGTAGCGGGCGCCGCCGACCGTCTTGCCTCCGGCGAGCGACTCGGCCAGGTCGGCCTGGGCCCTCGCGACCTTGAGGACGAACTTCTTCTCGGCCGTGCGCAGGTTCTTGCGCACCTTCCAGTAGACGCGCGCGAGCTGGTCGCCGAAGTCGAGCAGCTTCGGCTTGCTGCAGTTGGAGTACGCGGTCTTGAACGCCCTGAGCGCATGCTCGCGCTCGTCTCGCCCGAGCTCGAGCTCGGCGATCCAGCAGTGGCCTTCGAACCTGATGTCCTTGTGCTTGATCCGGTGCAGGAAGCTGTTCATCGGCTTGAGGTCGCGATCGGTGTCGGCTTCGACGGCCGCGACGACGTCGCGGTACAGGAACCACGCGCCGGTCAGCGTCTTGCCCTTGGGGTCGGCCTTGCGGATCTCGGCGACGAGCTTGTCGTGCTGCTGCTTCTCGCCGACCCCGGCGAGCGCGTCGGCGTATTCGAGCTTGCGCGCGAGGTCGCCGGGCTTCTCCTTCGAGCGCTTGCGGTAGTAGCTGACGGTCCCGACACCGCTGGTGATCTTGTCGATCTCGGCGAGGAACGCCGCGTTGGTCCGGTAGCCGGACAGCATCGCCTCGCGAGTCCCGTCGGGATTGAGGATCAGCATCGAAGGAAACGTCTCGATCGCGAACTTCTCGACGAGCTTCTTGCCGGCGTCCAGCTCTTTCTTGGCGGAAAAGCAGATGTAGCTTTCGAGTTTCGACACGGCGTCGCCCTTGTCGAGCGTCTCGCCGAAGAACGCCACGCAGTCCTTGCAGTCATCCTTCCAGAAGTACACGAACACGCGCTTGTTCTTGCTCTTGGCGTCTTTCTGGGCTCCAGCGAAGTCGGTGTGGACCCACTGGATCCCGTCGATTCGCGCCGAATCGAGGGCAAACAACGAGAGGGGAAGGAAGGTCGCGAACGCGACCCGAGCGAACGAACAACAGATCATGGGGCAGAACCTCCGAGGTGTCGGAGATTCTAGTCTCCCGCGCGCGATCGTGCTAGTTGACCGAGGTCCAGCGCTGCCCGTCGGCTCCGGTCGCCCCCATCGCGATCGTCGCCGTCATGCGATTGCTCCCGCTGACCGTCACAGCCGTGAACGCGGGCCCGTTGACGCCCGAATACCCGGTCGTGACGTTCGGCGACTGCAGGATCTCGCCCCGCTGGTTGATGAAGAACACACGTCTTCCCGATCGCGTATGGCTCGTCGGCCAGGCGTAGCAGGCCCACAGCGACTCGGCCCATGCCGCGTCGACCGCCGGATACGCCGCAGCCAAGCCGGATTCGCCGAGCGGAACCGCGTTGACCCCAGGAAGGAACATGCGGTAAACGTAGCCGCCGCGAACCATCAAGCCGTTCGAGTCGAGCGTCCCGAACGACAGCATCGGCGGTTTCACCCT
>Ga0055451_10001198_pt1 | contig 10514 bp, 9 predicted proteins | sample China_Galinas_PW_3_FD_57745 | JGI IMG/M metagenome (GOLD analysis project Ga0055451, IMG submission 57745) | Wetland microbial communities from San Francisco Bay, California, USA, that impact long-term carbon sequestration - China_Galinas_PWB_D2 | ecosystem: Environmental > Aquatic > Marine >... | reverse complement strand
TTTGCTTGAGGCGGTGTTGCTGATGGTTCTTGCCACAGCATGGGAACGTCCGCAGGCCCGCCGCGAAACCGCGACACCATCGCACGATCCAGGCAGCTACAGCTGGCGGTGAGTCGCGACCGATGAATAACGCGACATCGAGCTGCTCTTTGACTCCGAACGATCGGGGATAGCCGGAATGAAGCGCTTCTTTCTGCGGGGGTTGGCGGCCTTGCTGCCGACGATTCTGACCCTGTGGGTTTTCACGGCGCTGTTTGCCTTCGTCAGTGATTTCATCGCGGTTCCGATCACGCGTGCGATCCACTGGACGCTGATCACCAACCAGTGGGGCCGCGCGGTGCTCGAGTCGACGACGCCGATCCGCGTCTTCGACGTCAAATACGTCGACCCCAAGGTGCTCGAGGACGGCATCGATGCCGCGAGTGCGCTGGCGGCCGCGAAACGCGACTCGGGGTTCCTGCTCGACCTCGGGGTGACCGATCGCACCAAGCTCTATGCCGATCTCGATCAGTTCCTGCCGCCCTCGTTCGGGTTCGCCGTCGGCATGATCCTGATCTTCGTGCTCGGCTTCTTCCTGCGCGGCTATGTCGGTGCGCTGTTGTTCGCGCGCGGCGAACGGATTCTGTTCTCGTTCCCATTCGTGAGCCACGTGTATCCGTATGCGAAGAAGATCGTCGAGTTCTTCCTCGAGGAGAAGACGCGGATCGAAGGCTCGCATCGCTCCGTAGTCGCCGTGCCCTACCCGTCGGATGGCCGATACACGCTCGGATTCGTCACGTCCGAAGGGCCGGCCGGAATCGACGAAGCGCTCGGCGGCGACTACGTCGCGGTGTTCCTCCCGTCCTCACCCACGCCGATGACGGGCTATGTCGTGTTGATGAAGCGCAGCGACCTGATTCCGCTCGACATGACGTTGGACCAGGCGATGGCATTCATCGTCTCGGGCGGCGTCATCAGTCCGACCGGCAGCCCCGCGGATCCGACCGCGCAGCCGCCTCGGGTTGGCGCGCCACGGTCCCTCCTCGAAGTCGAGAACGAACTTCCGGAGCCCGGACCGGCCTCGGTCACATCGCCCGGACCAGCCGTGCACGATTGATCGCTCGTGGTCCTCGACCCATGAGGTCGGCCGGACTTTCCGGTCTTCGTATTATCTTGGCCGCTGTCCCGTAGCCAGCCCAGCCGCCCCTTCCCCAGACCACCCGAGGACCATCAATGCTACCGACCCTCCTCGCTGTCTTCGCACTGGCACTTCCCCAGGGCAGCCGGCAACGCAACACACCGGCGCGTTACCTCCCCGACGACCGGACGGTTCTCGTGCTCGAGATCCCGCAGCCGAAACTGGTCGCCGAGCACAGCGGGCAGCTGTTCCAGTTGCAGTTGCTCGACCTTCCGTCGTTCCGCGCGGGATTCAGGCAGGCTGCCAAGCAGGGCGCCCCGTTCGGCAAGCTGATGACCCGGCTGCCCGAGCTCGGCAAGCTGCTGTCAGCGTTCGACCGCGGGCTCGTCGCGGCGAATGTGATCCCGGGCGAGGACAAGCGACCGGCGGGAACCTGTCTTGCCGGGATGGCCAGCACGAGCTCCGCGCTCCGCGGGCAGCGCGAGGTCTTGCTGTCGTTCTTCCGCGAGAACCCGAAGGCCAAACCCGAGCCCACCCCGAACAACTACTGGGCGCAGCGTCCCCCGACCAAGATCACCGAGCAGCCTCTCGCCGACACACCCGTACGCGCATACTGGCTCCAGCTCGACCGCGAGCAGCAAGAGACGTGGTATTGGGCCAGCACGTTGGCGTTCGCCTACAAGTCCCGCCAGGCAGTGTTCCACAGCGCCTACTCGTCGACCTCGGCGGGCAAGGAAAAGGCCATGATGTTGTTGGCCGACCTGCTCGGCCTCGGACCGCGTGGGCCCAAATACGTCCCCCTTGCGAGCGAGCGACCCCTGTCACCAGGCGAGCAGCTGCTTGCGAGCTTCCGGTTGCGCTTTGCCAGGCTCCGCGAGCGTTCGAGCGACCGTACGCGCAAGGAGATGGTTGCGGCCGGCTTTGCCAGCTTCGACGGAATGCGCAGTGATTTGGTCGCGACCCCTTCGGGGCTCCGTGAGGAGATCGAGTTCCACGACAAGAAGCCCGAAGGCAGTCTGTTCCGCGTATTCAAGTCGACCGGATTCGGTGTGAGGCAGGCCGCTGAGCTCTTGCCAGCCGAGACGATCGCTTGTGCCAAGCTCGGCTTCGACCCGAAGGCTGCTCAGGACTGGCTGCACGGGATCGCCAAGATGAACCGCGTGTCGGTCGAGGAGATGGACTCGATCCTGGCTACCGTGCGGGGTCTCGCCGGCTTCACGGGAGAGCCGGGCAAGGTCGTGCTCGACGGCCTGAACGAGCTCGTCGTCGCCATCGTGCCGCCTGCGGCCGGGAGCCCTCTCTTCGAGCCGGTGCTCGTCGTTCCGCTCGCGCAGCGAAAGCTCGCGCCCGGTGTCGCGGTCCAGACGGTCCTGAGTCAGGTGATCAAGACCCTGAAGCAGCTCAGCGCCACCGACGTTCCCGAAGCCCGCAGGGTCCGCACCTATGGGAAGGGTGCCGAGACGGTCCAGTACATTCGGCTCAAGGACTATTTCCCCGAGCTTTCATCCGACTTCAAAGGCATCGCGATGAAGCTGCTCGGCGGCGGGTTCATCTCGGCGACCGAGATCGACGGTCATCTGTTCGTCGGCTGCAACCCCAAGAGCCTGCGCAAGATCCGGCGCGCCGTCGCCGAGGGCCACGTGCTTGCGAACGTGCGTCGTTTCGAACAGGCGTTCGGCGAACCTGGCAGTCGTCCACTCGAGGGCTACTTCGACTTCGCACGGCTTGGCAGAAAATCCGGGGCCGGCGTCCTCGTCACCGCGATGATGCCGATGATGTTCTACGCCAGCGCGGACCCGAGGGCCTACGCACAGATGATCCTGTTCCGCATGTTCACGACCGGCGCGGCCCTCGGACAGGCTGCACGGCTCCTCGCGCCCGAAACGCTCGTTGCCACCGAGACCGCCTACGGGTATCGCGTGATCCACACGGGATCGACGCTGCTGTCGCCGACGGCCTGGGCAGGGTTCGGCTTCGCGGCCTCGTTCCTGAGTTCGATGTCGAACCTGGCCCGGTGACCCCGTGGGTTTCTGTTGCAGCCGGCGGGGGGCGCGCAGCAGACTGTGTGTGCAACAGGAGAGGCATGCATGGACGAGCCAATTCGCGAAGTTCTGGACACGATTGGTCAGGAGCGCTGCTCAGCGATTCTCAGAACAGATGATCAGGGGGTCGCGCGCGAAGCGATGAACGCCGCAGTCCGCGGCGGTTTCAAGGTCGTCGAGTTCACGCTGACGGTGCCGGGGGCAGTCGAGCTGATCGCCGAGTTCGCGGCCAGGCCCGAGCTGATCGTAGGCGCGGGCACGGTGCTTGTGCCCGAGCAGGCTCGGGCAGCCGTGGACGCGGGTGCCCGGTTCCTCGTGTCGCCGATCGTGGATCCGCACATCATCGAACTCTCGCACGCGCTCGGTGCCCTGGCGATTCCGGGCACGAGCACTCCGACCGAGATGTGGCACGCCGTACAGGCCGGTGCCGAGGTCGTGAAGCTGTTTCCGGCAGTCGAGAAGGGGCCGGCCTACGTCCGTTCGTGTCTCGGCCCGTTGCCGGGACTGCGGATCTTCCCGACGTCCGGGGCAACCGCCGAGAACGCGCTCGAATATCTCCGCGCTGGCGCGTTCGGGCTCGGATTCGTGGCCCCGCTGTTCGATCCAGCCGAGCTCCGTACAGGTGCGTTCGACAAGACCGAGCAGCGCGCGCGGGACCTGATCGAGATCGTCGCGAGCTACTGCCAATAGCGCGATCGTTGCGCGGCTACTTGCCGGGTGTGGCCATGACCGCGCCCTCGTCGTGCGGGATCAGGAAGCCGTAGCCCTCCTGTCGCAGCCACGGATACACGAGGGTCATCGGAACCGCCAGGCCCATGTGCGGGATGACGATTGGGCGCGAGCGGCCGTGTGTATAGATCTTGCTGAAGATCGCGATCATCTCCTGCAGCTGGCCGTGGAAGATCGCGCCCCCCGAGTTTCCGTAGTAGGTCGGAGCGTTGATCATCCAGTACTTCGTGCCAGCGACTTCGTTGTCCAGGCTGGACACGAATCCACTGGTCGGGATCGGGTCGTTGCCGAGCGGGCAGCCCACGGCATAGACAGGAGTCCACACGGTGATCTTGGCGAGGTTCTTTGGAGAGATCAGCCGCGCGGTGTTCTCGACCTTCTCATCGCCGCGAAGCCGAAGCAGTCCGATGTCGTGAGCGGGGTTCGTGGCCAGAACGTCCGCTCGACGCGAGATCTTGCCGTTCTTCGTGTAGATGATGCACTCGATCCCGTCGCGCTTGAGCTGCGGCTCGTCGGCGAGGATGTTGCGAATGACGTGATGCGCGGTGAGCACATAGGTATCGAATCCCGGTCCGTTCTTGCGCCGGATGCAAGCCACGAGCGTGCCCGAGCCGACGGTCTCTTCGCCGGTCAGCTGAACGGCGGGGCTCAGCATGTGCATGGTCATCGCCTTCGTGTCGCGGACGACTTCGGTCGTGAGGTCTTGGAGGAGTCCCTCGTGGTCGCGCAGCTTCGACCGGACTTCGCCGGCGAACCGGGCGACGTTCGCGGTTTCCTGGTGGAACCGGTGCTCTGCCGACTGCACCGACTGACTGAGGCGCTGGTTCTCGCCGAACGCCTCGGTCGCACGCTTCTCGGCCTGGGTCGCCCGGCGGTCGAAGTCGTCCTTCATCGTGGTCAGCTCACGTGTCATCTCGACCAACCGCTCCCGTAGCTCCGACAGGTCGGTCTGGTTCTGGTCGACTCGGGCGGGCAGGTTCGCGGCGCGTCGCTCAGCGTCGGCAGCCACCGCGGCGTGAAGGCCGGCGATCTCCGTGCGCTGGGCCCGATCGGTCTCGCGTAGCGAGCTCACGTCTTGATAAAGGCCGCCTACGAGGATGGCCACTCCTCCCAGCGCCAGGATCTCCAGAAGTGTCCGCCTCATACCCGGTTCCCCCCTCTTTCGACTGTGTGCGGTTGTTGCCACAGTTCCGCTATCGACTTCCGTCGATCGCAGATTGATCGGGGGCTCCAGGGAACGGTGAGAGCGGCGTCACCGAGGCGCATCGGCCCGGTAGCCAGGGGTGCGGCCCGGCTCGGTTCGGGAGTTCACGGCCAAGGGGGGCCGAGGCGTTGCCAATGGGCGGTTTATGTCCCAAGATGCTCATGTCGGCGTTTCGAGCCGTCGTGCGCCGGGTTTTGGTCGGCGCGATCCCAGAGAACCCAGCCAGGATCGGACCAGGAATCGATGTGGACCAAGGACGACATTCAGCGTGAAGTCGAGCAGCACAAGGTGCTCGTGTTCGGCAAGGGTACGAAGACCCAGCCCCAGTGCGGCTTCACGATGCGAGCCATTCAGGTGCTCCAGGCCTGCAACACCGAGTTCGAGGTCGTCAACATCTTCGACGACCCGTCGATTCGTCCGGCCCTGGTCGAATACTCGGGCTGGCCCACGACCCCTCAGGTGTTCGTGGCGGGCGAGTTCCTCGGTGGTTCCGACATCGTCCTGGAGATGTATCAGGCCGGCGAGCTGAAGGCGAAGCTCGACGCCGTTGGCCAGTCGGCCGATTGACGCCCGGACACCCATCGTCCCGATCCCCTTCCACAGTCGCCCAGCGGAGAACCAACCGTGAGCTTGTCGAGCATCCCGGAGATCATCGAGGAGCTCAAGAACGGGCGACCGGTCGTCGTCGTCGACGATCCCGATCGTGAGAACGAGGGTGATCTGTGTCTTCCGGCGCAGTTCGCCACGCCGGAGATGGTCAACTTCATCCGTCGAGAGGCTCGCGGCCTGCTGTGCCTTTCGCTGACCGGCGAGAAGTGTGACGAGCTCGGCTTGCACGCGATGGTCCGCGAGAACACGAGCCAGCGGCAGACCGGGTTCACCGTCTCGATCGAGGCACGCGAGGGAGTGACTACCGGCATCTCGGCTGCCGACATGTCGCACACGATCCAAACCGCGATTCGTAACAACGCCAAGCCGTCGGATCTCGTGCGCCCCGGCCATGTGTTTCCGCTTCGTAGCCTCGACGGCGGCGTCCTCGTTCGGGCGGGTCACACGGAGGCGATCATCGATCTGTGTCGCATGGCCGAACTCCAGCCCGCGGGGCTCGTGTGCGAGGTCATGAACGAAGACGGCACGATGAGCCGAATGCCCCAGCTCGAGGAGTTCGCGAAGCGGCACGAACTGAAGCTCGTTGCGATCGCGGATCTCGTCGAGTACCGGCGGCGGCGCGAGCGGATCATCGTGCGCTTGCCGGTCGTCAAGATGCCGACCGACGCCGGCTACTTCGACCTGTACCCGTTTCGGTCGCGCATCGACGGCCGGGTCCACGTTGCGCTGACCCACGGATTCCCGCGGCTCGACAGCGATGACGGGCGATTCCCGCCGATCGACGAGCCCGTGATGGTCCGAGTTCACTCCGAGTGCCTGACCGGCGACGTCTTCGCCAGCCAGCGCTGTGACTGCGGCGGCCAGCTGCGGCGGGCAATGGAAGCGATTCAGGCCGGCGACCGGGGGATCCTGCTGTACATCCGGCAGGAGGGCCGGGGCATCGGGCTCGAGCACAAGCTGCTCGCGTACCGTCTCCAAGAGGGAGGCCTCGATACCGTCGAGGCCAACGAGCAGCTCGGGTTCCGCGCGGACGAGCGCGAATACGGGACCGGGGCGCAGATTCTGCACGACCTCGGCGTGCGCAAGATGCGGCTGTTGACCAACAACCCGAAGAAGCTGTCGGGGCTCGACGGCTATGGGCTCGAGGTCGTCGAGCAGCTGCCGCTGCGGATTCCACCGACCGTCCACAACAAGAACTACCTCCAGACCAAGCGCGACAAGCTCGGGCACCTGCTCCAGGAAGAGCTGTCACCGGAGGGTTAAGTTATTATTTTGCAGGGGCTTGTGGCTCTGGAGCGGCCACGCGGCAATCGTCGCCGGTTTTGCGGGGAAGAAACCCGCGCCCGGCAGCGACAAAGTCCTCCATGGAAGCCATGCTCAGGACTCCGGAATCCCCCTACGCTCTGCGTTTGCTGCGGAAGCACCGAGACCCTACGCGCGTAGAGAGCCCCATGCTGCCCGACGAAGAGCTACCCGGCTCGACGGCCCCTGGCGAGACCCAGGACCCAGCGACGACGACGGCACGTGAAGACCGAGTCCTCGTCGAGCGGTTTCTCACGGCTCGAGAAACCGGGGCCGGCGTCGAGCTCGAAGCTGCGTTCCGGATGCTCGTGACCCGGTACCAGGAGCGGATCCACCGGCTCGTCTATCGCTACACGAAGGACGCGCTCGAAGCCGAGGATGTCACGCAGGACGTGTTCCTCAAGCTGTATCGCAAGCTCGACAGCTTCCAATGGGACTCCGCGTTCTACACCTGGCTGTACCGGATCGCGGTCAACACGGCGGCCGATCACGTCAGCAAGCGCCAACGCCGGCCCGTCCAGCTCAGCGAGGACGTCGGCCAGCTGATGGGCAGCCCCGATCCGGACCCGTCGCGGCAATACCGCGGCCCTTCGGCGTCGGAGTCTCCCGACGAGTCGCTGCTCCAGGAAGAGCGGGCGGAAGTGACTCATCGAATCCTCGAACAGCTTCCCGAGGGCTACCGCACGATCCTCGTGCTGCGTGAGTTCGAGGAGCTGTCGTACGTCGAGATCTCCGAGGTGCTCGGGTGTTCGCTCGGGACGGTCGAGTCACGGCTGTTCCGCGCTCGGGCGCGATTCCGCCGGATTCTCGAAGAACGCTATCCGGAGCTGCTACGCTGATTGGCAAGCAGAAGAACGACATCATGGAACACGACGACGACAGGATCCCCGATGCCGACGAGCGACTCGTCCAACGCTACGTAGACGGCGAGTTGTCGGACACCGACGTCGACGAGCTCGAACGGCGCATCGACGAGGATCCAGCGCTGCGCGCGCAGGCCGAAGCCGCAACCGGGCTCGAGAGCTTCTTCGCCGCGGCTCGTGAGGACACCCCCGGCCGCTTGGGGGTCGGGTTCGGCGACCGGCTCTGGACGAAGGTCGAGCAGGAGGAGTCGAATCGCGAAGCCCAAGGCATGCTCGGCATGCTGAAGTCGCTCACCGTTGCGGCCGCGTGCGTGTTGCTCTTGCTCGGGATCCTGGCGTTGGCGTCGAGGCACCCCACGAAGGGGCCGTTGAGCGCGAGTGACGAACGACAGGAAGTCGAGCGGACCCTGAAGGCGCTCGATCTACGCGCCGACCGCGACGAGGAACGAGCGCTTCGCGCCGAGGCTCTGCGGAAGTCAGGCGCCGGGACCCAGGGTACGCCGACGATCGGCCGACCCCGCTGACCGGGAACGACGCGGATGGCAACGACAGCGGCTTCGCAGGTCAAGTGGCAGATGGCCGCGTTGCTCGGTTTGGTGTTCCTGTCCGGTCTCGTGACCGGCGCGCTGGTCTCGCGTTCGCAGCCGATGACCGACAACAGCCTCGGCCCGTACATCGAACGCATGACCTCGACGTTCCTCCTGTCCCCGAAGCAGGAACGGCTCGTCCGTCTCGTCCTCAGCGAGCGTGACCGAATCAAGCACGAACTGCTCGAAGGGCGGTTCCGCGCCAGCCTGCCAGCCGACGCGCGAATGCAGCTCTGGTCAGAGGACCGGCGCGCGGACCGCCGTATCCGTGCCGTGTTGAACCCGACACAACAGAACCAGTACGATGCAATGCTCAGCAAGGCGAGGGATTGATGGCCGACATCGAACCACGTTCGTGCTTGCGGGCAAGGAGAGGCTAGGCGAATGACGAAGGTCACCGGAATCGATACCGGTGGAGCAGCAATCCGACTCGTCGAGATCGATGGCTCGGCCAGGAGGTTCAAGGTCTCCGGGATCTACACGGCACCACGGGTGCGCGTGACGAGCGAGGCTGCTGCCGCCGACGTGGCCGAGGCCAGCGTCGAGCTGGGCTACGCGTTCCAGGAATCCGGCGTCGTGAAGGATCGGGTGCTGTTCGCGGTGCCCGGTTCGCGATGCGTACTGCGCAATATCGTGATCCCGTTCAAGGGCATGGACGATATTCGCAAGGTCCTCAAGTACGAGGCCGAGTCGCACATTCACAGCCATTCGATCGACGACGTGGTCGTCGACGGCCTGGTCGTCAGCGAACGCACGGACGGCACCGAGTTGTTCGTGGCTGCCTGTCCCAAGGACTTCCTGAAGCCCGAGCTCGAGGCGCTGTCGAAGGCCGACGTCGAGCCGGAGGTGGCGGACCTCGACGCGTCTCTGCTGGTTGCAGCTGGCAGGAGTCTCGGCGTGTTCGAGCGTTCGGTCTCGGAGGAGGACGACGAGGAAGACAACGGCAACTGCCTCTTGCTCGGTATCGAACCGAGCTCGGTGTTGATGGCAATGGTCCGCGATGGGGTGCTCAGCCAGGTGCGGGCGTTGCGGTGGGGCTTCGAGCGGCAGGCCCGATCCCTGGCGCACCGAATCGGGCGGCCCAGCGCCGAGGTCTTGCAGGCCATGCAACGGTATCTGGCGGGGGACGAGTGGACGGAAGTTCCGCTCGATGCCCTCGGGTTGCTCGGGGACGAGGTCGAACCTACGGTCGTCCCGCTCGGTGAAGCAGGCAATGGTGCGGACCCGATCGACGAGGACGAAGACTTCGTGCTCGAAGACGAGCCGGGGTTTGCGGACGGACCAGGGACGGGAGTGCTGGAGCTCCGTGACGAGGAGTTGAGCGCGGTCGGGACCGAGATCGCCGAGATGGTCGTCCGGGAGATCTACCGCTTCGTCTCCGGGCTCGGCCCGAACGCGGAGCCGACCCGAATCCTACTGACCGGCAGCGGTGCGAAGCTGCCGACGCTGCCCGAGACGATTCAGAACCTGACCGAGACTGACGTCGAGATCCTCGACCTCATCGGACGAGCCGGCGATGCGGCCGCTCCCGATCCGCGCCCCGACCTCGACCTCGCCTATGCCGCCGCAATGGCGGGACTCGGCGCGTCGACGAGCTCGTTGAACTTCCGCCAGGAAGAGCTCGCGTTCAAGCGCCGGTTCGAGCGACTCAAGTTCCCGCTCGCTGTGTGCGCGTTGCTCGCGGCGTTCACGTTGTTCTTCATGAACATGATACTGATCCGGGCGATCCACTATGGCGAGAGCATGATCGGTGTGATCAATCAGAAGGAGTCCAGAGGGCAGGGCCGAAACCGGCGCGTGAAATACACTGGCCTGATGGGTGCGTTGGGCAGTGCGGAGCTCAGGGGCTACATCAAGACACATCTCGCTCCGGAGGCGGCCACCAAGCTGCTCCGCGAGTTGCCCCAGCACGAAGCCAAAGACCGCATCCGAGTGATGCTCAGCTATCTCAACAACTACAGGCATTCGCTCCGGACCCGGACCGGATACTTCGCGGAGCTCAAGCTCGAGTCGGGGCTGGCAGTGCTGGTTCCGTTCTCGGAGGCGGTCGACAAGGCCGCC
>Ga0055451_10001197_pt1 | contig 10521 bp, 6 predicted proteins | sample China_Galinas_PW_3_FD_57745 | JGI IMG/M metagenome (GOLD analysis project Ga0055451, IMG submission 57745) | Wetland microbial communities from San Francisco Bay, California, USA, that impact long-term carbon sequestration - China_Galinas_PWB_D2 | ecosystem: Environmental > Aquatic > Marine >... | reverse complement strand
AGGTCGACAACGGTGACGGATCGACGTCCATCTACGCCACGCCGAACTACGACCATCTACCGGAGGGCAGGACAGCCGACGGATCGCTCCAGATGCCGAGCTACGACCAGTCGGGTCTCAAGGTGACGATGGACGGCGGTGCCCTCGACGTCAGCGGCCCGCAGAAAGTCCTCCTGGTAGACTTCGACGTCGCCCAGAGCTTCGGGCAGGCCGCGGGCGGCTCCGGCGGATGGACGATGCATCCGGTGGTGCGCGGTGCCAGCATGGAGCTGACCGGAAGCGCGACCGTGACCCTCTCGCTGGCCGACACCGTCACGCTGCCGGAGATCGGCGGTGCGCAGGTGGGTCTCGGCGACTTCAAGGCCATGCTGGACGACGGCCAGGGTAACACCAAGGAGGCCGACTTCACGTCCGTGGACGGGGTGTTCACGGCCAGCTTCCCGTACCTCATGCCGGATGCGACCTGGATGCTCGAGGTCACAGGCCCCGACGGACTGACGTTCACCGTCGATCCGGCCCCACCCATCCAAGTAACCCCGTCCTCCGGCCAAGACGCTCAGTTCGATCTGGTCATGACTTCGGCCGCGCTCTCGACACCGTAGCGTAGCCTCGAGCATCACCCCCCCCGCGGTCGCCATGGCCCGCCGGCAGGTATCGGCGGGCGGGCCATGTTCGGCTGGCAAGTTCTATCGACATGTCTCGAGTGCCCGACCCTGCCCCGGTCCCCACAGCCAACGTCGCGTCTACCGCATCGGCTGAGGGTCGAAGCGGGGCCTGGAAGGTGGAGTACTGTCGTGCAGTCCGTCGCGCGTTGGGCCGTGCCGATCTGGCGCTCCGCGTCGGCTACGGCGATCGAGGTGGCAACTCGGGCAATGAATTCCTGGCCGGAGCGGAGGCCCGCGTCCCGGTCGCCGATGGGTGTTGGATCGAAACCGATCTCCATGGATTCTCGGTCAGCCTGTTCTGGGCTCACTGATCACGACTCCGCGAAGAGTTGCACCAGGTTCAGGATCGTGCAGGTCGACTGGGCCAGCACGCGGGTGGAGATCCACTCCGAGGGTCCGTGGAAGTTCACACCGCCCGCGAAAACGTTGGGCGTGGGCATCCCGAGCTCCGTGAGCCGGGAACCGTCCGTCCCACCTCGGATAGGCTCCATCCTGGGTTCGATGCCTGCGGCATGGACGGCTTCTTCCAGCCGCGACGCCACCTCGGGGTAGCCCTTCAGGACGTCGTACATGTTCCGGTACTGCTTGGTGATCTCGACTTTCACGTCGAGGTGGGGTTCCTCGGCCATGAGTCCGGCGCACATCCGCTCCAGCCGACGGCCGCGCTCCTCCAGGACCTTCGTGTCGAAGTCCCTGAGGATGAGCTGCAGGGTGCAGGACGCGGCGTCGCCCGACGCCACGAAAGGGTGGTAAAAGCCCTCCCTCCCGTCCGTGCACTCGGGTGCTTCGCCCATGGGCAGCCGGTCCAGGAGCTTCCCCATCCAGGTGAGGGCGTTCACCATCTTGCCCCGCGCCGTGCCGGGGTGCACCGAGACCCCGGTGAAGGTCAGCACCGCCTTGTCCGCCGAGAACGTCTCCACGTTGATCTCCCCGGTGAAGCTCCCGTCGACGGTGAAGGCCACCGGACAGTCGAAGCGCTCGAGCGGGAAGCGGTCCGCACCCCGGCCGATCTCCTCGTCGGGATTAAAGCACACGCGGATCGTGGGTCTGGGGATGTCCGGCTCCTGCACCAAGATCTCCAGTGCGCCCATGACGGCCGCGATGCCGGACTTGTCGTCCGCGCCCAGAAGCGTCTTCCCGTCGGTCGTGATGATCGTATCGCCGACGCACGCCGTCAGCTCGGGGGTGTCTACGGGGTCCAGGACGATTCCGTGGCCTACGTCGATGGCGCCGCCGTCGTAGTTCTCTACCACCTGCGGGCTCACGCCGGCTCCGGCGAAGGCCGGCGCGGTGTCGATGTGGGCGCAGAGGCCTACCCGCCCCGAAGCCGTGCCGGGGAGCTCGGCCAGCACGTAGCCGTTCTCGTCGATTGCGACCTCGGCCTCCCCCACGCCTTGGAGCCCCAGCTCCTTCAGCTCGTCCACCAGCCGGCGTCCCAGCTCCAACTGCTTGGCGGTGCTGGGGCACGTGTCGCTGGTCTCGTCGGACTGGGTGTCGAAGCGCACGTAGTCGAGGAAGCGCTGCACGATGCGGGTCCGGCTCAGGACATCGGCCGGGTCATCGAAGGGGCGCATGGTGGTCTCCCGGGGATGAAAGGGTGTGGGCGTGGTGGCGCCACGGTGTTCTACGAGGGATAATGATGGGCGCTCCGGGCCCCGACAATTCACGGATCGAGGAAACGAACATGACGACAGAGGCGCAGACGCCTTCGCGGACAAAGGGATTCACCACCCTTTTCCTCATCGAGCTGTGGGAGAGGTTCGGCTACTACGGCATGACGGCTGTCGTCGTGCTCTTCATGGTTCAGAAGCTCGGCTACACCGACGATCGTGCCAACCTCACGTTCGGTGCGTTCGCGGCGCTCGCCTACACCGTTCCTGCGATCGGCGGCTGGATCGGCGACAAGCTTCTGGGGAGTCGCCGCACGATGGTCCTCGGTGCGTTGATCCTCGTGCTCGGATACATCGGTCTCGCGATTCCGAACCATCCCGGGCTTCTCTTTCCCGCGCTGGGCTTCGTGGCGGTCGGTGGAGGCGTCTTCAAGGCGAACCCGGCCAACATGATCTCCCAGCTCTACGAGGGTGACTCCGCGAAGATCGACAGCGCGTTCACGATGTACTACATGGCGGTCAATGTGGGTGCGACCGCATCGCAGCTCTTGACGCCGCTCATCGCGATCAAGGTCGGATGGCACGCGGCGTTCGCGGTCTGCGCGGCCGGGCTCATCGTCGGCCTCCTCAACTACTTCGCGATGAGACGCTATCTGCGGCATGTGGGCTCCGAGCCCGACTTCCAGCCCCTCAACGTGAAGCGTCTCGTTCTGGTCATGATCGGCATCGCGGTCGGCATCGCGCTCGTGACGTTCATCATCCAGAACCTCACCGTGGCGCGCGCCACCGTCGTCCTCGGATTCGTCGGCATGCTCGTCATCTTCGGCGTCATGATGCGCAGGGGTAGTGAGCGCGAGCGTAAGGGCCTCATGGCCGTGCTGATCCTCACGGCGCTGGGCATGCTCTTCTTCATCTTCTATCAGCAGATGTCGACCTCGCTCACCCTGTTCTCGCTCCGCAACGTCGACCTCGACTTCTTCGGGTACCACGTCCCCGCGGGACAGGTCCAGGCGCTGAACCCGATCTGGATCTTCCTCCTGAGCCCCGGGCTCGCTTGGCTCTACAACCGCCTCGGGAAGGGCGAGGGCGGAGACTTCCACATCTCCACGAAGTTCGCGATGGGCTTCGCGGTCCTTAGCATCGGGTTCTTCATCTACGGATTCAGCGGTCACTTCGCCAACGCGGGCAAGGTCTCATTCTGGTGGATGATCACCGGCTACGGATTCCAGTCGCTGGGAGAGCTCCTCATCAGCGGTCTTGGCCTCGCGATGGTCGCGCGCTACGTCGGCCCGTCGCTGCGCGGATTCATCATGGGTATCTGGTTCCTCGCAACCGGGATCTCCCAGTACCTCGGGAGTTGGGTCGCAACATTGGCGAGCGTACCCCAGAGCGTGACGAGTCCCGTCGAGTCGCTGCCTCTCTACACGGACCTCTTCACGAAGCTGGGCATCGTGGCCGTGGCCGGAACCGTGATCGCCGCTGTGCTGATCCCGACGATGAAGAAGCTGTCGGCCGTGAGCGAAGGGCCGTGGGAGGAAGCGGCGTAGGGCCGCCGTGAGCTCGAGGAGCGAGCGACATGAGCGATACCGCGTTGATCGAGGAGAAGGTGGATCAAGCCATCGGGATCCTGGACGAGTACGGGATCGACTGCTGGATCACCTTCGTCCGGGAGAGCGGCATGATGCGCGATCCCATGATGGACTACCTCTGTCCCGCCGATATGACCTGGCACTCGGCGTTCATCGTCACCCGTTCGGGAGAGACGCACGCCATCGTGGGGCAGATGGAGAAGCGGACCGTGGACGAGCTGGGCGTCTGGGGCCGCGTGACGGGGTACGTGGAAGGGATCAAGGGGGAGCTGCTGGGCTACCTGAAGGACCTGGATCCCGCCTCCGTCGCCGTGAACTACTCCCGGACCAGCGAGGTCTGCGACGGGCTCACCCACGGCATGTACCTGCTCCTGGACGAGATGCTCGCCGAGATCGGATTCCAGGACCGGCTGGTGTCGGCGGAGAAGGTCACCTCCAGCCTGAAGGCCCGGAAGACGCCCGCCGAGCTCGAGAGGATGCGCGAGGCCATCGGCCACACGCTGGACATCTTCGACCTGGTGCAGGCGTTCATCCAGCCGGGGAGGACGGAGAACGAGATCGCCGCCTTCATGACCCGGGAGGCGCGGTCGCGCGGACTGTCCTCCGCATGGGACCCGGCTCACTGCCCCGCGGTGTTCACGGGACCTGATACGGCCGGAGCACACTACCAGCCCACGGATCGAAGGGTGGAGCGGGGCCACGTCCTCAACATGGACTTCGGCCTCAAGGTCCGGGACTACGCCTCGGACCTCCAGCGCACGTTCTACATCCTGGAGGAAGGTGAGACGGCGGAGCCGCCCGAGGTCCGGAACGGCTTCGATACCATCGTCACGGCCATCGAGAAGGCACGGGAAGCGCTGAGGCCCGGTGTCCAGGGCGTCGCCGTCGACACCGTCGCGCGGGAGCACATCGTGTCCTTGGGTTACGAGGGGTTTCCCCACGGCCTGGGGCACCAGGTGGGCCGCTTTGCCCACGACGGCACGGCGCTCCTCGGTCCGGCCTGGGAGAAGTACGCCAACAAGCCCTTCGAGCCCGTCGAAGAGAACATGGTCTTCACCATCGAGCCTCGGCTGAGCGTTCCGGGCCGAGGGGTGGTGACCATCGAAGAGATGGTCCTGGTCACGGCCACGGGCGCCGAGTTCCTGTCCGGGCCCCAGAAGGAGCTGATGCTCGTCGGGTAGGGGGTAGGCGACGACTTCAGGGCTTCTTCAGGCAGGCCGGGTCCGTCGTGAGGACGCTCCCGCTCAACCCACCTCGAGGACGACGGAGCCCTCGACGTCCCCCGCCCTCAGGCTGTTCAACGCCTCGTTCGCCCGTGCTAGCGGGAAGGACCGAACCTGAGTCTTCACAGGGACCTTCGGCGCGAGGTCCAGAAACTCGACGCCGTCTTCGCGCGTCAGGTTCGCCACCGACTCGACCGAGCGCTCGCCCCAGAGGATGTCGTAGGGGAACGACGGGATGTCGCTCATGTGGATACCCGCCGACACCACCCTCCCTCCTTTGCGTACCGCACGTAGCGCCGCCGGCACCAAGGGCCCCACGGGCGCGAAGAGAATGGCGGCATCGAGCTCCTCCGGGGGAGCCTGATCCGAGCCGCCGGCCCAGGTCGCGCCCAGGCTGCGGGCGAACTCCTGGCTCTCGTCGTCCCCGGGTCGCGTGAACGCGAAGACCTCGCGACCCTCGTGCACCGCCACCTGGGTCAGGATATGCGCCGCCGACCCGAAGCCGTAGAAGCCGAGCTTTCCCCCGTCACCCGCCTTGCGTAGCGACCGGTATCCGATCAGACCCGCACACAGGAGCGGTGCCGCCTGGAGATCCGGGTACCCGTCGGGAATCGGAAAGCAGTATCGGTGATCCGCGACGGCATACTCCGCGTACCCGCCGTCGATGTCGTAGCCCGTGAACCTGGCCTCGTCACAAAGGTTCTCCTGGCCGCTTCGGCAGTACCGGCACGTGCTGTCCGTCCAACCGAGCCAAGGCACGCCCACGCGATCGCCCTCGGCGAAGTCGTCCACGTCCGGTCCCGTCGCGACGACCTCTCCGACGATCTGGTGTCCGAGGATCAGAGGTAGCTTGGGCTCCCTCAGATCCCCGTCCACGATGTGCAGGTCCGTGCGACACACGCCGCACACCCGCACGCGGAGCTTCACTTGCCCCGTATGCGCTTCGGGCTCTTCCACTTCCGCTTGCCGGAGCGGCCGGTTGGCCGCATCCAGGATCATCGCGTTCATTGATCACCTCGCCCTCTCGCCTGGATTCGTACGTTCACGGGATTGTAGGCCCATGCCACGAGCCGAAATCCCCGAGCCCGCGCTCGGCAGCGGGGATGGGTCGGCTTGCGAGCGCCATGCTCCTAGGGTGGCCCGGTCGATCCGCTTCGAAGGGACACCCTCCGGAACCGGTAGATGCGCACGTGCTCCACGTTCATGTCGTCCCGCCAGACACCCACAAGCTTCGAACCCACCACCTGCGTCAGATCCACGGGCACCTCCACCTGTCCGAGAAAGGCACGATTCGTCCCGTACACGTCGAAGGTGCCGCGCCGATACCGTTCGGCCCACACCGAGCCGTCGTCCGCCACCACCAGAGTCCGGTACGCCGGCAGATCCACGGGGACATGGGGATCGTGCAGAACCGCCAGGTACTCCTTGCTTCGCTCAGAAGTACCCTTTCCGACCATGTCGGAATAGGCCCGGCGTTCCTCGTCCGTGACCGGTGCGGGCTCTCGGTCCAGTCCGTAGCTCTCCACCAGTCGGCCGGCCCGAAAGACGCGGATGCGGAACGCCGTTCCACTGGTGGCGTGCACGTCGTCTCCCGAGACGCCGAAGCCCGGGTTCACCGTGAAGGGGATCGGAATCTGGGTCCGTCCCGTCCACAGCCATTTCGGAGCCGGTGCCCCGCCCTCTGGCTCACGGCTCGCGGTGGCATAGTCGACCCGCGCGAAGATCGCCGTGTCGGGAATGATCGTACCCGGCTCCAGGCGTTCCGCCTCCAGCACGGGGCGAATCCGGGCGAGCACCGTGCCGTCGGCGAACACGTGGAACGCATTGGGTGGATACCGATCCTCTACGTGGGCACTGACGATACGCGCGACGTTCCCGTCCGGGTCGAGCACGGTCAGGCGCCCCTGGGCGTCGTCCCACACCGCGACGCCGTCGCCGACGAAGCCGCCCAGCAGGCGCACGCTGTTGAACTCTCCCGGGCCTCCTCCCCGCCCCCCCACGGTCTTCCAATGGGACCCGTCGGGGTGGAAGACGCGCACCTCGTCGGACTGCCCATCCGCCACCCAGATGTTTCCCCTGTGGTCCACCCACACGCCCCGGATGGTGGCGAATTGCGTCGCACCGGTGGCGTCGGCTCCGCCGAGGCTCAGGACGGCCGGGGTGTCCACCACGGCGAAGGTGCGCGGGGCGTCGGCGCTCAGCGTGATGCGCACGCCGGCACTGTCGGTGACCGTGACGCCGGCTGGGCGTGAAGGCCCGCAGGCGAACCCGCTTACCAGGCAGCCGAGCGCGCAGCAGGCGATAAGACGATGCACCGGACCCCCCTGGATGCCGGAATCGAGTGACTCGGGGCACCCGCACGATACGCCGCGACGCATCGGGAAGCCACGTGTGGCGCCCTGCCCCGTGCATCGGTCGGGCGCGGCATGGCCGTCGGTGCCGGGTGTAACGACGCATTCGGTCTCTTCGTAGGCATTCGACGGGGGGCAGCCGTCCCGGCATCCGACACGTGCACGGCGCGTCCCTCGGACTCGGCAAGCCGAGAGGAGGTTTGAGATGGAGCGGAAGGGTCGGGCGCGGCGGCGCTCGGCCGGTCTGATCGGAGTCCTGATATCGATTCTCTCGGTCGGGGCATCCGCGCAGGGCCGGCTTACCCCCTGCCTTGCGCCTGAATACCGGCAGTTCGACTTCTGGCTCGGCGATTGGGATGTGGTGAACCGGCAGCGGCGGCCCGACGGAACGACGTGGGGCGTCACCGGGCGAGCCACCGACAAGGTGTACCCGGTCGCGGGCGGCTGCGGGATCGTGGAGCAATGGCGGGGCGACGCCGCCCAAGGCTACGTGGTGGGCTACAGCCTGAGGGCCTGGAACCCCGAGACGCATGCGTGGGATCTCGTGCTGTTGTGGCCGCGACCCGAACAGCCCCGGTTCGCCACGCTGCACGGTGGGTTCCGGCACGGCCGGGGCGACTTCTTCCGCTCCGTTACCGGCTCCAACGGAAGCCCTATGAAGATCCGCCTCACCTTCTCCGACGTCACCGCCAACTCCCTCCGATGGAACAACGGCACGTCCCGCGACGGAGGAAGGAGCTGGTCCACGACGTGGGTCATGGAGTTCAGCCGTCGGGATCCGTTGGACGACCCACTCCTGGTTTCCCCCTCCCGTCCGGCAACGCGCTGCACGTCTTCAGAAAGCCACCACTTGGACGCATGGCTCGGGCGCTGGAAGGGCGAGGTGATCATGGCCGACCGTGACACCCTGCCCGCGACCGGCCGGGCCTACGCGATCCTCGACGGGTGCGGCAGCATGGACTTCGTGACGCTCGGCGACGGCGACGACGCGGTGAAGATCTACCGCGTCCGGACCTTCGAGCCCGACCTGGGGCGTTGGGTGGAATATCGGTTGGACAACCGGCACGGGATCGTCGAGCGGTTGGAGGGATCGGTGGACGGACCCGAGGCCCTTCTCGAGACGCCCGGGGGCTCCGACTCGGGCCGCGATCTCCGGACCCGGTGGACGCGCCTCACGGACTCGGAGGTGGAGTTCGAGACAGACACGGCTGCACCCTCCGGAGAGTGGGCTCCCTTGTGGAGGGTGACGCTGAGTCCAGAAGGCCGCTGAGGTCCTGGGTCCCCCCTTCCAGATAGGCTCCAGCCGGCATCGTGGCGCCGGAGGGCCGCCTCGCTGGTCCGGGATCAGCCCGCAGGTCCGACGTTCTTCATGGACAGCCCGATGCGTTGGCGCCCCACGTCCACGTCCAGCACACGCACGTGCACGCGCTGGCGCACCTTGATGACCTCGTTCGGATCCCTCACATAGTGGTCGGCCAGCTGGCTGACGTGGACCAGGCCGTCCTGGTGCACGCCGACGTCGACGAAGGCCCCGAAAGCGGTCACGTTCGTGACGATGCCGGGCAGGACCATGCCGGCGCGTAGATCGTCGACCGAGCGGACGTCGGCGAACGAGAACGCCTCGAACGTCGGGCGCGGATCCCGCCCCGGGCGTGCCAGCTCTTCCAGGATGTCGTCGAGCGTGGGACGGCCGACCTCGCCGCCGAGATAGCGCTCCGGGTCGATGCGGCGGCGGCGTTCCGGATCGTCCAGGAGGTCGCGCACCGAGCAACCCTGGTCTTTCGCCATGCGCTCTACGAGTGCGTACCGCTCCGGATGCACCGCGCTGGCGTCCAGGGGCTGTGGTCCATCGGATATACGCAGAAAACCTGCCGCCTGCTCGAAAGCCTTCTCGCCGAGGCGAGGCACGTCCAGCAGGTCGCGGCGAGTCCGGAACGCGCCGTTCTTCTCACGCCAGCGTACGATGTTCCTGGCGAGCTCCGGCCCGAGCCCCGCGACGTAGGCGAGCAAGGAGGGGCTGGCCGAGTTCAACTCCACACCGATCGCGTTCACGCAGCTCACCACGGTGTCGTCCAACGCCGCCCTGAGCGCGACCTGGTCGACATCGTGCTGATACTGCCCCACGCCGATGGACTTCGGGTCCAGCTTCACGAGCTCCGCCAATGGATCCTGCAGGCGGCGCCCGATGGAGACCGCGCCGCGTACGGTCAGATCGTGATCCGGTAGCTCTTCCCTGCCGACGTCGCCCGCGCTGTAGATGGAGGCCCCGGCCTCGTCCACCATGACGACCGGGAGGTCCGTGTCCAACGCCCGGAGAAACGCCTCGGTCTCGCGGCCCCCTGTCCCGTTGCCCACGGCGAAGGCTTCCACATCGAAACGGCTGAGGAGGTCCCGGATGGTCCGCTCTGCCTCGTCCCGTCCGCGTTGGCCCAGGGTGGGGAAGACGGTCGCGTTGTGCAGCAGCTCGCCGTGGGCGTCCAGGGCCACGACCTTACACCCCGTGCGGAAGCCCGGATCGATCGCCAGGACCCGCTTTCCGTGCAGCGGCGGCGCCATCAAGAGCTCGCGGAGGTTCGTCACGAAGATGCGGATCGCCTGCTCGTCGGCCCGAGCCTTCGCCTCCTTCAGGGACTCGCGCTCCAGGCTCGGCAGCAGCAGTCGCTTGTAGGCGTCCTCCAGGACCAGGGCCACCTGCTCGGTCGCGAACCCTCCGCCCCGGAGATAGCGGTGCCTCAGACGAGCCAGCGCATCGGCCTCGTCCGGCCGAGCCTGTACCCTCAAGAAGCCCTCGCCGCGCCCGCGAAGGATAGCGAGGATACGGTGAGACGGCGCCCGCGACAGCGGCTCCGACCAGTCGAACCAGTCCCGGAACTTCAGCGCCTCCGCCTCGGTCTTCTTGATCACCCTCGAGGACAACTGCGCTCTGCGGGCGAAGAGCTCACGCAACTCGGCGCGCGTCTGCGCGTCCTCGGCGATGTCCTCGGCGAGGATGTCGCGGGCACCGGCGAGGGCCGCTTCCCGGTCCTCGAAGGAGGATAGGTCGAGGCGCGCTCCCGTTTGCGCCAGCAACTGCTCGGCCAACG
>Ga0055451_10001195_pt1 | contig 10542 bp, 13 predicted proteins | sample China_Galinas_PW_3_FD_57745 | JGI IMG/M metagenome (GOLD analysis project Ga0055451, IMG submission 57745) | Wetland microbial communities from San Francisco Bay, California, USA, that impact long-term carbon sequestration - China_Galinas_PWB_D2 | ecosystem: Environmental > Aquatic > Marine >... | reverse complement strand
TTACCGCGGGCGCCGCGGCCGAGGCGTTCACGTCCGGTGGCGCGCGCGTCGGCGAAATCCAGGTTCTCCACCACGACCGCGCAGCAACCGTGGTGTTGGGCGTGGTCGAGCAGCGCGGTGATAGCCGCGCGCACCCGGCCATCACGACGCGACGCCGCCAGACCCCTCGTCTGCGCCGCGATGGTTACCGGTTCACCGAGAGGATTGCCCGACGTGTCGAGCACGCAGGCGGCCAGGTGCCCGTCGTTGAGGTCTACCCCCAGCACCCGCCCGCTACGTAGCTCCTCGAGGTCGGGCGCCGGTTGCCGGTCGATAGCCCAGGACGCGTCGAGATACCAGCGGCCCCGACCGGGGTCGTAGACGATGTCGTAGCGCACCGCGCGGCGCGCAGCCACCCGCGCGGCCCATTCATCGCCACAGTGACTGAACCGCACCGGCGTCGCGATGGTGACATGGGCGCCCCACTGATCGGCCAGTGCCCCCGGGGTTTTGACGCGCAGCCGACCGTCGTCGCTGACACGGATGGTCTCGTTGCCGCCGGCCTTGCCCGACTCCCCGTCGGCGGTCACAAACGTCCGCGCTGCCTCCCAACGGTCTCGCCACTGCTGCTCGGCCATATCGGCGGTATCCAGCTGGTTGCGGTTGCGCCACAAGCGTTTCCCGCCCACTGTGATCGACGGCCGGCCGGCCACCAACGCCTCCTCGGCCGTGCCCAGCCGATCACGCAGCACCGCCAGGCGCCGGGTCTTAGCGAACCGCTCGGACGCGCTGCGATACCCCCCGACGCCGCTGCGCCCGCCCGCGCGGACCAGACTCATCACCCTCAAGCGCCGCCAGTTCACCAGGACGCAGCCCACAGCGGGCCTCGAGCACCTCCACCGCGGCACCCAGATCCCTGACATGAGCGGCCAGCCCGCGCAGCCCCAGCTGGTACTGGTCTTCTACGGCGCGAGTGATCGCCCCCGCCCACCGCGACGAGGACACCGCGGTCAACGCCTGCTTGCGCGCCGCCCGCCACCCCGCGTGAGCCTTATGATCCAAGCGCACCAACCGAATCCGCTCGGTCAACTCACTGCGATACACCGACCCAAGAAATTGACCGATCGCGGTCAACGCAGCCGCCTGCTCGACACTCGGATGTATCCGCGTGCGGATCCGCACCCCCGCCGGGGCCGCAGCCACCACCGGATCCCCAATCCGGCGCGGCGGCTTACTCATGGCGCTCATCCTCGCGCGTGGCACCGACAAGTTGCGGCCCCATGTTGCGCTGGGCGCAGCCAACGGCCTTGATCGCCCGGTTCCGCGCCGAGCGCCGCCCATACAGACGGGCACAGAACCAGGTGAGCACTTCGACCATGTCGCGCACCAGATCATCGGTCACCTCACCGGAATCCAGTACCACAAGCCCGCGACCATGCGCCGACAGCGCCGCCTGCACCAACTCGGTGTTCATCCGCCCCAACCGATCCCGATGCTCCACCACCACCGTGGCCACCCGCGGATCAGCCAGCAATCGCTGCACTTTGCGCCGCGCACCGTTCATTCCTGACCCGACCTCAGCCTCCACCCGCACCGCCGGCACCGGCAACGATCCCTCCCGAAACCAGCGGTACGCCGTCCGCGGATGCACACCCTGCGACCGCGCCCACCCCGTGCATCCGGCAGGTGCACCACGGCAGGACGAATGCGCTTGATGGATGCAAACATTGCTATCATTCGATGATGGCAAGAACCATCACGTTGCGCCTTTCAGATAGCTCGTATGACGCCGTCCGGCGCTACGCCGATGAGGATCAGCAGTCGATGAACTCGTGGATTGAGGGCCTCCTCGACATCGAGGACATGCGCCGGCGCTGTGTCGCGCATGAAAAGTGGATGACCGACCACCCTGAGGCCGTCTCGTTCACCGAAAGCTGGGCCGATCGGAACCTCGACGAGCTGGCAAAGCGTTGACGACCTCCCCGCGCCGAGGGGACGTCTGGACTATCGGCAACGGCATCAGCGTGTTGGTGATCTCCTCCACCGTGTACAACGAGATCGCAACCGAACCGACCGTCATAATGGTACCGGTGTTCGAAACGCAGCCCGACGCCGGGTTTGGCGTAGCTCTGGGCGACGGCTGGGCCGCACCAGGATTGGTGACTAATGTACGCAAGGCGCGGTTGGGCGAATTTCGGCGGCGGATCAACGTTCAGGGACTCACCGACGTGAACACCATGCTGTTCAAGATCCTTGCCACGCCCGAACGGTGACCCCGCGTTACCGGCAATACGCACTCGACTTCACACACTGAGGACGCTCGTCGCCGCAGAATGAGGCCACGATGAATCTTGCGGGTGTCGCGCCGGGGCTAGTTCAGTTCCGCGGCTACCAACGAAAATGGCTGCGCGGCGACGTGCTGGCCGGCCTCACCGTGGCCGCCTACCTCGTCCCTCAGGTGATGGCCTACGGCAGCCTGGCGGGTCTGCCGCCTGTAGCCGGGCTGTGGGCTGCGCTGGGACCGCTCGCCGTGTACGCGGTATTCGGCTCCTCGCGGCAGTTGTCCGTAGGCCCGGAGTCCACCACCGCGTTGATGACGGCGGCCGTGCTGGCGCCGTTCGTCGTGGGTGATGCCGGGCGCTACGCCGCCCTGGCGGCCGCGGTGGCCATCCTCGTCGGCGCGGTCTGCTTTCTGGCCGGCGTCGCGCGGCTCGGATTCTTGGCCAATCTCCTGTCACGCCCGGTGCTGGTCGGCTACATGACGGGTATCGCCGTCGTGATGGTTGCCAGCCAGCTGGAAAAGCTGACCGGCATCCCGGTTCGTGGTGACGCGTTCATCGAGCAGATCCGCTCACTGGCGGCCGGTGTGGCACAAGCGCACTGGCCGACGATCGCGCTGGCGACGGCGGTTCTGGTGGCGCTGCTGGCGATGGACCGGTGGTTACCGCGCGCGCCGGGCCCACTGATCGCGGTGCTCGCAGCGACCGCGGTCGTATGGCTGTTCTCGTTGGACTCCAACGGTATTGGAGTGGTCGGCCAGGTACCGCGCGGATTTCCAAGGCCGACCGTGCCGGACGTGTCCCTGCACGACTTCGCGTCGCTGGTGTTGCCGGCGTGCGGCATCGCCATCGTCGCATTCTCCGACAACATCTTGACCGCACGGACATTTGCGGCCCGACGAGGCGAAATGCTGGACGCCAACGCCGAGCTGCGTGCTCTCGGGTTGTGCAATGCGGCAGCGGGTGTGACACCGGGGTTTCCGGTCAGTTCCAGCGGCAGCCGCACCGCACTCGGTGACGCGGTCGGCAGCCGCACTCAGATGTTCTCGTTGGTCATGCTGGCCGTGGTGTTGGTGGTGATGCTGTTCGCCCACGATGTGCTGGCGTCCTTCCCCACGGCCGCGCTGGGCGCACTGATCGTCTTCGCCGCGATGCGCCTGGTGGACGTCCAGGCGTTTCGGCGGCTGGCGCGGTTTCGTCGCAGCGAGTTCGTCCTGGCATGCCTGACGACTGCGGCGGTCTTGGGTCTCGGCATCCTGTACGGCGTGCTGGTTGCGGTGGGGCTGTCGATACTTGATCTGCTGCGCCGTGTGGCACACGCCCACGACAGCGTGCTCGGGTTCGTGCCCGGCCTGGCCGGCATGCACGACATCGAGGATTATCCGGACGCCCAGCCAGTTCCAGGGTTGGTGGTGTACCGCTACGACGCGCCGCTGTGCTTCGCCAACGCCGAGGACTTCCGCAAGCGGGCACTGCGGGCGGTCGACACGAACCCGGTGCCCGTGGAATGGTTCGTGCTCAACGCCGAAGCGAACGTCGAAGTCGACCTCACCGCGCTGGACGCCTTGGACGCCCTGCGGGCCGAATTGACCAGTCGAGGAATCGTTTTCGCGATGGCACGGGTGAAGCGCGACCTCCACGACGCCCTACAGGCCGCGCGCATCCTCGACAAGGTCAGTGAAGACCGGATCTTCATGACATTGCCCACGGCGGTCGAGGCCTTCAATCAGCGGCGGCGGCGAGACCCAGGCGACGTTCGAGGTACGGGCCGGTCACGCCATCAGATTAGAGAAGGCATGTAGTACGAAAGGTAGTATATTGTGGATATGGCTGACGTGCCGGTGCGAGAACTCAATCAGGACACCGCGGGCGTTCTCACCCGGGTCAAACAGGGTGAGCGCGTCAACATCACCGAACGTGGCCGGGTGATCGCCAGCATCATTCCGGCACGGGACAATCCTCTGTCGAACTTGATCAGTTCTGGAAAGCTCCGCCCGGCAACGATCTCCGGCCCGGCGCCGCGTCCCGTAGGGCCGGTCAAGACCGATCAGGAAGCCGGGGAGCTGCTCCGCGAAATGCGCGACTCCGAGCGCTACTGATGATTTACGTCGACACCTCGGCCCTTGTGAAACTCGTGCGGCGAGAGCCGGAAAGCGATGCGCTCGCAGACTGGCTCGATGAGCGAGGACCAACCCCCTGGGTCGCGTCGGCGTTGATCGAGGTTGAACTGACCCGAGCCTTGCGCCGATCCGATCCGAGACTGATCGGGGACGTGCCCCCAATCGTTGCCCGCGTCGCTCGCTACGAGATCGACGACGTCGTGCGCGCAGCAGCAGCGGCATATCCAGATCCAGACCTTCGATCGTTGGACGCGATTCATCTGGCGACGGCGAAGTCGGTGTTCGGGGGCTCACTGACCGCGTTCGTCGCCTACGACGAACGCCTGCTCAGTGCCGCCGCGGACCAGGGCCTTGCAGTTGAACATCCCGGTCGTTAAGCGTTGACGGTTGCGCTGTCCTCGTGATCGTGATCGTGGTGGTGGGCCGATGCGTGGCGCCACAGCGCGATGACGAGGCCCGACAGCAACACCCAACCGACCAGCGCGATCGTGATGGTCCACGCCCGGCGCATCGCAAGCGCGCTTTGGCACGCGTCGACCAGGTTCGTCTGCGGGGCGGCTTGAGTGGCGATCTCGGCCTGCGTCAGGTCGGTGCTGTAGCCGGTGCCGCACTTGACCTGCCAGCCCCACTGGTCCCACGGATCGATGAACACCGGGAAGTTCAGTGCCAGCAGACCCGTCCCGAGCAGCGCAGCGCCGACGCAGAAAATGAGCCAACCACGGTTCGTCACAGAGCCTCCTGAACGGGTCAGACCATGCAGACGTCGGAGATCATCAATGCCGGCCAGAACACGATGGATCCCAGGAAGGAGAACATCTTGTCCGCGCCGTGCATCTCGTGCAAGTGGCTGGTGTGGTTGACCGACCACAGCACTCCGACGAGCAGGTACGGGAATCCGACGAGGAACGCGAGCCCGATCAGCTCCGCGATCGAGATGCGATAGCCGAGCAGGTGGCGGACCTTCGCGAGCACGTCGCTATGTTAATCGCTGTTCTCGACGAAGGCGAGACCTTTACCCCGTGTTTGCTGCGCTATCGCAGCGGATGTGTACAGCAATTCCCTCCCCGGGGTACGGTGTCGCGATGGCCACCGTTCCCGCCGGCCCGCCGGCCCCGCCGCGGCGGCGGCCGAAGAACCGCAAGGCGCAAGTCGAACGGGCCGCAGCGGAGGCGTTCAGCGCGGCGGGCTACCACGCGGTGCGGATGGAAGCGATCGCGGCCAAGGTCGGCATCTCCGCGCCGGCGCTCTACCGCCACTATCCGAGCAAATACGATCTGTTCCGCGGGGCCGTGCTCAACCTCGGGCGGCAACTCGTCGACTGCACCGACTTCGTCGACACCGAGCCGCAGACCACTCTTCACCAAGTCACCTCCGCGCTGATCGACGTCACTCTGGCCAATCGCAGCTCCGGGGGGCTCTACCGGTGGCAGTCGCGATATCTGCGGCCGCAGGATCAGGCCCGACTTGCCGATCAGCTGCGGCTGGTCAACCGACGAATCCACAAGCCGCTCACAGCGCTTCGCCCCGACCTGTCGCCGTCGCAACGATGGATGCTGTCTGCGGCGCTGCTGTCCGTCATCGGCAGCATCGTCGACCACCGTGTTCCGATGTCGGACGACGACATTCGTGCCCTGCTGACGGACGTCGGGCTGGCGGTGCTGTCGGCCGACTTGCCGGCTGCCGGCGCATCACAGCCCGAACCGCCTCGGCCGCAACTGTTTTCCGATGCCGGGCTTTACGAGTCGCTGCTGCATGCCTCGATGAGGCTGTTCGACATGCGGGGCTACCGCGAGACCAGCATGGAGCAGGTCGCGGCGGCGGTGGGCATGCCCACGTCGGGCATCTACCGCTACTTCTCCGGAAAGAGTGACCTCTTGGCGACGGCGATGCGGCGCGCCGCCGACCGAATCTCCGGCGAGTTGTCGATGATCCTCGGCGCGGACGACCATCCGCGCGACGTGCTGACCCGGCTGATAGCAGCTTATGTGGCAACATCTTTCGCCAACCCGGAGCTGGCGTTCGTCTACTACGCCGAACGCGTCAACCTGGCACCGGCCGACGAAGTGCTGCTGCGCAACGTGCAGAAGTCGACGATCGACTCGTGGGTGCGGCTTGTGACGTCAGCGTGGCCGGCGCTCACCGGCATCCAAGCCCGGTTCCGCGTGCACGCGGCGATGGCGCTCGTCGTCGACGTGGGACGGCTCGTGCACTACGACGGCTCCCCGCACTCGCAGGCATGCGTGCGCCGGCTGATGGAAATTACGCTGCTCGGTTCTTGAGGACGTTGACCGCCAGATAGCCGCCGTAGCCCAGCAGACCGATCAGGGCGAGCTTGCGGGTTTTCGGCACCGCCAGAGCCAAGCCGAGCACCGTTTCAGCCGCGCCGTCCGTGTACAGGTGCTGCTCGGTGTTGTCCGGAAAGGCCATCGCCGTGATGTCCTCGAATGCCTCGGGCTTCACGAAGTGCGCCAAGCCGACACCGGCGATCCCCAGGCCGACAATGCTTACGACTTTCGACATGGGCTGTCCTCTCAGGCGATGGTGTAGTCGCTCAGCGGGAACCGCGATGCCTCCCGCACCGCCGGGCGAGTCGACATTGGCCGCAGCAGCGTCGCCTCCCCACTGGGATTGAAGTAGTACGACCGTGCTGACGCACAGTCACCGATTGTGAACAGCGAGTCGCCGAGCAGTTCGGTCATCCGGTCGAGGTAGCGGGCGTTGGCATCCTCGGTCACCTCGAAGGTGGTCGCGCCGCGGCGATTCACTTCGCCGAACAGCCGGCCCATGTGCCGCATCTGGTATTCCACGGTGTTGAAGAAATTCAGGCCGAGGAAGCCGTACGGTCCGGCCAGCACCAGCAGGTTGGGGAAGCCGGGCATCGACATGCCGTGGTAAGCCTGGAACCTGGTCTCCCGCCACCATTTTCCGAGGTTGCGACCGTTGCGACCGATGATTTCGATCGCGGGGAAGTTGGCCTCCCACAAATCGAAACCCGTCGCCAGCACCAACGTGTCGATCGTGGTCTTGGTGCCGTCGCGGTGGACGATGCCGTCGGGTTCGATGTGTTCGATGCCACTGGTCTGCAAGTGCACGTGGGGTTTGGTGAAGACCCGGTAATAGCTGTTCGAGTACGTCGGCCGCTTGCAGGCGAAGTCGTAATCCGGTGTCAGCTTCAACCGCAGCTCCTTGTCGCGGATCGACGCGAACCGGTGCATTTTGGCCAGGTCGGCAGCGGCGATGTTGAACCGCCGGAAATACCGGTGATGCAAGACCGCGGTGAAGACCATCGCCTCGTAGATCAAGTCCGTCAGCCAGCGGATTGCCCGTTGCGTCAGCGGCACTTTGGCGAATAGCCGCTTGGCGCGCTCGGGAATTCGGACATCGAACTTCGGCACCACGTGGATCGGAGTGCGCTGGTAGACGGTCAGGTTGGCGGCTTTCTTGGCCAGCTCGGGAATGAGCTGGACCGCAGTGGCGCCAGTGCCGATGATCCCGATCCGCCGGTTCTCCAATGGATAGGTGTCGTCCCAGTCGGCGGTGTGAATCACCTTGCCCTCGAAATCGGTGATGCCGGGGATGTCCGGGGTGCGCGGCTCGGACAGGAAGCCGGTCGCGGTGATCAGGAAACGCGTCGTCAGCGTTTCGCCGTCGGCCAGCGTGACCCGCCATACCTTGGCCTCTTCATCCCAGCGGGCGCCCTCCACGGTGGTGTTGAACCGCATGTGGCGGCGCACGTCGTACTTGTCTGCGACGTCGTCGGCGTACTGCTTGATCTCTGCGCCCGTCGAGAACAGCCGCGACCAGTTCGGGTTCGGCTCGAACCAGTACGAATAGCTGGTCGTGGGAACGTCGACCGCGAGCCCCGGATAGTGATTGACGTTCCAGGTCCCGCCCAGGTCGTTCTCCCGGTCGAGGATGACGAAATTCTCATGGCCCAGCCGCTTGAGCTGGATCGCGGCACCGATACCGCCGAAGCCGGCGCCGACGATGATTTCGTCGAACTGCTGCTCGGTCATGGAAAAAAGGTACCTGAGGTACTGGTTTGCGACGAAATGGCTCGCGCGTCAAATCCAAGCCGTTACGTCACTATTTGATGGAGCCGGTTCGCTTGTCGTGCGTGATCGCAATGCACGCCACATCGCGGTCGTGCTGGTCCCAGGTTTCCTGGCTGGGGTACAGCAAAAAGCTGCTGATGTCTGGATCGTTCGCGGCGTCGGGGGCGTACGCGTCGAGTGCGGACAAGCACCGCTGCTGGTACTCGCGTCGCATCGCGGCCTGGCCGGGGAAGGTGTCGCCGGACACCCGGATCATCGCGTAGACCTCGCCCTCGTGTGGCTCGTCACACGACACCTTCGGAAGCCTCGTCACGTTGGCTCCGTCGGCGGGTGTTTCGGCGATGCAGTCGCCGGTTTTGATGTTGGTGGCCTGCACGGTGCCGTCGGCGAAGACGACCGCCAGGACGACGATGGCGGCGAACACCAGCACCCACGCACCGGAGATGATCAGACCAGCGATCGCCATGCCGCGGCCACCCTGCCTGCCGCCCTTGGTCTGGTTCAGCGCGATGATGCCGAAGATCACACTGAGCAAGAAGATTCCGAGGATGCCCAGGATCAACGACGCGATGGCGAACCCGTTGGTCGACGGTTTTGTCGGATAAGGCGCGGGTGGTTGCCCGTATTGGCCGTAGGGGTTGTAGCCGGGCGGCGGATAGGGCTGGTGGCCGGGCGGTGGCCCCGGTGGCGATGTCATGGTCTGACGGTAATGGCCGACACCGCCATTCGCGTGCCGGTTCAACGAAGTAGCTGCTGGGCTGCGTCCACCGCCAGCTTCGGCACGTCGAGCTTCTTCGAGCCGAGGTCGTGGCGGGCGCCGGTGATCTCGACGATCTCGGTGCGCGCCGGGATGAGCGCCGCCGCGGCGCGCAGCTCGTCGATGGTGCCGAACGGGTCGCTGCTGCCATGGGTGAACACGGTCGGCACGTCGATCCGCGGCAGGTGCTCGGTCCGTTGCTGGTCCGGCTTGCCCGGCGGATGCAGGGGATACGAAAACAGTGTCAGCGCAGCGACGGTCACCTGCTCGCGCAAGCGCTCGTCGGCGAGGACCATCGACGCCTGCCGGCCTCCGTAGGAGTGCCCGCCTGCGATGACGGGGCCGTCGGCCAGCGTCGCGGCGAGCGTGAGCGCTTCGACGACGCCCGCCCGGTCGGCGGCGGCCGACCCCGACGGCGGTCCCTTCGGCCGGCGGCGCCGATAGGGCAGGTTGTAGCGCACCGCCAACCACCCTCGGCGCGCCCACTCGTCGCACAGCTGTTTCAGCAGCGGCGATTCTCGGCTGCCGCCGGCGCCGTGCGTGAGCACCACCACGCCCTTCGGCGTGCCATCCGGCTCGTGCCCGACGCCGGCGATGTCGTCGAGGGTAATCGCCTACTCCACTGACCCAAGGCGAAACAGTGCGGACACCGGACCGTGGCCGTGGCCCAACGGGTAGGCGGCCCTGATGCATTCGGTCACCCACCTCTTGCCGAAGCCGACCGCGTCCGGCACCGGGTAGCCGTGCGCCAACGCGCACGCCGTCGCGGCGGCCAGCGTGTCGCCGGCGCCGTGGTCGTTGCCGGTGTCGACGCGCTGCGCGTCGAATTCGTAGAACTGCGTGCCGTCGAACAACAGGTCCGGGCTGTGCGTCGAACCGCGCAGGTGACCGCCCTTGACCAGCACCCACTGCGGACCGAGTGCGTGCAGCGCCCGCGCGGCCTGCTGCTGGGATTCGCGGTCGACAACCTCGACGCCCGCCAGCAGACGGGCTTCGTCGAGGTTCGGGGTGATCAGCGTGGCAAGTGGAAACAGTTGGCGCTTGAGGGACTCGACCGCCGACGGATGCAGCAGCGGGTCGCCGTGCATCGACGCGCACACCGGGTCGACGACCAACGGAACCGTGCCCGCCAGCCCCTGCTCTTTGTACGTCGTCGCCACTACTTCGATGATCGCCGACGACGCAAGCATTCCCGTCTTGGCGGCCTGCACTCCGATGTCCGACGCCACTGCCACGATCTGCCCGGAGATGACGTCCCCGGGGATTTCGTGGAATCCTTTGACTCCCACCGAGTTCTGCACCGTCACCGCGGTGACGGCGACCAGCGCGTGCACGCCGAGCAGCGCGCAGGT
>Ga0055451_10001193_pt1 | contig 10551 bp, 9 predicted proteins | sample China_Galinas_PW_3_FD_57745 | JGI IMG/M metagenome (GOLD analysis project Ga0055451, IMG submission 57745) | Wetland microbial communities from San Francisco Bay, California, USA, that impact long-term carbon sequestration - China_Galinas_PWB_D2 | ecosystem: Environmental > Aquatic > Marine >... | reverse complement strand
CGCGCGATGATCCTCTCGCCGGGCAAGACCCTGGTATTCGAGGACTCGCTGATCGCACCCCGGCGACCCGCGCTGCGCGACTCCGGCACCGCGACCCTCGAGGACGTCGAGCGCAACTACATTCTCCGGGTCCTGGAAGCCTGCAACTGGCAGATCAAGGGCCGCGGCAAAGCGGCGGAGAGGCTCGGGATCGCGCCGAGCACGCTGCGCTACCGGATGAAGAAGCTCGGGATCGAGCGCCGGGCCGAACCGAACGGAGATCGCGGCGCATCGCAGTAGCAGCTCGCAGGGTCACGAGGAATCCTGCGAATCCGTGTCGGTCGGCTGGGCGCGAATCGGAATGTCGGGTGAAGGCCATTGCACACCGGGCACGGCCCCGTGCGCCATGGCGGTTCCATTCTCCGCTTTCGTTTCCGATCTGAGATAGAAATCATGACCCGCTTCCGCTACCTCTCGAGCATCCTCGTCGCCGCGAGCCTCGCTTGCTTCGTCCCGTCCCTGGGCGCCCAGGCCGCGCCCGGCGTCATCCGTTCCCCCGCCGTCAACAAGGCCTTCCCGGCCAATCAGCACCTGATGCAGGTCTATGCCGACCAGCTGCCCGGCGACGCGCCCGGCGCATTCACGTGTTGTTTGAGTTTCCAGACGAGCCCGACGTCTCCGCCTGACGTCGTCATCGGTCACTACGATCAGACGCGTGGCACGTTCACGCCGACGACCGAGGCGAATGCGCTCAACACGACGACGCTCGGCGAGTTCGGCCTCGCGCTCGAACCTCGGCTCGGTCGCTACGCGGTCTTCGCCCAGGCGGCGAACCCGAACTCGCCGATGAAGCACTTCTTCGCACAGCGAGCGCGCGCCGGGCTCCCGTTCGCCGCACCGGTCCAGATCAGTGGAGTGCCCGCGAGCACGTTCCAGACCGCGCTCGGCTACGTCGACGGCAAGCTCGAGCTGTTCTACCCGAGGTCGGACCAGAAGGCACTCGTCATGCACGACCTCGACATCACCAATCCCAAAGCACCCAAGCTCACGGGCACGGCCCAGGTCGTCGCAGTGCCGACCGCGAGCAACCGGTACGTCACGCCGCTATCGACGATCACCGGCCCAGACGGTGACGTCGAAGGGCTCTTGTTCTCCGAAGGCACCCGAGGCATCCCCGATGCCCAGCTCGTATTCCAGGCCGGCCTCGACCCCAAGCGTCCCGGCATGGTCGTCGTGCCCGATTGCGGTGCGGGCTGCGCGCCGGCCTACGCGACCGTCGCCGGCGGCAGGATCCTGTTCCGCGGGTTCCGCCAGAACGCCGCAAACGCGATCCACGACGTCGAGGTCGCGTGGATCCTCGGCGACGTCGTCAAGCCGGGCGGCACGGCGGACATCGTCGGCGCAGTGTCGCCCTCGCCGAACGCGATCACACTCGTGATGCTGAGCAACGGCGTCACGCAGCAGATCAAGCTGCCGAGCCCGCTCGACGTCGGCTTCTTCGCGTTGGACTCCTCGTCGACGTTCCTGCTCGGCGCCCTCACCCACAACGACGCGAGCCAGCGCGGGCGCATGTCGTTCCCGGTCCCCAACGACCCGCGATTGACCGGAGTCAGGGCAGCGGTGCAGGGGCTGTCGTTCGACTCGAACGCACGGCCACTCGCGTGGACGAACACCGCGTGGTTGGACGTGCGCTAGCAGGGCGCAACCCGCCTACCCACTAAGGCCTGCGACGACTAGCTCTCGACCCACGAGCGTCAGACAGATGTTCGCGGGACAATAGGCGAGTTGACCCTTACGCAGGCAATGCCGAGGAGGAAGCATGTCCACGAAGCACAGGATTCTGAGCGGCGCCGCGATCGGGGCGGCGCTGGGAGTAGCCCTGGGCTTGGCGCTGGGGACCAGGGACCAGATGGCAGCGAGCGCGTTCATGACCTTCCACCTGGCCATCGCGAACGCCGGGGTCTGGGCGATGATGACCCTGCTCGTCCTCGGACCCGAGGGTGACGGAGTCAAACCTCGGCGCGAACCGGAGGCCATCGAGGAGCCCGAGCTGCACTTGCTCGGCCGGCGGCTGGTACACCCCTGAGCTACCGATCGAGCCACGCCGGCGAAGCCGAACGTGGGTCGACTCAGCGTCACTCCTTACCTTGCCCCGATCGTGCCGCTTCGAGCTTCGCCTTCCAGTCGGCGAGCTTGGCCGCACGTGCGGTGCCTGGCTGGCCACGCTCGCACATCTGCACGCATAAGGTGAGAACCGACTCGGCCTGCTGCCACATCTTTGCTCGCAGCAGGGCGGCTCCCCACCGCCCGAGGTCGTCCGCAAGCACTGGGCTGTCCTTCGGAAACACCGCGCGAACTTCGGGCAACAGCTCCTTGGCCTTCGCATGCTCGCCCGCCTTGACACAGGCGTCGAACAAGTAGTACGCGGCCAAACGCAGATTCACCGGGTCGCGAGCTCTCCCCCGATAGGCCGCCCTGAACAACGGCAGGGCCTTGGCGACCTCGCCCAGGTCCTTGTAGTTCCTGCCGAGGTTCATACCGATGAGCAACGTCCACGGATGGTCGGAGCCACGCCCTTGGCGACTGCTCTCGAACGCCTGCTCGTAGTACTTCGTCGCCTCGCTGGGCCGGCCTTGCATCTGGATGACGAACGCGAGGTTGTGCAGCGCCCTGCCGGTCTCCGGGTGGCCGGGAGTCAAGACCTTGCGGTCGCCCTCGACCGCCTCGCGGAACTTCTCTTCGGCTTCCGCGAACTTGTTCTGCCGCTGGAGCATGACACCGACGTTGTCGAGCAACTGCAACGTGTACGCGTGGTCGGGCCCAAGACTCTCCGATGCCCGACGGTACGCCTCGCAGGCATACTCCTCGGCCTTTTCGGGCTTGCCGAGACGCGAAAACACTTCGCCGAGGTTGGTGACCGTCGTGATCGTGTCCTCGTGCCTCGCACCGAGCATACGCATCTGTCCCTCGAGCGCGTCGCGGAACATCTTGCCGGCCTTTCGGACCTCGCCTTGGTCGAGCAGCACACCGGCGATATTGGTCATCGTGACGAGCGTACCGGCGTGCTGGCTGCCGACCGTGCCTTGATAGCCTTTGAGCGCCTTCTCGTACAACGCCTTGGCCTCGTCGAGCTTGCCCTGCATGTGGAGCGCACCGCCGAGGTTGTTGAGCGCGAGCAGCGTGCGGCGGTCGTCGTCCCCGTGCGCACGCTCCTGGCCCGCGAGAACCTCGCGTAGCATCTGCTCGGCGTGCTTGTAGTCGCCCGTCTCTATCAGCAGGTTGGCGAACTCGTTCTTCGTGTCGAGAGTTCGCGAATCGTCGTCACCGAGCAGGCGTTGGTGTCCGTCGAGCGCGTGTTGAAAGCACTCCCGGGCCTCATCGAGCTTGCCGCGCCGCTCGACCACCCTGCCGAGCTTGCGTAGGACGACGAGGGTCGAAGGATGCTCGGGACCGAGCACCGTGCGAAAGCCGTCGAGGGTCTTGCGTAACTGCTTCTCGGCCGCTTCGAGCTCGCCCTTCGACTCGAGCAGCTGGGCGACGTTGGAGAGAGCGAGCAACGTGTCAGGATCGTCCTCTCCGAGCTCCTGGCGACGGATCTCGAGCACCCGTCGCGCCGGCTCGGTTGCGAGATCGAGCAGCCCGACGTGGAACGAAGTCGTCCCGATCGACACCAGCAGCTGGGCCTCGACCAGCGGCTGATCGCGGAAGTCCCGATCGATCGCTGCGAGCGCCGGCGCGAGCAAGTCGTGCTCGAGCATTCCCTTGGCAACGTCCGTGAAGTTGATCGGGTCGAGCTTCTCGGACAGCTCGGCACGCTTCTCGGGCGAAACGGCGGCGAGCAGCGCGACGCGCAGCTGCGTGCCCATCACCTTGGCGTCGAGGTTGTCGAACTGACTCGCGTGGAACCCGGCCACCTTCTCGAGCCTCGCGGTCTCGTCGTCCGCGCGCTGCTTCTCGTTCAGCGCCCAGAGCATCCCCCAGGTCGTCCCCGCGACACCCAACAGCAAGACTGCGGCGACGAGCGAGGCCGCGATCACGCCCGCGCGGTGGCGGCGCACGAACTTGCGCAGGCGATAGCTCGCGCTCGGTGGCCCGGCGACGACCGGCTCGTCGGCGAGGTGGCGCTCGATGTCGGCCGCGAGGCTGCTCGCCGTCTCGTAGCGACGCGCCCGGTCCTTCTCGAGGCATTGCATGACGATCCAGTCGAGGTCGCCGCGCAGTTCGAAGCCGAGCCTCCGGACGTCGACACGCCGGTGCGCGGCCGCCTCTGTCGCCGTCTCGCCGAGCGTCGAGATCCGCGTGCTCGGCTTCTTGGGCGTCTCCTCGCGGATCACGCGCATCATCTCGGCGAAGCCGCGTTCGCGCAGGTCCTGGCCGTCGAACGGCGTCGTTCCGGTCAGGATCTCGTAGAGCAGCACGCCGAGCGAGTAGATGTCCGAGCGCGTATCGACGTCGAGCCCGCCCATCTGAGCCTGTTCGGGGCTCATGTACATCGGCGTGCCGATCATCTGTTGCTGCTCGGTAAACAGAGTCTGCGCCGTCAGCTCGCGGTCGGTTGCCTTGGCAACGCCGAAATCGATGACCTTGGGCACCGGCACGCCGTCGTGCACGGTCACGAGCACGTTGCTCGGCTTGATGTCGCGGTGGATCACGCCCTTCTGGTGTGCGTGCTGGATCGCGTGGCAGACCTGGACGAACAACCCCAGCCGAGCCTTGGTGTCGACCTTGTTCGTGTCGCAGTAGTCGAGGATCGGCGCGCCCTCGATGTACTCCATCACGAAGTACGGCCGGCCGGTCTCGGTGCTGCCGGCATCGAGCACCTTGGCGATGCCCGGGTGATCCATCCGCGCGAGCGCCTGGCGCTCGGCGTCGAACCGCGCGATCACCTGGCGCGTGTCCATTCCGACCTTGATGAGCTTGAGCGCGATGCGGCGCGTCAGCGGCTCCGTCTGTTCGGCGAGGTAGACCTCGCCCATGCCGCCTTCGCCGAGCTTTTCGAGGATCGCGTACGGCCCGACGCGACTCCCGGTCGGAAGCAGCGCCTCGACACGGATGCGGCTCAAACGATCTTCGCCGGCGAGCCCGGCGAGCAGACGCGCGAGCTCACGCCGCAGAGTCTCGTTGGTTCCGCACTCGCGTTCGACGAAGGCCTCGTGCTCGGCCACGGGCAGGTCCGCCGCTCGATCGAAAAGCTCGTCGAGGCGCCGGCGATCGTCTTCCGACAAGCCACTCACTCGCCGGCCTCGGTCTCGCCGAGTCGGCCGTTGAGCCATGCCCTGGCGAACCGCCAGTCGCGCTCGACCGTGCGCGTCGACTGGCCGAGGACTTCGGCGACCTCCGCAGTCGCGAGACCACCGAAGAACGTCAGCGTCACGACCTCAGCCCGGCGCGGGTATTCGCGCTCGAGCTCGGCGAGCGCCTCTTCGACCGCGAGCAGGTCGTCACTCGGCCCGTCGCACGTGAGCTCGGCGACCGTGTCTTCACCGACGCGCCGGAACTGCCCCCCGCGCTTCAGGCTGTTCTTGCGCTGCAGGTGGTCTGCGACGACGTTGCGCATCGCGCGCGCGGCCGCGCCGAAGAAATGGGCTCGACTCTGCCAGCCCGGATCGTTCGACCCGACGAGGCGTAGGTAGGCGTCGTGGACGAGATCGGTCGCTTGCAGCGTCTGCCCCGGCGCCAGCTTGCCCATGCGAGCGGCGGCCAGCTTGCGCAGATCGGCGTAGAGCAGCGGCAACAGCTCGTCCGCAGCGTGCTTGTCACCGCACTGAACGGCGCCGAGGATCCGCGTGACTGCTCGCGGAGCGCCGTTGGGAGCAGGATCGGCCATGTCGGCAGCATACCCGAGATGCGAGATCGCGTATCGTTACCGGCATGCCGAACCTCCGCCTCGCACTCGCCGCCCTGTCCCTGCTCGCTGCCGCCCACGCACAGGCCGAGCGCCCGCCCAACGTGATCTTTCTGCTCGTCGACGACTGGGGCTGGCGCGACGCGGCGTGCTGCGGCAGCGACCTCTATGAGACGCCGAACATCGACCGGCTGGCATCCCGGGGACTCAAGTTCACCAACGCCTACTCCGCGTGCACGGTGTGCTCGCCGACGCGCTCCGCGGTCATGACCGGCATGTATCCCGCGCGCACGCACCTCACCGACTGGATCCCGGGGCATCGGCGCAAGAACGCACCGCTGCGTCCGCCGAAGTGGACGCAACGGCTCGAGCTCCGCTACACGACGATTGCCGAGGCCCTGCACGCATCGGGTTATCGCACAGCCCACGTCGGCAAGTGGCATCTGACGCCGCGCTCGGACGACCTCAGCGTCGTCGAACCGTACTACCCCCAGCACCAGGGCTTCGACATCAACATCGCCGGCAACCAGTGGGGCCAGCCCGGAAGCTACCACTGGCCGTTCGCGCGCAAGAAGGCCAAGGGCCTGCGCAGGCAGCTCCAGAACTTCCCGAAGGGCGGCAAGGAGGGCGACTACCTGACCGACATGTTGACCGACCACGCGATCGAGTTCATCGAGCAGTCGAAGGACAAGCCGTTCTTCCTCTACTTCGCCTACTACGCCGTCCACACGCCGCTGCAGGGCCGCACCGACCTGGTGGCTCGCTACAAAGAGCGCCTGATGGACAAGCGGGCGCGCAAGCACAAGAACCCGGTCTACGCGGCGATGGTCACGGCCGTCGACGAGAGCGTCGGCCGCATCGTCGCGACGCTCGATCGCCTCGGCCTCGCCGACCACACGATCCTCGTGCTGACCGGCGACAACGGCGGCCTCGAGCGCCCCCGCGGCCGCGGCCCGACCGACAACGCGCCGGCCCGGGCCGGCAAGGGCTCGGCCTACGAGGGAGGTGTCCGCGTCCCGTGCTTCGTCAAGGTTCCCGGCCTCACGAAGCCGGGCGGGATCTGCAACGAGCCGGTGATCACGGTCGACTTCTACCCGACGATCCTCGAGCTGACGGGCACACCCGGCAACGCCGAACACAACAAGAACGTCGACGGCCTGAGCCTCGTCCCGTTGTTCAAGGACCCGAGCACCCAGCTCGCTCGCGACGCCATCTACTGGCACTACCCCCACTACCACCCCGGCGGCGCCGAGCCCTACGGCGCGATCCGCATGCGCGACTGGAAGCTGATCGAGTTCCAGTACATGGACCGCGTCGAGCTCTATCACCTGTCCGAGGACATCAGCGAATCGAAGGACCTCGCGCCCGAGATGCCCGACAAGACCGCCGAGCTGCGCAACGCGCTCCACGCATGGCGCAAGCGCGTCGGTGCGCAGCCCGCCGTCGTCAACAAATAGATCAGGTGCGCGTGGCGCCGCCCCCGGCCTTGTCCCAGGCCCAGAGCGCGCGATCCAGCGTGCGAAGATCGACGCCGTTCGAGCTCGCGATCCTGCGAATCCGGTCTGCAACCTGCGTGTAGAAGTCGGTCGACTCCCAGTTCGACGGCTCGGGCAGTCCGAGCGCGCCGACGACGCGGAAGTCGAGGATCGGGAACTCGTCCGGACGCATCCAGTGCAGCAACGCGGTCGCGGTTCGCAAGGCCACGCCTCGCAACCCCGTCAACGCGCGAATCGCTTCGGCATCGCTCGCCGCAGAGAACGCCCGCCGCGATGCATCCTCGACGGCTGAGTCCGTGTTGCTCTCGTAGTCCGGAGTCTTTCGCGGGCTCTTCCACCGAGCGAGACGCACGAACATCTCCTTGCCGAGACGACCGCGCTCCCGGTAGCCGGGCATCTCGCGCTCGAAGGCCCGCTCCTCCGACGACTCGCGCGCACTGATCAGGGTCCAGTAGCGCGCAGCCCACCTCTCGATCGAAGCTCGATCGGCGAACGGGAACTCGCTCTGTCCCGGGCTTGTCGCGCGAGCCTCGACGGGCATACGCGGCTCGGGCGCGGTCCGGGCCCGGGTCGCGGTCCGCTGTCTCGGACCCGCGGGCCACGCCCCGCGTTCCAGGATCTCATCGAGTTGCAGCACGCCCGGTTCGAGCACCCGGAAGCGGACTCGCGCACCAGGCGCGAGGCCCATGCTGCACATCAGGTCGGTGACCCGGGTTGAGCCGCGCTCACCGCGCAGCCGGGAGTGCAGGTACGGCGGGTTCGGCGGCTTGATCCCGAGGGTGGCGAGCCACTGCACGCCGTCGATCTCCAGCTGGACCTCGGCCCCGTGCTCCGAGGCGAGCCAATCGCTGTCGCGCGGAGAGAAGTACAGCTCGAGCGTCGGGCTCGGCTGGTTCGGCTGGATGTCGCGGATACGGGCGTCGACGCGGGCGAGAGGGTGGTTCGGAACGGACATGGACGGACCTCGATTCTGAGTCGCGGAGATCATGGGCTGGGCCTCGAAAACGGGGAGGGAGTGACGGGTCCCGGACGGGACCGCGGTCAACACGCTAGCACTTGCACCGCGTATTTACGATACTTATCCTGTAGCTAACGCGTACTTAATGATTCCGTACCCCTAGAACCCCGCAAAGCAATGCCCCCAGTAACCCTCTTCTGCCCGGCGTGCACGCGAGCGACGCGAACCCTGCGCACATGGAATCCCAGCGATCGGGTCTGCCCGACCTGCGCCGCCGAGCTCCGCCCGGTACCCGAGGCGTGGATCGACAAGCTGCTCGAGGAGGTGAGCGACGCGACGCCGGCGCCCACCGAGCACGAGCGAGTCATCCGCGGCCGTGTGCGGCTCGCGCCCGCGAGCAAGCGCAGCAAGACGACGAGGATCGAGCTCGTCGTCACGGGCGCAGGCGGCGCCGACCTCCTGCCGGCAGCGCAGCAGCGGTTCCTCGTTCGCTGGGAGATGCACGATGCCCCGGAAGAATGGTGGATGTCGGTCGGGCGCTCGCACAACAACCCCGTGTACTTCCACAACACCGTTCGGAGCACCGACCAATCACGACGTCGCACATCCGATCCCGCGGTGACGACCGCGTCTCTGCTCGCCAGGGCGGGCTACGAGGTCGGCGACGAGGTCACCGTCCGCGTCGAGCAGCTGGGCACGAAGTACGTCGTACGAACAAGTACGGGCTCCGCCACGGGTGCACGAACCGGGGATGGGCGCGTCGACCTGGACAAGGACCGATCGTTCCAGATCCCGCGCGTCCGTGTCCATCTGCCCAGATGGTCGGAGACGGACGCGCTGTCGATGATCGACGCCTACAACTGCGGGCAGTACCTCGGGCGGCGCAACACGGACCTCGATGGCGAAGGGTACGCCCGGCTGTCAGCGGGCTTGCCGCGCGACGTCGAGACGCTCGTCGACGACCTCGTGTTCGTCGGACGCAACTACGCCGGGGCCCGCGAGAGCCTGCTGCCCGACAGCCTGGAAGCCGAGAGTCGACGCATCGCCGCCAAGATCGTCGAGTATCGCGACGGCTACGAGCGCGCGCTGAGGTCGCTCGAGCCGCTGTCGACTCGAGTCCCCGACCTCGCGACGACCGAGATCTTGCTCGCTCCGTTCCACGCCAGCCGATCGTGGCTCGTGTGGGGCACCAAGTTCCTGCACTTCCTCGCGCCGGACACGTTCCCGATGCTCGACCACGTCGTCGAGCGGGCGCTGGGCATGCGCCGGACGGGATACACGGCCCATCACTACGTCGGCTTCATCGACGCGGTCGCACAAGTGCTCGAACGACTCGCGCCGATTCTCCCAACCCTCCGGGTCCACGACATGCGCGGACGCAAGGCCCGCGAACCAGCCCCGGATCTCAAGCTCCTGGACAAGCTCCTGTGGATCCAAGGCAAAGGCGCGTCCATCGACATGTGAGTCGCCGAGCAATGCTCGAACGCTAATTGTCCCTCGGCAGCCCGTCGGGCGAGTGCGGGAACGGCGTCCCGGCCTTGGCGCCGACGGTCGGCTCGTCGCGCCCGGGTCGCTGGTCGACCCGGAACCACTCCTGACATGCACGGCACACCACGAGGGCAAACGGGTAGGTGTCCTGATACCGCGGCCGCCTCGGTTCGGTTCCAGGGTAGTAGATGTCGTCGAGCGACAGTTCGCCGCCGCAGCTCGGGCAGTTCATTCGAGTCTCCTCCTCCACTGCGCCAGGCACCTGCATCGTGTAGCGCGTCAGGACTGCCGGCACGATAGCGTCGACTTCTCGTCGGGCACCATCTCGACCGGAGATTCTGTTCCGGGGTAGCGAGGGATTCGGTGCCGTCACCGTCGCAGATCCGTGGCCGACGGTTCGGGCAATCCACGGGCAGGACTCGGAATTGGGCCGGACGGCGGTCTCGACAACGCACGGGAGCCGAACCACAACGATCGCACGGAGCGTCCATGCGAATCACTGTTCTCGACGGCCATCCCGACCCCAAGAGCTTCTGCCGCGCGCTCGCGGACCGCTGCGCGAGCGGCGCCGAGGGCGCTGGTCACGAGCTCCGGCGGAGAAGATGATCCTCGGCTTCTGCGGCTTCAAACCCGTACGCGTGACGACGATCGGACACATGAGGACGCTCGACGCGGCCGGGCGGGAGAAGGCCCTCGCCAAGGTGGAGGCGCAGGGTCGAAACGGGCAGTAGGCGTCGCTCCCGCCCCGGCTCCGGCTCCGGCTCCGGCTCCGGCTCCGGCTCCGG
>Ga0055451_10001192_pt1 | contig 10556 bp, 9 predicted proteins | sample China_Galinas_PW_3_FD_57745 | JGI IMG/M metagenome (GOLD analysis project Ga0055451, IMG submission 57745) | Wetland microbial communities from San Francisco Bay, California, USA, that impact long-term carbon sequestration - China_Galinas_PWB_D2 | ecosystem: Environmental > Aquatic > Marine >... | reverse complement strand
TTCATGATACTGTGAATATCTTTGCCTGTATACAATCCACCTGCTGCAATGACGGGTACCTCCTTATTGAATTTATCCTTGATCTCCCTTGCCACAGCCAGCACTTCATCTACGAGATTTTCCAGTTTGTTCCCAACTTCTAAAAGGGTTTCCGACTTAAATCCAAGGTGACCACCCGCTTTGGGGCCTTCTACGACAAAAGCATCCGGCAGGTAGTCGTAGTTCTGTTTCCATTTCTGAGTAATGATGTTAGCCGCACGACCTGATGAAACAATGGGAACCAGCATGGTCTTCTGACCTTTTTTGAGATAGGAGGGAAGATCCAGGGGAAGTCCCGCGCCGGAGAATATGATATCAATGCCTTCTTCAATGGAGGTCCTCACCATATCTGAAAAATCGGTCAACACCGACATGATGTTCACCCCCAGCACACCTTTGGTCAACTGGCGTGCTTTGCGGATCTCCTGACGTACTCCTTCAATATTGCCCTTCTTCCATCCCAGCTTGCTCTGGGTTCCGGTCTGGCCGATACCCACTGTGGAGATGATCCCTACACCCCCCATGTTGGCCACGGCAGATGCCAGTTTTGAGAGTGAGATCCCAATCCCCATTCCTCCCTGTATGATGGGGACCTTAATTTTCAGATCTCCTATTTTCAGCGATTTCATTTTCATGGCGTCAAATGTACGCTATTTTTGATCGGTAATGTGGTACTGGGGTGAAATAGTCCAGTAAGGGATGAAATAATTTAAGACTTATATCTTTGTATGATGAAAAGGCACTGCAACAAACCCTTTCCAGTATCCAAAATTCCTTTTTTTTACGGTTGGGTGATCCTGGCAGCAGGGACCATCGGGGTCCTGATGAGCATTCCAGGACAGACCATGGGTGTTTCGGTTTTTACGGAAAGCCTGCTTTCTGATCTTCATATCAGCCGACTTAATTTGAGCCTGGCTTACCTGGTGGGAACGCTTGGATCCGGGCTGATCATTACCCGTGCAGGTAAACTGTATGACAAATACGGGGCGCGGGTAATGGCATTTACGGCCGGAGTGATGCTTGGAGTGATGCTGGTCTTCCTCACCAGGATCGACCACCTGGTTGCACACCTGGCCGGGGACGGATGGTTAACTGCAGGCCTGCTTACTTTTGTTCTGCTGGCCATTGGATTCTGGGGGATCCGGTTTTTTGGGCAGGGGCTGCTCACCATGGTATCACGCAATATGGTGATGAAATGGTTTAACCGGAGAAGGGGACTGGCCAATGCGGTTCTGGGAATCTTCTCCGCACTTGGTTTTTCCGTTGCCCCAAAGATACTGGACCAGTTTATTCAACAATATGAATGGCGGGGTGCATGGATATTCCTGGCACTGATGGTTGGAATTGGATTTGCATTGTTTGTACTAATATTTTACAGGGACAATCCCAAAGATTGCGGAACTGTAGCGGATGGGAATCTGAAAGCGGATACCAGGAGGAGAAGGCCACCCAGTTTACCCGACCATGATTTTACACTTTCAGAGGCAAGGAAAACAATAGCCTTCTGGGCGTTTACCCTGGGGCTTTTCCTTGCAGCACTTTATATAAGTGGACTGACCTTTCATGTTGTCTCTGTATTTGAAGCTTCCGGACTCACCAGGGACCAGGGTCTGGGAATATTTATTCCAACCTCACTGATTGCAGTCGGGATCCAGTTCCTGGGCGGTTATGCGAGTGATTATATCAGGCTGAAATACCTTTTACTGATCTTTGCACTGGGAATGATTATCTCCATACTCGGGCTTATTTTCATGGGGGGGCCTGTTTTGGCCTACTGGATGGTCATTGCAGGAAACGGGGTGGTCTGGGGCCTCTACACTGTTTTGATCGGAGTAACCTGGCCCCGGTTTTTCGGTTTGAAGAACCTTGGCGCAATATCAGGGTTCTCATTGAGCTGGACAGTAATTGGATCGGCACTGGGTCCCTATATGTTCAGTCTGTCAGTTAATTTTACAGGCGGCTATAACCTGGTGGCCTGGGTATGCCTGGCTATAGCGCTCCTTCTTGTGGGAGTTGCATTAAAAGCCGATAACCCGGGCCTTCCTCAAAAGATAGTACCGAAGTAGGTTGCCTAAAATTTATCATAAACAGCCAGTCCGAACAGGGCATAATCATATTTAACCGGGTCAGAAGGGTCAAGTTTTCGTAATTCAGAATCAAGTTCACAAACAGCTTTTGAATCGTTTTGCTTCCGGGTGAGCAACCCCAGTTTCCTGGCAATCCGGCCACTATGCGTATCCAGCGGACAGGATAATATGGCAGGAGAGATATCCCTCCAGATTCCAAAATCGACACCCTTATTGTCATTCCTGACCATCCACCTCAGGTACATATTCATTCTTTTAGCCGCTGACCCGCTGAATGGATCGGGCAGATGTTTTTCTGTCCGTTTCAAATGAGGAACAGTGAAGAACTCCTTTTTGAAATGATGGATGGCAGGTTGAAGTGAGCCATCAGTCCTGTATCTTGTAAATATCGTTTCAAGCCCTCCAAGATTCTGATAGAGGGACTTAAGGGCTTCAATAAATGTGATGAAATCGGTTGAGTTGAAGGTCCGGTGAACAAGTCCATCCATTTTTACCAGGTGCCTCTCTTTATGATTCAAGACAAAATCAAACGGGGAATCCCCCATGAGTTTCATCATTTGTTTCGCGTTTTTCAGGATAGATGTCCGGTTCCCCCAAGAAATGGTGGCCGCCAGGAAGCCGGAGATTTCTATATCCTCTTTGAGAGAAAACATATGGGGTATTTGGACAGGATCGGTCTCAATGAAAGCCGGTGTGTTGTATTGAACCACTTTCTCATCCAGGAAATCCTTTAACCTGTTCATGCCACGAAAGTATCAAAAAAGCATATAAAAACTGGGGATTAATCCGTGATCCCCTCCCCAAGATCACCCTGTGATCACCTGTTGGGATTACTCGCCGCATCTGCGGCTCGTGATCCCGGTGAGAGGAGCCAGCACAGAATTCGAGAAATCCATTGCTCTCTTCTTTCGCGATGTTTATTGTTTGCACCCCTTCTCACTTAAGCAAGCTTGGTTCGAAGGTCTACAAACAAAAAATCCGACCATGAAAATGCTCGGATTTTTCGAATCTGTGCGGAGGAAGAGGGATTCGAACCCCCGGTACCTTGCGGTACAACGGTTTTCAAGACCGCCGCATTCGACCACTCTGCCATTCCTCCGGGCGCGAAATTAGTAAAATTTTAGAATGTGAAGGACATATTGATGGAGATTGTATATGTTATCGGCGAGGGATTAGGAGAATTTGTTAAAAAATCGAATTGACTTTAATAGAAGTGAGTTCTGATGCAACATTCAGAGGATACTGGTGAGAAATGTAATTTGGGACAATCCTGCTGACAGACGATTGGATTTTTTGGAGAAAATGTGAAAAAACTCAGTATTTATACACATTTCAGGGATTTTTTTGGCCGTGATTCTTGTATGGGTATGAGAAAAAATTATATTTGTATAGTATTTGGCTCGAAAAAATTATTAAAACATTTTACTAACCCTTAAATTTCATTTACTATGAACAAAGCAGAACTAATAGATGCTATTGCTTCTGAGTCTAATCTGACTAAGGCAGATGCCAAGAGGGCTCTTGATGCTTTTATTACTACGACTACTGATGCCCTTAAGAAAGGTACACGTGTTGCCCTTGTCGGATTTGGATCATTCTCAGTTTCTGAAAGAGGGGCCAGAACTGGCCGTAATCCTCAAACTGGAGCAGAGATTAAAATTGCCGCAAAGAAAGTTGTGAAGTTCAAAGCAGGTAGTGAGCTAAGTGACGCTGTCAAGTAAAGATATTTGAACTGCATTAAAAGGGAGCGATTCGCTCCCTTTTTTTTTGCCTAAATTTGAATCATGGATCAACTGAAGTCTGCACTGATTGAACACCTTTCGGGCTGTATTACCGAAAGCCGGCTGGGCATTTTCAGGAGGGTCCTCGCTGAACGTACGCGCTATATAACGATATTGCTGGAGGATATATACCAGTCGCAGAATGCCTCTGCTGTGCTGCGCACCAGTGATTGTATCGGTATCCAGGATGTGCATATTGTTGAAGGACTTAATGAGTATCAGGTTGATCGTGAGGTAGCCCTGGGATCGGACCAGTGGCTTTCACTTCAGTATTATAAAAAGGGACCCGACAACATACAAATGGCAACAGAGTCTTTGAAGCGGGCCGGGTATCGCATAGTAGCCACCTCACCAAACAGGGAAGGTATTACTCCCGGCAATTTTAACCTGGAGAAAGGTAAGGTAGCGCTGATGTTTGGGACAGAATTGAACGGGCTTACTGATCGTGCGCTGGAGTTAGCTGATGAGTACATTCAGATCCCAATGGTGGGGTTTACCGAAAGTTACAATATCTCCGTTTCAGCAGCTATCACACTCTATTCGTTAAGGAAACGCCTGGAGGTTTCATCGTTGGATTGGAAGATCTCTGAAGAGGAGCAGAGTGAACTGTTATTAAAATGGTTACGTACCTCAATTAAAATGTCGGGCGTGATTGAAAAAAGATTTATTGAAACTTACAATTCCGATTTTTAGGTTCAGGGTGGCTTTGATATCCATAGTTTAATTATCTTTGATTAACAGAGGCTTTCACTAGATGAGCCATTATCTTTGTTAGACAAAATACTTTTGTGATGAATTGTATGATTATTGATGATGATACCCTGTCCCGGAGAATTCTAGAAGAATTCATACAAAAGACAGACGGACTGGAGCTGATTTCTTCGAGCGGAGATCCGGTTAAAGGGATCAACCTGCTTCAAAAACATGATGATATACATCTTATCTTCCTTGATATTGAGATGCCTGAAATGACAGGGATTGAACTTCTCAATACACTGAAGAATCCTCCACAGATAATTATCGTCTCATCTAAAGGAAAATATGCTGTCGACTCTTATGAATATGATGTAACTGATTATCTGCTTAAACCGGTGGACTATGGGCGTTTTTACAGGGCTGTGTCCAAGGCTTTTAAAAGGTTTGAGCAAATAACAGCGGAGCAGATTGGTAAGGATGAAATCTTTATAAAGAAGAATGCTACTCTGGTAAAGCTCAAATATGATGATATCCTCTGGGTGGAGGCCCTTGAGAATTATGTGATATTCAATACTTACACAGATAAGTACACGATTCACTTTACCATGAAGGCGATAGAACAGAAGCTGCCCACCAACAAATTTACACGCGTACACCGCTCCTATATCGTAAATACCAGCTGCATCAATGTAATTGAAGATAACTCAGTGATTATCAAAGTAGAGGATGGAGCTAAATCTATTCCTATCGGTAAATCTTATAAGGAAAAGCTGATGCGGGATATCAACCTGATTATCAAGTAATTCATGATTTCCAGGAGACAGTTGTTTCTGCGACATGTGGCGCAGACATCTGAATCCTCCCTTCAGTTTGAGATAAAAAGAGCCGAGGGGATTTTCTTTTATGATGTTAACGGGAAGCCTTACATTGACCTGGTATCAGGGGTGTCAGTTTCTGCCCTTGGTCACCGGCATCCTGCAGTGGTTAAGGCTGTTAAGGACCAGGCGGACCTCTATATGCATACCATGGTATATGGAGAATTTATCCAATCTCCCCAGGTGGAATACGCCCGGTGGCTGACAGAGCGTTTGCCGGATACCCTGGATAATGTCTATTTCGTTAACTCCGGCAGTGAAGCTATTGAGGGTGCCATGAAGCTTGCAAAACGATTTTCTGGGAAAAGGGATTTTTTTGCCTTTGAGAAAGCCTACCACGGGAGTACCCATGGAGCGATGAGTATTCTGGGTGATAGCAGGGCGCGTTCCGGATATCTTCCATTACTGCCCGGGATCAAACATATCCGTTTTAACAATGAGCAGGATCTCGCCATGATTAACGAGGGAGTAGCGGGAGTCATCATAGAGCCTGTCCAGGCTGAGGCAGGAATCATCGAACCGACCGGATCCTTTTTATCTAAAGTCCGTGCAAGATGTGATCAGGTCGGTGCCCTGTTGATATTTGATGAGATTCAGACAGGAATGGGAAGGACCGGTAAATTGATGGCTTTTGAGCATTACGGTGTTATACCCGATATTCTCTGTCTTGCGAAAAGTTTTGGCGGGGGGATGCCATTGGGAGCATTTATTGCATCAAAGAACCTGATGAACAAACTGACCTTCGATCCTCCACTCGGGCATATTACTACCTTTGGAGGACACCCGGTGAGTTGTGCTGCGGGACTGGCTGCACAGAAAGTTGTGGAACAGGATGAGCTGATGAGCCGTGCTATTAAAATGGAGAAACGATACCGTTCAAGGTTGAAACATCCATTGATCAGGCACATACGCGGAAAGGGATTATTCCTTGCTGTAGTAATGGAGCATGGGATCAATGTGGGACGGTTTATTTTAAGGGCTTTTGAGAACGGCCTTGTAATCGATCATTTTCTCTTTTCGGATGATTCCTTCCGGATAGCTCCTCCACTTATCATATCAGTTGAACAGGTGGATGAATCCATTGAAAGGATATTAAGTACACTTGATGCCCTGGACAGATAAGAAAATAGGCCATTCTTCGTTCATAAAATGACATGACAAGATCTGTATTCATACTATTGTTTTTTCTATTCCCTTTATCACTGTTTTCTCAGGAGACAGCATACCTGGAATTGGTAAAATCTGAAGCACGGTTACAGGGTATGTTTGACGAGCTCTATACAGACAGCCTGGATGATGCGGATCCAGTGCTGGATAGTATCCGGACAGAGATGAGAGAGGCGCTTTCACTGGAAGGGTCTATTGATTTTCCATGGAGCCGGCTCGACAAGATTGGCATCATCTCTTCTGAGGATAAGGAGATTAGAGTTTTTACCTGGCATTTCATGGATGATCCCGACAATTACCGCTACTTTGGATTTATCCAGGTGAGATTGAAAAAGGGGAAGTCGAAACTGTATGAGCTGAAGGATAATGGGAAACCTCAGCGGGGGGTGATGAAACTGGATCAAACGAAATCGGACTGGTACGGTAAACTTTACTATCAGGTGCTGACCAATCAGTATAAAAGGAAAACCTATTATACTTTGCTTGGTATGGATTTCAACAACTCGCTTTCCACCATCAAGAGTGTGGAGGTGATGTCAGTTCAGCGGAATGAGCCTCACTTTGTCAGATCACTTTTTATTAAAGGTCAGGATGTTGTTGACCGGCTTGTCCTGGAATATGATAAAGAAGTGGCTATATCGGTCCGGTACGATCCTGGAACAAAAATGATTGCATTCGATCACCTGGTTCCCTTTCATCCCATATATGTAAACAATTTTGAATTCTATGGTCCCGACGGATCATTTGACGGGCTCGAATTTACAGAAGGGAAGTGGATCTTCCATAAAGATATTGATGCCAGGAATCTGAACTGACATTCCGTCAGTTTTGTATGATTGGCATATCATTTGACACATCCGTGATCGAAAGTAAAACCTAAAAAAGTTGAACGATGCAGAAAGGTAAGATCAATGTTACCACGGAGAACATTTTTCCCATTATTAAAAAATTCCTCTACTCGGATCATGAGATATTCCTGAGGGAGCTAATTTCCAACGCTGTTGATGCCACACAAAAGATAAAAACACTGGCTTCGATGGGTGATTACAAGGGAGAACTGGGTGATCTCACCATCAGGGTGAAGGTTGATAAGAAGAAGAAAACACTCACTGTTTCGGATGCAGGTATCGGGATGACAGCAGAAGAGGTGGAAAAGTATATTAACGAGATAGCTTTCTCAAGCGCCGAAGATTTCATGGAGAAATATAAAAATGAAAGTAATGCCATTATCGGACATTTTGGCCTGGGATTCTACTCTTCCTTTATGGTATCGGATAAGGTAGAGATTGAAACGCTTTCATGGCAGGATAAGGCGAAAGGTGTAAAATGGAGTTGCGATGGCAGTCCTGAGTACAGTCTAGATGAGACGGATCAGAAAGAAAGGGGCACAACTGTGACGCTCCATTTAGATACAGATAGTAAGGAGTTTCTGGAAGAGGAGAAGATCAATGAATTGCTGGACAAATACTGTAAGTTCCTTCCCGTCGAGATCGCTTTTGGAAAAGAGAAGGATTGGAAAGATGGGAAAGAAGCAGAACTAGACAGGGACAGGATCATCAACGATACCAAACCCCTGTGGACCCTGCCACCCGCAGAAGTGAAGGATGAAGACTATAAAGCGTTTTACCGCAAACTCTATCCCATTGGAGATGAACCCCTCTTCAACATTCATCTGAATGTGGATTATCCGTTTACACTTACAGGGATTCTCTATTTCCCGCGTATTAAGAAAAACATTGAGATCCAGAAGAACAAGATACAGCTCTACAGCAACCAGGTTTTTGTAACTGATTCGGTGGAGGGAATAGTCCCTGAATTCCTGACACTTTTGCACGGAGTGCTCGACTCACCGGATATACCGTTGAATGTCTCGAGGAGTTATTTGCAGAGTGACTCCAATGTAAAGAAGATCTCCTCGCATATAACCAAGAAGGTGGCAGACCGTCTGGAAGAGATCTTTAAAAGCGACCGCGAACAGTTTGAGAAGAAGTGGGACGACCTTAAACTCTTTATCGAATATGGAATGATGTCGGAAGAGAAATTTCATGACCGGGCGGATAAGTTTACGCTGATGAAGAATGTGGATGGGAAGTATTTCACGCTAAAAGAGTATGAAGAGCTGATAAAGGAGAATCAGACTGACAAGAATAAGTCTCTTGTTTACCTCTATACCACAGATAAGGACGAGCAGTTCAGTTATATTGAGGCTGCCAAAGCCAGGGGTTATGATGTTTTATTGATGGATGGACAGCTGGATACCCACTTTCTCAATCATATGGAGACCAAATTGAAGGAGTCGAGGTTTGCAAGGGTCGATTCAGAGATTATTGACAAACTTATTGAGAAAGAAGATGCCAGGGAATCCAAACTGACCTCCCGGCAGAAGTCCGATCTCACTCCGGTTTTCCAGTCGCAACTGCCCGGAAAGGAAATGAGCTACATGGTTAGTTATGAATCGCTTTCAGAAGATGACTTTCCTGTTATGATTACCCAGAGTGAATTCATGCGCCGCATGAAGGATATGCAGGAACTGAGCGGGCAGGCTGCCATGTTCGGGAACATGCCTGATTCCTATAACCTTGTGGTAAATACCAACCATCCATTGGTAGGAAAGATTGTTGAACAGACCGAAAAGAAGCTGGGCAAGAAGCTGGAAGAACTCCGGGCTGAAAAAACAGGACTTTCCGAGGAGCAACAATTGTTGGAAAAGGCCAAAGAGGGCAAAAAAGAGGAGGAAATCCCCCAGAGTGAGAAGGACCAGATGGAAGGGGTCAATAAAAAGCTCAGTGAGTTAGAAGATAACCGTGTCGAAATGTTGAAGAAACATGGGAAAAGTCAGAAGCTTGTAAAGCAACTCATCGATCTGGCTCTCCTGGCGAATAACCAGTTAAAGGGTGAAGACCTTGCTGCCTTTGTAAAAAGAAGCGTTGAGCTGATCAAGTAGACAATTTTGCGGGAGGAATCTCGATTCATATCATATATCCCCAGTTCGGAATGATCCATCTGGGGATTTTTTTTGATGGGTATTGACAAAATAGAAAATAAGTTCTACATTTGTAGAATGAAATCCTCAATTGTAGAATAATGACACTTACCCAGGCTGAAGAACAGGTAATGAAGCATCTCTGGAAACTGGAGAGGGCTTATATGAAGAATATTCTGGATGAATATCCGGAACCCAAACCCAAGTCGACGACCCTGGCTACCCTTTTGAAGCGGATGACTGAGAAAGGATTTGTCGGATTCAATCAACATGGGAATAACCGGGAGTATTATCCGCTGGTTAAGAAGGAAAAGTATTTCTTAATGCATCTTTCGACCATGGTAAAGGATTTCTTCGATGATTCCGCATCACAGTTTGCCTCCTTCTTCACCAGAGAAAGTGATATGAGTGTTGAAGACCTGGAAGCGCTGAAAGCCGAAATCGAAAAACGAATAAAAAAGCAGCAATAAATGGATCTGTTATCTTATTTTTTTGAATCAACTATATTCCTGGGCTGCTCCTACGGTTTGTATCTTCTTTTCCTGAAACGCGGCAGTTCGTTTATATATGTCCGTTTCTATCTCCTGGTGGCCCTCCTTTTCTCTTTGGTGATCCCCTTTCTGAATTTTGAGGTTCATAGCAGGATCCCATTGGCAGCCAGCGTTGCGGATGGGGAGTTTTATACATTTCTGGCCCAGACCGGAGACGGGACCAGCGAGACCTCCGGACACACCGGATCACCGGTTTCCGTGCTTATGATAATCTACCTGACGGGTGTGGGCCTCATGTTATTACGCTATTCGTTGAATATCATCCGGCTCATTCTCAAAACAAAGCAGGGAAACGAAGTACGTGGACCATACGGACCTGTGATACTGACAGATGAAGAAGGCTTGCCCTATTCGTTCTTTCGTCACATATTCATGAA
>Ga0055451_10001191_pt1 | contig 10577 bp, 9 predicted proteins | sample China_Galinas_PW_3_FD_57745 | JGI IMG/M metagenome (GOLD analysis project Ga0055451, IMG submission 57745) | Wetland microbial communities from San Francisco Bay, California, USA, that impact long-term carbon sequestration - China_Galinas_PWB_D2 | ecosystem: Environmental > Aquatic > Marine >... | reverse complement strand
TACTACCTTTTTCAAATAACATTAGACCAGGCCTCAGGAAGGGATAGTAAGAGGTTTGTTAATGATATTGCCAGGGTTAATCCAGTATATCCAGATCGATATCGATGTTGTCTTTTCTCATCGAATCATGAAGCAGTGATTCTGCTTTTGCCAGATGGACGGCATTCAGAAGCAGATTCTTGGTCTCTGAAAGCATCTCTATATAGGTCACACTGATCTTGACTCCTTTCTGTTTCTTCTTGAGAATTTTGATCCGGGTAATCAGGATTTCATTGGCCATGTGGATCGTCTCGTCACGGCGCTTCACCAGTTCATCCATTCTGTCAAAGTTTTTACTCTTCAGGAGACTGATCATAAAATTGAAGAAATCACTAGATTCGCCAAGGAACTCCTTAAATGATTCAACCTGTTCATTATCAAGTGGATGATTGTTATTGGTATGATCAAAGGCGGGTTGAACAATATGCATCAGCGAGTTGCTCATCTCCTTCATATAATCCACAACCTGTACATAGTGGTGTCCGCTCTCCAGCTCATGTTCCTCGAATTTTCTGAGGGTTGCGGGTATATTTCCGCGGATCTCCTTGATCTCCTTTCCAAGTTTTTTAGCCTCTTTTCTCAGATATCTCAGCTCCTTGAGTTTCTCCTTAAAAAGGGCTGTATAGGTCGCAGACAGGATTTTAGCAACACTGTTAATGGTGCTTTGAACCTCATTATCGCAGGATTTCAATATAGCAAGTGAGTGGGAGATTACGTCAGACTCTTTACGTTCCTGTTTCTCGATCTTTCGTCTATGAAATGCGTGTGTCCTTATCAGTATAATGATCGATATGATGATCAGAACCAGTATTACAGGAAGTTTCCCAAAAAATATGAGGGTAGCAATACAGAAGGAGGCCAGGAAAGCACAGAAGGCTGTAAAGAACCAGCCCCCGATCACCGTCAAGACCCCTGTGATGCGATAAACAGCACTCTCCCTGCCCCAGGCCCCATCTGAGAGTGAGGTTCCCATGGCAACCATGAAAGTTACATATGTAGTCGAGAGCGGAAGTTTCAGTGATGTTCCAATGGCGATCAGAATACTGGCCACCACCAGGTTCACTGATGCACGAACTAGGTCAAATGCCCCTTTTTGATCCTGTTCCTGTTGAATTTCTGTGTTAAACCTGCTTTGTACAAATTGAACAGCTGATTTTGGAGTGATCCTGGCCAGGCCATTGCTTGCATCCACAGCGCGCCGCACCAGGAATCTGGCCAGTGAAGAGGAAGCAAAACGCTCAGAGCCTTCACTCTGTCGGCTCAGATCAATGGTTGTGGCGGTTACTGATCTTGCCTTTTTCGAGAATCTGAGTGTAAGCACCATAACGAGCCCAGCACCAATAAGGAAGAAAATAGGTGTATTCACAGGTTCGTGAAGAGCGGACATCAAGAAATTTGCCGGATCGCCACTTCCGGAGGCTATAAATATTTTGAATGATTCGAATCCTGCCAGGGGAACTCCTATGAAATTCACAAGGTCATTGCCTGCAAAGGCCATGGCCAGTGCGAAGGTACCTAACAACACCGTTATTTTCAGGATATTGATTTTTGTAAAGAGCGTCAACAACTGGAAAATGACTGTCCATCCAACAAAACTGATCAGCAGGATCCTGGTGGTGCGTGTCTGTATGATGGCGAGCATATTATCTGATATAAGCGTGGATCCGTGAGCCCCTTTTATCAGCAGGAAATAGAGTATGGCCGTAATGGCAAAACCGCCCCACAGACCAGTCCAGTATTTCTGGGTCTTCTTTACATTAAAAGAGAAGGCAAGGCGAACGATCCACTGTATGATTAACCCTACTGAAAATGCTATGGCCACTGAGAGGAATATCCCAACGATTATCAATACAGAACGCTCTACATTAATATAGTCGGCCACTTTATATACAGAACCAGCAGTTCTGCTTACCTTGTAGATCGCGACGGCAACTGACGATCCTAAGAGTTCAAAAACAATGGATACAGTGGTTGATGTGGGAAGTCCAATGGTATTGAAAAAATCAAGCAGCAGAATATCAGTAAGCATGACAGCCAGGAAGATGATCATGATCTCTTTGAAAGCGAATACTTCCGGGTTGAAGATCCCTTTCCGGGCCACCTCCATCATCCCGTTGGAAAAAGTGGCTCCGATCAGGACACCAAGTGCAGCAATGGCAACAATAATTTTGAAGGGAGCAGCTTTTGAACCTATTGCAGAATTCAGAAAGTTTACAGCATCATTGCTTACTCCCACAATCAGGTCAGAAATAGCAAGAAGAAAAAGAACACCAACGATAAGAATATAGTATGCCTCCATGCAAAGTAATTGTTAATATTGGCAAAAATAGCCTAAAAATTGAGAAGCAACATTAAATTAATGTTAAGTTAATATCTGCTTTAATTACAGATAAATGTATAAAAAAAGGATTATGTTCACTTCCTCTTCGAATTGAATTAATATGAAAGAACAAATAAAAGTCTGCCAGGTACAACCGGATATTGTCTGGGAAGACATTCAGGCCAATCTCCGGCTGCTGGAGGGGATGCTGGACCACATCGGGCCGGATACAGACCTGGTGGTACTCCCGGAGACTTTTTCCACAGGGTTTACCATGAAATCCGGAAAACTGGCTGAAGGTGAGGATGGGAAGGCGGTCCGGTGGATGAAAAAGATGGCCAGGGAGAAACAGTGTTATGTGACCGGCAGCCTGATCTACAGAGACCATGACGGATCAGTGTTCAATCGCCTGTTATGGGTTTCGCCAGATGGATTGGAGGATCACTATGACAAAAGCCACCTGTTTCGCCCGGGAGGGGAGAAGGAAAATTACAGCAGGGGGCATGTGCGGAAGATCTTCTCTCTTGGATCATTCCGGATCCTCCCGCAAATCTGTTATGATCTGAGATTCCCGGTATTCAGCAGGAACCGCGGCGACTATGATCTGATCATCTATGTGGCCAACTGGCCAGCAGTCAGGCACCAGGTATGGGAGATACTGACCAGGGCGCGAGCCATTGAAAATCAATGTTATGTACTGGGAACCAACCGCGTGGGAAAAGATGGAAACGGAATCCGGTCACTGGGGGGCACATGTGCCATTGACCCGACCGGGGCGGAGATCTACCGGATGGACGACAGACCCGGGATCAGGAGTTCCCTGTTCCTTCTGGACAAATTAAAAGTATTCAGAAATAAGTTTCCGGTATGGAAAGATGCAGACCGTTTTGAACCCGGCTGGTAACTCTGAAAGTATCAGCAGCCGCAACCGCAGCTACCATCTTCGCAGGCACCTTTATCTTCGCAGGCACCGTCTTCGCATCCTTCACCGCTGCCACCGCATCCGCAACCTCCTGTAGCGTGGATGTGACCGTGGGCGAGCTCCTCTTCCGTAGCACTGCGTATATCGGTTACCTCTCCCCTGAAAAAGAGATCATTGCCGGCCATCGGGTGGTTGAAGTCCATCTTGACCGCATCTCCCTCCACTGCCAGGACCTTTCCATTTAGCCTCCTGCCTTCGGCATCCATCATGGGAACCATGGCACCGATCTTCATCAGGTTTTTATCTATTTCACCATCGATTTCAAAGACAGACTGTGGAACATGCACGATAGCATTCTCAATTACAGGTCCATAGGCATCCTCGCTGTTGAGGAGGAATTCAAACTGGTCACCCTCGGTAAGACCGTTCAGTTGCTCCTCAAATTTGGGTAATAATCCGCCTGTTCCAAACAGGAATGTGAGTGGATGTTCCCTGGTCAGCGATTCAACAACCTCACCCTCCCCGGAACCGGAACGAAGTTCATATACGATGGAAATAACATTGTTCTTTTCTGCAATCATGGTCTCATTTTTTCAAGATGCAAAGAAAACAATTTTTTCCCGTTAATTAAAGAGAAATTGTAACGGATACGCTATTTAACATTTTTTTAAATCATCCTGTTTCAGCGGGTCCTGTTTCTGAAGGACCTGAATCTGCAGGTACAGTTTCTGAGGGTCCGGGCTCTTCCACTGCCAGCTCTTCTGTTCCGCCTCTCTTATATTTGATCAGGGAGACAGCCATGGCGATGCTGGATGCCAGGATAACCAGCAACAGGATGCCTCTGTTAAAACCCTCGGCCGCAAGCTTCTCAGGAATAGAGTAATAGAGCAGAATGGTGATGAGTCCGCGGGGAGCCATCCAGATATCAGGATAGATATCCTTGCGGATGACCAGTCTGAACCATGCAAAACGGATCCCGTAAAGGATACCCAGGATCAGAATGCTGACCAGCCAGACCTTCAGGTCCAGCAGGCTCGTCAGTACAATGGTAAATCCAAAGATGACAAAAAAGAAGGTCCTGACAACGAATGAAGATTCCAGGGTGATCATCTTAAAATTCTTAAAGATCGTTGACATCTGCTTCTCATTCAGCCATCTGCTCATCTTCCCGGGAAAGAAAATATGACGGTTGGAAAGGATCAGCCCAAATACCAGGATGATCAACAGGCTGGAGAGATGGAACATCTTGCTGATGGCAAAAAGCAGTATCAGGACAGCAATCAACAGAAAAAGCTTGAGTTCGGTACGTATCTTCTGGAACAGAAAGATCAGGAAATAACTTGCTGCCAATGAGACCAGTACGGTCAGACTCAGGTTCAATAACACATCAAGACTCATCTCTCCTATGGTATCGGTCTCCATACTGCTGATCAGGAAATAGAAGAACATGATACCCAGAATGTCTGAAAAGGTGCTCTCATAGATCATGAACTCACGTTTGTCTTCTTTCAGGGCCGATACACTCGGGATGATAATTGCAGAGCTCATTATGGAAAGTGGAACTGCATATAGTAAAGCGGTGGTCATATTAACTTTCAGATAGATGAGCATTACCAGCGCAATAATGAGGGATGAGAAAACCAGCGTAACGAGTGAGGTGAAAAAGGCACGTGAAATCACCTTTCGTTTCTCTTTTTCAAGTTCCAGATCAAGAGAGGCTTCCAGGACTATCATGATCAGTCCGATGGTTCCAAGTACCTCCAGGATGGATGTCAGATCGGGTGCCTGAATACCTGTGGCGGATACAACCAGTTTCAATGTCAGTCCAAGTAGGATCAGGAGGAGGACGCTCGGTATACTGTAACGGCTGGCCAGCAGGTTGAACAGATAAGAGATAATGATGATGAGTGAGCCGATGATGACCAGCCCGTTCGAATTAAAGTGTTCCATCAGAAATATGTGTTAAATCCGACTCGCAATATAGGGTTTGTGTAGGGTGAAATGGTCGACTCATTGATATCCCATAAAATTGTAAATGACACACTGTTATAGACCCCGATCCGTTGGGAGAATCCACCTCCCAGAAACATGCCCCTGTAAATGAACCGGCCCGATTCGGTATAAGGCGGAACATAGTACTTCTTCTCCAGGCTGAGACCCTCATATTCCACATGTACGAAAATCTCGCTGAATAGTTTGATGGGTAAGAACTCTTCAGCATCCGTGATCAGCGAAAACCTCGCAAACCCTTTGAGTCCGAAGGAGTGTGTCTGGTAGGAGTATGGATATGGAGGAGTTGCCTTCTGGGACTGGTACATGTAGTGCGGTCCCAGCCCTACAACAAGCCGGTCCAGCACATGGTATCCCACCATGGGGGATACTTCTACATAAGTCATAGTACCGAATGAGAGCCAGAACTCGGGGATCAGAAAGAACTTACCTTTCCTGCCAGGAGATTCTTCCTGAGCCGTTACAGAATACGAAACAGCAACAATGAGTATCAGTAACATAACTCTTCTCATTTGTCCTGCTTTTTTCCCGTGTATTTCCTGGCCCTGATTTTCCCGCTGAGGAGCAAAACACCGTTCTGGGCCATGGCCCTCATCTCATCTTCGCCGGGGTAGATCAGGACAGGAGCAATAAATCCAACCCTCGCTTTCACGTCACCTGTAAGATCAGGATTGTGGGCAATGCCGCCGGTAATCAGGATGGCATCAACCTCTCCTTCCAGTACAGTTGCCATGGCCCCGATCTCTTTGCTGATCTGGTAGGCCATGGCCTTTTGAAGCAGCTGGGATTCCGGATCACCCTCCCGTGCATTTTTCTCTATGAGCTGGGCATCCTTATGTCCCACATAGGCATATAGCCCGCCTTCACCTGTCAGCATTTTTTTCACACCGTTCCAGTCTACTTCATTCTGCAGGCAATACCTTGCAAGTGCACCGGCTGGCAGTGTACCGGACCTTTCCGGTCCAAAGGGACCCTCACCGTCCAGGGCATTGTTGACATCTATAACTCTTCCCTTCCTGTGTGCTCCCACCGAGATTCCGCTTCCTAGGTGTGCAACGACCAGGTTCAGATCTTCATATTCCAGTCCCCTCGACTGTGCATAGGTCCGGGCTACTGATTTCTGGTTCAGCGCATGGAAGATCGATATCCGTTCAAACTGTGGATGCCCGCTGATCCGGGCTACTTCCTGCATCTCATCAACAACAACCGGATCGGCAATATAGGCCCCTGCGTGAGGGAATGTCTGCAGCAGATTATAGGCGATCAATCCACCCAGGTTACTGGCATGGTCACCCATGACACCTTTTTCCAGGTCATTGATCATAGCCTTATTCACTTCGTAAATACCTGATTCAATGGGATGGATCAGGCCACCCCTCGCAATAATAACCCCGACTTTATCCCTGGGAATATGATTCTCCTCCACCTCTGTAAGTACCAGGCCTAGTCTGAATTGCAATTGATCTGTGGTTTTTTCAAAAGCATCCAGCTCCCCGCACTCATGGCGTATGGTCTTCAGAAATACCGATTTGTTGTTCAGGTAGACAGCAATTTTCGTTGAGGTCGCACCCGGATTGATCACCAGAATATAGTTAGCATCCATTTTAAGCCTTTTTTTAGCCCATTTTTAGCTGTTTTAATAGCTTTCAGCTGTTACCGCAGCCAGAAGGATAGAATCGAATTTTGCCTGCTCAGAATCAGATCTGGAGGTCAATACGATGGGGGCTGAAGCACCTACTATCATAGAAGCAACCTTGGCCCTTGCAAAAAACACAAGCGATTTATAAAGTACATTACCCACCTCGATATCGGGCATCAGCAACAGATCTGTATCACCGGCAACGTCGCTTTTGATTTCTTTATGTTTGGCGCTCTCCACCGATACTGCATTGTCGAAGGCCAGCGGTCCGTCCACAATACAGTTCAGGATCTGGTCACGCTGGTTCATTTTGGAAAGCAGGGCCGCGTCGAGCGTAGCGCCCATTTCAGTATTCACCTTTTCCACGGCACCAAGAACAGCTACTTTTGGTTTACTAATCCCCAGATTGTTAAGGACTTTAACGGCATTGTTGAGGATCGCAATCTTTTCGGTAAGGTTGGGTGCGATATTCATGGCCACATCTGTTACCGCAATGAGTTTATGATAGGTTTCCACCTCGAAATAGGCAAAATGGGAGAGGAGTTGCCCGGTCCTCAGTCCATAATCCTTGTTGAGGACGCAGTGGAGCATATCCGAGGTTCCCACTTTTCCCTTCATAAGCACATCCGCCCTTCCGTCATGTACCAACTTTACAGATATTTTAACAGCCTCCTGCGGAGTGGCTGCATCTATAAATTCAAACTTGCCGATATTAAGGTTCAGGATCTCTGCCATTCCCTCTGTCTTCTCACGGTCCCCAACAAGGATGGGACGAATAATCTTTGCACTGGCTGCGTTTACGATTGCATTCAGCGAGTGTGCATCTTCGGAGGCGGCCAGTACCAGTTTTTTCGGTTTGTGGCTTTTGTCCAGTAAATCACTTAACTGGGAAAGTTCTTTCAGCATATCTATAATTATATTTCCTCACAAAGAAAATGAGGAGTTAACAGCACTTCTCAAGTATCTTATACGTATCTGTTGCAATTACAAGCTCTTCGTTGGTTTTCACCACAAGGGCTGTTACATCGGAATCAGGTTTGGTGATGATCTTGTCCTCCCCCTTGACACCATGATTGGCAGGTTCATCAAAATCGATGCCCAGGTACTCCATGTTCTGAAGGATCATCCGGCGGATATTGAAATCATTTTCGCCGATGCCACCTGTGAAAATCACGCAATCAATCCCGTTCATAATCGCTGCATAGGCCCCGATGAACTTCTTTACCCTGTAGGCGTACATGGTCAGGGCCAGATTGGCACGTTCATTTCCTTCATAATAAGCCAGTTCCAGGTCCCTCATATCGGATGAGATCTCGGAGATTCCCATCATTCCACTACGTTTATTGATCAAATTGCTGATCCCTTTCAGGCTCAGGTGTTCTTTATCGGCCAGAAAAAGCAGCACGCCCGGATCGATATCTCCGGTACGGGTACCCATGATCAATCCGTCCACCGGGGTGAAGCCCATTGATGTATCCATTGATTTTCCATGCTCAATGGCCGTTACGGAGGCACCGTTCCCAAGGTGACAAGAGACCACTTTCATCTTGCGGGTATCTTTGCCCAGTATCTGGCTGGTTTTTTTATAGACATATTTATGGCTCGTTCCATGATACCCGTACTTCCTGATTCCATATTTTTCATAATATTCACGGGGTATGGCGTACATGTAAGCGTGTGGTGGCAAACTCTGATGAAAGGAGGTATCAAAAACAGCGATCTGCGGGATACCAGGCAACAGCGAATCAATGGAAATAATACCCTTCAGATTGGCCGGATTATGAAGAGGGGCCAGGTCAATACATGCCTCAATATCCTGGATAACCTCCTTTGTGATCAGAACACTTTCCTTGTATTTCTCCCCGCCCTGCACCACGCGGTGACCCACAGCGGCAATCTCCTCAATACTCTTCAGGACCCCGTGATCCTTGTCAACCATAGCCTTCATTATCAGGTTGATTCCCATTGTATGGTCCATTATGGGCAATATCTCCTTATACTTGGTCTTCCCCGTTGGTTTATGGGAGAGAACCGCATCGGTAAAACCGATTCTTTCCACTATTCCAGCTGCAATGACATCCTCCTGTTCTTTTCCCATCTTGAACAACTGGTACTTGACAGATGAACTGCCGCAGTTTAATACTAATATATTCATGGATACAAGTCTGTTAAAATCTTAAAATCACTTTTATTTTGCCTTCTTTAACCCGGCAGCCTGGTTGGCCGTTATGGCTACCAGGTTGACAATATCACTGACTGAACAGCCTCTTGACAGGTCATTGATCGGTGCGGCCATTCCCTGAAGGACAGGTCCGATAGCCTCCGCTTTGGCCAGCCGCTGAACCAGTTTATAGGCTGTGTTACCCACGTTAAGATCGGGGAATATCATGACATTGGCATTTCCCTTTATGGGGCTGCCAGGTGCCTTGCTGCTGGCTATTGCTTCAACAAGTGCAGCATCAGCTTGCAACTCACCATCGATGATAAGGGTTGGATCCAGCTCTTTGGCCAGTCTGGTGGCATTGACCACCTTATCTACCATCGGATGGCTTGCACTTCCCTTGGTTGAGAAGCTGATCATGGCGATCCGTGGTTCAAACCCGAGAATTGAACGGGTAGTGGCAGCGGTAGCTACAGCGATCTCTGCCAGCTGTTTTTCGTCAGGATCAGGATGTACAGCGCCATCTGCAAATACGATCACCCCGTCTTCACCAAATGACTGATCCTGCATGATCATGATAAATGCACCCGAGACAATGCTGATCCCGGGAAGTGTTTTTACTATCTGGAAAGCCGGACGCAGGACATCTCCCGTTGAGTTGGCAGCACCTGCTACCTCTCCATCCGCATCGCCGGCCTTGATCATCAGTGTTCCAAGATAGAGGGGGTCTTCAACCAGTTTGGTGGCCTCCTTCATGGTGAGTCCCTTGGATTTCCTTTCCTCATAGAGCAATTCAGTGTAGGCTTGTTTTTTTGGATGATTCTTTGGATTGATCACCTTCGCTTTTTGAATATTGGTCAGCCCGTATTTAAGTATCTTTTTCTCAAGCTCCGCGGGATCTGCAATCAGGTAGATCCAGCACAGTTGTTCCCTAATGATTGTATCAGCTGCCAGAATCGTTCTCTCTTCAAAACCTTCCGGCAGCACAATCCGCTGGCAGTCCAGGCGGGCCTTTTCTCTAATTCTATTAATTAAATCCATTGATTATCAGTGATTTGAGTTATAATATTTCAAATTCAAAGTTAATTAAAAAAAAGAGTAGCCCAATCCAACTATAATATCTTTTACAACACTTTCGCCACAGTGTGGTTATACAGAATAAAAACACTGAAAAAATGAATCCCGAATCCATATTTGACAGGTTATGGGAACAATACTCTGAGGAGAATCCCGTTGCCATAAAAATCCATGATCTTTTTATCAATTCAGGCGAAAAGGTAATAAACGACCATGTAGCTTTCCGCACATTTGATGATCCAAGGGTTAATATTGATGTGATTGCAAGGCCCTTTATCAGGGCCGGGTACAGACCGGCCGGAGAGTACTACTTTAATGTGAAGAAGTTGAGAGCCAGGCATTATGAGATTCCTGGCAAACCTGAATTACCGCGTGTGTTCATCAGTGAACTCATCCTGGATCATTTTTC